>Ga0116226_10000114_pt1 | contig 58677 bp, 55 predicted proteins | sample S1TSphfallax_FD_89692 | JGI IMG/M metagenome (GOLD analysis project Ga0116226, IMG submission 89692) | Host-associated microbial communities from peat moss isolated from Minnesota, USA - S1T2_Fa - Sphagnum fallax MG | ecosystem: Host-associated > Plants > Peat moss > Unclassified | place: USA... | reverse complement strand
TAACGATGCTCATGGCATTGGGGGAGATCGATTTTGTCCACACACTTACGCTTGCCGTCCGCCGGGTGCGTTTCATGGCCCATTCAAATCAGATAACGGTTGCCTGCTGCTTGAGATTCATTATTACGCGTATGAGCTTGCGATAAGCGAATGACACCGCGCTCACTGGGGGGCTGTCTTTCGGAGTGGCAGGTTTTGCTACGTGCAACAGCCGCGACTCTCCTAGAAGTCCGTATGTTGGTGCAGCGTCGGCAGATGGTCGAAAGATTTGAATTGGATGAGCGAGAGCTTACGATGCTTCGGCTTGTACTCGCGAGGGAGCCAGCTCACGAGGTAGCCCGAAATTTGGGGCTTTCGGTGGCGAGTATCTACTCAATGTATTCAAGAATAAACGAGAAACTGGGGGCAAGCCGCATCAATGAAGCCGCCCGCCTAGCCCAGCGATATGAACTGTTGTGATTCGTAGTCGGTGCCGATTCAGTTGGATGCCGGCTGAAAGCCCCGCACGACGCGCAAAAGAAAAAGGCCCACACCAGAGTGTGGGCCTTTCGCTTTGCATTTTTTGGCTCCCCGACCTGGACTCGAACCAGGGACCTGCGGATTAACAGTCCGTCGCTCTACCGACTGAGCTATCAGGGAACAGCAGAGAAATGAATTATAGGGTTGCTGTAAAACCTTGTCAACACCCTGCGGCATAACTCAATGCCGGGACAGTGCGCCTGGCAGCGGCTTAGCGCCGACGCATGCCCAAAAAACCTTATCGATCAACGCTCAAGCAGGTTGAGCTTGTCCTTCACGTCTTTCCACGTGTCGGCGTCGCCCAATGGGGCCTTGGTCTTGGTGATGCTGGGCCAGGCTTTGGCCAGCTCAGCATTGAGCGGCACAAACGCTTGTTGATCGGCCGGGACATCTTCCTCGGCGTAGATCGCGTTGACAGGGCATTCGGCCACGCAAACGGCGCAGTCGATGCACTCGTCGGGGTCGATCGCCAGGAAATTCGGGCCTTCGCGGAAACAATCCACCGGGCAAACGTCGACGCAATCGGTATAGCGGCACTTGATGCAGCTTTCGGTCACAACGTGGGTCATTCAGGCTCCTGCAATCGGTGAGCGTTAGGCTAAACCTAGATTGTATCGTAACGGCGGATTTTTATTGATCCGGGCGCTGTCGCCTTTATACAAAAACATGATTTGCATATGCCTGGCGGTGCTTGGGGCAGTGCAGGGATGCGCCGGCAGAGTCACGGGACCAACCCGATTTTAGCCGGCCGGCGCCCCGGTGTGGCGGTCCGGTAAGGCAGGTGCGGACGCGCAGGCGGGCGAATTGGGTTAACATCCGATCATCCGCCGCCCCCCTCTGGGCGCGTTTCGTAGGGTACGCCGCTTCATGACTGTCATACATTCGCTGCTGGACACCGATCTCTACAAATTCACCATGATGCAGGTGGTCCTGCACCAGTTTCCCGCCGCTCAGGTCGAATACCGTTTCCGCTGCCGTACCCCGAATGTCGATCTGGTCCCGTTCGTCGACGAAATCCGCGACGAAATCGCCGAACTCTGCACCCTGCGCTTCACCACCGAAGAACTCGATTATTTGCGGCGGCTGCGCTTTATCAAGAGCGATTTCGTCGATTTTCTCGATCTGTTCCATTTGAATCAGAAGTACATCACGGTGTCGCCGTCGCCCAAGGGCAACGGCGAGATCGATATCGTGATCGTCGGCCCCTGGTTGCATACGATACTGTTCGAAATTCCCGTACTGGCCATCGTCAACGAGGTGTATTTCCGTAACACCCAGTTGCTGCCCGACTATGGCGAAGGGCGCGACCGCTTGACCGAAAAAATCGGCTTGCTCGGCCTGAAGCCCGAATACAGCGATTGCACGATCGCCGATTACGGCACCCGGCGCCGCTTTTCCAAGCGCTGGCACGAAGAGGTGATACTGACCCTGAAGCAGCGTCTCGGGGCGCAGTTTGCCGGCACCAGCAACGTCCATTACGCGATGAAGCATGGCCTGACGCCACTGGGCACCATGGCGCACGAATATCTGCAGGCGTGCCAGGCGCTTGGCCCGCGCTTGCGCGACTCGCAGATCTTCGGCTTCGAAATGTGGGCCAAGGAATATCGCGGCGATCTCGGCATCGCGCTGTCGGATGTGTACGGCATGAAAGCCTTTCTGCGCGATTACGACATGTATTTCTGCAAGCTGTTCGACGGCGCGCGCCACGATTCAGGCGATCCTTTCGAATGGGGCGAGCGTCTGATTCGCCACTATGAAGCGAACCGTACCGACCCGCGCACCAAAATCATGGTGTTCAGCGATGCGCTCGACATTCCCAAAGTGCTGCAACTGTATGAGCGTTTTCGGGGCCGTTCGCGGCTGGCGTTTGGCGTGGGTACCAACCTCACCAATGATCTCGGCTATGCCCCGCTGCAGATCGTGATCAAAATGGTACGTTGCAACGGTCAGCCGGTCGCCAAATTATCCGATTCGCCCGGCAAGAATATGTGTGATGACGAAGCCTATCTGGCTTATTTGCGGCAGGTGTTCGAAATCGAGCGGGTTTAAGGGGCTCAGGGGCTCAGGATCTAAAACACTGAGGCGGCTCCGCCAGGCCGGCGAGTTACCGCAGGACGCCGGCTCGGCACCTGCGTTTCGGCATGGGCAGCGGCCACGCTGCCCGCTATAATCGATGCGCTTGCGCCCAACCCGCCCGCCGCATGGTGCCGCCCGACCGCATGTCCTATGGTACCGGTGCCTGGCCCTCCCACTGCCCGATGAAATCTCTCTGGACCTCGCTGCTGCTGTGTCTGCCCTGCGCCGCCCACGCCGCCGAACTCAATGGCGCGACCCTGACTGGGTGGTGGGTCGTGCCATTCGCGGGGCTGTTGTTGTCGATTGCGCTGCTGCCGCTACTGGCCCCGCATTTCTGGCATGCCCACTTCGGCAAGGTCGCCGCCGCCTGGGCTGGGCTGCTGCTGGCGCCGCTTGCGCTGGCACAAGGCACGACGATGGCATGGGCGACGCTGGTGCATGCGATGCTGGCCGAATATATTCCTTTTATCGTCTTGCTGGCGTCGTTGTACACGGTGGCCGGCGGCATCTGCCTGCATGGCCGCTTGCGCGGCACACCAGCGCTCAATACCGGCTTGCTGGCACTGGGCGCGCTGCTGGCCAGTGTGATGGGTACCACCGGCGCGGCGATGCTGCTGATCCGCCCCGTGTTGCGCGCTAACGCCCAGCGCGTCCATAGTGTGCATCTGGTGGTGTTCTTTATCTTCCTGGTCGCGAACGCGGGCGGGGCCTTGTCGCCGTTGGGTGATCCGCCGCTGTTTCTCGGTTTTTTGAACGGTGTCGATTTCTTCTGGACGACGCGCCATCTGCTGGCGCCGACCCTGTTCGTATGCGGTGTGCTGCTGGCGCTGTTTTTCTGGATAGACACGGTGTTGTGGCGGCGCGAGCCTGAGCCGCACGCACCCACCGAACACCCGAGCGGTAAACCCGCTGGGGGCGGCGCGGCCCATTTGTCTTTGGATGGTAAGGTCAATCTGCTGCTGCTTGCCGCCATCATTCTGGTGGTGCTGACGAGCGGACTCTGGCGACCGGCGACATCGTTCAATCTGGCCGGCACGCAACTGGGTCTGCAGGATGCGCTACGCGATCTGTTGCTGGCGGCCTTGATGCTGGCGTCGCTGATCTGGACGCCACGCTCGGCACGGATCGGTAATGCCTTTGGCTGGGCACCGATGATCGAAGTGGCCAAACTGTTCGCCGGTATTTTTGTGACGATTGCTCCGGTGATTGCGATTCTGCGCGCGGGCGAAGCGGGCGCGTTGGCGCCGGTGCTGCGCTGGGTCCACGGTGCCGATGGTCAGCCGCTGGTGCCGATGTACTTCTGGGCTACCGGATTGCTGTCTTCTTTCCTCGACAACGCACCGACCTATCTGGTGTTCTTCCATTCAGCCGGCGGCGATGCCACTGCCTTGATGAACCAGGGCGCGCACACGTTGGAGGCGATTTCGGCCGGTGCCGTCTTCATGGGCGCCAACAGCTATATCGGCAATGCGCCCAACTTTATGGTGAAATCGATTGCCGAAGCGCGCGGCGTGCGCATGCCCGGCTTCTTTGCTTACCTGTTCTGGTCGGGCGGTATTTTGTTGCCCCTGTTTCTGTTGACCACCTGGATCTTTTTCCGCAGCTGAAGGCATCTGGCGCGTCGGCTGCCCGTCTCACCTTGGAGTGATACCGAATCATGAAACCGAAAGTCCTGATTACGCGGGCGATCTTTCCCGAAATCATCGAACGGCTGCAAAGCGAGGTTGAACTCGAGACCAATCAGGCCGACGTGCTTTACGACAGTGCCGAGATGGGGCAGCGTCTGGCCGACAAGGACGGCGTGCTGGTCATCAGCAGTCGTATCGACGCTGCGGCGTTGGCGCCGGCCACGCGACTGAGGGTGGCCGCCAATATGGCGGTGGGCTATAACAATCTCGACGTCGAAGCGATGACGCGGGCCGGCATCCTGGCCACCAACACGCCCGATGTGCTGAACGAAACCACGGCCGACTTTGGCTGGGCGCTGATGATGGCAGCGGCCCGCCGTATCACCGAATCCGAGCATTGGCTGCGCGCCGGCCACTGGCAGAAGTGGGGCTACGAGTTATTCGCCGGCACCGATATTCATGGCGCGACCCTCGGCATCGTGGGCATGGGGCGCATCGGTCAGGCCATCGCTCGCCGTGCGCGCGGCTTCAACATGCGCGTGGTCTATTACAACAGGACCCGCGTCGCGCCCGAGATCGAACGTGAATTGAACGCGACTTGGCTCGACAAGGACAGCCTGCTGAAGCAAGCCGACCATGTCATGCTGGTGGTACCTTACAGCCCGGCGACGCATCATCTGATCGGCGCTGCGGAAATCGCACTGATGAAGCCGACAGCCACCTTGACCAATATCGCCCGCGGCGGTGTGGTCGACGAAATCGCCTTGATCGCCGCCTTGCGCGAGCACAAGATTGCCGCCGCCGGACTCGACGTGTTCGAAGGTGAGCCGCGCGTCAAGCAGGACTTCCTCGCGCTCGACAACGTGGTGCTGACACCGCATATCGCCAGCGCTACGCTGCCGACACGGCGCGCCATGGCTCACCTCGCGGTGGACAATCTGTTGGCAGGGCTGGGCCTGGGCCCACGCGCGGGCGACCCGCCCAACCCGGTCAATCCTGAAGTGTTGGGCCAGGGGCACGCATGAGCGCGATGCTGTTGATTGGACTCCTGGCGGCATTGGCCTTGCTGTTGGTGGTGGCGTTGCTGTTCGCCCTGCGTGGCGCACGTGGGGCGGGCGTCTCCGGCGCGCTTTCGGAACTGCTGAAAAGCCTGCACGAAGACGCGCTGCGCGCGAACGAGCGCCTGGAACGAGAACTGCGTCAGGAAATCGCCGAGAGCGCCCGTCTGGCCCGCGCCGAGGCCGGCGTTGGGCTGAGCCAGTTTCAGCAGACGCTGGGCCAGCAAGCCACCCAGATCGCGACCTTGCAAAGCGCGAAAATCGATGGCTTTGGCCTGGCGCTGGGCAAGCTGACCGAAACCAACACCAGCCAGCTCGACGCAGTGCGCAGCAATCTGCAGTTGCAAGCTCAGGCTGCGCGCGATGAGCAGGCGGCAGCATTGAAGCGTTTCGGCGACACCCTCAACCAGCAACTGGCGCAGTTGTCGGAAAGCATCGACCGGCGCTTCAGCGAGGTGCGCACCACGCTCGAGCAGAAGCTCAAGGATATCGAGCTGAACAACGCCACCAAGCTTGAGGAAATGCGGCGCACGGTCGACGAGAAGCTGCACGCCACCCTCGAGCAACGGCTGGGCGAATCGTTCAAGCTGGTGTCCGACCGACTGGAACAAGTCCATCGCGGACTGGGTGAAATGCAGACGCTGGCTGCCGGCGTGGGCGACCTCAAAAAGGTGCTGACCAACGTCAAAACCCGCGGCACCTGGGGTGAAGTCCAGTTGGAAAGCCTGCTCGAGCAGATGCTGACGGCCGATCAATATGCGAAAAACGTCGCCACGGTGCCGGGTAGCAGTGAGCGCGTCGAGTTTGCCATACGTCTGCCTGGCCGCGATGCTCAGGGGACTGCGGCCGAGCGGCTGGAAAGCCAGCCGGTGTGGTTGCCCATCGATGCCAAGTTTCCGCGCGAAGACTATGAGCGCTTGATCGATGCCCAGGAACGCGCCGATCCGCAGGCAGTCGAGGAAGCCGGGCGCGCGCTGGAAGCGCGCATCCGTCAGGAGGCGCGCACCATACGCGACAAATATGTGGCGCCGCCGCACACCACTGATTTCGCCTTGCTGTTCCTGCCGACCGAAGGGCTGTATGCCGAAGTGTTGCGGCGGCCAGGGTTAAGCGATTTACTGCAGCGCGATTTTCGCGTCACGGTGGCCGGGCCGACCACCCTCAGTGCCTTGCTGAACAGCCTGCAGATGGGCTTTCGCACGCTCGCGATCGAGCAGCGTTCGAGTGAAGTCTGGCAGGTGCTGGGCGCGGTCAAGAACGAGTTCGGCAAGTTCGGCGATGTATTGGCCAAGACCAAAGCGCAGTTGGAGACGGTGGCCCGCTCGATCGAATCCGCCGAGCGCCGCACCCGGGTGATGAGCAAAACTTTGCGCGCGGTAGAAGCGCTGCCCGATGAACGCGCCACCGATTTGTTGGGCGAGGTGCTGCCTACCGATGACGGTGAGTAAGCGCGAGTGACATCGTGCGGGCCAGGCGCGATCGCTGCAATGGCGATCGCGCTGAGTGCGCTAAGCGCGCTACGTATGGCGCGCCGCGCTGAGTGTTTAGCGCAAGCGCGCGAGTTGCGTCAGGGCGTCGCCCGTCATGCGCACGACGCGCCAGTCCGGCAAGACTTGCGCGCCCAGACCCTGGTAGAAATCGATTGCCGGCTGATTCCAGTCGAGCACGGTCCATTCGAAGCGGCCACAGCCACGTTCTACGGCCAGGCTCGCCAGATGCTGCAGCATCAATTTGCCGATGCCACGGCCGCGTTGGCTGGGCTGCACATAAATGTCTTCGAGATAGAGCCCGCGCTTACCGAGAAAGGTCGAATAGTTGTGGAAGAACAGCGCGTAAGCGACCACCGGTGTGGCGGAGTCCGCCACGGTGCTGTCTTCCTGCCATTGCGCGACCAGGCATTCCATGGCCGGATGCGGTCCGAACAGGGCTTCGCGTAGCGTGTCATGCGTTGCCACGAACAGATGCGTCAGCTTTTCGTACTCGGCCAGTTCCAGCAAGAGGCCGTGGATCGCCGGAATATCAGCTTCCAGCGCATTGCGCAGCAGGGCCGGCATCAGACTTCTTCCTGCACGTCGGACAAGGTGATTTCGATCCCGCCAAAGCGGCTGGCAACCCAGTTATAGGCATGGCAGGCGATCCAGAGCAAGGCAAAGCCGAGCAGGGCATTCAGCATCAAGGCGCTGGGTATGGTCATCAGATCGATGTTGCCATTGAAAATAAAGGCAGCCAGGATACCGATCAGCATGATGGGCACACTGAAGGTCAGGTAGATCAGGATCAATGCTTTGGCGGTCTGCAATGGCGCAATATAGGAGATTTGTTTTAGCATGATGTGGGGTACGTTAAGTCCGGGAGTGCGTCGAGTCCGATAGGGTTCGCTTAAGTCGCTTTGCTGCCTGTCCAGTGCTTCAAGTTCATCGTAACCATGACAATCCGATTCGCGCCGCGCGCCGGGTTTCAGATCAGCCCGTCGAACAGCATCACGTCGACGGTGGCGCCTGCCGCCACGTCGCCCTGTTGATGTCCCAATACAATCAGGCAGTTGGCATGGCTCATCGAGCTCAGGATGCCCGAGCCCTGAGCGCCGGTCGGCGTGACTTCCCAGGTGCCGTCGGCAACGCGCCGCGCGACTCCGCGCAGGAATTCGCTGCGCCCGGGCCGCTTGCGCAGTGCTGCGGTGCTGCGTGCATGCAGCACCGGCGCGGTATGAGGCAACGCGCCACCCAGCGCCAGCAGGGCGTCGCGCACAAAGGTATAGAACGACACCATGACCGCCACCGGATTGCCGGGCAGGCCAAAAAATAAAGCGCTTTTGCCATTCAAAGCCAGTCGCCCGAAGGCAAAGGGGCGCCCGGGCCGCATCGCCACTTTCCAGAAACTCACTTCGCCCAGGCGCGCCATCAGCGTACGGGTGTAATCGGCATCGCCGACCGAGACGCCGCCGGTGGTGACCACCGCATCGGCCCGCGCACAGCCGTCGCGCAATGCCGCTTCCAATGCCTCGGGCTGGTCGCGCACCACACCCAGATCGATCGCTTCGACGCCGAGCCGCTGCAGCATGCCGAACATGGTGTAGCGGTTGCTATCGTAGACACAGCCCGGCTCCAGCGGTTGGCCGAGTGAGCGCAGTTCGTCGCCGGTGGAGAAGAACGCGACGCGCACCGGACGCCGCACGCTGACTTCGGCGATACCCAGCGAGGCCAGCAGGCCGAGATCGGCGGCTTGCACGGTACGCCCGGCAGGCAGCGCCTCGGCACCCAGAGGCAGATCCTCGCCGGCGTGGCGTACGTTGGCGCCGGCGCGTACAACGGCGGCGTCGAAGCGGATGGTGGCGAAGCCACCGGCATCATCGCCGTCGGTGCGCTGAACCACTTCCTGAACCACCACCGTGTCGCAACCTGCCGGGATCAGTGCGCCCGTCATGATGCGCACGCAGGCACCGGCAGGCACGACGGTCGGATAGGGGTGGCCGGCGGACGAGGTGCCGACGCAGCGCAGTGCGACAGGATCGGCGCTGGCCAGCGCCGCGCCATCGAATGCATAACCATCCATCGCGGCGTTATCGGCGCCCGGCACATTGAGCGGGGCCTGCACGGCCTGCGCCAGAATACGGCCGAGGGCTGCGCGTAGCGGCACGGTCTCGCTGGCCGCGAGCGGTTCGACCAACGAAGCGATGATGGCTTGCGCGGTAGCGACCGGCAGCGCATCGGGATCGTAGTCGGACAGGCAACTCGTGACGGATTGCAGCGTTTTCATCGGAAAGCAGGCCCGGCCCGGAAATAGAACTCGTAGGTGAAATCAGGTGACGGCCGCCGGCTCAGCAGATCTCGCGGCAGCCACACCGCACCTCGTGGAAAGCCAGGGCTGGGCCGCGCGCCACTGCGGTATTGGCGTTCGGATGCCGCCTTGGGGTTGGCTTGAGATGGTCTTGCCGGTGAGATGACACGTTCGTGGTGCAAGGATTCAGCGCAGGCCGGATTCATCTGCATGTTGCGCTTGCAGCAGTTCCTGCAGCGAGTTGATATTGTAAAACGCACGCTCATCGGCAAACTTGGCTTCGACTGAATTGTGGCGTGCGTACCACGCGCGCACTTTGCGCCCGCCTTGGTCCAGATAGTCCTGCAGGTCGTCGGCCAGGGCGCAGGCCAGCAAGGCACAGAGCGGGTGCTCGCGCAGGCCGCCGTCGCGGCTCTGGCTGACCGCATAGGCGACCATGCGGGGCGGCTCCTGGCGGTTGGCGACAGCCATCAGGTCGCGTGCAAGGGTGGCGGGCAGGAAGGGCAGGTCGCATGGCACGCACAGCAGATAGCCCGTGCCGATCGCGCGCATCGCGGCGAGTACCCCGGCCAGTGGCCCCCAGGCCGCGGCGGGATCGGCGTCGCACAACACCGGGTAGCCAAAGTCGAGATAACGATCCTGATTGCGATTGGCACTGATCACCAGCCGTTCCACCTGCGGGGCCAGGCGTTCGATCACATGCTGTGCGAGCGGTTTATCGGCGAGTTGTTGCAGACCTTTGTCGACGCCGCCCATGCGGCGGGCCAGACCGCCGGCAAGGACCAGTCCGGTGAGATCGTGGGGGCTGATCATCCGCCGATATAGGACATTTCGACGCGCGGCGCGGCGGGGGTGGTGCTGGACGGCGCGGGCGTGCCGTGGTCGCTGACCGAGCGCAGCGCCGAATAGCGGTCGCCGCGCTGCCGCCAGATCTGGGCCAGCGCGGTCGAGATCTGGGTGTCGTTGGCGGTGCCGCGCAACAGCGCGCGCAAGTCGTAGCCTCGCTCGGCGAACAGGCACAGGAACAATTTGCCTTCGGTCGACAAGCGCGCGCGCGTGCAGGCCTGGCAGAACGCGCGCGTGACACTGGAGATCACGCCGATTTCGCCGCTGCCGTCGGCGTAGCGCCAGCGCTGAGCCGTTTCGCTCGGGCTATGGCGACCCACCGGTACCAAGGGCATGGAGTCGGCGATGCGTGCGATCACGTCGGCGGATGGCAGCACCTCGGTCATGTTCCAGCCGTTCGAGCTGCCAACATCCATGTATTCGATAAAGCGCAGGATGACGCCGCTGCCCTTGAAGTGGCGCGCCATGGGCACGATCTCATGATCGTTGGTGCCGCGTTTGACCACCATATTGACCTTCAATGGCGCCAGGCCCACAGCCAGCGCCGCGTCGATGCCGTCGAGCACGTCGGCAACCGGAAATTCGGCGTCGTTCATGCGCATGAACAGACTCTCGTCTAGCGCATCCAGGCTGACGGTGATACGCGACAGTCCGGCGTCCTTGAGTGCGCGTGCTTTGCGCGCAAGCAGCGAACCGTTGGTGGTCAGGGTCAGGTCGAGCGGTTTGCCGGAGGGCGTTGACAGGCGTGCGAGTTTTTCGATCAGCGCTTCGAGGTTCTTGCGCAGCAGGGGCTCGCCGCCGGTCAGGCGGATTTTTTCGACGCCATGTGCGACGAACAAACGCGCCAGCCGTTCGATTTCCTCGAAAGTCAGCAGCGACGAGTGCGGCAAGAAGGCGTAGTCCTTGTCGAACACGGCACTGGGCATGCAGTACACGCAACGGAAATTGCAGCGGTCGGTGACCGAAATGCGCAGATCCTGCAGCGGGCGTTCGAATTGGTCAGTCAGCTGGCCGGTAGGCGCGATCGCGCCCCCGGTGACGTCGGGCACGACGCTACCGTAACGCAAATCAGCAACCGGAATGACTTTGGATGACATGGCAGAACGCTTGTATACAGCATCCTATTGTAGCGGAATGCGCGATTCGGGGCAGGAAGGGGCAGAGCCTGCCGGACCACCAATAAAAACAGGAGCCTGCAGGCTCCTGTTTTTGCGCATCATGATTGCGGCGTTACGCCGCAATCATGCTTACGGTTGCTGCGATGGCACGGTTTCCACTTGCTGCATCGGCGCGGTGTCGGCGGGTGGCAGTACCTTGCGTTGGCGCGGTGCGCGTGGTGCTTCGGCGTGCTGGGCGGCACTTTCCTGAGCCGCCTTCAGCTTGGCCGAGTCGGTGTTGACCCAGGTCAGGCCGGCAGAGGCCAGCATGGGCTGCAGCGTTTCCACCGAGATACGGGCCGCGGGTGCCGGGCTGGGTGTTGCGACAACCGGTGCCGCGACGGGGGCGGCAGGCGCTGCCGCCGGTGTCGACACAGGTGCCACGGCGACCGGCGCAGCTTCGGGCAGACTCACGGCGGCGGCCGGGCTTGGCACGGGCGACGCGGCGGCTTCGGCTTGCGGTGCGACCGACTCAGGCGTGGCGGCAACAGCCGCGGCCGGTGCTTCGATGGCCACGGGGGGCACAGGCGTTTCAAGCTGCGGCGCCGTTTCGATCGCAAGCCACGGAGCGGATTCGACCACCGGCGGCACCTGCGCCTGCGCCGGCGTCAGCTCGGGCTGAGCGGCGCTGGGTGCGGGTTCTGCGGCGTGATAGCCGTTCACGGCTGCGCTGGGCTGCGTCACGGCGGCAGGCGCAGCGACTTCAGCGGCGGTCTCGACTTGCGGGGCCGGTGCGGTCGTGGCCACCGGTACAGCGGCTGCCGCGACTTCGACCGGCAACACTTCAACTGCCTGAGCAGCCGGGGCCAGCTCTGCGGTGTCCGTGTTCGCGTTATCGGCGTTCAGCGTGCTTTCCGTTGCCAGATTGCCCGTATCTTCTTCGCGATCACGACGACCGCCACGACGGCCGCGACGGCGGCGACGGCGCTCTTCACCTTCGCGCTGCCCCGATTCCTCGGCGCTCAGCACCGCATTCGCGGCTTGCCCCAGATTGTCCTGCTCCAGCGCCTGGCTTTCGTCGAGCGCGGGCTTGACCGTTGCGTTCTCGGCGACGGCTTCGACCGGCTTGCGCTCTCTGCGCGCTTCCCCGCGTTCACGGCGACCTTGTTCCTGGCGCTCGCCACGATTGTCGTTACGACCTTCGTTACGGTTGTCGTTCCGACCTTCACCGCGTTCGGCGCGGGCTTCGACCGTTTCGGCCTGACGCTCGCGATTGTCGCGGTTTTCACGCGGTTCACGATTGTCGCGGCTGGCCCGACCTTCGTTACGGCCCTCGCTGCGGCCTTCATTGCGACCTTCGTTGCGATTGTCTTGGCGACCTTCGCCACGCGCGCCTTCCGGACGCGCTTCGCGTTCTGCGCGGGCCTGACCCTGGGCGTTCGGACGTGCTGCGGCCGGATCGCGCTGGGCATTGCCGTTGCGGCGATTGCGATTGTTGCGGTCGCCGCGTTCATTGCGGTTGTCGTTGCGCTCACCGCGCTCGCGTGCCGGTTGGGCGGCGTTCTTGGCCGGGGCAGCGGGTGCCGGGGCCTGCGCATCGCTGGTGAACAGACGCTTGAGCCAGCCGAACAGACCACCGCCGCTGGCGGCGCTGCTGACGGCCGGTGTGGCGGCGACAGCCGGTCGCGCTGCGGCGATGGGCGCCGGCCGTTCCGGCGTGATGCCCTTGACGGCGGCTTCCTGCTTGGGCTTCACTTCCTCGGAGCGCTTGCTGTAACCGAAATCGGCTTCCAGTTCCTGCGCGGCTTCCTGGGCCATCTTCCAGCTGGCGGTCGGCTCGTCCAGACGCGGATCGTCGTGACGCAGGCGCTCCAGCTTGTAATGCGGCGTGTCGAGATGCTTGTTCGGGATCAACACCACACCGACCTTGAAGCGGGTCTCGATCTTATTGATTTCCTGGCGCTTTTCATTGAGCAGGAAGGCAGCAACCTCGACCGGCACCTGGCAGTGGATGGCGGCGGTGTTTTCCTTCATCGCCTCTTCCTGAATGATGCGCAGGACCTGCAGGGCGGACGATTCGGTGTCGCGGATATGGCCGGTGCCGTTACAACGCGGGCAGGTGATGTGGCTGCCTTCCGACAGGGCCGGACGCAGGCGCTGGCGCGACAATTCCATCAGGCCGAAGCGGGAAATCTTGCCCATTTGCACGCGTGCGCGGTCGTAGCGCAACGCGTCTTTCAGGCGCTGCTCGACTTCGCGCTGGCTCTTGGCCGATTCCATGTCGATAAAGTCGATCACGATCAGGCCGCCCAAGTCGCGTAAGCGCAACTGGCGTGCCACTTCGTCGGCGGCTTCAAGATTGGTGCGAGTGGCGGTTTCTTCGATGTCCGCGCCCTTGGTCGAACGGGCCGAGTTGACATCGATCGACACCAGCGCTTCGGTGTGGTCGATCACGATGGCGCCGCCCGAGGGCAACGGCACCGTGCGCGAATAGGCGGTTTCGATCTGGTGCTCGATCTGGAAACGCGAAAACAGCGGCACATCGTCGTGGTAACGCTTGACCTTGTGCATGTTGTCCGGCATCACCACGCTCATGAAGGCGCGGGCCTGCTCGTCGATTTCCTCGGTGTCGATCAGGATTTCGCCGATATCGGGCTGGAAGTAGTCGCGGATGGCGCGAATCACCAAGCTCGATTCGAGATAGATCAGGAGCGGGCCACGGGTGGCGGTAGCGGCTTCTTCGATTGCGCGCCACAACTGCATCAGGTAGTTCAGGTCCCATTGCAGTTCTTCGGCGCTGCGGCCGATCCCGGCGGTGCGGGCGATAATGCTCATGCCGTCCGGCAGTTCGAGCTGCGCCATGGTTTCGCGCAGTTCCTGCCGTTCGTCGCCTTCGATTCGGCGCGATACGCCGCCGCCGCGCGGATTATTCGGCATCAGCACGAGATAACGGCCGGCCAGCGAGATGAAGGTGGTCAGGGCAGCGCCCTTGTTGCCACGTTCTTCTTTTTCAACCTGGACGATCAGTTCCTGACCCTCGCGCAGCGCATCTTGAATGCGTGCGCTGCGGGCATCGACGCCGTCGCGGAAGTATTGGCGTGCCACTTCCTTGAACGGCAGGAAGCCGTGGCGGTCTTCACCGTAGTTGACGAAACAGGCTTCGAGCGACGGCTCGATGCGCGTGATAACGCCTTTGTAGATGTTGCCTTTGCGCTGTTCGCGGCCGGCGGTTTCGATGTCGATGTCGATCAGCTTCTGGCCATCGACGATCGCGACGCGCAATTCCTCTTGCTGCGTCGCATTGAAAAGCATGCGTTTCATTAAACGGCTCCAGTACGGTCGCGTTCGCCGGCCCCCTGCCGCGCTCAGTCGGGCGGAAAAGGGGGCGCAGCGGCGCGCCGCGCTTGTGTTTCAAAAACACGCCGGGCCGGGATGGTTTCGGGAGAATTGCCTAGGGCGTCTGCCGGGCCGAGAGTCGGGGGCCGGTGTAGCCAGGGCACATGCGAAGATACGACCACAACTGAAGGCCTTTGGCGCCCGGCTGCGCTAGACAAACCGGGGTTCCTCGGGCATGACCGGACAGGCGGGCCGGCGTCGTGTGACGGGAGCCCATGAACCGGGGTGCAACATTCAGTCATGCGGTGTACCGATGTTCCGCCCGAGCGCAGGATGTGCAGCTGTTCAGGCAGGCGACCGATGCTTTAAGGACCGCATTCGTATCAATACGCAATCCGGCAAGCCAGCCGGTCGACACCCGCGCGGACTGCGCGGTGTCGAGGGCGGCCAATCAGGCTTGCCGTCAAAATTCTATTAAACCGTGAATCCCGTAGCCGTAAGAGGAGCTGTCTCGGCCGAACGCGCCTGTGGGCGCCGTCCCTGCCGACATGAACCTCATGCGTGCGACTTGTTGCTCTATTTACCGGACGAGCAACTGATCCGGGGCGCGAGCCAGTAGAATAGCGGTTTGTCGCTCGCGCCAGCACGCGGTCGCTGACAAGTCGGCTGACATGTCGGCTCACCCCTTGCGACAAGCTGGCCTATGTGCCGACATCTCGGCGACTGGCCGGTCGCAAACCCGCTGCTGTGCCAAATTATATGCAGAATGAATGAGTTAGGCAAAACATCCTCGCGAAGTCCGTCATCCGACCAGGTTTCCATGCTTGAAATCGGGGACGAATCAGCGGGACAGAGGATAGACAATTTCCTGTTGCGCGCCTGCAAAGGCGTGCCGAAAAGTCACATCTACCGCATCCTGCGCAGCGGCGAAGTCCGCGTCAATAAAGGCCGGGTCGGGGCTGAATACCGACTTTGCCTGGGTGATGTGGTACGCATTCCGCCGATACGGGTGGCCCAACCCGACGCTGCCCGCCAGGCCGCGCCGGTGCCGACCGCGTCGTTTCCCATCCTGTTCGAAGACGAACACCTGCTGATCATCAATAAACCGGCCGGCGTCGCGGTGCATGGCGGCAGTGGGGTCAGTTTCGGTGTGATCGAACAGTTGCGGCAGGCGCGCCCGCAGGCCAAATTCCTCGAATTGGTGCATCGGCTCGACCGCGAAACCTCCGGTGTGCTGATGCTGGCCAAAAAACGCGCTGCCCTGGTCGGCCTGCACGAACAGATACGCGAGAATTGTATGGACAAGCGTTATCTGGCCTGTGTACGCGGCGATTGGCGCGAGGCGCGACGCATCGTCAAGGTGCCGCTGCATAAGTATCTGACCCCAGATGGGGAGCGGCGCGTCCGGGTTCAGGAGGATGGCCAGAGCGCGCATACGGTATTTAATCTGGTGCGGCGTTTCGAGGGCTATGCGCTGCTTGAGGCTGAACTGAAGACGGGGCGTACCCATCAAATCAGGGTGCATCTCCAGCATCTGGGCACGCCCATCGTCGGCGATGAAAAATACGGTGACTTCGCATTCAACCGCGAATTGTCCCGTGCTGGCGCCAAACCGCAGCTCAAGCGCATGTTTTTGCACGCCTGGCGTTTGCGCTTGCTGCACCCGGCGAGCGGCGCGCCGTTGGCGGTTGAGGCGCCATTGCCACCCGAATGTGAGCGTTTTTTGCAACAATTAGAAACGGTCGGGACTTGATCCGACCGATAAGCGTGATTGAAAAGTCACCCCGGGAATTTCCCGAGCTTCACTCTGAGAGAGCCCACGGACCCATGGCAAGACAACTTTTTGACCTGATCGTGTTCGATTGGGACGGCACGCTGATGGACTCAACTGCGCATATTACGCGCAGCATCCAGGCGGCCTGTCGCGATCTCGGCTTGACCGTGCCCGATGATATTTCGGCCAGCTACGTGATCGGCCTGGGTTTGCGCGAGGCTTTGCAAATCGCCGCGCCGGAATTATCCCCGGACGACTATCCGCGTCTGTCGGAGCGTTATCGTTACCATTATTTGCTGCGCGACCCGGAAATCGAACTGTTCGCCGGGGTGCCGGAGATGCTGGCGACCCTGCGCGAACAGGGCTATTTTCTGGCTGTGGCCACCGGCAAGACGCGGGTTGGCCTGAATCGGGCGTTGGCTGCGGTTGGTCTGACCAGCGTGTTCGACGCCACCCGTTGCGCCGACGAAACCTTTTCCAAGCCCAATCCCGCCATGTTGCACGAATTGACCCGGGAACTGGGGCAAGATCTGGGCCGTACCGTGATGATAGGGGATACCACCCACGATCTGCAGATGGCAGCGAACGCGGGGGCGGCCAGTATTGCCGTCACCTACGGCGCGCATCCGGCCGAAAGCTTGCGTGGCCTGGCACCGCGTTTTTGCGCCAATAGCGTCAGCGAACTGGCCGATTGGCTGGTAACCCACGCCTAGTCGCCTGGGCGATGCCGGAGACCCACATGGAACCCATCACGCCTGCCACTGCGCCGAATCCCGCGCCTGCCCCCGCCACAGCGCTTGCGGTCTGCGCCTCGGATGCGCTGAGCGACGGCGGGCTTGCGGTGCGGCACGATGCCTTGTTCTACGGGCGGCCGGCGTCGGTGTTCTTTGTGCGGTTTCGCGGTACCGTGCAAGGCTATTTGAATCAATGCGCGCACGTACCGGCCGAAATGGACTGGGTCGAAGGCCAGTTTTTCGAATCATCCGGCCAGTATTTGATGTGTGCCATGCATGGCGCGATCTACGAACCGGACACCGGTCGCTGCGTCGGCGGCCCCTGCCGAGGTGGTCGTCTGCGCGCACTGCAAGTCGAAGAGCGTGATACCGCAAGCGGTCGTCAGGTATTCTGGCTACCGGACGCGCATATCACGCCCGTGAACCCTGTTTCCCAACCCTCCACCCCACAAGCGCCAGACCATGTCAGACCAACAGACGCCTGAAACATCGGATTCCGCCGCGGATAGTGCCTCGGCCGGCGCCGCCTCCCATTCGCGCCCCGGCAAGCATGACAAGCCGGGCTGGGAGCGCGATGCACTCGAACGTATCGCGCTGGCTGCGATCCACGAACAGCGCGCGGGACGGCGCTGGAAAATTTTCTTTCGCTTCGCCTTCCTGCTGGTACTGGTCGTGATCGCCTGGCGTTTAGTCGATGTGTCGGGCACACCTGTGACGAGCAGTGCCCGCCACACCGCGTTGGTCACGCTGGACGGCGAAATCGCCAACGACACTCAGGCGAGCGCCGACAACATCAATACCGCACTGGAATCGGCCTTCGACGATAACGGCACGGTTGGCGTGATCCTCGAAATCGATAGCCCTGGCGGCAGTCCGGTACAGGCGCGCATGATGTACAACGAGATCCACCGGCTGCGCGTCAAGTATCCGAAGAAGCCCCTGTATGTGGTGGTTGACGATATGTGCGCGTCGGGCGGGTATTACGTGGCGGCTGCGGCCGACAAGATCTACGTCGACAAAGCCAGCATCGTCGGCTCTATCGGTGTCTTGATGGAAGGTTTTGGTTTCAACAGCTTTATGGACAAGCTCGGGATCGAACGGCGTCTGCACGTATCGGGCGAGAACAAAGCCTTGTTTGATCCCTATTCACCCGAGAGCGACAAAGCCAAGCAATATGCGCAGACCATGCTGGATCAGATCCATCAGCAGTTTATCGATGCGGTCAAGCAAGGTCGCGGCAACCGCCTGAAAGACGATCCGGATCTGTTCTCGGGCCTGTTCTGGACCGGTGAGCAAAGCGTGCAACTCGGTCTGGCCGATGGCTTTGGCGATACTGACTATGTCGCGCGCGAAGTGATCAAGGCGCCCGATGTGGTCGATTACACGGTCAAGGAAAACTTCGCCGACCGGGTGGCCCATCGCTTTGGTGCTTCGTTGGGGGCCGGCGCGATGAAGGCGCTGATTTCCAGCGGTTTGCGTATCAATTGAACGACCGCGCGCCGCGAATCCGGCGCGATGGTTGGATGACGTAAAAAGGCCGCAGCATCGCAGGATGTCGCGGCCTTTGTTTATGTGTTGTGCTGCGCGCCGTTTAGTCGCGATGCTTGGGGTTGATCAGGGCAGTCAACACGTGGTCGCGCCAGGCGCCGTTGATATTCAGATAGGCGCGCGCATAGCCTTCACGCTCGAAACCCAGGCGCGCCAGAACCTGGGCGCTGCGCAGATTATGCGGCTGGTGATTGGCCATGATGCGATGCAGGCCGACCACCTCAAAGAGATGGTGGATGGCCGGTTCCAAGGCTTCATGCATCAGGCCGCGCCCCTGATGGCCCGCATCGAGGCCGAAACCCAGATGACAGGCCTGTAGCGGGCCGTGCACGATATTGCTGAAATTGATGATACCGGCCAAGGCACCGTTCTTTTTATCGCACATCAGCAAGTTGACGGAAAGGCCGGCTTCCATCTGGTCTTGCATCACGGCGAGCCGTTGCACCATGGTGCCGTAGGTATAAAAATCCGGCTGACGCTCGGGCTCCCAAGGCCGCAGGTGCTCGCGGTTGTTGATGTAATAGGCCAGCACCGCATAGGCGTCGTTGACGCTGGGCGGGCGCAGGATCAAATGCTCGGTGAGCAGGCCGGCGGCAGGAAGGGAAGTCGAGGGCATGGCGGTCGCGGGCTGAAGGACTTGGGATTCTAGCAAGCTTGAGTCAGCGGCTCAAGCGCCAAGCTTGGGGGCGAGTTCGCCGACTCAATGTGCCAACATCAGGAACAGCGCCGGTCGCTTGTGCAGATCCAGTAGATCGGCGCGCCATTCCGACACCGGGCGCGTGACGATGCGCTCGCTCGGCAGGGTCAAGTCGACGGCGACGCAGATCAAGGTCGATGGCGCGCAGGTGGCAAGCAGTGTTTCCAGCAGCGCCCGATTGCGATAGGGCGTTTCAATAAAGAGCTGGGTTTGTGATGCCCGGCGCGAATGCTGCTCCAGTTCCTGCAGGCGTTTAGCGCGCTGTGTGGCGTCGACCGGCAGGTAGCCATGAAAGGCGAAGCTCTGACCGTTCAAGCCGGATGCCATCAGTGCCAGCAGGATCGAGCTGGGCCCCACCAGCGGCACCACGCGCACCCCGCGCTGATGGGCGCGCCGCACCAGCAAGGCGCCCGGATCTGCGACTGCCGGACAGCCCGCTTCGGACACCAGTCCCGCATCCTTGCCGGCCAGTACCGGTGCCAACAAGCCGTCGATCTCGGTGGCGGGCGTGTTGACGTTCAGCTCGCGGATCTCGATTTCCTGGATGGGCTTTTCGCAGCCGACCCGTTTAAGAAAGACGCGTGTGGTCTTGGCGTTTTCGCCGATAAAGTAGTCCAGGCGGGCAGCTTGCGCGCGCACCGGATCGGGTATCACGGCCGCCAGCGCTGCGGCGTCGCCTTCACCCAGGGTATTCGGAATCAGAAAAAGTGTGCCGCTCATGGTCAGTTAAATGAAGCATCCACAAAAAAATGTCGGTCAAAAAGAAACGCCGGCATGCCGCAGCATGCTGGTCAATGTAATCAGGGGCAGGCCGATCAGCGCGGTGGGGTCGTCCGAGCGGATCGAGGCCAATAGCGTGATGCCCAGGCCTTCGGCTTTGGCGCTGCCGGCCACATCATACGGCTGTTCTGCATGCAGGTAGGCGTCGAGTGTTGCGTCCGGCAGGTCGCGAAAGCGCACTTGCGTAATGACGTCGGCGCTTTGCATGCTGTCGTCGCGTCCATCGTACAGGCACAGCGCGCTATGGAATTCCACTTCACGACCACGCATCGTCTGCAATTGCGCCAGGGCTGTCGCGTGGTTGCCCGGCTTGCCGATTTGCCGTCCGTCCAGGGTCGCGACCTGGTCGGCGCCGATGATCAGCGCTCCGGGCACGCTCAGCGCGACCGCGCGGGCTTTGGCCTGGGCCAGCCTGAGGGCGGTTTGGGCCGGGCTTTCCTGCGGCAGGGGTGTTTCGTCTATGCCCGGGACTTGCACCGAGAATGGAATGCGCAGCCGCTCCAGCAGTTCGCGCCGGTAGGGCGAGCTCGATGCCAAAATCAGGCGCTGCGACGAGGAATGGGAGGATGGGAGCACGATCGGGAGATACCAAGTTATGGGGTTCGAACAGGCGGTAGGGCGCTGACGCTGCAGGGAACGGATAGTCGCTTGAATTTACCGCTTAAGTGTTTGACCTGAAAAGATAAAACGGATAATATTGCGGGCTTTCGTCCGAATTGCCCATGTTGATCGGGCGTTTTGCGGGTAGTTAGCGCGCGGTTTTGCCGCAAGTTTGCATCAAATCGGCATCGCGTCGCCGCTATGGCCGCGACGCCAAGCGAGCTGAGTTCCAGGAGTTGTCATGGTCCACCCCGAGGTCCGCCCCGAAGCCCGGGATCCGGCAAACCCGATGCGGGTGGATGCACTGCGCGCGTTCGATCTGTTCGCTTTTGCCCGCAGCGCGCAAACGCTGTCAGGTGAAATCGCGCTGAGCAACTTGCCGCGCATGTTAGCCGAAGTGCCGGCCGATGCGCCAGCGCAGCATGAGCCGCTGACCTGGCAGGCGGTTGGCAGCATCACGCGCGAGCTGGAAGCCGAGGGCGAACGCGAGGCGTGCTGGCTGACCTTGACGGTACATGGCGCGATCTGGCTCGAGTGCCAGCGCTGCCTCACCCCATACCGCCAGACGCTGTCCGCCGAGACCCGTTTTCTGATCGCCGCCAGCGAGGCTGAGGCCGAAGCCTGGCCGATGGAAGACGACGAAGCCGATGCGATCGTCGGTTCGCGTCAATTCGATCTGGTCGAGTTGATCGAAGAAGAATTTTTGCTTTCGCTGCCGCTGGTGCCCAAGCACACGGTCTGCCCCGCTGTCCACGAGAGTCTGACGAGTGGCGCGGATGGCAGTGAAGCCCCGCCCGACGAGCTCGAGGCGGAACAGGAAGCGCCGCGGCCGAATCCGTTCGCGGCACTGAAATCGTTGGATCGCGGGCCCGCCGCTGAAGATGCAAAGACGCGGGCGAAGTCCGGCGGTAAATCATAGGCCTGGCAGCCGGCGGCAGTGTCAAGTCGCGCGGCCGCGGGGTGCACCGGATCGCAGTTTGGTGTCCAGACTGTGCTAGAATCCAGAAAATTTTGAGGAGTTATCATGGCAGTTCAGCAGAATAAGAAGTCGCCGTCCAAGCGCGGCATGCATCGTTCGCACGATTTCCTGACCGGCGCGCCGCTTGCCGTCGAGCCGACCTCGGGCGAAACGCATCTGCGTCACCATATCAGCCCGAACGGCTTTTATCGTGGTCGCAAGGTCGTCAAGACCAAGAACGACTAAAGAACGGCCCGGCGCTACGCCCGAGCCGTGTTCGGTTCGTCCACGCACTTCCGGTTCGACAAAAAAGCGGCAATCCTATGCCGCTTTTTTGTGCCTGAACACCGTCGCTTCGCATGACGATAAAACTCACCATAGACTGTATGGGGGGCGATCACGGCCCGTCCGTGACGGTTCCCGCTGCCGTCAATTTCGTGCGCGCGCATGCCGACGCCGAGCTGTTTCTGGTCGGCCTGCCCGATGCGATCGACGCCCAGCTCAAGAAAGCACGCGCTACTCAGGAACCGCGTCTGACCGTTGTCGCTGCCAGCGAAGTGGTCGAGATGTGCGATCCAATCGAAATCGCGCTGCGCAAAAAGAAAGACTCCTCGATGCGGGTCGCGCTCAACTTGGTCAAGGATCAGGCCGCGCAAGCTTGCGTCTCGGCAGGTAACACGGGCGCCTTGATGGCGGTCTCGCGTTATGTGCTGAAGACCTTGGCCGGCATCGAGCGGCCCGCGATCGCCACGGTTCTGCCCAACATCAAAGGCTGGACCACGGTGCTCGATCTCGGCGCCAATGTCGATTGCGAGCCCCAGCATCTACTGCAGTTCGCGGTGATGGGCAGCGCCTTGGTCGCCGCCGTCGATAACCGCGAGCGGCCTTCCGTCGGCTTGCTCAATATCGGCGAAGAAATCATCAAGGGCAACGAGACCATCAAGCGGGCCGGTGAGCTGCTGCGCGCCAGCAACTTGAACTTCTACGGCAACGTGGAAGGTAACGACATCTATAAAGGCACGACCGATGTGGTGGTGTGCGATGGCTTTGTCGGCAACGTTGCGCTCAAGACCTCCGAAGGTCTGGCCCAGATGCTGGGCGAAATCATCAAGCAGGAATTCGGCCGCTCCTGGCTGACGCGCGTGATGGCGCTGGCCGCGTGGCCGGTGCTGGCGCATTTCAAGAAGCGCGTCGATCACCGTCGCTACAATGGCGCGGCCTTGCTGGGATTGCGGGGTCTGGTATTCAAGAGTCATGGCTCGGCCGATGCCTATGCTTTTGAATACGCGATCAAACGCGCGTACGATGCAGTCAAGAACGGTTTGCAGGAACGTCTGACCCAGGCGCTCGAGCCGCAAACACAGCCTACTTCATCCGACCACCTTGCGCCCACCGCCGGGGCCGATACGGCCGAACCGCTCGCGGCGCTTTCCTCGAAGGCATGATGGCTCAACAGAATCTCTATTCCCGCATTATCGGGACCGGCAGCTATTTACCGCCCGATCGCGTGACCAATCAAGCGCTGGCTGACCGTCTGGCAGCCAGCGGTGTCGAAACCAGCGACGAGTGGATCTTCGCCCGCACGGGCATTCGCGCCCGTCATTTCGCGGCACCCGAAGTGGCCACCAGCGATCTCGCCAAGTTCGCCGCTGAGCGCGCCATCGAAGCGGCTGGCATTGATCCGCAAAGCATCGATCTGATCATCGTCGCCACTTCCACGCCGGATTACGTCTTCCCCAGCACGGCCTGCCTGTTGCAGAACAAGCTCGGGATCCGCAATGGCGGTGCGGCGTTCGATGTGCAAGCGGTGTGCTCGGGTTTCGCCTACGCGTTGGCCACGGCCGATAACTTCATTCGCAGTGGCGCGCATCGCACCGCGCTGGTGGTCGGGGCCGAAACCTTCTCACGCATCCTCGACTTCAATGATCGCACCACCTGTGTGCTGTTCGGTGATGGCGCAGGCGCTGTCCTGCTGAGCGCATCGGACGAACCCGGGGTGCTGGCCACGGCGCTGCATGCGGACGGCAGCCACGCGCCTATCCTGTGCGTGCCCGGTAATGTCCACGGCGGCGCGATCGCCGGCAATGCGTTTTTGCACATGGATGGGCAGGCGGTGTTCAAATTGGCCGTCAATGTGCTCGAGAAGGTTGCCCTGGAGGCCCTCGACAAGGCTGGCCTGAACGCCGACCAGATCGATTGGCTGATTCCGCACCAGGCCAATATCCGTATCATGCAAAGCACCTGCCGCAAGCTGCACCTGCCGCAGGAGCGCATGGTGGTGACGGTGGACGAGCACGGCAATACGTCGGCAGCCTCGATTCCGCTGGCGCTTGACGCCGCGGTGCGCGATGGTCGCATCCAGCGTGGTCAGCATGTGCTGATCGAAGGCGTGGGCGGCGGCTTCACCTGGGGCGCTGCGGTATTCCAGTATTAAGCTGGCGGCGCAGGCTGACCTGCGCCGCCATGCGGCCACTCAACACTCAAGTTCGACAGGTAGATGATGAAATTTGCTTTCGTGTTTCCCGGCCAGGGTTCGCAGGCTATCGGCATGCTCGACGCCTTTGGCGATGCGCCAGTCGTGCGTGAAACGCTGCAAGAGGCGTCCGATGCGCTGGGGCAGGATCTGACCGCGCTGATCGCGAACGGCCCGGCCGAAGCGCTGAATCTGACCACCAATACCCAGCCGGTGATGTTGACGGCTGCCTACGCGATATACCGCGCCTGGCAAGCCGAGGGCGGCCCCGCGCCGGCGCTGATGGCAGGCCACAGCCTGGGCGAATACACCGCGCTGGTCGCCGCAGGCGCCTTGGCGTTCCGCGATGCCGTGCCGCTCGTGCGTTTTCGCGCGCAGGCGATGCAAGAGGCCGTGCCGGTCGGCGAAGGCGGCATGGCCGCCATTCTTGGCTTGAGCGACGATGAAGTGCGCGCAGCCTGTGCCGAAGCCAGTGCGGTCGGTGTGGTCGAGGCCGTCAACTTCAATGCGCCGGCGCAAGTCGTGATCGCCGGCTACAAGGCGGCGGTTGAGCGTGCCTGCGAGATCGCGAAAGCCAAGGGCGCCAAGCGTGCGTTGCCGCTGCCGGTATCGGCGCCGTTCCATTCTTCGCTGCTCAAGCCCGCTTCGGATCGTTTGCGCCAGTACCTCGCCGATGTCGAAATCCGCGTGCCGCAGATTCCCGTGATCAACAATGTGGATGTCGCGATGGTGTCGGATCCGGCTGCGATCAAGGATGCTTTGGTGCGTCAGGCTGCCGGTGCGGTACGCTGGGTCGAGTCAGTGCAGGCCATGCGTCGCGACGGCGTTACCCATGTACTGGAATGCGGTCCGGGCAAGGTGTTGGCCGGCCTTACCCGGCGCATCGACGGCGAACTGACCTGCGCCGCCGTGTATGATCCGGCTACGCTGGCCGAAACGCTGGCGCTGGTGCGCGGCTGAGAGCGCGGCACCGGGCGGTTGATGCATGCCGCTTGGCACTACGGGGCTGGCGATCGAATGATTGGTCCCTAATAAAGAGAAGAGTATGGAAAAGAATCTGGACAAGCAGGTAGCAATCGTGACCGGCGCTTCGCGGGGTATCGGCCGCGCGATCGCAATGACTTTGGCGCGTGCCGGTGCCACCGTGATCGGCACGGCTACCACTGCCGCAGGCGCACAGGCTATTGGTGAAGCCTTCGCGGCGGCCGGTCTGCAGGGGCGTGGGGTCGAACTGAACGTCAATGATGCCGCAGCCAGCGATGCGCTGATCGATGCCACCGTGAAGGAATTCGGCGCGCTGCAGATTCTCGTCAACAATGCCGGCATCACCCAGGACCAACTGGCGATGCGCATGAAAGACGAAGATTTCGACACCGTGATCGAAACCAATCTGCGCGCAGTGTTCCGTCTGTCGCGCGCGGTACTGCGCCCGATGATGAAGGCGCGCGCAGGTCGCATCATCAATATCACCTCGGTGGTGGGTTCGACCGGCAATCCGGGACAGGTCAATTATGCTGCCGCCAAGGCTGGCGTGGCTGGCATGACGCGGGCCTTGGCACGCGAGATCGGCAGCCGCGGCATCACCGTGAACTGCGTGGCGCCGGGCTTTATTGAAACGGATATGACGAAAGTCCTGCCCGAAGAGCAGCAGAATGCCCTGTTGGGGCAAATTCCGTTGGGTCGTCTGGGTAGCGCGGACGATATTGCTCACGCCGTGGCATTCCTGGCTTCGCCGCACGCCGGCTACATCACGGGCACCACACTGCACGTGAACGGCGGGATGTACATGAGCTGATCGAATGGGCTGTGCGTGCCCAAATAGCTGGGCGCGCACGGCACACCCGTATGCGTGTTTCGCATGCGAATACAGTGCAGCGTTTTTTACGGTTCAAACCTGATAAAATGCGCACACTTTGTTTTAGTGAACCAATTTCCCTGGAGGGGTCGATGGATAATATTGAACAGCGCGTCAAGAAGATCGTTGCGGAACAACTCGGCGTCGCCGAAGCGGAAATCAAGACGGAAGCTTCGTTTGTGAACGATCTGGGCGCCGATTCGCTGGATACCGTTGAACTCGTGATGGCGCTGGAAGACGAGTTCGGCATGGAGATCCCCGACGAAGAAGCCGAAAAGATCACCACCGTGCAGCAAGCAATCGACTACGCCCGCGCCAACGTCAAGGCCTAAGGTTCGTTCGATTTTCGGCTGGACAGCCACAGGACCCACGGAGCGTTGTTCTGTGGACTCTGTGGCTTTTGTTTTTCTGTTTGCTTTGAAAAGGGGTTATCGTGAGCCGCCGTCGTGTCGTAGTAACGGGTCTTGGACATATCTCGCCTGTCGGTAACACTGTTGCCGAAGGTTGGGCCAATATCGTCGCCGGCAAGTCCGGTATTGCAACCGTCACCAAGTTCGATGCCTCTGCGCTGACCACGCGCTTCGCGGGTGAAGTGAAGAACTTCAACATCGAAGAATATATTCCGGCCAAAGAAGCGCGCCACATGGATACATTTATCCATTACGGCGTGGCTGCGGGCATCCAGGCGATGAACGACAGCGGATTGGTGGTGACCGAAGAAAACGCCGACAGCATAGGCGTGATCGTCGGCTCCGGCATCGGCGGACTGCCGATGATCGAGCAGACCCAAACCGAACTGCTGGCGCGCGGTCCGCGCCGCATTTCGCCGTTCTTCGTGCCGGCTTCGATCATCAACATGATTTCCGGTCATCTGTCGATCCGCTATGGCTTGAAGGGCCCGAATCTGGCGATCGTCACGGCCTGTACCACCGGCACGCATTCGATCGGCGAAGCGTTTCGCATGATTCAATATGGCGATGCCGATGCGATGTTGGCGGGCGGCGCGGAATCAACCGTATCGCCCCTGGGTCTGGGCGGCTTCACGGCTGCGCGTGCTCTGTCGCAACGGAATGACGACCCCGCCACGGCCAGCCGCCCCTGGGATCGTGACCGCGATGGTTTCGTGCTGGGTGAAGGCGCCGGTGTGCTGGTGCTGGAAGAGTACGAACACGCCAAGGCGCGTGGCGCCAAGATCTACTGCGAAGTGGTCGGCTATGGCCGCAGCGGCGACGCATACCATATCACCGCGCCGAGCGGGGAGGGCGCGCGCATCTGTATGGTCAAGGCGGTACGCGATGCAGGCGTGAATGCGGACGCGATCGACTACGTCAATGCGCACGGCACCTCGACGCAAATCGGTGACGTCGGCGAATCGAACGCGATCAAGGCGGCGCTGGGCGACCACGCCAAGCGCACCGTGGTCAATTCGACCAAGTCGATGACCGGACACTTGCTGGGCGCGGCCGGCGGTATCGAAGCCGTGTATTCGGTGATGGCGCTGCAGGATCAGGTGTCGCCGCCGACCATCAATATCTTCAATCAGGATCCGGAGTGTGACCTGGACTACTGCGCGAATACCGCACGCGAGTTGAAGATCGAGTACGCCATGTCGAATTCATTCGGCTTCGGCGGCACCAACGGTACCCTGGTGTTCAAGCGTATCTGATCCGGTCATGAGCCCGGTTCCAGGCACCCGATGGCGCGTGCGGCTGGCCTGTTCGGTTCGCCTGCGATGCCTGCAAGCCTGTCTGGTACTGGCGCTCTGCCTGGCGGTCTGGTTGGTGGTGGCGCCGCGCTGGGGCCGGTCGGCGGCGGTGCTGGTCACCGTGTTGACGGCAACCGGTCTGGTTTGGCGTGCCGGCCTCGACAGCCGGCGTCGTCCGGATGGTTTGATGCTTTACCCGGATGGCCTGCTTGAACGTTTGGACGGTACCGCGCCTTGGCGCAGCGGGCGACCGCTGGGGCTGTTACAGTGGCCGGGGATGTTAGCGTTGACAGTGCGCTATGACGACGGCGGTGCCGAAACGGTACTGGCCCTTTCTGATGCCCTCGATGCCGAGGCATTTCGCGGGCTGGCTGCCTGGGCGCGTCGTCATACGCGCAGCCACGCCGTTTCCTAGGGGTGTCTGCGTCGGTGCGGGCGCATTGGCGCTACGCCGATGTCGGCCGGCGCGTAAGGCCCGGCGGCATGCGGATTGTATGTTTTATGTAACCACTGTAACGACCTTAAACGCGGCGTCGGCAGCCCGGGGTGGGGCGCTACAATCACGCGCTGGAAAACGGTATTCAAACGTGAACGGACTTATCAGGTGAGTGAAAAAGAAATCGACCAAGTCCTGGTCGAACGCGTGCAAAGGGGTGATAAGGCCGCGTTCGAACTGCTGGTCGCGAAATATCACCGAAAGATCATCCGTCTAATCTCGCGCCTGGTGCGCGACCAGGCGGAGGTCGAAGACGTGGCCCAGGACGCCTTTATCAAGGCTTACCGCGCTTTGCCGCAATTTCGCGGCGAATCGGCCTTCTATACCTGGCTATACCGCATTGCCGTCAACACCGCGAAGAATTATCTGGCCACCCAGGGACGCCGCGCGCCGACATCGACTGAAACCAACGCGGAAGATGCGGAAACTTTTGCCGATGCAGACCAACTAAGGGATATCAACACGCCAGAGTCGATGTTGATGACCAAGCAAATTGCGCAGACGGTGAATGCGGCAATGGCGGTCTTGCCCGAAGAATTGCGCATGGCGATCACTTTGCGCGAAATTGAGGGTCTGAGCTACGAGGAAATTGCGGAAATGATGGGTTGCCCAATCGGCACCGTTCGTTCCCGAATTTTCCGCGCACGCGAAGCGATCGCTACCCGATTACGCCCTTTGCTTGATACGCCTGAAGGAAAGCGCTGGTGAGTGTGGCGGGCAGGTCACAGTTTTGCGAAATACCGCGAATTGTTGGTACCGTCTACTTATTATGTTGCTGTAATTTTTCCGTCGGCATATTGCAGGGAATGCAGTCGTAAAGGATTCTGGATGGCGATGTACCGCGGCCTGCAGGCCACGGTCAGGTTGCGTTCCCTGGTTCAGGGATTGGCTTAAACGGGTGGGTGTGAGTAAGGATGGGGAGCATCATGGGTTCTGTCTCGATGCAGTCGGCTGGCATAGCGCGCGCCGAACGGCTGTCGGCTTTTATCGACGGAGAGTCTGCCGCCGATCACGCGGTGGCGTCTGAACACGATTTGACGCAGTTTTTGCAAGAGTTCGACGACGAAGATCGGAAGTTGTGGGCCGACTACCATCTGGTCGGTGACGTACTGAAATCGGACGACCTGGCCGGCGATCCTGCCGCCGATCGTGCCTTCCTGAGCCGTTTTTCCGCTGCCTTTGAAAGCGAGCCGCTGCTACTCGCACCGGGCGCCTTCAAACCGAACCGCACCGCGCTGCAGGCACGGCGCTTTATGCCCACCTTGGCTGCGGTCGCCGCAGTGGTCACGCTGACCTGGATCCTGGTGCCGCGCCAGATGCACGTTGACGTGCCGGGTGCCACCGAACAGACCGCCGCCAATGTGCCGTCGGGTCAGGCGGCCCAGCCGCAGGTGGTGGCTCAAAACGTATCACTCGCTACCCAGTCGGGCGGCGACGTGCAACGCGTAGCGATGGCGGCCTCCAACCCCGATACCGATGGTGCGGCGCCCGCCCAGCACGATGACGTCAACATGATCCGCGATGCCCAGCTGGATCAATACCTCGACGCCCATCAGCAATTCGCCCAACGTCCGGTGCCGCAAGGCGTACCTTTGGTCAGAGTGGTTTCAGCCTCGCAAGAGCAATAATCCGATGTCGAAACGGCTGTTTGCAGCATCTCTTTCGTGGCGGCGCTTCCTGTTGGCCGCTGCGTTTATTTCCGCCGCAGGGACCCACGTTGCCGCATCTGCCCAATCCAGCGATCCGCTGGTGGTGAGGCGCGAAGTCAACGCGTGGTTGAGTCGTATCCATAACGCCGCCCTGGGTGAGAACTACGAAGGGACTTTCGTGTTCCAGCGCGGCGGCATGATCCAGTCGTCGCGCATCGTGCACGTGGCACCGCGCCATGGTGACGAATACGAGCGCCTGGAAAGTCTGGATGGGCGTCCGCGCACCATGCTGCGGCATAACGATGACGTGTTCACTTTTATTCCGGAACGCAAGCTGTGCATCGTTGATCAACGCCAAAGCAAGATCACGTTCCCGGCGTTGGTCGGCGCTGACAGCAGCAGTGTGCTGGATGTCTATGACCCCAAATTGCTGGGCATAGAGCGCGTCGCCGGTTTCGACAGCCAGGTGATCGAGCTCGATCCCAAAGACCGCTTCCGCTTCGGCTATCGCCTCTGGGCCGACCGTAACACCGGTCTGCTGCTGCGTGCGCAGACGCTGGATCCGAGCGGCCATGTGCTGGAGCAGATCGCGTTCTCGCAGATCGAGATCGGTGTCGACACCGACCATAACTCGATTGCCAATGCGATTCACAATCTGTCCGGCTGGCAGGTCATCCATGACTCCACCGCGGTGGTCGACATGGGCGCCCAAGGTTGGACCATCAAGCCAAGCGTGACCGGCTTCAAGGAAATTCGCCAGTTGCGGCGTCCGATGGCCGTGCACGGGCCCGGCAGCGCACCGGTCGAAGTCGATCAAGCGGTATTTTCGGACGGCTTGTCGGCGATTTCCGTGTTCGTCGAGCCTGGCGACAAGGGCGCCCGCCACGAGGGGGCAGGCAGTAGCGGTGCCACCCATATTCTGGTCAAGCGTATGGGTGATTTCTGGATCACCCTGCTGGGGGAAGTCCCGCTCGATACGCTACAAGAATTCGCTTCTGCCATAAAATACAAAGAAACTAAGTAGTTTAATTTCGGGGCCCGCGCCGGCCGCCGCGATCCCTCACGGGTCGTCGGGTGGCCGTCGCGCGTCCTGATTGCCTGTCGCGGGGGCTGTCTCCGGCGAATCGCAGCACTACTGGCACTCCCTATGAAATCCAATTCGATACACAAGCTTTGTGTGCTCGCGGCGTTCCTGTGCTTGACGCTGCCGCTGGTGCCCGTGGTTCAGGCGGCGCCGTCGGCCGCCAATCTGCCTGACTTCACCGACCTGGTCGACAAAGTCGGCCCGTCGGTCGTCAATATCCGCACCACCGAGCATGTCCATGCCGCTGATCCCCAGGCTGCATTGCCGCCGGGCATGGACGATGGCGACATGGCGCAATTCTTCCATCGCTTCTTCGGCATTCCGCTGCCGCAGACGCCTAAAGGTGGCGGCGGGGGGCAGGCCGCGCCCCATGCCGATACGCCGGACCAGCAGGATCAACAGGACCAGCAAGATCAGGACGGCGGTGACAGCGACGATACGGGCGGTGTCGGGTCTGGCTTCATCCTGTCCTCGGACGGCTATGTGATGACCAATGCCCATGTCGTGGACGGTGCCGATACCATTTATGTCACGCTGACCGACAAGCGCGAATTCAAGGCCCGTTTGATCGGCGAGGATGATCGCACCGACGTGGCGCTGGTCAAGATCGATGCCAGCGATCTGCCGGCCGTCACCATTGGTGACTCGAACAAAGTGCGTGCCGGCCAGTGGGTGGTCGCCATCGGTTCGCCGTTTGGACTGGACAATACCGTCACGGCGGGCATCGTCAGCGCCAAGGGGCGCGATACCGGCGATTACCTGCCGTTTATCCAGACCGACGTGGCAGTCAATCCGGGCAATTCGGGCGGGCCGCTGATCAATATGCAAGGCGAGGTGATCGGTATCAACTCGCAGATTTACAGCCGTACCGGCGGCTTTATGGGGATTTCCTTCGCGATTCCGATCGACGAGGCGATCCGCGTGGCCGACGAACTGAAAACCAACGGCAAGATCACCCGGGGCCGGATTGCGGTGGCGATAGGCGAAGTCGACGAGGATGTCGCCGAGTCCCTGGGGCTGCCGAAAGCCGCGGGCGCGATGGTCAGCAGTGTTGAAGCGGGCGGTCCGGCCGAAAAAGCCGGGGTGCAGCCGGGCGATATCATCCTGAAATTTGCCGGCAAGGACGTCGAAAACGCGACCGATCTGCCGCGTATGGTGGGCGAGACCAAGCCTGGCACGCGCAGCACCCTGACAGTCTGGCGCAAGGGGCAAATCCTCGAGCTGACCGTGGTGATCGGCGAAATGCCGGCCGACAAGCAGGCTGGCGCCAGCGCCCCCAAGGCGCCGACGCCCCGCAGCAGCGCATCGAACGCGTTGGGCTTGGGTGTGAGCGACCTCAGCAACGACCAGCTCAAGACCCTGAAGGTGCATAACGGCGTTCAGGTTGAGGTCGTGGCGGGCCCAGCGCTGCGCGCCGGCCTGCAAAAGGGCGATATCGTCCTGCGTATCGGCGATACTGACGTGGTCAGTGCCGCCCAGTTCGGCGCGATCGTGCGCAAGCTCGACCCGCAAAAGACGGTCGCGTTGCTGGTCAAACGGGGCGATGCCACGCAGTACGTGGCTTTGAAGCCGCGCACACGCGCCACCCCATAAGCCTGGACGGGTGCCTGCCCGGCTCAAATCCAGGCGCCGGCCGGGCCCATCGCCGTCGCGATGTGCCTGGCCGGCCCGCAAAGCCGCCCCGGGGAGGGCGTTTTCCGCTAAAATGCGCGCGTGTTGTCTCATCTGAAGGCGTGCTTCGAGATCTACCGAGCGCGCCTTTTTTGCATCATTAGGCTGAATGGATCATATTCGCAATTTCTCGATCATCGCGCACATCGATCACGGTAAATCGACGCTGGCTGATCGCATCATCCAACTCTGTGGCGGCTTGTCCGATCGCGAAATGGAAGCCCAGGTGCTCGATTCGATGGATATCGAGCGCGAGCGCGGCATCACGATCAAGGCGCAGACGGCCGCGTTGAGCTATCGCGCTCGCGATGGTCAAATTTACAACCTGAACCTGATCGACACGCCGGGACACGTCGACTTCTCCTACGAAGTCAGCCGGTCGCTGTCGGCCTGCGAAGGCGCGCTGCTGGTGGTGGACGCGAGCCAGGGGGTGGAAGCGCAGACAGTGGCCAACTGCTACACCGCGATCGAGCTCGGCGTCGAAGTGGTGCCAGTGCTGAACAAGATCGACCTGCCGGCGGCCGACCCCGACAATGCCATTCAAGAAATCGAGGATGTGATCGGCATCGATGCGCTTGATGCCGTGCGCTGCTCGGCCAAGACGGGGCTCGGTGTCGCGGACGTGTTGGAATCGCTGATCGCCAAGGTGCCGCCGCCCGTCGGTGATCCATCGGCGCCGCTGCAGGCCTTGATCATCGATTCGTGGTTCGACAACTACGTCGGTGTGGTGATGCTGGTGCGCATCAAGAACGGCACCTTGCGTCCCAAGGACAAGATACAGATGATGGCGACCGGGGCCCAATATCCGGTCGAGCATATCGGCGTGTTCACGCCCAAGGCTCAGGACCGCGAGAGCCTGTCCGCCGGTCAGGTCGGTTTTATCATCGCCGGCATCAAGGAACTGACGGCCGCCAAGGTCGGCGACACGGTGACCCACGCGAACCGGCTGGCGGCATCGCCGCTGCCAGGCTTCAAGGAAGTGAAGCCGCAGGTGTTCGCGGGTCTCTATCCGGTCGAAGCGAATCAGTACGATGCCTTGCGCGAATCGCTCGAAAAACTGAAGCTGAACGACGCCTCGCTGCAATACGAGCCGGAAGTGTCGCAGGCGCTCGGTTTCGGTTTCCGCTGCGGCTTCCTCGGCCTGCTCCATATGGAGATCGTGCAGGAGCGGCTGGAACGCGAATTCGACATGGACCTGATCACGACCGCGCCGACGGTGGTGTACGAGGTGGAGTTGGCCAACGGCGACGTGATCTCGGTCGAGAATCCGTCCAAGATGCCGGAGCCGTCCAAGATCGCCGACATTCGCGAGCCTATCGTGGTGGTCAATCTGTATATGCCGCAGGAGTACGTGGGGTCGGTCATCACCTTGTGTACGCAAAAACGCGGCTCGCAGATCAATATGTCGTATCACGGCCGCCAAGTGCAGTTGACCTACGAAATCCCGATGGCTGAAATCGTGCTCGATTTCTTCGATCGCCTGAAGTCCGTTTCGCGCGGCTACGCGTCGATGGACTACGAATTCAAGGAAAATCGATCGTCGGACGTGGTCAAGGTCGACATGCTGATCAATGGCGACAAGGTCGACGCGCTGTCGGTCATCGTGCACCGGTCGCAAAGCGTTTATCGTGGCCGTGAAGTCGCGGCCAAGATGCGCGAACTGATCCCGCGTCAGATGTACGACGTCGCGATTCAAGCGGCCATCGGCGCCAACATCATCTCGCGCGAGAACATCAAGGCCTTGCGCAAGAACGTGCTGGCCAAGTGTTACGGCGGCGACATCTCGCGTAAGAAGAAGCTGCTCGAGAAACAAAAGGCAGGTAAGAAACGGATGAAGCAGGTAGGGACCGTGGAAATTCCACAGGAAGCCTTCCTGGCGATTCTCAAGGTCGAAGACAAATAAACGGACGGTTTATGAACTTTGCATTGATCCTATTTATATTGGTGATACTGACGGGGATCGCCTGGGTCGCAGATAAATGGATATTCCTGCCGCGCCGGCGTTTGGCGGCGGCAGCGGCGGTAGCCGAATTCAATCGCCAGCAGGAACGCATCGGCGAGCGCTTCGCTGACGAAAATGCCGCGCAGACGCGCGCCAAACTGCACGATGACGCATTGCGCCAGCCCTGGTGGCTGGAGTATTCGGCCAGTTTTTTCCCGGTCATCCTGCTGGTGTTTGTGCTGCGCTCCTTTGTGGTCGAGCCGTTCAAGATTCCTTCCGGCTCGATGATTCCGACGCTGCTGGTGGGCGACTTCATTCTGGTGAATAAATTCGACTACGGCATTCGTTCGCCGATCAGCGATCAGAAGCTGATCGCCAATCACGATCCCAAGCGGGGCGATGTCGTGGTGTTTCGTTATCCCGAAGATGAATCGGTCGATTACATCAAGCGCGTGATCGGGGTACCGGGCGACGTGATCGATTATCACGACAAGCACCTGACCATCAACGGCGTGCCGGTGCCGGAAAAGCCTTTGCCGGATTTCCTCGGCTACGCCACCGACGGGCAGCTCAGCTATTCGAAGCAGTTTGAAGAGACCATAGACGGTCGCACGAACGCCATTCTGAATATCGACAGCCAGCCACCTTTCGTGATCGGCGTACACGATTTCCCGCACCGGGAAAACTGCAGCTACGACAACAGTGGCTTCACCTGCAAAGTGCCGCCCGGCAACTATTTCATGATGGGCGACAATCGCGATAACAGCGAAGACAGCCGTTATTGGGGTTTCGTGCCGGACAAGAATCTGGTCGGCCGCGCCTTTTTCGTCTGGATGAACTTCAGCGACCTGAAGCGTATCGGCAGCTTCCACTAAAGGCGTATCGCGCACCAGCAAGGGCATGCCAGCGGCATGCCCTTCTGTTTTTCCAACCGGCAGATTTCGGCCGATGCGCGTCCGCCTGCGCGGCGTGCCGGCCAAGACCGGTCTACAACACGCGCTGGCCCGAACTGTCTGGGCTGTCCCGGCTCGCGCTATACTTGTAAACATGTCTCTTACACAGTTGGAAAGCCGCCTGAACTACGAATTTCGCAATGCGGAATTGTTGCGCCAGGCGATGACCCACCGCAGCCATAGCGCCACGCACAACGAACGGCTCGAGTTTCTCGGCGATTCCGTCCTAAATTGCGTGGTAGCCGGCTTATTGTTCAAACGTTTTGCTGATCTCGACGAAGGCGACTTGTCGAGGGTCCGTGCCAATCTGGTCAAGCAGCAATCGCTGTACGAGATTGCGCAGGCGCTGGGCATTGCCGATTTCCTGCGCCTGGGGGAAGGCGAGCTGAAAAGCGGCGGATTTCGCCGGCCATCGATCCTGGCCGATACGCTCGAAGCTATATTTGGGGCCATATTCGTGGATCAGGGCTTCGACGCCGCGCTGGCGGTAATCGAGCGGCTCTACATCCCGATACTCGACCATATCGACCCCCGTACGCTGGGCAAGGACGCCAAGACGCTGCTGCAGGAATATTTGCAGGGTCACAAGATCGCGCTGCCGCAATATACCGTGGTGGCGACGCATGGTGCGGCGCACAATCAGCAATTCGAGGTCGAATGCACGGTGCCCAAACTCGAGATCAAGGTCTCGGGCGCTGGTGCCAGCCGCCGTGCGGCCGAGCAGTCGGCCGCTAAAAAAGCGCTGGATGAAGTGCTGGCTTTGGCGCCATCGCTGCTGGGCAAACCCAAACGGTCCAAGAAAGCGGCTGCCAAGCAGCGCGCCGACAGCGCCGTGCAGGGTGCGCTCGACCTGCGGGCAATACCCGAGCGCAAGCGCGAGCCACGCCCGCCCGGCAGCCACGAGGGTTCGGCTCATGCCACACGTGCCGAAGCCAAGCATGCGGCGCCCAGCGCACCGGCCATGACCGCAGGCGCCGGCCGTTCGGTGCTGACGGTGGCCGGGGCGCGGACCGCCGGTACCGCGCTGGCGAGCGACGAGACGCGTGCGGCGGCGCCCGTTGTCTCGGACGAATGACGGCATCGGCTAAGGCCTGCATGCTGCCCCGCCCGGCGCACCCCTGGATAGGGTGTTGCGCCTTTACTACATTCTGGATAGTTTCATGAACGCACCCGACGACACTGTTTTTCGCTGCGGCACGGTCGCCATCATCGGCCGCCCCAACGTCGGTAAATCGACGTTGATGAACGCCCTGGTTGGCCAGAAGGTCAGCATTACCTCGCGCAAGGCGCAAACGACGCGTCACCGCATCACAGGCATCTATACCGATGCCGTGGCCCAATATGTGTTTGTCGATACCCCCGGGTTTCAGACCAAGCATAGCGGCGCGCTGAACCGTTCGCTGAATCGCGCGGTCACTTCCACCCTGACCGCCATCGATGCGGTGCTGTTCGTGGTCGAAGCTGGCCGCTTTGGTCCGGACGACCAGCGTGTGCTCGACTTGGTGCCGCCAGGCGTGCCGTTGCTGCTGGCGATCAACAAGATCGACCGCATCGCCGACAAGACCAGCCTGTTTCCGTTTTTGCAGCAGATGGGCGCCTTGCGCGATTTTCGCGAGATCGTGCCGATGTCGGCCAAGTCGCGCGACGACATCACGCATCTGCTTGAAACCGTGCGGCCGTATCTGCCGGAAGGCGAGCCGATGTACGGCGAGGATGACCTGACCGATCGCAGCGAACGCTTTCTGGCCGCCGAAATCCTGCGCGAAAAGGTATTCCGCTGGACCGGTGACGAACTGCCGTACACCAGCACGGTGCTGATCGACAAATTCGAACAGGAAGGGCGCTTGCGGCGCGTTTTCGCGACCATCCTGGTCGAGCGTGATACCCACAAGGCCATGATCATTGGTCAGAAGGGCGCCAAGCTCAAACAGATCAACACCGACGCGCGCGTCGATATGGAAAAGATGTTCGATGGCCCGGTCTATCTCGAAGTCTTTATCAAAGTGAAAAGCGGGTGGGCCGACAACGAGGCCGGCCTGCGCGCCTATGGCTACGAATGACGTGATCGAGATGGCACCCGAGTCTGAACTCGACGCGCTGGACGCGCCCGAATCAGACATGCCGTCCGACTCGAAGCCGGCATCGGATCCGGCACCACGCAAGCGCGCCCGCACCCCACGCCGCGAACCGGCGCCGGCGGCGCGCCAGGGGCAGGCGCACCGTGTCGGCGAGCAGCCCGGCTTCGTGCTGCACAGCTATCCGCACCGCGAAACCAGCCTGATCGTCGACGTCTTCAGTCGCGATCATGGCCGCATTGCCTTGGTCGCAAAGGGGGCCAAACGGCCTCACTCGGCGCTGCGCGGCGCGCTGCAGACCTTTCAACCGCTCTCGATGTCATGGTCCGGCAAGGGCGAGGTGCGCACCTTGACCAAGGCCGAATGGGTCGGCGGCATGCGCCCGCTGTCGGGCGACGCCCTGCTGTGCGGCTTTTACGTCAATGAATTGCTGGTCAAGTTCTGCGCTCGCGAAGATGCCCATGAGCGTCTGTTCAATCACTATTTGCTGACCCTCACCCGCCTTGCTCATGACGAGCCGCCGGTGCAGGTCTTGCGTTCCTTCGAACGCGTCCTGCTATGCGAAACTGGCTATGCATCAGCCTTCGACCGGACTGCGCGCGATCACGCACCGGTCGACGCGGGACGCGATTATGTGTTCGACCCCGAGCGCGGCATCTGCGATAGTGCCGACCGGGCGCCGACCGCTTGGCCGCGTATTGCCGGGCAGACCCTGATCGATATGGAAAGCGACGATTACAGCCGGCCGCAGACGGTCATGCAAAGCAAGTTGCTGATGCGCTTTTTGCTGAATTTCTACCTGGGCGGCGTGCCGCTCAACACACGCCAGATACTCATCGACCTGCAAAATCTATGAATCCGCTCGCTCCTACTCCGATCCAGCTGGATCTTGGCGTCAATATCGATCACGTCGCCACCCTGCGCAATGCGCGTGGCACGCCGTATCCGGATCCGCTGCGCGCCGCTTTGGCGGCGGAAGCCGCCGGCGCTGATCTGATCACCCTGCATCTGCGCGAAGATCGCCGCCATATTCGCGACGCCGATCTGTGGGCGATCCGCCCGGCGCTCATGACGCGCATGAATCTCGAATGCGCGGTCACCGCCGAGATGCTCGATATCGCCTGTGCGGTACAGCCTCAGGATGTCTGCCTGGTACCGGAAAAGCGCGCCGAGCTGACCACCGAAGGCGGCTTGGATGTGGTCGGGCACTTCAAGGCGGTGCAGGCCGCCTGCACCCAGCTGATAGGCGCGGGCGCGCGTGTCTCGCTCTTTATCGATGCCGATGACGCGCAGATACGCGCGGCCCACGAAAGCGGCGCCACGGTGATCGAGCTCCATACGGGCCGCTATGCCGAAGCCGAGGACGCAGCGCATCAGCATGATGAACTCGAGCGCTTGAAGGCGGGTATCGCATTGGGACTGTCATTGGGTTTGAAAGTCAACGCAGGGCACGGTCTGCATTACGGCAATGTGCAGGCGATTGCGGCCTTGCCGGGCATCTCCGAGTTGAATATCGGTCACGCGATCGTGGCCCATGCGATTTTCGCCGGCTGGGAAAACGCGGTGCGCGAGATGAAAGCCATCATGCTGGCGGCGCGCCTGGGCGCCCGGCTGGAGGCAGGGGCCGCGGCCGGTGCTGCGGGGCTGAACACATGAGCCGCATCTACGGAATCGGCACCGACATCATTCAGTTGAGTCGGGTGGCGGGCGTGATGGAGCGCACGCAAGGGCGTTTTGCCGAACGGATTCTGGGTCCCGAAGAACTCGAAAAATATCGCGCCCGCGCCGCGCGCTCAGCGGTGCGGGGTCTGGCTTTCCTGGCCACGCGCTTTGCTGCCAAGGAAGCGTTTTCGAAGGCTATCGGTCTGGGCATGCGCTCGCCCATGACCTGGCGCGCAATGCAGACCTTGAACGCGCCCAGCGGCGCGCCAGTGGTCGTCACGAGCGGGGCCCTGGCCGACTGGATGGCTGAGCGCGGCATCACGGCTCGCATCACAGTCTCGGATGAGCAGGACTATGCGGTCGCGTTTGCGATTGCTGAAGTGGCGCCCTGAATGAGCCGGCGGCGGCGTGGCGCTGAAATATCCCCCTGAAGTTTTCCCTAAGCGACGATGAGCATGACAAGGAGATCGCGTGTGAAATACGCGCAAAGACCGGGGCCGGGCCCCGTGATGCTGGATGTGGTCGGTTTGAGCTTGAGCGAGGACGATGCGCGGCGCATTGCGCATCCCTTGACGGGCGGTGTCATCCTGTTCGGCCGTAACTATCGGGATCGGGCCCAGTTGCAGGCCCTCACGGGGCAGATTCGGGCTTTGCGCGACGATATTCTGATCGCCGTCGATCACGAGGGCGGGCGCGTCCAGCGCTTTCGCAGCGATGGCTTTACCGCCTTGCCGCCGATGCGCAGGCTGGGCGAGTTGTGGGACCGCGACGTATTACTGGCGACCCGTGTCGCCACGGCGGTGGGTTATGTGATTGCCACTGAGCTGCGCGCGATGGGGATAGATCTGAGTTTTACACCCGTGCTCGATCTGGATTATGGCGTATCAAAGGCGATCGGCGATCGTGCCTTCCATGCGGATCCGCGCGTGGTCACGCTACTGGCCAAAAGTTTGAATCACGGTTTGGCGCTGGCCGGCATGAGCAACTGCGGCAAGCATTTTCCCGGGCACGGCTATGTCGAAGCAGACTCGCATCACGCCATGCCAGTGGATGCCCGCACCCGTACCGAAATCCTGGGGCATGACGCTGAACCCTATGGCTGGTTGGGGCTGTCGCTCTCGGCAGTCATGCCGGCGCACGTGGTCTATCCGGTTGTCGACCACCGTCCTGCGGGTTTTTCGCCGGTCTGGTTGCAGCAGATCCTGCGCCAGCAATTGGGCTTTGGCGGGGTGATTTTCAGCGACGATCTGTCGATGGAAGGCGCGCGTTTTGCCGGTGACATGGTCCAGGCGGCGAATGCGGCGCTGGATGCAGGCTGCGATATGGTGTTGGTATGCAATCAGCCTGATGCGGCCGATGCGGTATTGAAGGGCTTGCAGCCGCGGGCCGATGCGGCTTCGCGTGAACGCATCCGGCACTTGGCGGCGCGTGGTGCGGCACTCGACTGGGAAGCACTGCAAAACCAGCCGGATTACCGCGCAGCGGTGGAAACCATCGTCTGCGCGTTTGGCTGAAAGCGACCGGCCGCCCGCCCTAGCGGGGGCCGGTCGCGACAACGCTTAAGCGCGGCTCTTGTATTCGCCGGTGCGCGTGTCGATTTCGATCTTGTCGCCGATAGCGCAGAACAGCGGCACTTGCAGTTCCATGCCGGTAGCCAGCTTGGCGTTCTTCATGACCTTGCCCGACGAGGTATCGCCCTTGACGGCCGGTTCCGTGTAGATGATTTCACGCACCACGGTGGTCGGCAGGTCGACCGAGATCGCCTTGTCGTTGTAGAACACCACTTCGCAGGGCATGCCGTCTTCCAGGTAGTTCAGCGCGTCGCCCAGGTTTTCCTGCTCGACTTCGTACTGATTGTAGTCGGCGTCCATAAACACATACATCGGGTCTGCGAAGTACGAATACGTCACTTCACGACGTTCGAGCTGGACCACGTCGAACTTGTCGTCGGCCTTGTAGACGGATTCGCTGGGCGCGCCGGTCAACAGATTCTTGAACTTCATCTTGACGACGGCGGAGTTGCGGCCCGACTTGTTGTATTCGGCCTTCTGCACCACCAGCGGATCGCTACCGATCATCACAACGTTGCCAGCGCGGAGTTCCTGTGCGGTCTTCATAAAAAAACTGTCCTGTATATTGATAGAAAGCGTTCGGGTTCGGGTGTTACCGCTCGGGTTATCGCCGGGTCGTGGCGAGGGTGTGCTGAGCGCATTCCGACCCTGACTTTGACCGCCGCGTTGACCATGACCTGCCCCGTGACTTGACCCATAAGGCGCAAAGTGCCATCGGGTTGCGGCTGACGGATTCCTGCCATCGGTTCCAGTTATGTCGGCGCCAGGCCCGAACAGCAGGGCGCCCGTGGGCGTGGTACGGAGATTCCGGCACCACGTCACATGCCATAAGCGGTTGAATAACCTCTTATTTTAACCGATTTTCAACGTATTCCGCCAGATTCTGGGCGAGGCCGCCGAGCGCGGCAACCTGCTTTGCCCACACGACGGCTTGAGCCGTCAATGCGTCCCTATGACGCCAGAAGTCGCGCCAGTTGGGCGCGAGCCCTGTATTCCACGCGTGCCAGAACGCCGCCCGTGCCGTTTCCGCTTCCTGCGCGGCCGGTCCCAAGGCCGCTTGACTGGCGTCCAGCGCCGCATCGAGTTTGACCAGATGGGCCTCGTCGGCTTGTGGATAGAGCTGCCAGACCAGTGGTCGGGCGGCCCACAGCGCGCGCGCAAAAGAATCTTCGCCACGCACGAAATTGAGGTCGCACGACCACAACAGTCGGTCGTACAGCGCACTATCCATAAACCCGACCGCGCACAGCGTGAGGGCGTCGCAAGCGGCGACCGTGCCGGCGGCGAAGTCGGCGCGACCGAGGTAGCGCGCGATTCCCGGTGAGATCCTGCCCTCCGGCACGATGCACACGATGGGCTGGTCGTATTCACGCCATTGATCGAGCAGGCTGGCCAGGGCCAGATTCTCGTAGGCAAACAGGGACACCACCACGGCATTGGGGGCGGGCGGCGCAATCCCGAGTTCAGCCCAGACGCTGGCCGGCCCCTCGGGCGCTGGGCTACTCAGGAAGGCTTCGCGTGCGGCGTCCAGATCCTGCTCGTGCAGTACCCCACCGGTGCCGGCCCGCAGGCCCGGAAAGAAAAAGGTTTTGGACAAACCGGCATAACGCGGATGCGGCGAGGGCTGCAGATGAAAGTCGGCCACCCAGGTTTCGGCACTCAAATAATCGAGATTGATCCAGATTGGCGCGCGCAAGCGTTGCGCCATGCCGGCCACATAGGTCTCCGGCAGTTCGCAGGCAAACGCTTCGATCACGACCTCGGCCCGGGCATCCTGTGCTTGTGGCGCTTGTGGGTGGGCCGGGTCGCGCTGCCAGTGCGCGATCTCGATTTCGCCCTCGGCCGCACCGAGCATCTGAGTGGCGGCGCCGGGAACCAAGCTGGGGCACAGGCGCGCGAATACCGTTAGATCATCGACCCATAGTCGCACCCGCCAGCCCGCCTGTTGTCGCAGTTGGCGCGCCAGCCGCCAACTGACACCGATGTCGCCGAAGTTATCGACCACGGCGCAAAAGATATCGCAGCGGATATCACGAGGCAGTGCGGGAGACGAGCGGGGAACCACGGTGGGCATGGGCGATATCGATGGGTGCTGTCGACGGCAAGCGGCGCCGGCAGTATACAATCCAGGCGTTATCTTAATGCATCGTCACTGTAGCGCGGCTTGCCGCGTTCCACAGGCCAGCGTGCCAGCCAGCATGTCCGATACCGCAGAATTCGATCCTAAAACCCAGTTGGCGCAGTTGCCCCATCTTCCCGGGGTGTACCGCTATTACGACGCGGACGGCAATGTGCTGTACGTCGGCAAGGCGCGCGACCTGAAAAAGCGGGTCTCCAGCTATTTCAACAAAAATCTGCCATCGCCCCGCATCGCCATCATGGTGTCGCGCATTGCCAAGCTCGAGACCACCGTCACGCGCTCGGAGGCCGAAGCGTTGCTGCTGGAAAACAATCTGATCAAGACCCTGGCGCCGCGCTACAACATCCTGTTTCGCGATGACAAGTCTTACCCGATGTTGAAGTTGAGCGGTCATGCGTTTCCGCGCATGGCCTATTACCGGGGCGCGATCGATCGCAAGCATCAGTACTTTGGCCCGTTTCCCAACGGCTGGGCGGTGAAGGAAAGCATCCAGATTCTGCAGCGGGTATTCCAGTTGCGCACCTGTGAAGATTCTGTCTTCAATAACCGCACGCGACCGTGCTTGCTGCACCAGATCCAGCGTTGCAGCGCGCCTTGCGTCGGCGCTATCAGTGCGGAAGACTATGCCCGCGATGTCAATAACGCGGCGCGCTTTCTGAACGGACAGTCGCGCGAGATCCTCGGCGAGCTCGAAGCGAAGATGCATGGCTTTGCCAGCGAGCTCAAATTCGAGCAGGCGGCCGCGGTGCGCAATCAGATGAGTTCGCTGTCGGCCGTGCTGCACCAACAGGCTGTGGAAACCACCAGCGGCACGGATGTCGATGTGCTGGCCGTGGTCGCCCAGGGCGGACGGGTATGCGTGACCTTGGCGATGATACGCGGTGGACGCCATCTGGGGGATCGCAACTACTTCCCCACGCATCTGGATAGTGCGCTGTCGGCGGTGGAGGGCGCGGATGAGGTTGATCCAGAGACTCCGGATGGCGATGCAGCGACCCATACCACTGACACCGGCATCGATCCGGATGCAAGCGCACCGGCTGAGCTGTCCGCGGCCGATGCGGCAGACGGCGCTGAGCCTGGCCCCGACATCGCCGCACCGGCCGATCAGGCGTCCGTGCCGCGTGTGCCCGCGCCCGGGCGCAAGGCGCGCGCCGGCTCGCTCGAAGTCGAGGTACTGGAGGCGTTTATCGGGCAGCACTATCTGGATCAGCGCATTCCCCCCATCCTGATCGTCAGTCATGCCTTGGCCAATGCGGAATTGCCGCGTCTGTTGGCGGAGCGCGCGGGGCACAAGGTCACGGTGTTGCGTCAGCCGCAAGGCCAAAAGCGCGCATGGTTGACGATGGCCGAAAACAATGCCCGTTTGGCACTGACCCAGGCCCTGTCGGAGCAAGGGTCGCAGCGGGCCCGCACACAGGCGATGGCGGAAACGCTGGGGATGGAGCTCGACGATCTGGCCGCCTTGCGCGTCGAATGTTTCGATATCAGCCACACCATGGGCGAAGCGACGCAAGCGTCGTGCGTGGTCTACCATCATCACAAGATGCAGTCGGCCGAGTACCGTCGCTACAACATTGATGGCATTACCCCGGGCGACGATTACGCGGCGATGCGGCAAGTGCTGACCCGCCGTTACGGCAAGATGGTGGCGCAGGCAGCCCAGGCTGAGCAGCATAGGACGCAGAGCGCAGCGGCTGAGGTGGAGGCTGAGGTGGACACTGAGGTGGACACCCCGGCAGACATCGACGTGACTACCGTCGCGGACGTGGAGGCGGCTGAGTCCGACACGACCGTGCCGTCCGACCGCATGTCAGCACAGACCGCGGACGCAGTCGCGCCCGCGCTCAGCGATACGGGCGCCGCACCCACGGCCGGCGTGTTGCCCAACATCGTCCTGATCGACGGTGGCAAGGGGCAGGTCGAAGTCGCGCGTCAGGTCTTTGTCGAGCTGGGATTGGATATCGGTTTGCTGGTTGGCGTGGCTAAAGGCGAGGGGCGCAAGGTGGGGTTGGAAACACTGGTGTTTGCCGACGACAGGCGGCCGCTCGAACTCGGCAAGGATAGTGCCGCCTTGATGTTGATCGCGCAGATTCGCGACGAGGCGCACCGCTTCGCGATCACGGGGATGCGCGCCAAGCGTGCCAAGACGCGCCAGACCTCGCGCCTGGAAGAACTTGAAGGCATCGGCGCCAAGCGCCGGCAACGGCTACTGGCACGCTTCGGCGGTTTGCGCGGCGTGGTGGCCGCGAGCGTTGCCGAGTTGGCCAGTGTCGAAGGCATTTCCGAGGCGCTGGCCGAGCAGATTTACCGGCAATTGCACTAGCATCGGCATCGGCAACAGCAGGCCGTACCGCTGGTGATGTGTGCCGGTGCTGGGCCGGCGCATATAGCGCCAGGGCCACATCGTATTCATATTTTGACCCTCAGACGCATGCGGCTGGCCTGTCGCACGCGTCTCGGTGTAACATCTGCCGGTTTTGACGGCGGGCTGGGCCTTGCGCGGTGCGACGATGGGCTTGGGTCTGGTGCAGGTGCCGGTTCCGGTGTCACGTGGTGTTGTGTGGTTTGGCGGTTGGCGTTTTTAACCTAATCCTGCAGGTCCTACATGCCTTTCAATTTGCCGATATTTCTCACTTGGCTGCGTATCGTCCTGATACCGCTGGTGGTAGGCGTGTTGTATCTGCCCGATACCGTGATGGCGCCGGTTGACCGCAATCTGTCTGCGGCGGTGATCTTCGTGCTGGCCGCGTTAACCGATTGGTTCGATGGCTTTTTGGCCCGCAAGCTGAATCAGACATCAGCCTTCGGTGCCTTTCTCGATCCGGTCGCGGACAAACTGATGGTGACGGCAGCCCTATTGGTGCTGGTGCAGATGGCGCGCTTGAACGCCGCGATCGCGCTGGTCATTGTCGGGCGTGAGATTACGATTTCAGCCCTGCGCGAATGGATGGCGCAACTGGGCGCATCCAAGAGCGTGGCCGTCAACTCCCTGGGCAAGTTCAAGACCGCCTGCCAGATGACGGCGATTCCGCTGCTGCTGTTCAACGGCGTACTCAAGCTGGATTTCGTTTTGCCGGGACAGACGCTGGATCTGCACGTGCTCGGTATCTGGCTGATCTGGTTGGCTGCCGTGCTGACGATCTGGTCGATGCTGTACTACATGAAGCTGGCCTGGCCGATGATACGGGAGAAGGCGGGGCCGGTTTGAGCGTAGCCCGGACGCGTGGCGGGATGAGATCTTGCGCATAGGGTGCTTGACACAAACCAAACCCTTCTTCATAATCTCGTTCTCGCGTTTGTTCTGCCTGATGCAGCGTAAGCCAAGCAGGCATGTTGAACAAACGAAGCATTGCACGAAGCGGGAGTAGCTCAGTTGGTAGAGCGCAACCTTGCCAAGGTTGAGGTCGCGAGTTCGAGCCTCGTCTCCCGCTCCATAGAAGATATGGGCTCTGTGTCATGCTGGTTGTGTTGCGGTATTTGCGGGAGTAGCTCAGTTGGTAGAGCGCAACCTTGCCAAGGTTGAGGTCGCGAGTTCGAGCCTCGTCTCCCGCTCCATATTTCAGGGGAAGCCACGCTTCCCCTTTTAGTTGCAGAATGCGTTGCCGAATTTGCACGCTGTCTAACGATAGTGACGACAAACCAGGCACGATGCAGTTCGCTCAGAATACGGCGCGATAGCAAAGCGGTTATGCACCGGATTGCAAATCCGTGTAGGTCGGTTCGACTCCGGCTCGCGCCTCCAAACAAAGCCACCCTCCGGGTGGCTTTTTTTGCTTCTGCACCATAGCATCCGCTTTTGGCGGGCGTACGATAGGCGCATAGGGGATCAGACGGATCCGGAGGTGCGCGATGTCGGACTGCTCAAGTGAATCCTACAAGGGGTACCGCATTACCGCTGCGGCACGCTTGAATCCGGTGGCGGGCGATTGTTGGCAACTGCAGCCTGTGTATAAGCCGCTAGCTTTGATCGCATGGCGCAGTGGCGGCGTGTCCCACGAAAAGCGCCTCGATGACCCCAAGCATGTGTATGCCGATCCGCACGATGCCCTTAAGGTCGCACTTGCACTTGCAAAACGCTATATTGACCAACTCGATCACAGCATTCTTCCACCCGATGTCGACCCACACCCCGTCCCCAGCGGCACCGTCCCATGCCCCGACTCCCTCGCCGCGCGCACTGCCGACGAGGCGGATTGACTGGCACTGGCAAGCGTTCGACCAGCTCGCCCCTGGCATGCTGTATGACATGCTGGCGGCGCGCAGCGCAGTGTTTGTGATCGAACAACAGTGTCTGTACGCGGATATGGACGGTCTGGATCGTCACGCCTGGCATCTGTATGGGCTGGACTCGGCCGCCGTGCCGCCCGCGCTTGCTGCGTGCGCACGCATCCTGCCGCCCGACGCTTATGATCCTGCGGTTCGGATCGGACGCGTACTGACGGCGCCTGCGTACCGTGGGCTGGGATTGGGCAAGCAGTTGCTGGAACAGGCGCTAGGCTATATTGCGCGACACTGGCCGGGCGTGCCCATGGCTTTGCATGCGCAAGCGCACCTGCAGGATTTCTATGGTGCGTTTGGCTTTATGGCAGATGGCGAAGTCCATCTGGAAGACGATATTCCACATATCTGGATGCGCCGCCCGGCATTCAAAGCGCAGCCCTGAAGGCGTGGACTGCGCAGCCAGATGCCATTATCCATGGCTTTAGCCGGCCAAATATATCGCGATGTGATATATTTAAGCTGGATTTCATCCCGCCCACTTCATCTTTCCCATCGAACTCAGGAGGCGCCGGCCATGTCGCAACGCGATGCCGCCCCCGCGAACTTGATCAAGAAGGACTTCGAGGTCCTGTCCGAATTTCGCTATCACATGCGGCGATTCATGCGCTTCAGCGAAGAAGCCGCGCATGCGGAGGGGATCACGCCGCAGCAATACCTGGTGCTGCTGCATATCAAGGGGTTTCCGGGGCGCGAATGGGCCAGCATCGGCGAGCTGGCCGAACGTTTGCAATTGCAGCCGCACGGCGTGGTGGCATTGGTTTCGCGCTGCGAGGCCGGGGGGCTGGTCAAGCGCAAGGCCAGCGAGACCGATCGACGTCAGGTTGAAGTGCACCTGCAGGACAAGGGTGCGCGCCTGCTGAATCGTCTGGCCGCCTTGCATCGCGCCGAATTGAAGTCGCTCGGCAGTGCCTTCAAGGTGCCCGACCTCGAATTGGATAGTCCCGACGCGCCGTGATGCCGCGCGCGCGGCATCACGGCGCGGCTTATTGCGCGTTGTCGTGTGCCAACTCGCGCAGATCGTGCTCAAGCGATGTGGCCGGATCGCTGTCAGTCGCAATGAGACGGATATGACCCGCGCCGTCGAAGATGTAGATGGCGGCACTGTGCGTGACTTCGTAATTGCCATCGGCACCGGGCTTGCCCAGTTCATAGGCGACCCGGTAGTCGCGCGCCAGATTCGCGATGGCGCCATCCGAACCGGTCAGGCCGATCGCATGAGTGGAGTCGAACGCTTGCACATAGGCGTGCAGAATCGCTGGCGTGTCGCGATGGGGGTCGACCGAGATAAAGGCGATCCGCATATGATCGGCGTCATGGCCCAGGTTCTGCATCACCTCTGCCAGCCGCGCCATGGTTTCCGGGCAGACATCGGGACAGTGGGTGTAACCGAAAAACACCAGGGTCACGTCGCCCTTGAAGGCCGCCGCCGTCATGGGCTGGCCGCTGTCGCTGGTCAGATCAAAATGCAGATCGGGCAGGTGGCCGCTGACGTCGGTCAATTTCCAATCGGGTGCGCTGCGTTGGCAGGCGCTTATCGCCAACACCAGGGCGCCCATTGCTGCGGCGCGCGCGAGACCTCGCAGCAACGCAAGCGCGCCGCTGGGGAAGGGCGTCGATCGGGTAAAACGGAATTCAGGCATGAGACAAGCACTCGAATCGATGGGCGTTAAGCGGGGTGCACCGGCGGGCTATATCGGGTCATAGCGGAGCAGGTTACCCAAGACAGGGTCTGCGCAGTAGCGCGACCAGCGCAGAATATAGCGTAACTACCGCTGAATCGGGCGCCGAGCCGCAGGTGCTCAGACTGGTACCGACCATGCCGCCGCCAACCGGCCCGCTGTCAGCCGCTGTCAGCCGCGCCAAGCCGCCCGCGAAAGCCAGCGCGATAACGGTAACGACAACGCGCAAACAGCGCCACGCGGGTCCAAAGCGTTGTAAGATGCAAAACGCAACCGATCCCCGTTTTCTTATCGTTCGCCGTCACACGATGCCTACCGACAAGCCCGCGTCGCCCGCCGACGACATTTCCCGCTCGGCGCTGGTTGCGCGCCATACCGCATTCTTCCTGGATTTCGACGGAACCTTGGTCGAACTCGCCGCCACGCCCGATGCCGTCACGGTGCCGGACGCGCTCAAGCAATTGCTGGCGGAGCTGCGCGATGTTGCCGGCGGTGCGTTGGCGATCGTCTCCGGGCGTTCAATCGAAAGCATCGATGCCATGCTGGCGCCGCTTGTACTGCCGGTGGCAGGACTGCACGGCGCCGAATGGCGCGATGCCGGTGGTACCGTATCGCGGCAATTTGTCGCAGACGAGCGCATCGGCCAGATGCAGGCTTTGCTAGAACAAGCGGTGCAGGACTACCCCGGGATGTTGCTCGAGTCCAAGCAGGTCTCGCTGGCCCTGCATTTTCGCAATGCGCCCGAGCGTGAGGCCGAAGCGTATGCGGCGGTACAGCGCGCGCTGGCGCCCTTTGCCGATGCCTTTGTGCTGCAGCCGGGCAAGATGGTGTTCGAAATCAAACCGACCGGGGTCGACAAAGGTCGCGCCATCGCCAATTTGCTGGAGGGGGCGCCGTTTGCCGGCCGCACCCCGTGTTTTGCCGGCGATGATCTGACCGACGAAGCGGGATTCCACGCCGTCAATGCGCTCGGTGGTCTTTCGATTAAAGTCGGCACGGGCGAAACCGCGGCGCGCAGCCGCGTCGCCTCGGTTTCGCATCTGCTGTATTGGCTGGTGCAACTGATACGCCCCCACGGCGGCCAGCCTGAATGAATCTCTCCATGGCGATACCGCAGGACAGACGCGGCAACCGGCGTGATGCCGGCGCGCGCCATGGTTGCGCGACGACGCGCTGTTTTTGACGGAAACGCTATGAGCCGTTTGATTATCGTATCGAACCGGGTCGCGCCGATTTCCGAAGGCGGTCCGGCCGCGGGCGGCCTCGCCGTCGGCGTCTTCGATGCGTTGAAGGAAACCGGCGGCATGTGGTTTGGCTGGAGCGGCGACATACTCGCCACCGACCACGCCACCATCAAGCTGGAGGAGCGCGGGCCGGTCACGTTTGCGACCATAGGCCTGACGCGGCGCGATTACGACCAGTACTACCGCGGTTTTTCCAACGCGACGCTTTGGCCGACCTTCCACTATCGTACCGATCTGACGCAATACGATCGTCACGAGTTCGACGGCTACAAGCGTGTCAATACCTGGCTCGCGCATCAATTGTTGCCATTGCTGCGGCCCGACGATGTGATCTGGGTGCACGACTACCATCTGATTCCGTTCGCCGAAGCACTGCGCCTGGAAGGCGTGCAAAATCGCATCGGGTTCTTTCTGCACATTCCCTTTCCGCCGGCGCAGGTGCTGATTACCGTGCCTCCGCACCAAGCCTTGATCAAGGCGCTGTGCTGCTACGATCTGGTGGGTTTCCAGACCCCCTATGATCTGCGCTCGTTTACCGACTATATCGAGCATGAGGCGCATGGCCAGGTGTCGGCCGACGGTCAGGTCAGCGCTTATGGCCGCTCGCTGCGCGCAGGGGCCTATCCGATCGGCGTTTATCCCGATGAGATCGCCACGCTGGCCGAAGCCGGCGAGAATCGCAAGCCGGTGCAGATGCTGAAGCAGACGCTGCACGGTCGCAAATTGATTATGGCGGTCGACCGGCTCGACTACTCCAAAGGGCTGGTCGAACGCTTTCGCGCCTTCGAAAAACTGATGGAGATCGCGCCCCAGCAACGCAATCAGGTGTCGCTGCTGCAGATTGCGCCGCCCACGCGGGCCGACGTCAACGCCTATCAGCAGATCCGCTCCCAGCTCGAAGCCGAAGCCGGCCGCATCAACGGCAAGTTTGCCGAACTCGACTGGACCCCGATCCGTTACATCCATCGCCAGTACGAACGCGATACGCTGGCTTCGCTATTCCGCACGGCTCAGGTCGGTTTTGTCACCCCGCTGCGCGACGGCATGAACCTGGTGGCGAAGGAATATGTGTCGGCACAAGATCCGGCCGATCCCGGCGTGCTGGTCTTGTCGCGCTTTGCCGGCGCCGCCCAGGAACTGACCGGTGCGCTGATCGTCAATCCGCTCGATCTGACCGGCATGGCCGAAGCGCTCGATCGCGCGCTGAATATGTCGCTGGCCGAACGGCAGTCGCGTCATCAGGACATGATGGCGGTGTTGCGTGCCAATAGCGTGTCGGTCTGGCGTGACCGCTTTATGAAGGATCTGCGCGGTTAGCGCCGGACTTGGGTAGAAGCGCGGGCGTGTAGGGGAATGCCGCGGGCCTGTCAGCAGGCCCGCTTTTGCGTTTACAGTGCGCCGGCAACCACGGTGTGATCGTTCGCATCGGTCGCGTGGCTTTTGCTGATCTGACGGTTGAGCAGGTCGCGGTACAGGCCCGGACGATTGCGCAGCTCTTCCGGGCTGCCGTCGTCGATCACGCGGCCCGTGCTCATCACGATGATGCGGTCGAAATTTTGCAGCGTCGACAGGCGGTGGGCGATCGCAATCACCGTGCGCCCGCGCATCAGGCGATCCAGTGCTTGCTGAATGGCTTCCTCGGAAGCGCTGTCCAGTGCCGAAGTGGCCTCGTCCAGCAACAGGATGGGCGCGTCCTTCAGGATGGCGCGGGCAATCGCGATACGCTGGCGCTGACCGCCCGAAAGCTTGACGCCACGATCGCCGACGAGGGTGTCATAGCCTTCCGGCATGGCTTCGATGAAATCGGCACAGCGCGCTTCGCGCGCGGCCGCGTAGACCTCTTCGCGGCTCGCCGACGGGCGCCCGTACTGGATATTTTCCAGGATGCTGCGGTGGAACAGCGAGATGTCCTGGGGCACCAGCGCAATCGCATGGCGCAGACTTTCCTGGGTGACCGCCGCGATGTTGTGGCCGTCGATCTCGATCGAGCCGCCCTGGGTATCGTAGTAGCGCTGCAGCAGCGACAGCACGGTCGACTTGCCGGCACCAGACTTGCCGATCAGGCCGACCCGCTGGCCTGCTTCGATGTGCAGCGAGAAATCATCGAGGATAGGTTTGCGGCGCGGATAAGCAAAGCGAACCTGATTGAAATCAACCCGTCCGCCGCTGGTGACGAGCGTGCCGGCGTCGTCGCGATTGGGCATCTCGTGCGGCTCCAACAGGGTTTGCACGGCCTCGGCCAGGCGCGCCACGTGCTGGGTCACATCGACCAGCGCCACGGCCAGATCGCGCGTACCGTGCAAAATGGTGAAGCCGAGCGAACTGACCAGCACGATATCACCCGAGGTGGCCTGGCCTTTCTGCCACAACACCAGTGCCCAACCCAGCAGGCCGGCCGACAGCATAGCCGTCAGCACCGCGTGCAGCAGACGTAGTTTTTCCAGATGCAGCAGGCTTTCGCGGCGTGCGTCCAGCTCTTCCTGGACCTTGGCGCCGAAGCGGTTGCGCTCGCGAAAGGTGGCGCCGAAGGCCCGCACCAAACCCATATTGCTGATGATGTCGACCAGTTCGCCGTCAACCGAAGCCGCCTTGGCGGCGAAGGTGTGGTGACGTCCGGTGCCGCGTCCGGCCAGTTTGTACAGGATGCAGGCGAGCACCAGCGACGTGCCGAGCAGGCAGGCCGCCATCAGCGGATTGACGATGGAGATCATCACAATGGCGCCGGCCACGGCGATGACCGGCGGCAGCACGTTCCACGCCGTCGTGTTTTCGGCGGTATAGATGGCATTGGAGGTGGCGGTGATGCGGCTTGCCAGCGTGCCGGGCTGTTTTTCGGCGAAATAGGTCGGCGAATGGCCGCTCAGATAGCTGAACAGTTCGCGCCGCAGATCGCCCGTGACGGTGACGAATACGTGCGCGGCGATGCGTCCGCCGACGCGCCAGGACAGATTGTCCGCCGCAATCAGGCCGACCAACAGGCCGAAGGCGATCCACTGTGGTGTCGGGTGGCCGCGTCCGAGACCAAGCACGTCGATCAGATGTTTGATCGCATACTGGGACGCCAGCGCGCAGCCGACCGCGGTAAACACGCTGATCAGCACGGCCAGATGGGCGAGCGGATGGCGCTTGATGTAACGGAACAGAAACGCAAGCGGCCGGTGCGCGTATTCGGCGAGCCGGGCATTGTGGGCATTGCGCTGCGCGACGGTCAGCGACTCGGGGTGATCGTCAGCGTGCGAACGTTCAGTCATAAGCTCTAAGAAAACAGTATGTCGGCGCCGAAGTGCCTGTGAAGGGCACGCTGAATCGGCCGGATCAGGGCGATGGTGCGGGTCCTGCAGGCATCGGTCTAAGCGTATCGGCGGCGCCGGGCCAGCCACCCGGCATCGGCGCATATTTTAAGCACCGCGCGCCGCTTTTGCCCGCTAAATCTGAACGGCGCAACGAAATTTGCAAAAATAAGGGGCTCAATACGGCTGAGCGGGTGAATTTCAGTGCCGGACGGTATCTCGTAGATGGCTTTGGTGCGGCCAGACCGCCTTGCTGCACCGGCTTGCGCGACCCCTGCGTCGGACGATACGCGAAGCCTTGCCTACCAGGTTCCACAAAGTGTTTCAGCAATGTAACAAGATAAATACTTTGAAATTACATAGTAGAGGTGATTTTCGCGCGTGGATAATGCGCTTCATTGCATCACGACTTTGCTGGCCGCATCCGACCGATCGGGCGCCTGAAAAGCCCGGATGCTCCCGGGGTCGACGCCCGCGCCACCATGCGCAGCTCCGAGCCCGCTGCCGGTAGATCCAAAGTCCGGCATCGAGAGGCGGCGTGCCCAAGGCCGAATCCGCCTCACATGACCGTGATTTTTTGCTTATTTTTGCCTGGAGATTGATCGATGCGTATCGCTCAGATTGCACCTTTGCACGAGGCCGTCCCCCCGAAACTGTACGGCGGCACCGAGCGCGTCGTCTCCTATCTGACCGAGGCACTGGTCGATCTGGGCCACGATGTGACCTTGTTCGCCAGCGGCGATTCCGTCACCTCGGCCAAGCTCGAAGCCTGCTGGCCGCAAGCGCTGCGCCTCGACCCCACCATCCGCGACACGATGGCGCCGCACATGCTGCTGCTCGAGCAAGTGCGTCAGCGCGCGCACGAATTCGATGTGCTGCATTTCCATATCGATTACTACCCGTTCCCGCTGTTCAGCCGTCAGGACACCCCGTTCCTGACGACCATGCACGGCCGCCTCGATCTGCCGGAACTGCAGCCCATCTTCAATACCTTCAACGAAGCGTCGGTGGTGTCGATCTCCAATCACCAGCGTTTGCCGTTGCAACAAGCCAATTGGCTGTCGACCGTCTATCACGGTCTGCCCAACGACCTGCTGCGGCCGGCGCCGGGTGCCGAACCTGGCTACCTCGCTTTCCTCGGCCGCATTTCGCCGGAAAAGCGCGTCGACCGGGCGATCCGTATCGCCCAGCAATGCGGCATGAAGATCAAGATCGCCGCCAAGCTCGACAAGGCCGATCGCGCTTACTATGAAGAGCAGATCAAGCCGTTGTTCGACCTGCCCCACGTCGAATATATCGGCGAAATCAATGAATCGCAAAAGTCCGAGTTCCTGTCGAACGCCCATGCACTGCTGTTCCCGATCGACTGGCCGGAACCCTTCGGCCTGGTGATGATCGAGGCGATGGCTTGCGGTACGCCGGTGATCGCGTTCAAGCGCGGTTCGGTGCCGGAAGTGATCGACAACGGCGTGTCCGGTTTCGTGGTCGAAGACGAAATCGGTGCCGTGGCCGCTGTCAATCGTCTGCACACGCTGTCGCGTGAAGGCGTGCGCGCCCAGTTCGAAAAGCGTTTCTCGTCCAAGCAGATGGCGCTGAACTACGTGGCTTCGTACGAAGAACTGCTGCGTCAAAAGCGCCGTACCGTGCTGCGCGAAGTCGCGGCCGGCTAAGTAGCGCGCGTGCCCAAGGGCTTGCCTGCTGCTTGCAAGCGACTGGCCCCGCCGATACGGCGGGGCTTTTTATTGTCCGCGCCCAGACTGTCAGAGTCTAGAAAGACGGTTCTGATATGTTGTAGGCTGGTTCGTGTTTGTTCATTCAGCCGCTAATGTGATCCAACCCGTCACTCGTCCACGGAGCGTCGCTTGACTTTGAGGAAAGGTGGTCTTCCCGAGCCGATCCCCGGCAGCGGCACGCTATTCGCATTGCGTGTGATCGGGATCGTGTTCCTGATCCGTTGGGTCCATTCGATGTCGGATTTCGGTCTGGCGGCCCTGTTGCAGGCGATGGCGGGGTCGGCCTGGGCCTGTATCAATCTGGCTTTCATCGCCTTGTTGATCGTCTTGCCGGGCGCCAGGGCGCGCGCCGAGCGGCCGGCGCACCCGATGCCGCAGTGGCTGCGCCAAGCTTTGCGCGCGCTGGGCGCACTGGGTTTTTTGTTTGCCGCCTGGCTGGTTTGCTATTACTTTTTCGTTTCCGGCGCAGCCGCTGCGCTGCGCGCGGTGCGCGACGCCAACGGCTGGCCCCTGGTAGCGCCGGCGCTGTTTGCCGCCACCATCTGGCTATGCCGGCCTCGCCCGTTGTGGCCGACCAATCCGGTGGCGCGCCGTTACGCCATCGGTCGTTTCGCGGTGATGCTCGATGTGCCGCAACAGACCGCGATCGTATGGGCCGAAAACCGCAAAATGGGCCAGTACGCGATCCAGGAATTGGCGCTTTATGGCGCCCGCAGCTTGTGGCCGGCGCGTAACAGTCTGCCCAAGCCAGCGCCCGCCGTGGCGCAGAGCCCGTCTTCGAGTGCCGCGCAAGACGCGCAATCCGGCGTGCCGGCCGACCCGGCTGCGCCGCGCCCTCGAGCGGCCTGGGTCAATCTGCCAGAGTTCGACGCGACGCGATCGCGCTCGCTTGCCTTGCTGTGGAGTTCGCCTGCCGCCGCCGGGCACAACCGTCACCTCGTGTTTCGCGCAACGCTGTGGCGTGCCGCCGACCGCTTCGCCGCGCAAGCCTTGGACGCTGCGCTGCGCCGATTCTGACAGCGCTTCGTGCGATAGGGCGGGCGCGCACTGTCCGTGGGTTTGACTGTGCCATCACGAATGCCCCATTTCGGCGCATACTGTTCTTACCGTTTCCTTCAACACGACATCCGCGCAAACGATTTGCGCGGATGCAACACTTGGTCGGCATCCGCCTATTTCTGGGGCTATCAGACCCGCGTCGTGTATGATTTTAATGCGTCCCCAAAAGCTTTCGCAGCCGGGGTAGTGCGGTTGATCAGATCGATAGAATAGGTGGCGTGGTGTTGGATGTCAGGACGCTTTATTTCGCAGTCTTTCTGATTGCACTTATTTTGGGCGTCGCCCAAGCGGTGGCGTCTTTTGGCCGCCGTTTCGACAGCTGGGTCGCCTGGTGGGGCGCAGGCAATGTGGTCGGCGGTCTTGGGGTGTTCGCGCTGACCCTGCACACCGTCATTCCCGATTCCCTGTCTATCGCCCTGGCCAATACGCTGGTGCTGTCCAGTTTTCTTTTGATCATGACCGGCATTGAGCGCTTTGCCGGGGTCAAGACCAATGGGGTTGCCTATATCGCCATCGTGGTCCTGCTGTTTGCCGCCCTGAGTATTCCCTCGCCAGTGAGCCACAGTCCGGTCTGGCGCCGCGTGGTGTCGCTGATCTGCGACATGACGATGAACGTGCGCATCCTGTTTTTGCTGAACGCCATCATCCGCCGGGAAAAACTGCTGGCCGCGCATCTGGTCCGTATTCTGTTCGGCGTTTCGCTGACACTGTTTATCGTCCGTGGCATCGAGGTGCTCGACGGATTTACCGGGCATGAGATATTTGTCAGCAGCATCTCCAATGTCTGGATTGCCTTGTGCTGGGTGATCGTGGTCCCGGGGTGGAACATGGGCCTGATGCTGATGGCGACCGAGCGCATGCGCAACAATCTGCTGCAGTTGGCTCATCGCGATCCGCTTACCGGGGTGCTCAATCGCGGCGGTATGTTGGCCGCCTTGGTACCGATGCTGGAAGACAAGCAACAGCGCCATCTACCGTTGACGCTGTTGCTGGTGGACCTCGATTTCTTCAAGCAGATCAACGACCAGCACGGACACGCCGCGGGCGACGTGATACTCAAGATTTTCGCCGATACCGCGCGCCGTTATTTGCGCCCCACCGATATTCTGGCGCGCCAGGGCGGGGACGAATTCGCCATCGTGTTGCCCGGACTCACCGAGCAAGTCGGTTGCCAGATCGGGGAACGCTTGCGCAAAGAGTTTTGCGAAGTGGCGAGCAAGCAGTTTTTCGGCAGCCAAGTCACCCTGACCATAGGCGTTGCGAGTTGTCCCCAGGCGCCTTGCACCATCGATAATCTCTTCAACACGGCCGACAAATCGCTTTATAGTGCGAAGCAGGGGGGGCGCAACCGCGTCCTGTGGCTGCCAGCCAGCGGTCATTAAAGGCTGTGCCGGCGCACGTGCGCGCCCGCGACGCTGGCCCAACTTCATTCCGGAAAACATGAAACGCTGCATTGCGCTGCTATTGGCAGGTTTGCTATTTGCTCCGCTCAGTTATGCCGACTATAACGACGGCTTGGCGGCCTACAAGGCGCAGGATTATGACGCCGCACTGCATGCCTGGATGCCGCTTGCGGCACAAGGCGATCCAGCCTCCCAGGCTTCGTTGGCCGTGATGTATTACGAAGGCAGCGGGGTGCCCCAGGACTACGCCAAAGCCGCGTTCTGGATGCGCAAGTCGGCCGACCAGGGCGGCGCTGCCGCGCAAGTGTTCCTCGGCACTATGTATTTCGATGGCAAAGGGGTGGCCAAGGATGACCAGCAGGCCGTGGTCTGGTATCGCCGAGCCGCTGGGCAGGGGTCGACGCAGGCTCAGGACTTGCTCGGCATGATGTATTTCCACGGCGGCGTGGGTGTCCCGCGCGACCCCCGGATCGCGGTCGCCTGGTTTCGTCAGGCGGCCGACAAAAATGACGCGGCCGCCCAATACAACTTAGGGGTTTGCTACGAAAACGGCGAAGGCGTGCCCAAGGATCTGAGTCAGGCGCTGCGATGGTACCGCCAAGCCGGTATGCAGGGTTATGTCCCGGCCCTGTTTGATCTGGGGCAACGCTATCTGGATGGACGCACGGTCGAGAAGAATGCGGTGATAGCCTATGCGTATTTCGATATCGCCTTAAGGCTGTCCGACGATCTGAAACAAATGCCTGTGCGCGACCAGATCGGCGACCAACTGACACCGGAACAACTGAGCCGCGCCCGCGGTTTGTCGTCGGCCTGGGCTGTGGGCCGTCCCCTGCCGGAAAACTGAGCGTCAGGCGGGTTCGGGGGGGCTGCAAGCGGAATCCGTCATTCCGGAATCATGAAGATTGAGTATCCTATTCATCGGCAGAGCGCAATTTACCCCGCGCGTATCCGCAACAGGTTATTTTCGGATTTACAAACACGGAAGATTTGCACACCATTTCAACTAGCCTGCCACGAGCCTGTCACTGGGTTCGGGATGGCGAGCAGGCGAGGTGCGCTGGCTCGCAATATATGCTTGACGGCCAGGAAATCTGACCCTTAGAGTGTGAAGCACGGTATCAGACCGCGTTGCGTGATCGCGAAGTGCTCCGGCCGCGGCGGTCCCAGTATCAGATTGGCGTCCAGTCACGGTGATTAGGATGTCGTAGTTAAGTCGCATTCAGGTGTCAGGGAGTGTTCTGCTGAACGGATTCTTGGCGCTTGCGACTTCAGTATCAG
>Ga0116226_10000113_pt1 | contig 58686 bp, 50 predicted proteins | sample S1TSphfallax_FD_89692 | JGI IMG/M metagenome (GOLD analysis project Ga0116226, IMG submission 89692) | Host-associated microbial communities from peat moss isolated from Minnesota, USA - S1T2_Fa - Sphagnum fallax MG | ecosystem: Host-associated > Plants > Peat moss > Unclassified | place: USA... | reverse complement strand
GGCCGAGATCATACCAAAACTGACTGTTGGTATTATTTTGGTTATACAATGGTATTAGACCAGTGACACAGACCGGAGCGTGGATGGACACTCGCCTACACACACTCAAGCCAGACCCCAAGCAAGACACCCCGCTTTATCTGCAATTGGCGCGCAATCTGACCTCGGCGATACACGCCGGGATGTGGCGCGCCGGCGAGGCACTGCCCTCGGAGCGTGTGCTATCCGACGAATTGGGCGTATCGCGCGTTACCGCGCGCTCCGCCATCGGTCTATTGGTAGAACAGGGTCTGATCCGACGCAGCCAGGGTGCCGGCAGTTTCATCACCCCGCGCCTGGAAGATCCGCTCTCGCGTCTGGCCGGCTTCAGCGAAACCCAGCGCCGTCGCGGCTTTACGCCAGATTCGCGCTGGCTGTCGCGGCAAGTTGTGCAGGCCAATCGTGAAGAAGTGATGCAGTTGGGTCTGTCGCCAGCGGCCTCGGTGGTGCGTCTGTGTCGGTTGCGCTTAGTCGACGGCACGGTGATGGCGGTCGAAAACTCGACCCTGCCCGCAGAAGTCGTGCCACACCCCGAAGAAATCGGTGAATCGCTGTACAGCTATCTGGAACAACACGGCCTCACGCTAGTGCGCGCGCTGCAACACTTCCGCGCCGTCAACGCCAGCGAGGAAATGGCCGCGCAGATGGGAATTGCGCCGCACACGGCGTTGCTGCTGGTGACGCGTATCGCCTACACCGCGGATCAACGTGCGATCGAACTGACCGATACCTATTGCCGTAACGATTACTACGACTTCGTCGCGGAGTTGCGCAAATAATGTCTCTGACCATCTGCGGCAATATCTTGACGACAGAAGGCTGGATCCTGGGCCGGATCGAAGTCGATCAAGGCCGCATCACGCGCATCGTCGGGGAGCCGGTCGATCCCGCGCACAATGACGCGCCCTACGTGCTACCGGGCTTTATCGATCTGCATGTGCACGGCGGCGGCGGCGCCGACGTGATGGATGGCGGTGACGCGATTGCCACCATGACGCGCTTGCACGCACGCTATGGCACAACCAGCCTGCTCGCCACCACCATGACCGCCCCGCATGGCGAGCTGGTCAAGATACTCGGCGGTTTGGGGCGTGCGGCACACAGCCGAGCCCCCGGCGGCGCCCGTATGTTGGGTGTGCATCTTGAAGGACCTTACATCAACCCGCACAAACTCGGCGCTCAACCCGACGCGACCGTGCTTGCGATTCTCGATGAAGTCCTCGAATACCTATCCCTGGCACCGATTCGCGTCGTCACGCTGGCGCCGGAAATGTACGGCCATGTCGAGATCATCCAGGCCTTGGCAGCGCGCAATATCCGCGTGCAACTCGGGCACACGCTGGGCTCCTACGACGACGCCGTGAACGCGATGAAACATGGTGCGTGCGGCTTTACCCATTTATTCAATGCAATGTCACCACTGCATCATCGTGACCCCGGCATGGTCGGTGCCGCACTCGCGCACGCCGCCTATTCGGAAATCATTCCCGACTTGAAGCATGTGCATCCAGGCGCCATACGCGCTGCGCTGCGTGCGATTCCACGCCTGTATGTGGTAACCGACAGCACGGCGGCAGCCGGCATGCCCGATGGGCAATACCACCTGGGCAGTCAGACCGTCACCAAATGTCTGGGCGGGGTACGACTCGCGGATGGCACCTTGGCGGGCAGCACGCTGACGATGGATCAGGCGCTGCGCAACCTGGTCTCGATTGGACTGCCGCTTGCCGACGTATCGCATCGCTTGTCGCGCTATGCCGCGGATTACCTGGGTCTGCCTGATCGCGGCCGGATTGCCAGGGACAGCTGGGCCGATTGCGTGGTGCTAGACCGCGAATTGGGCCTGACGGAAACCTATATTGAAGGAGAAGCGCTTGTCGAATATGTTGCATGAGGCGCTCGCCGCGCCCGCCGTGGTCGCCGCTCAGTGGGCCGCAAGTGCACCGGTGGAAGCATTGGCGACAACGCTGGCCGCGCGCCGCCCGCATGTCGTCTTGACTGTCGCGCGCGGCAGCTCGGACCATGCCGCCAGCTATTTCGCGAGCTTGGCCATGAGCCGCCTGGGCCTGCCGGTCGCGTCGCTGCCCATGTCGATTGCCACCCTGCAGCAAGCCCCGCTGCAAGTATCCGGCGAATGGGCCTTGGCATTCTCGCAGTCGGGCCGTAGTCCCGATCTGATCGGCACCATGACAGCGCTACGCGACGCCGGTGCGCTCACCGTCTCCCTGGTGAATGCGCCCGACTCACCACTGGCGGCAGCCTGCGCCTGGCAACTCTCGTTGCAGGCCGGACCCGAGCTCAGTGTCGCGGCAACCAAGAGCTATATCGCCACTTTGGCGCTGTCGGCACAACTTGTCGCTCGCCTCGAGCACGCCTGGCGGGGCGACGATACGCTCTTTGACGCACTCGCCGACTTGCCAGCGGCGCTACAGCAGGCGGCCACGCTAGATTGGTCGGCCGCAGTGGCACACCTGCGTGAAATTAAACGGATGCTGGTGATAGGTCGCGGCCCAGGATTGGCTATCGCTCAAGAGGCCGCGCTCAAGTTAAAAGAAACCTCCGGCATTCAGGCTGAAGCCTTTTCCAGCGCGGAGGTAAGGCATGGTCCGATGGAATTGATCGAGCCCGACTACCCTCTGCTGGTGTTCGCGCCGCGCGGACCGGAACAGACCGGCCTGCTGCAGTTGGCACGCGACATGCGCGCACGCGGCGCCCGGGTGCTGCTGGCTGCGCCGGCCGACATCGCCGAAGCAGACTTGCCGCTTGCCGCGACCGCGCATCCGGCCTTGGATCCGATCGCCGCCATTCAGAGCTTTTACGTGATGGCCGCCGCGCTGGCGCAAGCACGAGGCCGCAACCCGGACACCCCGCGCCATTTGAGCAAGATCACTGAAACCCATTGACCCGCATGCATACCGCCGTCCAGAGCAAGCACGGCGTTGGAGTATTGAATGACTAGTTTGAACCAGGACTTCGCGCAGGATCTGATTTTGCTGGCCCCCTTGAGCGGACCCGTGATGCCATTGAGCGCCGTGCCTGACCCGGTGTTTGCCGGTGGCATGCTTGGCGACGGCATCGCCATCGACCCGCTGGACGGACGACTGATCGCGCCGTGCGACGGCATCGTCAGCCATGTGGCGCGAACGGGTCATGCGCTGACCATAACGAGTACCGCCGGCGCACAGATCCTGCTGCATGTGGGCATAGACACGGTCGAACTCAAGGGTACCGGATTCGTGCTCAAGGTCGAGCAAGGTCAGGCAGTACGCACCGGCGATCTGCTGATCGAATTCGATCTCGATTATGTCGCCACGCATGCGCGCAGTCTGGTCTCGGTGATCGCCATCGCCAATGGCGATGCCTACAGCGTCGTCGATCGCACGGCCCTGGCCAAAGTGGAAGCCGGCAATACGCCGCTACTCCATTTACGCGCAAGCGGCGCCTTGGCGGCGGCCCCCTTCAGCGCGCAGCCCCGGGTCGCGCCACCCACTGCCAGTGTTAACGCACAGGTGTTGCTGACACACGCAGGCGGGTTGCATGCGCGACCCGCCGCTCGCGTGCGCGAGGCAGTGCGTGGCCTGGATGCCGAGGTCGTGATACGGTTCGGCACCCGACATGCGTCGATACAGAGTGTGGTGGGTCTGCTCGGTCTGGGTGCCGGCCAAGGTGCGATGGTCGAAGTCAGCGCTCAAGGGCGTGACGCCCAGGCTGCGCTCGACGCCGTGGCAAGAGAACTGCAACGCGAAGCGCCCGGTGAGGCCGAAAACGCGGGACAGACTGCGCCGCCATCCGCGCCGGCAACGCATGATGACGCAACGCCGGGAATCTTGAACGGCGTCAGCGCGGGTCCGGGGATTGCGGTAGGCAAGCTGGTGTATTGGGGCAATGACGAATTCTCCGCCTCTGAGCTGGCCAGCGGTAGTGCCGAGCAAGAGCGGTTGAGGCTTGATCGGGCTCTGGCTCAAGTCGACGCCGATCTGCACGACACCGTCGACGCGGCCACGCGCCGCGGCGCCCAAGGCGAAGCCGGCATCTTCACCGTGCATAGGCTGATGCTGGAAGACTCGCTCTTGCTCGATGCCGCGCGCGACCTCATCCAGCGCGGCAAGAGCGCAGGCTACGCCTGGCAAGAGACGATCCGGACTCAGGTTGCCGTCTTGGCCGGTGTCGGCGATACCCTGCTGGCAGAACGAACCAGTGATCTGCGCGACCTCGAAAAGCGCGTGCTGCGCGCGCTAGGCGACAGCAGCGTCAAGCGGCGCGAACTGCCTGCCGAAGCCGTGCTCGCCGCCGACGATTTCACGCCGTCGGATCTGGCAGAGCTGGACCGCCAGCGTGTGACCGGTCTATTGATGGCGCGCGGCGGTGCGACCTCGCATGCCGCCATTATCGCGCGGCAGTGGGGCATCCCGGCCTTGGTCGCATTGGGAGCACAACTGCACGAGATTGCAGAAGGTACCGAAGTCGTGGTCGACGGCAATCGCGGCACCCTCGCTTATACACCAACGGCGGCCGCGCTGGCGGCGGCTCGCGTGGAGCAACAACGACTGGCCGCGATCCGTGCACGCAATCAACTCGGCTCACAACAACCCGCCGTCACGCTCGACGGACGCGCTATCGAAATTGCCGCCAATATCGCGACGGAAGCCGACGCGCATACCGCGGTCGAAAATGGCGCCGATGGCGTGGGCTTGCTGCGCACCGAGCTGATGTTTATTCATCGCCAACAGGCGCCGACCATCGCCGAGCACACCCGGGGCTATCAGGCGATCGTCAACGCGCTGGCGGGACGCCGCGCCATTATCCGCACCCTGGATGTGGGCGGCGATAAGGAAGTGGATTACCTGACCCTGCCCCCCGAGCCGAACCCGGCACTCGGATTGCGCGGCATCCGACTCGCCCGCGTCTACCCGCAGTTGCTCGATGACCAATTGCGCGGTCTGCTCGCAGTGCGCCCTTTTGGCAGTGTTCGCATCCTCCTGCCTATGGTCACCGACGTTGGTGAGTTGATTGCATTACGGACCCGCGTCGAACAATTTGCACGCGAGACTGGCCGCACCGGAACCATCGAGGTCGGCGTCATGATCGAGGTGCCGTCAGCCGCCGTGTTAGCGGAACAACTGGCTCAGCATGCCGATTTCCTCTCGATCGGCACCAATGACTTGACCCAATACACGCTCGCGATGGATCGCTGCCAGCCCGAATTGGCCGCGCTCGCCGACGGGCTGCATCCGGCCGTGCTGCGGCTGATCGCGATGGCGGCAGCTGGCGCGGAAAAACACGGCAAATGGCTGGGAGTCTGCGGCGCGCTGGCGGGTAATCCGCTAGCCGTGCCGTTGCTGATTGGGCTCGGCGTGACCGAGCTGTCGGTCGATCCGGTTTCGGTGCCAGGCATCAAGGCCCGAGTCCGAAGTCTGGATTACCAACTGTGCCGCCAACGCGCCAGGGAGATTCTGGCGCTGGAATCGGCGCAGGCAGTAAGAGCAGCAAGCAGCGAAACCTGGCCGTTGGACTGACTGGGCGTGCAATTTGCGCTCAACGGTATTTGCACGGCAGCATCGTATAAAAAAAGTATAGCGACATCCTAATCGACGAGTACACATTGGAGGATTTCATGGACGTGAATCCGTTTGCAAAAATGCAGCGCCTGGGCAGAGCGTTAATGCTGCCGATCGCGGTGCTGCCGGTGGCAGGGCTATTGCTACGACTGGGGCAGCCCGACGTGTTGAACATCAAGATGGTGGCCAATGCCGGCGACGCCATTTTCTCCAACCTAGCCTTGCTTTTTGCCATTGGTGTGGCAGTTGGTTTCGCCAAGGAGAATAACGGCGTGGCCGCCCTCGCTGGCGCCATTGGTTATCTGGTCGAAACTGCCGTGATGACGACCATAGATGCAAAACTCAACATGGGCGTGTTGTCCGGGATCATCGCCGGGCTGGTCGCGGGTGGGCTCTACAATCGCTATAAGGACATCAAGCTGCCTGACTACCTGGCCTTCTTCGGTGGCAAGCGCTTCGTGCCGATTGTCACAGGGGTCGCCTGTCTATTCCTTGGCATTGTGCTCGGCTACGTCTGGCAACCGGTTCAAAGTGCGATTGATGCCGCCGGCGGCTGGCTGACCAGCGCGGGCGCGATCGGCGTCTTTGTGTTTGGTGTGTTGAATCGCCTGCTGCTGGTCACCGGCCTGCACCACATCATCAATTCGCTGGCCTGGTTTGTGTTCGGCACCTTTACGCCACCCGGCGGCGGCGCACCGGTTACGGGCGACCTGCATCGCTTCTTTGCAGGCGATCCGACTGCCGGCGGCTTCATGACGGGCTTTTTCCCGGTGATGATGTTCGGCCTGCCGGCGGCTTGCCTGGCGATGTACCACGAGGCACCGAAGGAACGGCGTGCCATGGTCGGTGGTTTGCTGTTCTCGATGGCCTTGACCTCGTTCCTGACGGGTGTGACGGAGCCGATCGAGTACGCGTTCATGTTCCTGGCGCCGGCGCTGTATGCAATCCACGCCTTGCTGACAGGCCTGTCGCTGGCAATCTGTCAGGCGCTCGGCATTCATCTGGGCTTTACCTTCTCGGCCGGCGCCATCGATTATGTCCTGTCATATGGATTGTCGACGAAAGGCTGGTTGGCGCTGCCCATCGGTGCGGTATATGCCGTGCTTTACTACAGCCTGTTCCGCTTCTTCATTCGCAAGTTCAATATGGCGACCCCGGGTCGCGAACCGCTGATCACGGATGGTTCGACCGAGGGCGTAGGCAATGTGGCAGCACCGGCGTTGGCACAAAGCGGCGGGTCGCGTGCCGACAAGTACATCGCGGCGTTGGGCGGGGCTTCCAACCTGACCCTGGTTGACGCTTGTACAACGCGCCTGCGCCTTGGCGTGGTGGATACGGCTCGTGTTTCGGAAACCGCGCTGAAGGCGGCTGGTGCCTTGGGGGTCATCAAGCAAGGTGCCACCAATATCCAAGTCATCATCGGCCCGCAAGCCGATCTGATCGCCGACGAGGTACGCGCCGTGGTCAACGGCACGCAAACGAATACTGGGGCGGCAAGTTCGGGTGCGGGTCCGCTTGATCCCAATCCGGCGGGCTGGGTGGCCGTGTTTGGCGGTGCCACCAATGTGTCGGCACTCGATGCCGTGGCGGGAACCCGTTTGCGCGTGGTAGTGCGCGACCCGTCCGCCGTCGACCGCCATCGCCTGTCGGAACTGAACGTGGCTTGGGTTTCGAATGACACCTTCCACATCACGTGTGGGGATGCCGCCCCGCGCTATGCCCAGGTATTGGCACAAGCGCTCGCTGCTATCGGCGGCGGCGCAGTGCCCGCTTGAAACCCGCTATCGAAGTGATGGGCGAGGCCTAGCGTCTCGCCCAGGGCACTGCGAACGGCTGGTGCTGTACCCGCCCCTCTTCGGAGGGGCTTTTTTTTGAGGCTGGTGGACTTGGCGTCGTTCAACGCGCCGGTGTAATTTTCTCCGCCAGGAAAGACCGCAGGGTTTCGACGGTGGGCGACACCATGCGCCGATGCGGACACAAGAGATAAAGCGGATAAGACTCACTCGCGGTGTCGTCTAGCAGGCGTACCAAGCGCCCGGCATTCAGGTCATGCTGGATGTCGAGACGCGATTTATAGGCAATACCGTGGCCGGCCAAGGCCCAGCGCCGCACCAATTCCGCGTCATCGCTGACACGATTGCCCGCGACGGCGACTGTCCGCGTGTGCTCGCCCTGACCCAGACGCCAGTGATCGTAGACCGATTCGCCGGTCATAAAGCATAGACAATTGTGTTCGCTCAGTGCAGCAATGGATGCGGGCGCGCCATGGCGCTCAAGATAGGACGGCGCTGCGCATAGCACCCGGATATTGTCGGGTGCTAGCGGCAATGCGACCAGGCTGGAGTCTTCGGGCTTGCCGTAGCGAATGACGAGATCGACCGACTGGCGGAACATATCGGCAAGGCGATCGCTGATGCGGATCTGTAAACGCACCCGGGGATGCGTATTTTGGAATTCGTCCAACCAGGGCAGCAGCACATGCCGCCCAAGATCGGAAGGCACCGACAGGGATAGGGTACCGCCTATCAATTGCTTGCCGTGCGCCAGTGCATCTTTACCGGCGGCAAGGGTTGCCAGCGCATTGCGTGCATAGTCGAGATAGCGCTCGCCGTCGGGTGTGAGCCGCAGGCTCCGGGTCGAGCGGGCCAGCAGCCGGGTCTGCAAGGCATCCTCCAGACGCTTGAGCGCGCCACTGGCGGCGGCCGGCGTCAGATCCAGATCGCGCGCTGCGGCCGACAGGCTGCCGGCATCGGCGGTGCGGACAAAGATCAGCAGATCTTCCAGACGTTCCATGCGGGCTCCTGCTGCGTTTAACCGACTATTGGCCGATCCCGCTCAAACCGACCAGGGCACCGGCCGCCAGCATCCAGAGCGGGTGGATGCGTGTGCGAAAGGTGGTGAGCGCACAAAGCGCTGTGATGGCCGCCAAAATCCAGGCATGGTCGGAGGCTGCCGCAATCAGGCTGGCACTGGCCGCGACCAAGCCCACCGTCATCGGCACCAGGCCCGCCTGTATGGTGCGACGTAATGGCGCATCCTTGAAGCGCTGCCAGCCATGCAAGGCCAGCACCGTCAGCAGGGATGACGGCCCGAACTTTGCCAGCGACGACACCAGCACGCCCCACCAGCCGGCCACGCGCCAACCGACCAGGGTCACCACCATCATGTTGGGGCCTGGCGCAGCCTGGGCCAATGCAAACATCGCACTAAAATCCTGGGCCGACATCCAGTGATGAACCTCGACCACTTGGCGCTGCATTTCCGGCAGGATGGTATTGCCACCGCCGAATGCGAGCAGAGACAGCTCGGCGAAGATCGCCGCCAGTGTGAGCAGGAGCGGAATCATGCGGACCACCTCGCGGTGGCGACGATGCTAAGCGGCACTAGCACCAGCATGGTTGGTAACAAAGGGAAGCGCAATATGGCGATGGCGAAGAAAAAAGCGGTCGCGATCAGGATTGCCAGTGGCCGGCCACGCAGCGGCATCGCCATCTTCAAGGCCGTGGCGACCAGCAGGCCGGCGGCACCCGCCGCCAGACCGGCAAACATATGACGTAGATAGAGGTTGTCAAAGCGCTGATAAAACATGCCCAACATGACAACGATGATGGTCGGGGCCGTAATCAAACCCAGAACGGCGGCCAGCGCGCCCGGCACGCCGCGAAAGCGCATGCCGATCGCGACCGATAGATTGATGATGTTGCCGCCCGGCAGAAACTGGCACAGACCCAGCAACTCGGTAAATTCATCGGCGGACAGCCAGCGCCGCTGCTCGACGATCATGCGCCGTGCCAACGGCAGCACGCCGCCGAATCCGATCAGGCCCAGGCCTAAAAATCCAAGAAAGAGTCCGCGTACGGTGGGTACCGGCGCTGGCGCAGTAGCGGCTTGATGGCCGGCCAGCGGGTCTGAAGTCGGTTGGTTCATCTTGATCAATTCCCGGATTCGTCACATCGATGCGTCAGTAGCAGGCCCGGCGGTCGGTCAAAGTAGACCCGGCAGGTGCCCCGTCATCGTTGAATGCGGGAATCATAACGCGCTTGGATGGCGCCAAGAATCGATATTTACAGCGCCTCTTTGTGACATCAAATCACAAGGGAGGGGTCCTAAAAATCTTTACGCGGCTATCGTTGCTGGCAATTTTTGCTATAGCACGCGGCCGCCATACCTGAGGGACAGTGTTGCGCGGACGTGGGTCCTCAGTTTTCGGCCTGCGCAGCACTCAACAGCGTTTGCGCTGCGTTCCAGGCTTCGTTGGCGGCACTCTTGCGGCCGATAATCTGCGCCATCAACGTTGCCCCATCGAGCAGCATGATGAATACGCGGGCGAGCTCGCCTGCTTTACGTGAGCCAACCAGTTGTTTGAGGATGTCGCGCAGAAAGGCCATCAATTGCATCTTCTGCTCGACCGACACCTGGTGGATTTCGTTGCTTTTGTCGTTGAACTCAGAGGCCGCGTGCGCGAACATGCAGCCGGTAAAGGATGGATCGCGGAACCATTGGTCATGCCATCGAAACACCGCTTTCAATCTGGCATGGGGATCGTCTATGCCATCGACGAAGTCGGTCAGCGAGCGTTCGCAACTACGTGTGCGCTCTTTCAGGACCTCCACCACCAGGCTGCTTTTGGAAGGGAAATGCCGATACATCGTCATCTTGGCCACACCGGACTCTGCGATGATGCGATCGATCCCTACCGCGTGATAACCGTTCTCCGAGAACAGGTCAGTTGCGGTGTCCAACACCGCCTTGCGCTTGTCTTCCATCGGAACTTCGCCTTGCTAGCACGGTGTCAACACCGTCAATTAATCTCATCAGGGCTACCGACGGAGGCCGTCTCTCGCCCACACACCTTACATAGCCCCACTCTTGCGTGTTATGCAACCAAACTCAGCTTGCCATACAGATCGTCGTAGTAATCCTGGCAAGTCGTCAGGCGCAAATACGCGCCCACCAGAATTTCCTGCATGGCCGACGGTGTGCGCTCGACCACAGGCTTGATGACATTGACCAGCCAACCTTCGCCGTGGACCACATCAATGCTGATGTGCTCGTCGTAATAATCCATCTCGCGTCCCTGGCCCAAACCCACACGCCGGCATCCACGGGCCAATTTTTCGTACTGCGACGGATCGAGCAGCTCCGTCATCGACATCACGCCCAAGGACTTGAAGTAATGCTGACGATTCAAGCATCCCAGCATAAACAGATTGTATCCGGCCAGACCTTGCCAGCCGAGTACAGAAGCATGATCATCGTCCGCCTGACCAATGCCGACGGTATCGAGCAGGTGCCGAAACAAGCTGACGTGACTGCGCGCAGGTTCTCCGCGCCCGGCTTCATCCCAGAAATTCTGGGCCAATTCTTTGCGCACTTCGTGTAAAGAACCAACCAGAGACAACACAATCAGATCGAAAAAGCGAATATTAAGCGCGCTGTCGCTCTGAAAAAATTGCACGATTTGTGCATGAGTCGCATCGCGTTCGAGAAAATCGAAGATCGGATGAGACGAAACCGGGTGCGAGGTCCAAACCGCCTTGAGTGCCGCGATCAATTCCTCAGCGTTGGCGCAAGGCCCCAGCGGCGGCGTCTGACGTGCCTCTGCCGCCAGCCAGCGACGCTCGATCGTGGTACGGATACGCGTCAGCAGGGCGTTGAATTGATTGACGCAGCGCGTGAGACCGGGCTCGGCCACGTGCAGTTCATAGAGCAGAAACAAAGCGCGATGAATTTCATACAGCGCACCGGCTTCGCGTCTATCGAAAGCGGCTTCCAGCCTGCCGTCCAGTTTGGCCAGCCAGCGCGCTTCATAACCGTCGTCGCGCGCCAACAAGGCATCCAAGTCGGGAAGCTCGCGTAACGTTGCCACGCCATCATCGATACTGGCGGCCAAAGCTTGATCCAGCCGTGAAGAATCCGTCTCGACCACAGTGCCGACATATCGCCCCGTCGGCGGGACATGCTTGATGCCGAATCCACTCATTACTGGCTCCCCTGTTACCGAAAGTTCAAATCACCCCGAGAGTTATCACTCCAACTCGTTTGTGCGTTAATTCTTAGGCGCGACTCCATTCTATCAACAAAAATATTCATATCTCAAATTCGGGATACGCATTGCGGTTTAAGAGTTACCCAGATTTCAAAGGCAGAAAATGAAAAAGCCCGTAAATTCATGACGATTCATTAAAAATGCGCGAGATGGAGCAAGGAAATATGTCTTGGATTTCTTATTTAACCTTTCAAATCTGCACCGGAAAATTGATGTCACCCTATTTAACGCAAGATGTTATTCACTGAAACCGGCGGGCCCTCGCATCATTCCGATTTTTATTATCGCAACTAGATAGATTGCGAGAATTTAAAATATTTTCAATTCCATTGGATCAATTTTTGGGGGTAAAACACTCATAAAAATCCGATCGCGAGTTTAATTTGTCGCATTGAGCACAGGGACGCGCCCCGGCCTCCATCGCTTAGACGACGGGACCTAGAGGCAGGCAGGGATTTATTCCACACCGCGTAAGAAATCGAGCGAGTCGATGGGCACGCGACTAGGCCGTCGCGGAATCTGAAGTGATTGCCGAAAAGTCTGATTCAGACTCAAGAAATACCTGAGCATCCTCAGCCGCCATCGGACGGGCAAACAGATAGCCCTGTATCTCGTTGCAGCCCAAACGTTGCAGAATGCGCAATTGACCGATCTTCTCGACACCCTCTGCGACGACGGTCATGTCCAGCGCATGCGCCATTGATATGATGGCGGCAACGATAATCTCGCTTTCGCCGAGATAATCAAGTCCGGCGATGAAGGAGCGATCGATCTTCAGTACGTCGAGTTCCAGCCGCTGCAACTGCGAGAGCGACGAGTAACCCGTGCCGAAATCATCGACCAGGATTTTGATACCGGATTCACGTAAAGCCATCAGATCCCGATAGACACGGGCATCTTGCCCCAGCATGGAAGATTCGGTGATTTCCAACTCGAGCAGACGCGCCGGCAGGCCGTAGCGCTTGATTGTATTCGCCACGATCTCGCGAACATCCGAATGCGCGAATTGCTGCGCCGATACATTGATCGAGATCGGCACGATCTCACCAAAGCGTGCTCGCCAAGCGACCAGTTGGCGACAAGCGCGATCTATCACCCAATTTCCGAGTGGTACGATCAGGCCGGATTCTTCGGCCAGGGGAATAAATTCGGCCGGGGCGACCATGCCGCGCGAGGGCGATTGCCAGCGCACCAAGGCTTCGAAACCGAGCAGCTTGCCACTGCGCGCGCAAATCCGCGGTTGATAGTGCAATAGCAATTCGTCTCGCGCCAAACCCTCTTCCAGCGCGCGCTCGGTTGCCAACTTGGCCTGAATCAGTTCATACAGGCGCGCATCGAAAAAGCGCAGCTGACCCCGCCCATTGGTCTTGGCGTCATGCAAAGCCGAGTCGGCATCGCGCATCAGCGCGTCTGCGTCGGCGCCATCACGCGGAAACATGCTGACGCCGACCGAGGCACTGATCGCGCACTGTCCGCGCGATAGCGAGAATGGACGTGCAAGCGCCTGCAGGATACGCCCGACCGTCTCGCGTACCGCGCCCTCGCCCTGGATCTGGGTCAGAATGACGACGAACTGGTCGCCGGACAAGTGCACCACTTCGTCATGTTCGCGCACCAGCTCGCGCATGCGGATCGCAGCCGCTTTCAGCAATTCGTCGCCGACGGCATGCCCCATGGTTTCGTTGACGCGCTTGAAGCGGTCCAAGTCGACGTACACCACAGCCAACTGCTGTTGCGAGGCCAGCGCTTGCGTAATCCAGAGTGGCAACGTTTTAATCAGCCAGTTGCGGTTGCGCAAATTGGTCAACAAGTCGTGCGTCGCAAGGTGCTCGAGATTTTCACGCAATTCGACTTCTTCGGTTACGTCGGCGACCGCCACGGTGAATAGCTCACCGGTACGGACAATGCGCCGGCGTACCCAGCGCATATGCTCAGGAAACGGGGTGCCGCGCGGCAATTCGCCTATGGTTTCGGAAAAACCACGTCGCTCGACTTCGCCGTAATACGACAGCATGTCGCGCAGGATGGCGGCTGGCCAGAATTCTGACCAACGCCGTCCGATCAGATTCGGGCGTAATTCCCGCATCATTTCGGCGCCTCGTGTATTGCAGTCGAGCAACCTCAAATCGATCAGTCGACGGTTTTCATCGTATATCGGTTGAAACATGTAGAAACCGTCTTTACCACCATCGGTCGCGATACGATAGGCAGTGCGACTCAATTCCTCACGCTCGACCCGCGCCAGCGACTGCATGACCAATGCGGTCCCGATCACGCCGACTATCGCCAACAATATCGTGATCAATTTGGCATTTTCGCGCCGATCGGCGGCAAAGCGTCGATAGTCGGCTAAATAGGTCTGCTCGCCAATACCGACCACCGCCACCAAGGGCAACCCGTCCAGCATCCGCCATGCATAGAGCCGCGACTGGTCGCTTGGGATCCACTGTCCGGCTCTCAATACCCCGATGCCGGCCGCGCTTGCAAAAACGGGTGGGGTGGCAAATCCCGAGCGCAATGGATCGATCTCCTTACCGCTCACGCGCGCGCTGCGCAGAATGCCGTCTACGCCAATGATCGCGGTGAAATCGCCGGGCCGGCCTGCCAGCAGGGTGCCGGTAGGATCGAAATACGACAGCCGCAAAGACGCGCCGACGACGCCGCCGAAACTGCCGTCCGGTCGATAGATACGGCGGCTTAACTGCACCACCAGCGGATCAGTGCCCGCCGCGTTGCGCCCGACCACGGGTGCGCTGATATGCAAGACGTCTTCGGGATGATTTTCGTGAAACTGAAAATATTCTCGGAAGCGAAACTGGCCGGGCGGCCAGGCAAAAGTCGCGTCGCTGGCGTAACCGTCTCGATTCAGCAGGAAAAGATTCAGTCTCTGGTCGTCTTGGAACACGCCGCTTTGGCCGGCGTCCAGCAAATTGAGCGGGCCACGGGCCTGCTCATAGCGCACCAGCAGCAACATCTGGTCGACTTTCTTGAGCGGACGGGACAAGTAACTGGCGTAATCGTCCGCCAGAAATTGCGTGGTGTTTTGCGCCGCAGCAAGCGCCGCGTCGTACCGCTCGGCGATACGCAACTCGGTGGCCGACCACAGCAACGCACACAAGGCAGCACAAATCACCGGCAAGGCCAGTAGCCAGGCCAGTCTGCGCGGTTGCGTCAACCAACGAGGCATACGCCTGACGATACCGGCAATGGTACGTCCCGGTTCATTCAGCGACATAAGCGCGCGAGCTGAGCCCCAACATAAGGGGTCGCCGGCACCGGGTTGTCTTTGAAGGCGCGATACTTCATCCGATGAATCACAAAGTTAGGCGGGATTGGCGCCGCGGCTGGATAGTCGGATCGATCTCCGGCAGCGGCGCTTATCGTATATTAAACCATCGGTTCGCACGCAAACTGCGTATGATCAAATTCCCACGCACGTTTTATCGCATTGCTAAGGAATAGGCCGCGAAATCGACCGCGAAGCCGGTACGCGCATCCCCATCTGCGCGACTCAGTCCAGCTGCAGGCAGGCACGAATCGCCGGCATCATGCGCTCGACGGCGGCACGGCCCTCCTCGATGGCGGGGGCAGCGCGATGAAAATCGAAGATGCCCATCCCGCCGAGGCGCGGTTGGATCAGGATGTCTGCGGGTTCTCCGGCCAGGCGGCTGCGGGTGATCCGAACTTGCATGATGTCGATGCTCTGCGCGATCGACGTGAGCACCGATGGCACCCGTACACTCGGCGCCGGCGGTGTATGGACATCATCGCCATCGAGCGCTTTAGGCGCCAGCCACCGTGGCCAGGGTTTGCCGTTGCGGCGCAATGCCGGCGAGAGCGGCGGCGGGGCTTCGGTTGGGTCAGGCGCAACGCCGACCGGAGCGCTCACCGGATTCGGCTCGGCGGGTGACAACGCGCCGCCGAAATCGCGGCCGTTCAACAAATCGTTGTTCAGGTCGATCGCGATCACGCAATCGGCCCGCATCGCGCGTGCGACCGAGACCGGTACCGGGTTGCTCAAACCGCCATCGACCAGCCAGGCACCGTCATGATGGACCGGCGTGAAGATCCCTGGGATAGCGATCGAGGCACGGACCGCCTTGACTACGCCCCCCTCCTGCAGCCAGATCTCCCGCCCCGTATCCAGCTCGGTCGCGGTCGCCGCATACGGCAACGCCAGCTGACCGATCTCGCACCCGTTGAAGCGATCGGCAAATACCTGAATGACTTTCTTCCCCCCCAACAAGCCCCCGGAAAACTGCAAATCCAGCAGCCGGACTACCGTGGTCCAGGTCAGGCGCGATACCCAATGTTCGAGCCAGTCCAGATCGCCGTTTGCATAGACCGCACCGACCAAAGCACCGATCGAAGTGCCGCACACCACATCGGGGCGGATTCCCGCGTCCTCGAGCGCGCGGATCGCACCGATATGGGCCCAGCCGCGCGCCGCGCCGCCTCCCAATGCCAAACCGATGCGGCGATAGCGGCGGGAACGAATCATGAGGTCTCCTGGTGCGGCACAGTGCGTGCTTGAGCACACGACACGCCGATGGTTCAAACAGATGAATGGGAATAGTTAAGGTCGGGCGCCGGTGCCCAATTGAACGGGCTTTTCTGTCCGGTGCGCCAACCTGCCGTATGCTGTGTTATCGACCTGCCAGCGACACAATAATTCCATTCCCGGATGATGCGGGTGGCGCGCGGCTCAGTCTCGCATTTTTTTCGAGTCAGCGCTCGATCCGCCGGTGCCCGATCCAGCCCGACCTGGAAACAGCATCGCACAGGTCGTTTCAGATGGTTGATTTGTCATGACTTTTCCTCCATCGTTGCAACTATGCCCATCAAGCGATGGCGTGCTTATGCCGAGGAACCTGAACCATGGCCAAATCCAAGGCGCCCCGTGCGCCGAGTGCAGCACAATGCCCGACCCCGGACCCGCACAATCCGGCGATGCCGGGCCAGGTGGTGCTGGTGATGCAGGGCGGCGGCGCACTGGGCGCGTTCCAGGCGGGGGTGTATCAAGCCTTGCATGAAGCCGGCGTCGAACCCGACTGGGTGGTCGGCACCTCGATCGGCGCCATCAACGGCGCGCTGATCGCCGGCAACCCACCCGCTCAGCGGCTCGCCCGGCTACAGCAATTCTGGCAATGCGTGGCCGGCGGCTGTGCCGCTGTTTCGCGCTCCTGGCCCTGGCTGCCGAATCTGGCCACCGTCTCGTTTGGCGTGCCGGGATTTTTTCAACCGAATCCACTCGCCTGGCTGGGCCCGCACCGCGAGGTCGAGATCGAGCATGCCGCGTATTACAGCACCGAACCGCTACGCCGAACACTGACTGAACTGACCGACCCCGATTGCCTGGCCGATCCTCAAATCAGGCTGACGCTCGGTGCGGTGGCGGTGCGTTCGGGTCAGATGCGCTATTTCGACAGCCGACACGAAGCCCTGGGTTTGGATCACGTGCTGGCCTCGGGCGCACTGCCGCCGGCCTTCCCGGCCGTCATCATCGATGGCGAACCCTATTGGGATGGCGGTATCTATTCGAATACTCCGATCGAAGTCGTCATGAACGACAATCCGCGGCGCGACTCCATCATCTTTGCCGCCGAACTCTGGCAGCAAGAAGGGACGCCCCCAAACTCCATCCATCAGGTGATCAGTCGTCAAAAGGATATCCAGTACGCCAGTCGCGGTGAAAGTCATACGCTGAGACAACAGGAGATTCACCATCTGCGCCATATCGTGCGAGCCCTGGGCGATCTGCTGCCCGACACGCTGAAACAGCAAGACGATGTGCGCGAGCTGCTGAGCTGGGGCTGCGGCACGGTCATGCATATCGTCCCGTTGCGTGCACCGGTGCTGCCTGACGAGGATCACACCAAGGATATCGACTTCACCGCGCAGGGCATCGAAGCGCGCTGGCGTGCTGGCTATGAGCAGGGCCAGGCTGCGCTCACGCGCGCAGCCTGGCGCACGCCCTTCGATCAAGACGCCGGCATTCTGGTACACGCCTGAACCGAGCCTACACCAACGCGATGCGCGCCGGGACATCCGCATGAGCTACCGCACCACATTGAACCACCGCGTCTATCAGTTCGGCGATCTGCGCACACTGCTGGCCAAAGCTTCGCCGCTGCGCTCTGGCGACCAGTTGGCCGGGTTGGCGGCGCATAGCGAGGAAGAGCGCGTGGCAGCCAAATTGGCATTGGCGGAGCTACCGCTGCGGGTTTTTCTGCAGGACGCGGTGATCCCGTATGAGCAGGACGAGGTCACTCGTCTGATCATGGACGAGCACGACCGCGTCGCGTTTGAACCCGTCGCCCACCTGACGGTCGGCGCATTTCGCGACTGGCTGTTGGCGCCGACCACGGATGGCGCGGTGCTGTCTCGGATCGCAACCGGAATCACGCCGGAAATGGCGGCAGCCGTGAGCAAGCTGATGCGTAATCAGGATCTGATCGCCGTCGCGCGCAAACGTCCGGTGGTGACCCGATTCCGCAACACGATAGGCCTGCCTGGACATCTATCGGTCCGCCTGCAACCCAATCACCCGACCGACGATCTCAAAGGCATCGCGGCCTCCATGCTGGACGGTCTCATGTATGGCTGCGGCGACGCAGTGATAGGCATCAATCCCGCGAGCGACAGCCTGCGCGCCATCGTCGATCTGCTGCATATGGTCGACGGTTTCCGCGCACGCTATGAGGTCCCGACCCAGTCTTGCGTCCTGACCCACGTCACCAACACCATCGCCGCAATCGAGCAAGGTGCACCGGTCGATCTGGTGTTCCAGTCCATCGCCGGTACCGAGGCCGCCAACGCCAGCTTCGGCATACATCTCGGCTTGCTGCAGGAAGCCTACGAGGCCGCGCTATCGTTGCGGCGCGGCACCGTGGGCGACAACCTGATGTATTTCGAAACCGGCCAGGGCAGCGCGCTCTCCGCCAACGCCCACCACCAGGTCGATCAGCAAACCTGCGAAGCACGCGCTTACGCGGTGGCGCGCAAGTTCAAACCGCTCCTGACCAACACCGTGGTGGGTTTTATCGGCCCGGAGTATCTCTACGATGGGCGCCAGATTATCCGCGCCGGCCTGGAAGACCATTTCTGCGGCAAATTACTGGGTGTGCCGATGGGATGCGATGTCTGTTACACCAATCATGCACAGGCCGATCAGGACGATATGGATACCCTGCTGACGCTGCTGGGCGTAGCCAATGTGAATTTCATCATGGGTGTGCCGGGCGCGGACGACATCATGTTGAACTATCAGAGTACCTCGTTTCACGATGCCTTGTATCTGCGCGGCGTGCTGAATCTGCGACGCGCGCCGGAGTTCGAGGTCTGGCTCGAGCGTATGGGGATCGCCGATTCGCACGGTGTGCTGCGCGAGCGCGCACCCACCCCGCGCTTGCTGGGTGACGCGCGCGACTGGCTGGCGGCGACACCGGGGCAGGCATCATGACGCCAGATCCAACCTCAGCGGTAGCCACCGGCACCGAAGAAGATCCCTGGCTGGCACTGCGCCGTTTTACCCATGCGCGCATCGCCCTGGGACGCAGCGGCGACGGCCTGCCGACCCAGGCGCTACTGGCGTTCCAATTGGCCCACGCCCAGGCGCGCGACGCAGTCCATGCGACCTTGGATGTCAATGCCCTGGAAAGCGCGCTGCGCCACGCGGGATACCCTACGCTGCAAGCACACAGCGCAGCCCAGGATCGAGCTGAATATCTGAGGCGGCCAGATCTGGGCCGTCGGCTCGACAGCGCCAGCGCGGCCGCGCTGGACGCCTACGCCTTGCAACAGGAGGCCGCGCCCGATCTGGTCTTTGTGGTGGCCGACGGCCTCTCCGCCTACGCCGCGGCCAATCATGCCTTGCCGCTGTTATCAGCGGTTCAAACCCAGTTGCCCGAGCTGCGACTCGGTCCCATCGTGATCGCCCAGCAAGCGCGTGTCGCACTGGGCGACGATATCGGCGAGCGCCTGCAAGCGCGTCTGGTGGCAGTGCTATTGGGTGAACGACCGGGGCTGAGCTCACCAGACAGTCTGGGCATCTACCTCACATACAACCCACAACGCGGCTGCAGCGATGCGCAGCGCAACTGTATTTCGAATGTGCGGCCACAGGGCTTGGCGTACGCCGCGGCGGCGTTCAAGCTGTGTTATCTGCTATCGCGAGCATTCGAACTCGGCTTGACCGGCATCGGCTTGAAAGACGATAGCGATCGCCTGACGCACCAAACCGAGTCCGCCCAGCCGCACCCTGGTATGCCCCTTCCGACATAGCCTCAGGCATGCGGCGTGCGCGCGGCATATATGTTAGCGACACACCAGTAAAAAAATCCCGCCGACAAAGGTCACGTTGCCGGATCGGTCGCCGCCATCCCCCAAGACGATGCGCGCCGCTCCGGTCGTGTGCGCGCATCGCCTCGCGCAGCACTGTTGCGGTGCAAAAAATATTCGGTCAGAACGGTGCATACCGACTAAATTCCTTTTAGATAAAGGGTTTGGACGGCATTGGCACGCCAATTGCTGAGTGTAAGGCGTGTCCGGCAACGACGCCGGGTACGCAAACAACAGGGCGGTTGCGCCATCCAGACAGGACGCGCCATCCCCCACCCGGACAACGGCGTCCCCTCGTGCCTAGGCACGGGCGGACGCCGTTTTTATTTGGTCGAGCAATGGCGCTTCGACGTACGCCGCACCGTTCACTATGAAGCGGCACGGCCTGACGACGGAACTCTCAACATGGATCGCAACTTCTGGCGCAGCGGACATACTCCGACGCTGTTCTCGGCCTTTCTCTATTTCGACCTCAGCTTCATGGTCTGGTATCTGCTCGGTCCACTGCAGATACAGATCGCCGGAACGCTGGCGCTCACCACACAGCAGCGCGCGATGATGGTCGCCGTGCCCATTCTGGCCGGCGCCATCCTTCGTTTGCCCATGGGTATGCTGGCCGACCGCATCGGTCCCAAACGGGCGGGTCTGCTCGGTCAGGTCATCGTGATCGCGACCTTGTTGACCGCTTGGCGCCTCGGTATCCATAGCCTGCATCAGGCTTTTCTGCTGGGCGTGTGCCTCGGTGTAGCCGGCGCCTCGTTCGCGGTGGCGCTGCCACTGGCGTCACGCTGGTATCCGCCCCAGCATCAGGGGACGGCGATGGGCATCGCGGGCGCGGGCAATTCGGGCACGGTGCTGGCTGCGCTGTTTGCCCCGGCACTGGCGGTCGCGTTCGGCTGGAAGAGCGTATTCGGTTTCGCCTGTATCCCGCTGGTGTTCACCCTTTTGTTCTATATGGTCTGCGCCAAGGATGCGCCCGGCGCCATGCAGCGCAAGCAGCTCGGCGACTACGCGCGCATGCTGGGTAATCGCGATGCCTGGTGGTTCATGTTCTTCTATGCGCTGACCTTCGGTGGTTTTTCGGGTTTCGCAAGTTCATTGCCGGGTTACTTCCATGACCAGTTCGGTTTCGACCCGAAGATGGCCGGCTGGGCTACCGCTGCCTGCGTGTTCGCGGGTTCCGTGATGCGCCCGATTGGTGGCGTAATGGCCGATCGCATCGGCGGTACGCGCTCGCTGCTGGGTGTTTACGGCGCCGTCGCGTTGCTGATTGGCTTAGCCGGGTTTGGCGCGGGCACACCGGCGGCCTCGCTGGCCTTGTTCCTGATTGCCATGCTCTGTCTAGGCGCGGGCAATGGTGCCGTGTTCCAGCTCGTTCCGCAACGCTTCGGCAAAGACATCGGCGTGATGACCGGTCTGATCGGTATGGCCGGCGGGGTCGGCGGATTCGCGCTCGCCTCCAGCCTGGGAGCGATCAAGCAGGCTACCGGCTCCTACGCTGAGGGACTGTGGCTGTTTGCCGGTCTCGCGTTGCTGGGCTGGCTCGGCCTGTCGTACGTCAAGGGCCACTGGCGCCAAGCCTGGACCGGCGCGACTGCGCGGGTCTAGGTTAGAGATACCCGGCAATCGACACCGGATTCGCCACATCGCAACGCAAGGAATTCATCATGAACAAGCCCCGTCTCGTCGTGATCGGCAATGGCATGGCCGGTATCCGCACGATCGAAGAGCTGTTGACGCTGTCACCCGATCTCTATGAGATCACCGTATTTGGCTCGGAACCCCATCCGAACTACAACCGTATTCTGTTGTCGCCGGTACTGGCGGGGGAGCAGCGCTTTGAGGACATCGTCTTGAATCCGCTCTCCTGGTATGCGGAGAACGGGGTGCATCTGCATCTGGGTAAGACCATTACCCAGATCGATCGCAAGCGCCGCGTGGTGATCGCGTCGGATGGTACCCGCGCTGAGTACGATCGCCTGCTGATCGCGACCGGCTCGTCGCCGTTCATCCTGCCGATTCCCGGCAAGGATCTGCATGGGGTCATCACCTATCGCGATATCTATGACACCGAGGCGATGATCGAAGCCGCCAAGGTCAAGCGCCACGCGGTCGTGATCGGCGGCGGACTGCTCGGACTCGAGGCCGCCAACGGTCTCAAGGTGCGCGGCATGGAGGTCTCGGTGGTCCATCTCGCGGCCACGCTACTCGAACGCCAGCTCGACACTACCGCCGGCCGCCTGTTGCAAAAGTCACTGGAACAGCGTGGTTTGACGTTCCTGCTCTCGACCGCGACCACGGAAATTGTCGGCAATCAGGACGGTGCAGTCGCCGGTGTGCGCTTCAAGGATGGCCGTGAGATCCCGGCCGATCTGGTCGTCATGGCGGCCGGTATTCGTCCGAACACAACGCTGGCCGAGAGCGCGGGCCTGCACTGCGATCGCGGCATCACCGTCAGCGACACATTGCAAACCTACGATCCGCGCATCTACGCAGTCGGCGAATGCGTCAGTCATCGTGGTGTGGCTTATGGGCTCGTCGCTCCCTTGTTCGAACAGGCCAAAGTATGCGCGAACCATCTGGCATTGATGGGCATCGGTAGTTACAAGGGCTCGGTGCTGTCGACCAAACTCAAGGTGACCGGCATCGATCTGTTCTCGGCAGGCGACTTCCTGGGCGGCGAAGGCACAGAAGAAATCGTACTGTCCGATCCAGCGGGTGGGGTCTACAAAAAGCTCGTGATCCGCGATGATCAACTCGTTGGCGCCTGTCTCTATGGCGATACCGCCGACGGCGCCTGGTACTTCAAGCTGTTACGCGAAGGCCGAAAGCTGGGCGAACTGCGCGACCACATCATGTTCGGCGAGACCAGCGTCGGCGATGTCGGGGTAGCCGGTCACAGTCGTGCGGCAAGCATGGCCGACACCGACGAGGTATGCGGATGTAACGGCGTTTGCAAGGGCACGATTGTCAAAGCAATCACGGAACAAGGGCTGTTCACACTAGATCAGGTGAAGAAGCACACCAAGGCAGCCAGTTCATGTGGCTCATGCGCGGGTCTGTGCGAGCAGATCCTGATGAGCACCGTCGGCACAGACTTCCAGGAGACCCCAAAGACCAAGGCAGTATGCGGCTGCACCGACCGTTCTCACGATGATGTCCGGCGCGCGGTCCGCGAGCATAAGCTGCTTACCCACAAGGCGGTCTACGATTTTCTGGAATGGCGCACGCCGAATGGCTGCGCAACCTGTCGCCCAGCCGTCAACTACTATCTGATTTCGACTTGGCCACGCGAGGCCGTCGACGATCCACAAAGCCGCTTTGTCAACGAGCGTGTACACGCGAACATTCAGAAGGACAACACGTTCTCGGTGGTACCGCAAATGAAGGGGGGTGTCACCACGCCCGACGAACTGCGCCGCATTGCCGACGTCGCGGATAAATACCATATCCCTATGGTCAAGGTCACGGGTGGTCAGCGTATCGACTTGCTCGGCGTGAAGAAGGAAGATCTGGTTGATGTCTGGAAAGACCTCGGCATGAAGTCGGGTCATGCTTACGGCAAGTCGATCCGGACCGTCAAGACTTGTGTAGGCAGCGAATTTTGCCGCTTCGGGACACAGAACAGCACGCAGATGGGTATCGATCTGGAGACCATGCTGGCCAATATGTGGTCGCCGCACAAGGTCAAACTCGCCGTATCGGGTTGCCCGCGCAACTGCGCGGAAGCGGGTATCAAGGATGTCGGCGTGATCGCGGTGGACAGTGGTTGGGAACTTTACGTGGGCGGCAACGGTGGTATCAAGACCGAGGTTGCACAATTCCTGGTCAAGGTAAAGACCGCGGAAGAAGTGAAGGAATACACGGGCGCCTTCCTCCAACTCTATCGTGAAGAAGCACATTACCTCGACCGTACAGTGCACTACCTGGAGCGGGTCGGGCTCGAATACGTCAAGCGCAGGATAGTCGAGGACGGAACGGGCCGACACGCACTCTACGAACGCCTGCTGTATGCGCTCGAAGGCTTGCCCGATCCCTGGGAAGCCCGTATTGGCGGCGCCCACCGGCGCGAGTACATCCCCATCAAAGCGATTGCATAAGCCAAGGACCCGACATGAATACGCTGGTGACTGAAAATTGGGTACGTGTGTGCGAGATCGATGAAATCCCTCGTCTCGGCAGCCGTGTGCTCAAGCGCGACGCAGGCAACATCGCCATTTTTCGCAATGCTCAGGATCAAGTCTTTGCCTTGCTCGATCGTTGCCCGCACAAAGCCGGCGCGCTTTCGCAAGGCATCGTGCACGGCAACACCGTCACCTGCCCCCTGCACGCCTGGAATATCGTGCTCGATACCGGTCACGCCTGCGCTCCAGACGAAGGCTGCGCCCAAAGTTTTCCGATCAGGGTGGACGGCAGTGCCGTCTTTATCTGGCTGGCCTAAGCACGCCGTTTCCCGCATCCGATCCGCCCAGACGAGCCCCATGCCATGAAAACCGTCACCCGATCCACGTGTTGCTATTGCGGCGTCGGCTGCGGCGTGCTGATCGAAGCCGAAGATGGGCGCATCAGCGGGATCGAAGGTGATCCCGAACACCCCGCCAATTTCGGGCGCTTGTGCACCAAGGGGCGCACTCTGCCCTTGACCCAGCGCAGCACGACGGGACGCGTTCTGCAGCCGGAAATTCGCGCGACCCGTCACGCGACACGCTTGGCGGCTGACTGGGACACAGCGCTTGATCTGGTCGCACAGCGCTTCGCAGACACGATCGCTCAGCATGGCCCTGACTCGGTGGCGTTCTATGTCTCGGGCCAGTTGCTGACCGAGGACTACTACGTCTTCAACAAACTGGCTAAAGGCCTGGTGCGGACCAACAATATCGATACCAACTCGCGTCTTTGCATGTCGAGCGCCGTCACCGGATACAAAATGGCTTTCGGCGCAGACGGGCCGCCCACCTGCTACGAAGATCTCGAACTCGCTCGTACCGTCTTGTTTGCCGGCAGCAACATGCCCTACGCACATCCGGTCTTGTTCCGTCGACTGGAAGAAGCAAAAGCGCGTGATTCATCGGTGCGTTGGATCGTGATCGATCCGCGCCGCACCGATTTGGCGGCGATGGCCGATCTGCATCTCGCGCTTCAACCGGGTACCGATGTCGCGCTGTTCAATGCCATGCTGCATCACCTGATCTGGGAAGGATTGATCGCGCGTGACTATATCGAAGCCCATACCAGCGGCTTCGATCAACTCAAGGCGCTGGTGCGTGACTATACACCGCGCATGGCGGCCGAAATCTGCGGCATTGACGAGCGCGATCTGATACGCGCGGCCGAATGGTTTGGCGCCAGCCCGGCCGCGCTGTCGTTATATTGCATGGGACTCAATCAGTCCAGTCACGGTACCGAGAACAACCTTGCGCTGATCAACCTGCATCTTGCCACGCGTCAGTTGGGGCGGCCCGGCGCGGGACCGTTCTCGCTGACCGGGCAACCCAATGCGATGGGCGGTCGTGAAGTCGGTGGCATGGCGACCATGCTGGCGGCCCATCGCGATATCGGCAATGCGGAACATCGCGCCGAGATCGAGTCGCTATGGGGCATGAGCGGCTTGTCCGCGCGTCCAGGTCTGCCGGCCGTCGAGATGTTCGAGGCCGTGCGCCGCGGCGAGATCAAGGCAATCTGGATCGTTTGCACCAACCCCATCCATTCGATGCCCGATATAGCGCGGGTGCGTGAAGCGCTCGCCAACGCAGCGTTTGTCGTGGTGCAAGAAACCTTTATGCAGACCGATACGGTGCCTTATGCCGATGTGCTGCTACCTGCCGCGAGCTGGGGCGAGAAAAGCGGTACGGTAACGAATTCCGAGCGACGCATTTCGCGCGTCAACGCGGCGGTCGAGGCCGCGGGCCTGGCCAAGCCGGACTGGTGGATTGCAGACCAAGTGGCACGCCGGCTCGCACGCCGTCTGGGGCAGAACGAAAGCGTGTTCGGCTTCGCGACGCCGCAGGCCATCTTTGACGAGCATCGTCTGCTGACGGTAGGGCGCGATCTTGACATCGGCGGGCTGTCATACGAGACACTCGACAGCGACGGTCCGCAACAATGGCCCTATATCGCGGGCGCGACGCACGGTGCCGCGCGCCGCTACGAGAACGGCGTGTTCGCCACGGCAGATGGACGCGCCAGTTTCCATCCAACCCCATACAGGCCGGTAGCGGAACCGGTTGATGCGCGCTATCCATTCCATCTCATCAGCGGGCGCCTGCGTGACCAGTGGCACGGCATGAGCCGTACCGGCCGTGTCGCGGCCTTGTTCGCGCATGCGCCTGAGCCCGCACTCGCGATAAACCGAGCCGACGCGGCTCGACGCGGTATTCGCGAAGGCGCACTGGTCAGCGTGACGAGTCGGCGCGGTACCTTGATATTGCCGGCGCAACTGTCTGACGACCTGGCGTCCGGTACCGTGTTTGCGCCCATGCATTGGAATGGACAATTTCTCAACAGCGGCGGCATCAACGAGACGACGATTCCGGCGTTCGACCCATATTCGAAGCAGCCGGAACTGAAGCATGCAGCCGTCTCGGTCCAGCCCATCGATCTACCTTGGCGCTTTTCGGCGGCACGCCGCAGCGGCGATGCATTGGCCCTGCAAGCGGCCGTGCAACCCTTGCTGGCCGAGCGACGCTATGCCTCACTGCGCATCGAAGCAAGCGACGACGGCGGCGAAATCCTGATCTTGACCGCCGCCGACACGGCAGCCGACGCGACTTGGATCGAACGTGTGCACGATGCGCTGGAACTCGCGCGCGGCGAAGATCTGCTCGAATATCGGGATGCTCGGCGCGGCCACCAGAAACGCGTGGTCTGGCGCGAGACACGGGTACACGGCTACCTGTTGTCAGGCGATGCAAATGGCGCGATGGGACTGCTCGCTCGACTGCGCGCGGGTGAGCCGTGGCAGGGTCCACGCCATGTGGTGTTCGTCGAAGGCCCCAAGATTCAGCGCGAGCGCATGGTCTGCCAATGCCGGCAGGTGAGCCAAACGCAGATCGTCGAGGCGATCGCGGCGGGCGCGGATCTCGCTACGCTCAAATCCGTGCTCGGCTGCGGCACTGTTTGCGGATCATGCAATCCCGAGATACGCCGCTTGCTCGACAAGGTGCCAAGCACTGCGCTGTAAGCGCCATACGCCTGCGCGCCAACCATACAACTCATCTGGAGGTCTCGATTATGACGATAGGTAAAGTGACTCTATTGAGCGCCGGCCCTGGCGCATTGGATCTGCTCACCCTGCGTGCGCTGCGAACCTTGCAGAGTGCGCAGGTCGTGTTGCTCGATGAACTCGTCAATCCGGAAATCGTGACCTTGGTACCGCAGGCCCGCGTGATCAAAGTCGGCAAGCGTGGGGGCTGCCGTTCGACGCCGCAGGCATTTATCCAACGCTTGATGCGGCGCTATGCCAGCAAAGGGCTGCATGTGGTGCGCGTGAAAGGCGGCGACGCGTTGATGTTCGGCCGTGCCGGCGAAGAGATCGCAGATCTGCGCGCGGCCGGGATCGAGGTCGATATCGTGAGTGGGATTTCATCGGGTTTTGCGGCGGCGGCCGGTCTGGGTATTTCGCTCACACATCGCTCGCTGTGCCAAGGTGTGACCTTCGTTACCGCGCATCTGCAAGACGACAGCGAGCCGGATTGGGCCGCCCTCGCCGCGACGCGCACGACTTTGCTGATCTACATGGGTATGAGCCGCATCGAACGTATCTGCGCACGGCTGGGCGAAACGCTCGCTGCGTCAACGCCAGCCGCCGTGGTGCAATGGGCCGGTACCGCCGAGGAACGACGCCTGCTCAGTCGGCTGGATCGGCTGGCTGGAGAGGCCAAGGCAGCCGGTTTTGCGAGCCCCGCCGTGATTCTGGTCGGCGCTGCGTTAAGTGCGGCATTGCCCGCCAGCGACATCATGCCGTATCCGCCGCTCGCACGCGCGCCGGACGCATCGCCAGCCTGCCCGGTGACCGCGTCGCTCGCCTGCGCCGCGTGACCCGCGCAATACCCGGTTGCGGTTTTTTTTAAACACACGCCAGTCACGCCAATTAGCTTATATTTGACTTTGAGCCCCGCATCGTGACGGCGCGGCGCTAACCTTCCACTGATCGGGTATTGATCGATCCATGCTGCGCGTTCTACTCGTCACCGACACCGACAAACCTATCGGCGACATGCGCGAGGCGCTCGCACGCCTGGGCTACGAGATGCTGCCCGAGCTTGGCGCGCCGCAGATGCTGCATGGCCGGGTCGAGAGCGATCGCCCCGACGTCGTGATTATCGATACCGAATCGCCTTCGCGCGATACGCTTGAACAACTCGCGGTCATGAACGAAACCGCGCCGCGCCCGGTGCTCATGTTCAGCGCCGACCCCAACCAGCAATTGATACGTGCCGCCGTCGATGCAGGCGTCACCGCCTATCTCGTCGAAGGACTCGATGTCGGTCGCTTCACGCCGATTCTTGAGGTGGCGCTGGCGCGTTTCGCGCACGAGGAAAAGCTGAGACAACGCCTGGTCAAGGCAGAGGCAGAACTGGCCGACCGCAAGCTGATAGACCGCGCCAAGCGTTTGTTGATGGACCGTCGCAAGATGTCGGAGCAGGACGCCTATGCGACCCTGCGCAAACGCGCGATGGATCAGGGCGTGAAGCTGGTGGAAGTGGCACGCCAGCTCATTTCCGTGGCCGACCTGCTCGGCTGAATGTATGCCCAAGACTATGACCTCATCTAATTCGCCCTCGCTTTCAAGCCACACCGGCGCACCCGAGAAAACACACTTGCGCCTGGGTTTTGTCGCGCTATCCGATGTAGCGCCGCTGGTCGCCGCCAAATTGCTCGAATTTGGCCACCGGCACGGACTCACACTGGAGCTGTCCCGCCAGCCCTCGTGGGCTGCGGTGCGCGACAAACTGCTGGCGGGCGAGATCGATGCCGCACACTCGCTGTACGGTCTGGTCTATGGCGTGCAGCTCGGCTTGGGCGGACCGCAGGCGGATATGGCCGTGCTAATGGTACTCAACCGCAACGGCCAAGCCATTACCCTGTCGAATCGGCTCGCCGCGGCGGTGCAAGAGGCCGGCAGCCTGAAGGCGGCGCTGGCCGAGTGGCCAGGCATGCCGGTGTTTGGACAGACCTTCCCGACCGGCACGCATGCAATGTGGCTGTACTACTGGCTGGCCGCGCAAGGCGTACACCCTTTGCGCGATATCGAAAGCGTCGTGATCCCGCCGCCGCAAACCGTCGATGCGCTGGTGCAGGGGCGGCTCGATGGCTTCTGCGCGGGCGAACCCTGGAACGCCGTCGCCGAGGCTCGCGGTGCGGGTGTCACTGCCGTGGTGTCGAGTGAGATCTGGCCCGACCATCCGGAGAAAGTGTTGGCCTGCCGGCGCGATTTCGTGGAACGCAACCCGCAGGCGGCGCGAGCCTTGGTAAAGACCATGCTGGAGGCTTGCCGCTGGGTCGACACGCCTGAGCATCGGGTGGAAATCGCACCCTGGCTCGCGCGGCCGGAGGTTCTCGATGTACCGGTAGCGTGGGTCGAACCACGCCTGAGCGGCCGCTACGAAGGCGCGCAATTCCTGCGACAGCCCCGAGCAGTCAGCTTCTTCGACGGCGGCGCAGTCAATTATCCGCGCCTGTCGGATGGCTGCTGGTTCCTGGCCCAATACCGCCGCTGGGGCTTGCTGCGTACGGGCGATGCCGCCAGCGACGTCACGCTCGCCGCGCAGATCAACCAGACGGCGCTCTATCGAGAGGCGGCCGCCAGTTGCGAAGTCTCCGTACCCGACGAGATTCGCATCGATGTGCTGTGCGATGGGCAGCGCTGGGGTGGCTCGGCGGCGGTGCCAGGCTGAGAGCGGCGAAACTGGTCGAATACGGGTACGCCGGGTAGGGCTTATCCGCGTCGTGCCGAGCCGGTAAACGGAAAACGGCCCCGGGAAGACCATCCAAATCGTTGATTTGAGCGCTAGTCCAGAGGCCGTCGTTATGGCAACGATATGGGTTCTTCCTAGAACGGAATATCGTCATCCATCTCATCAAAACCACCGCTAGCCGGTGCACTCGGTCGGCTGGCCGGGGCTGCGGCCGGGGCGCGTGCGGCGCGGGCCGGGCGCTCTGCCGGTTCGCGCTGATAACCGCCGTCATCGCCGCCCGCGCTCATCGAACCGCCGCGCCCACCGAGCATCTGCATCTGGTCGGCCACGATTTCGGTCGAGTAACGCTCCTGCCCTGCCTGATCGGTCCACTTGCGGGTGCGGATGCGGCCTTCGATATACACCGACGAGCCTTTTTTCAGGTATTCGTTCGCAATCTCGGCCAGACGGCCGAAGAAGGCGACACGATGCCATTCGGTCAACTCTTTCATTTCGCCGCTACCCTTTTCCTTGTAGCGGTCAGTGGTCGCGAGACGGATGTTGGAAACCGCGTCACCACTCGGCAGATAGCGGGTTTCCGGGTCAGCGCCGAGGTTGCCGACGAGAATGACCTTGTTGACGGATGCCATGAGTTTCTCCAGTTAATTCGTGGTCGCCGCAGCGCCGATACGCTTTTGCAGGGTTTCAGGCTGCACGCGCCGAAGCGGTCGACGCGTGCGCTGGGCGCGGCGGCTGCTTCATCGTGGCGGCGATTATAAGCCACACGAGTACCAACGCCGAGCAGGCCAGAAATACCCCCTCCTGACTGGTGTATTTCAGCACCAAGCCGCCCAATGCACCACCTGAAAACAAGCCCAGCGCCTGCGTGGTGTTGTAGACGCCCATTGCCGCCCCCTTGCGCGCACCAGGCGCGAGCTTGGACACCAAAGACGGCTGCGCCGCTTCCAGCACATTGAAGCCGGTGAAGTACACCAACAGCGAAACAGCCAGCCACGTCAGCGTATGGGGAAATGTTGCCAAACACAACTGACCGATCAGCACGGCGGCGATGGCCGCAAGCAGCACCGATTTTATCTTGCCGCGCTTTTCGGCGACGATGATGGCCGGCACCATCAGGCAGAACGAAATACCCATCACCGGCAAATACATTCGCCACGAAGCGGACAAGGGCAAGCCCTGGGCAACCAGAATTTGCGGCAGAACCACGAACAGGGCGGTTTGCGTCGCGTGTAAAGCATACACACCAAAATTCAGGCGCAGCAGTTCGCCGTTGTGGAGCACTTCGGAAAACGGCGCCTTCACATGCACGGGTGCCGACGGCGCCGGCGGCACGATCCAGATCACAACCCCGATCGCCACCACAGCCAATACTCCGACAGCCGCAAACAGACCGCTCATGCCTATCCACCGGAATACGATGGGCGCGGCAATGATGGCCACCGCGAAAGAGATCCCGATGCTGCCGCCGACCATGGCCATGGCCTTGGTGCGATTGGCTTCGCTGGTGAGGTCGGCGATGAACGCGGTGACAGCCGATGAGATCGCGCCGGCTCCCTGGATAGCCCGTCCGACGATAATCCAGACGATATCGTGGGCACAAGCCGCCACCACGCTACCGAGCGCAAACAACACCAGGCCGAAGACGATGACGGGCTTGCGGCCGAACATGTCCGAAGCCCAGCCGTAGGGGATATACAGCAGTGATTGGCTCAGGCCATAGATGCCGATCGCGAGCCCGACCAGCAAGGCGTTTTCGCCGCCCGCTACGGTCTTCGCATACACGGAGAACACCGGCATGATCATAAACAGCCCCAGCATGCGCAAAGCGAAGATGGCCGCCAGCGATACCGTGGCGCGCAATTCGCTAGTGCTCATGCCGGAGGAATGGGGAGTATTGATCGACATCGGGGTAAGAATCCAGAAGCTGCGCTACATCAAACAAGTCGGGCAGCGATACTCACGAAACGCGCCAGGCTCACCACGGCAGCGCCATCTCAGGCGCCCGCCATTTTGCTCAGCCGCCGCGTGTCATATTGATCTGCCACAATCGGGGGTTGGCTACGAGTTTGGCGGCGGATCCGGGCGTCGCCACCGTGCCTCGGCTTGGCCTTGGCATAGCGTCGTCCGCAGGCGAATTTTTGGCCAACTCGGCGGCTTTTTTGAAAAAATCGCCGGTAAAGCCAGGTTCTGTCGCACCCAGGCGGTCCGGAAGCGGGTCAGGAAAATACGCTCCTAGCCAAGCTGGGCGGGGCTGACACGGCGACATCCGGAACCCGAACAGCAGGCCTTGTCGGCTGGCACCGTAGTCGCAGGCACGACGCGTACCAAAAGTCGTTATAGTAGCAGGTTTGGCCTCCTCGATTTTCGCAAGGCTCATGGAAGAAATCCGCATTCGTGGGGCACGCACCCACAATCTGAAGAACGTCAATCTGGATCTGCCCCGTCACAAACTGGTGGTTATCACTGGTCTGTCGGGCTCCGGCAAATCGTCGCTCGCCTTCGACACGCTCTATGCCGAAGGGCAGCGTCGCTACGTCGAAAGCCTATCGGCTTACGCCCGGCAATTCCTGCAGTTGATGGAAAAACCGGATGTCGACCTGATTGAGGGCCTGTCCCCTGCGATTTCAATCGAGCAGAAGGCGACCTCGCACAACCCGCGCTCGACCGTCGGCACCGTCACGGAAATCCACGACTACCTGCGCTTGTTGTACGCCCGTGTCGGTACGCCATACTGCCCCGATCACCATCTGCCGCTGGAAGCAAAAAGCGTGTCGCAGATGGTCGATGCGGTGCTGGGGCTGCCCGAGGACACCAAGTTGATGGTGCTGGCGCCGGTGATCGCAAACCGCAAGGGCGAACACACCGAGTTGTTCGAGGCTATGCAGGCTCAAGGCTTCGTGCGCTTCCGGATCCGCTCGGGCGGAGGTACCGCCAACGAGGGCGAAGCCAAGATCTATGAAGTCGAGAACCTGCCCAAGCTGAAGAAAAACGACAAGCACACCATCGATGTGGTGGTAGATCGGGTAAAAGTGCGCGCGGATCTGAAACAGCGCCTGGCTGAATCGTTCGAAACCGCGCTGCGCCTGGCGGACGGGCGCGCCGTGGCGCTCCAGATGGATAGCGGCGAAGAGCAGCTGTTCAGTTCCAAATTTGCCTGCCCGGTATGCTCGTATTCGCTGCAGGAACTCGAGCCGCGTCTGTTTTCGTTCAACAATCCGATGGGCGCCTGCCCGGAATGCGACGGGCTGGGACAGATCACCTTTTTCGACGCCAAGCGGGTGGTTGCGCATCCGTCGCTGTCGCTTGCGGCCGGCGCGGTCAAAGGGTGGGACCGGCGCAATCAGTTCTACTTCCAGATGTTGCAAAGCCTCGCGGCCTTCTACGAATTCGACGTCGACACGCCGTTCGAGGAACTGCCCGAAAAAATCCGCACCATCATCCTGTTCGGCTCGGGCAAGCAGGCAATTCCGTTCGCCTACATGAACGAACGTGGCCGCACCTCGATCCGTGAACATGCGTTCGAAGGCATTATTCCCAGCCTCGAACGACGTTATCGCGAAACCGATTCGATGGCGGTGCGCGAAGAACTGGCCAAATACCAGAACAACCAGCCCTGCCCCGCTTGCGAGGGCACACGTCTGCGCCGCGAAGCACGCAATGTGAAGATCGGCGACGGTGACGACGCCCGCGCCATTTATGAAGTCAGTAACTGGCCGCTGCGCGACTCGCTGAGTTTTTTCATGACCTTGCGCCTGGATGGCGCCCGGCGCGACATCGCCGACCGCGTGATCCGGGAAATTGTTTCGCGGCTGACCTTCCTGAACGACGTCGGCCTCGACTACCTGGCCCTCGATCGCAGCGCCGATACGCTGTCCGGCGGTGAGGCACAGCGTATCCGGCTTGCCTCGCAGATCGGGTCGGGGCTGACCGGTGTGATGTACGTGCTCGACGAGCCGTCGATCGGGCTGCATCAGCGCGATAACGACAGGCTGATCAAGACCCTCAAGCATCTGCGCGACCTCGGCAATTCGGTGATCGTGGTCGAACACGACGAGGACATGATACGGATGGCCGACTACGTGGTTGATATGGGCCCCGGTGCCGGCGAGCACGGGGGTATCGTGATCGCGCAAGGCACGCCCAAGCAAATCGAGAAGCAGGCCGCATCGACTACCGGCGACTATCTGGCCGGTCGCCGCCGTATCGAGATGCCGGCCGAGCGCAAGGCCCCCGATGCGCGCCGCCTGCGCATTACCGAAGCCTACGGCAACAATTTGAAGCGGGTCACGCTGGATCTGCCGGTGGGTCTGCTGACCTGTGTCACGGGCGTATCGGGCTCGGGTAAATCGACGCTGATCAACGACACGCTGTATCACGCGGTAGCCAACCATCTGTATGGTTCGTCGACCGAGCCGGCACCGTACGAATCGATCGAAGGACTGGAACATTTCGACAAGGTGATTAATGTCGATCAGTCGCCGATCGGCCGCACGCCGCGCTCGAATCCGGCCACCTACACGGGCGTGTTTACCCCGATACGTGAGCTGTTTGCCGGCGTGCCCGCGTCCAAGGAGCGTGGCTACGACCCGGGTCGTTTTTCCTTCAACGTCAAGGGTGGGCGTTGCGAAGCGTGCCAGGGCGACGGCGTACTGAAGGTCGAAATGCACTTTCTGCCTGACGTATATGTGCCGTGCGACGTATGCCATGGCAAGCGCTACAACCGCGAAACCCTGGAAATTCAATACAAAGGCAAGAATGTCCATGAAGTCCTGGACCTGACCGTCGAGCAGGCCTACGAATTTTTCAAACCGGTACCGGTGGTGGCGCGCAAGCTGAAGACACTGCTGGATGTGGGCCTTGGGTATATCCGCCTGGGCCAGTCGGCCACCACGCTGTCGGGCGGCGAGGCGCAGCGCGTCAAATTGTCGCTGGAGCTGTCCAAGCGCGATACCGGACGCACCCTGTACATACTTGACGAACCCACTACCGGCCTGCATTTCCACGATATCTCGCTGTTGCTTGAAGTGATACACCGCCTGCGTAAGCAGGGCAACACGGTGGTCATCATTGAACACAATCTGGACGTGATCAAGACGGCCGATTGGGTAATCGATCTGGGGCCGGAAGGCGGTGCAGGCGGTGGCCAGATCATTGCGCAAGGCACCCCCGAGCAAGTCGCCAAGGCTCGTGCGAGCTTCACCGGCAAATATCTCGCGCCGCTACTCAAACGCGGCTGAGCGGATCCTGCCCGCCAACACCGGGGGCAGTAGTATCCGCAGCTTGCGACAAAAGTCGCGGGCAGCTAACCTTGCGGAAACGTAAGGCGCTCTGCGCTTTACGTCAGGCATTTCCAGCTTTCTCCAATGGAAACGCCGGGTATGAAAGGAAACACCGTGGGTGAGCATAAATCCAACCAAAAAACGCCGGATATCGGGGCGCCGTTGACGCGCGTCGCCATCGCCGCCCCGCTGCCGCAGCAACGCTGGCTGACGCCGGTTAGCTATCTGTTCGCCGCAAGCGCTCTGGTTGCGGTGCTGCTGCTGCATTTGCTGGTGGGCTTGCTGGCGGGTTTGCTGGTCTACGAAATCGTGCAAAGCATCGCGCCGTTGTTGGAGCGCAGACTATCCGACCAGCGAGCGCGCGTCGCCGTTGTGTTTTTGCTGTCGGTGGTCATCGTCGGTACGCTCACAGGCATCACCCTCGCCGGCATCGGGCATTTCAAACACGATCTGCCCAATATAGAACGCCTGTTTGGCCGTTTGCTGCAACTGGCTGACGCAATCCGGGCCAATTTGCCGATGTGGGCCAGCGACTACATCCCCGACGATCTCGACCGCATCCGCGACGAAGCAGGCGGCTGGGTCACTGCGCATATGGGTCAGATCCAACTGGCCGGCCATGCGGCGGTGCGTGGCTTCGGCCATATGGTGGTAGGCATGATATTGGGTGCCTTCGTCGCGATCGGCTCGATCAAGGCCCGCCCGTATCGCCCCCTGGCGGCGGTGCTGGTCACCCGCATCAACCGCTTTGCGCTGTCGTTTCGTCGTATCGTGTTCGCGCAGTTCAAGATATCCGCGCTGAACTCGGCTTTTACTGCCATTTACCTGCTCGTGTTGCTGCCGCTGTTCCATTCGCGGCTGCCGCTGTCGAAATCCATGGTGTGCCTGACTTTCGTCGTCGGCTTGCTGCCCGTGATCGGCAACCTGATCTCGAATACCTTGATTGTGCTGGCTTCGCTGTCAGTCAGCGTGCCAGCAGCCATCGCCTCGTTGGTGTTTCTGATCCTGGTGCACAAATTCGAATACTTCCTGAACGCCCGCATCATCGGTGGCGAAATCGAAGCCAAGACCTGGGAGTTGTTGCTCGCCATGGTCGTGATGGAGGCCACCTTCGGCATGCCGGGCGTGGTGGCCGCTCCAATCTACTACGCCTACCTGAAGTATGAGCTGCGCGCGGTCAAACTGATCTGAGGCGGCGCCGCTCTGATCTTCCCTGTGTGCCCATGCGTCAGCGCGGGCCAGGGTTCAACGAAACACCACGGTCTTATGGCCATTGAGCACCACGCGATGCTCGACGTGCCACTTCACCGCACGTGCCAACGTCACGCACTCGACATCCCGGCCGATTGCGGTCAGGTGCTCGGGCGTCATGCTGTGGTCCACCCGCTCCACTTCCTGTTCGATAATGGGCCCCTCGTCGAGATCAGTCGTGACGTAGTGCGCGGTTGCCCCGATCAGTTTGACGCCACGATCAAAGGCTTGATAGTAGGGCTTGGCGCCCTTGAAACTGGGCAAGAACGAATGATGGATATTGATCGCGCGGCCTGACAGCTTTTCGCACAGTTGCGGCGACAGGATCTGCATGTAGCGCGCCAACACCACCAGATCGATCTCGTGTTGCTCGATGACTTCCAAGACGCGCGCTTCTTGCGCAGCTTTAGCGTCCGCTGTCGCATGCTGAAGCGGCAAATGATGGAACGGCACGTTATAGCTGGCCGCCAGTTGGTAGAAATCACGGTGATTGGACACGATGGCGGATATGTCGATCGGCAGCTGACCGGTACGATAGCGGAACAGCAAATCGTTCAAGCAGTGTCCGATCTTGGACACCATGATCAACACCCGCGGTCGGATTGCTGCATCGTGCAACTCCCATCGCATCTCGAAGTTAGCTGCCAACGGCGCAAACGCGGCGCGCAATTCAGCCAGACCGGAAGCGCCGCCCGGCTCGAAATGCACGCGCATAAAGAACTCGGCCGTGGACGGATCCCCGAACTGCGCGGAGTCCAAAATATTGCCGCCGCGCTCGTACAGAAAGCCGGACACCGCATGCACGATACCCGGGCGATCTGGACAGGACAGCTTGAGAATGAAACCTTGTTCGGTCGACATCGAAACCATTCCTTGGAACTCGGCGAGCGCACCGCCCGTGCGGCGGCGCTCGGCCTGATTATGCGTGTGCGTAGCGTCTCTTTCAGGGCGCGGCAGCGTGCTGGACATACCGTATCGACGCGCCGGGATCGCCGGTCGCATCTTCAAGGTGGATATCTTCAGGGCGCTCGATAAAGCGCGTCGATACCCGGGCAATCGGCTGCGGCAAGCGTTCCTGCACGCAGCATATGGTCAAGCGCGGACAGGCTGGCATCGACGGTCAATGCACCCGCGCGTATCTGGGCCAAGACCTGCGGCACTGTCAGCAGTCTGTGTTCGCTGACTTCGCCATCCTGGTTGGCAGGAACAAAATCGGCGGGCAGCGGCAGATCATAGACGAACAGCTGTTCGGCGTGCGTCCCTTCCGGCAGCTCCAGCAGCAGATGCAGGATGCCGCCAGCCTGGGCCGAGGTGGCCAACGCTTGCGGCACCCCGGACTCTTCCCACGACTCCTTCAGCAGGGTCTCAAACACACTATAGCCCCACCCTATGCCGCCGCCGACCAGCGTATCCAGCATACCCGGATGCGTTTGTTTGGTCGGGCTGCGCCGCGCGATCCACATGGCCGGCCCGCTGGGCGTGGCAACCAGGCCATTGACGTTGACCCCGAAGGTCAGGGTACCGAAAAAACGCGAGGCGGCGCGCTCGATCAGCGCCAGGGGCGGGGCATCGAAAGCGTGACGGATGGCGTAAGTTTCGTTGCGCCATCCGGGGATGCGGCCCTGTTCGGCCAGCGTCGCAATCACCTCACCCAGGACCCGGCTGCGCACCTCCAGACCGCGCAAGTCGTCGGCCAGATGGATCGCATCGGCCCCGAGTTCGAATACCGCGGGCCAGTGACCCAGCACGGCGCAATCCTGGCGGCGGATCCAACCGACCTGGTTCCGTTCTATCATGAACGGAACATGGCGCGCCGGATCGAACTGGCGCGCCTGTGCGATGCAGGGTAAAGCATGCGTCGCTTGCATGCAGGCTCCAATAAGCACGTTGAGGATACGCAGCGGGAAGGCGCGCCGAGACACATTCAAGACATGGCAGAGCGGGTCGCGCAGACTGGATGCGGGAGGTCGATTTTACCAAGATTCCGGCTAAGCACCGCCATGTCCGGGCGATTGGTGGCAGAATAAGGCCGACCTCGGCGGCTGCGTCCACGCGCCGCAGGCGCGCTAGCCGACCCGGGAGGGCCCGATGGAATGGAGAACTGCGCAGGAAACCGATCTCGCGACGCTGAGGCCTTGGATCAGCAGCCGCGTCCAATGCCTGCACTGGGCGGGCGATAAAGTCAGGTTTCCGCTCGATCTCACTGACTTGGCGCGCGACATCGATTTCAGCGCCCATAACGCCTGGTGCCTATGTGAAGACGATGCCTTGGTGGGTTTTGGCCAGATTTTGCGGCGCACACGAGAACGCGCCCATTTCGCCCGCCTGATCGTCGCCCCGTCCCAACGCGGCCTGGGTTACGGCGCTGCGCTGTGCGAGCACCTGCTGGCAACGGCGCGGCGTTGGTCAGATTGCGAAATCGCCACGCTTAACGTCTATCGCGAAAATCTTGCTGCCTGCGGACTATATCGACGCATGGGTTTCCAGCCCGTCGACCTCGCACTTTCAGAGCTGCGCGACCCGCAGGTTGTGCTGATGGTGCGCGCCTTGCGTGATGGACCGCAACGTCTCGTCAGCGCCAAGCGCGGCGCGCTTACCACGGCACAGGCCGGCTCGGGCCGCCGCACACGTTAAGACCGAGGCACCCTGGGACTGGCATCAAGAACGCGCCGCCGCGCTGCGCAGCACCTGGATCAAGGCACGGCCGCCCTCTGCCAACGAACCTGAATTGTCGATGCGCACCAGTTGTGAACCCGCCGGCACCTCGAACTCGGGCCGGTGCGACAGACGTGTTTGCATCTGACTTGGGTCTTCCCGGCCGCGTCCGGCCAGTCGGCGCGCCAACACCTCGGCTTCGGCATCGATCAATACCACCAGACTACCCGAGTAGGCCTGACACGCAACGCTGCAATGCGCTCGCGAGCCGTTCACCACGACCGTCGCGCCCTGCGCCAACCAAAGATCGATTTCGCGGCCGATCGCATAGTTCAAGCCATGACTACGCCAACTCAGCGCGAACAGACCCTGGGCCTCACGCCAGGCAAATTCTTCCGGCTCCAATGCGATATGGTTTTCGCCACCCGCATCGGCGGCGCGCGTGATGTAACGGTGTGCGAACAATACCGGCGTACCCGCCAGATCGCGTCTGGCATAGGACAGCAGCGTGTCCTTACCGACGCCTGAAGGCCCCATGACATAAACCAGACGCCCGCTCATACCGTCCCACCCGCAGCGGCTGGTGCCACGCCCGCAAATGGAATCCGCCGCCAAAGCTGAAAAGGCGCACCCGGCTCGCGCTGCACGTACAGCGCCACCCCATCGATAGGTAGCGGCCCCAACGCGGGCAAACGCGCGCGCCACCAGTTCACGATCGCATCGGCGTCTTGAGCGTCAAGCGTATCGCTGAGCGTCATGTGGAAGCGGTATTGGTCGAACACATAGGGGTAGCCCCAGGCCTGCAACAGCGCGTCCTGGCGCTCGGTCAGTCCGGCGGCGCGTCGCTTGGCAAGTTCGCTGGCGCTTGGCGCTGCACGCAAGGGTGCGCATAAGCGCACCACGGCTTCAGCAAGGGCTTGTATGGCTTGCGTTGCGCGCTGCGCCAAGGGCGTATCGCTGGCGGGTTGGACTGCCACGAATCGACCCAGCGCAGCCACCTCAACCGGCAACATAAAGGGGGCTTGCTTCGCGGCCCAAGTGCTCAGCGCCGCCATTAGATCGGCAGCGTCGATGCCATCACGACACCGAAACGGCGCGCTTAAGGTGGCATGCCAGCCATAAACGCGCGCGGTCGCGCTCAGCTCGGTCAGCGGCTTGGACAACCCCGGTATGGACGGCGTGGGCAGGGGCGTATTACTGGCAGGGTCGCGCCCAAGCCAGGCGCAGCCAATCTGCCACCAGGCGGCGTCTGCCGGCGGCGCATAGTAGACCGCAAAACGCGCCTCCCGAGCAAAGGATGACCGCACCGCCTCATCCATCGCGGCGGTGCCTGAGGACGGCACACTCATCGGGCCACACCTTCGGGTTCGACCAGCAGTTGCACACGATCGCCGGCGAAATGTGTGATCCCGTATTTCACCGGGATCCCTTCGGGATCGACGTCGATATTTTCGACCACCAGCGTCGGCTGTTGACGATTGATCGCCAGACGGCGCGCCGTCTCGGCATCGGGCAAAGCGGTGCCGATCCGGCTCGAGCGGCGGGTGTAGTCATGCACGCCGAATTCGGCGAAAGCGGCGGTGGTGCTGCCGACCCGCTGCAAGACTGACGCGAAATCCGGAAACCGCGCAGCTGGATACCAACTGCGCGCGCACGACAACGGCACGCCGTCGGCGGCGTGGACCGAGTCGATCTGATGCACCAGCGTGCCGGCGCGCAGTCCGAGCGCGCGCGCAACCGTGGGGTCAGCCTTGACCTTGGCGGCATCCAGCACAGCGTAAGAAACCTGGGCCTGCGTTTCGCGTAGATTCTCGGTGAACCGGGTGCGCCGGCCTATGCTGTAGTCGATGGCGCCGGGCTGAACAAAGGTGCCGCGTCCCTGCTCGACGCTGACCAGTCCTTGTGCCGCCAGTCCCAACATCGAGCGGCGGATGGTATGCCGATTCACCCCAAAGCGTTTCGCCAGCTCGCCCTCGCTGGGCAAACGACCGTCTTCGCCAAAACCCTGGGCGACGATTTCGCCGGCCAGGATCTGTTCGATCTGACGCCATACTGCGATGCCGGCGCCACGCTCGACCCCCGGCACACTTGCGTCAACACGCTCGCTGAGATTCGCCCCTGCTGTCATGGCTCTGTCATTCCTGTGAGCTTAAATAAAGTTCAATTGTAGGGTGTTCGGTTGATTCGATGTTTCGCTCCCGACCTCGGGTATATGCCGTCGCATGCAGTGATTACGGTCCACGCCGTGACACCCAGTGTGGTCCCCGCATTTGACGCCGTGGTGACGCCGCAGCAATTATTTCCCATGTGCATCCAGCGCTGCTCCACGTAAATTCATTTGCATTATACCGAATCATTCAACTAGTATAGACGTCTAGACGTTTAGACAAGGTAAGCAGATGCGCCGCCCCGATCTCATCCCGTCCAATACCACCCCCGACACGGCCAGACAGGCCTGGCTCGCGGTTCTGGCGCGCGCGCCCCGCAGCATGCTGGAGCAGGGCTTGCGCGCTGCCCTGCCGGATCCCGACGAACCCGCTGGCGACACGCTGCGGCTTCCCGACTACGACTGGCTACGCGCGCCCGAAACCGGCTTGGCCATGGTTCGTGGCCGCGCCGGCGGCAGCGGCGACGCCTTTAATCTGGGCGAAGCCACCGTAACGCGGGCCACCCTCCGGTTACGGGCAACCGCTACGCTGCCGGTCACGGTCGGGATTGCCTATCAGCTGGGGCGCGACAAGCGCAAGGCCGAGCTGGCCGCCCTCTGCGACGCGCTCCTGCAGGTACCCGCGCAACACGACGCCATCTACCGCCATGTGATCGCCCCCTTGGCGCAACACGATGCGGTCGAACGCCAGCAACGCGAGAAAGCCGCCGCCGCGACACGCGTCGAATTCTTCACCATGGTGCGCGGCGATTGAGCGCGCCCCTTCCAGGTCACTCCAGCATGCAAGCCTCTCTGACACAACCGTCCGCGATAGCGCATCGTTCGCTGCAATGGGATACCTTGGCGCCGGGTCTGGCCGACCCGGTGCATGATAGCCAGGCGATCTTCCGCGTGGTGCTCGATGCGCTGGCCCGTCCCGCCCAAATCCAGACACTGCCGCCGCATCTGGGTCAGGGCATGGCCGACGTCCCCTCGGCCGCCCTTGCTGTGCTCTATACGCTATGCGACTACGCCACCCCCATCTGGCTCGCCACCGCGCATGACGCCCTATCGGATGCGTTGCGCTTCCATACCGGTGCGCCGCTTGCCGCCACTCAGGATCAAGCGACCTTCGCCTGGATTGCCGATCCCGCCGCAGTCCCTCCACTAGCAAACTTCGCGCAAGGCAGCGCCGAATCGCCCGAGCTTGGCGCGACCGTGCTGATCCAGGTCGAGGCTTTTGACAACGGCCCGGCTCTGCTGTGTCGTGGACCCGGCATAGAAAACAGCACGCCCTTCGCTCCACGCGGTTTGCGCGCCGGTATCTGGCACGAGCGGGCCGAACTGGCAACCGCGTTCCCCTGTGGCGTCGACCTGCTTCTTATCTGCGGCAATCGCCTGGTCGGGCTGCCGCGCACCACCGTGATCGAGGAGGTCTGATGTACGTAGCCGTCAAAGGTGGCGAACGTGCCATCGAACAATCCTGGCGCCAACTGGCATCGGCGCGGCGCGGCGATCCCGCTCTGCCGGCACTCAGCGTCGAACAGATCCGCCAGCAAATGCGCCTGGCGGTCGCGCGCGTGATGAGCGAGGGCTCGGTCTACGACGAAGAGCTGGCCGCCCTGGCCATCAAGCAAGCCGCCGGCGATCTGGTTGAGGCGATCTTCCTGCTGCGCGCCTACCGCACGACGTTGCCGCGTTTCGGCTACACCTTGCCTATCGAAACCGAGCGTATCGAGATCCAGCGTCGCATCTCATCGACTTTCAAGGATTTACCGGGCGGGCAGATCCTCGGGCCAACATACGACTATACCCAACGCTTGCTCGATTTTGCGCTGCTCGCTGAAGACCCGGACGCGGCCGCCGCACAATCGTCATCGGCGGGCGTGTCGGCGGCTGACGTCGCCCCTGAAGTGGCGGTTGCCACGTCAACGCCCGTACCCAGAGTCATAGGCCTGCTCGATCGGGAAGGTTTGATCGAGCAGGAACACCCCCGTACAGAAGCACGCGAGCCCGGCGATCTGTCACGCGAGCCGCTCAGCATCCCGGCCGATCGCAGCACGCGTCTGCAGAACTTGGCCCGTGGCGACGAAGGCTTTCTGCTTGCACTCGGCTATGCGACGCAGCGCGGTTACGGCAACTCGCATCCGTTTGCCGGCGAGATTCGCTATGGCCGGGTCAAGGTCGAAATGGAAGTGGAAGAACTGGGCTGGTCCATCGAGCTTGGCGAAATCGAAGTCACCGAATGCCAGATGATCAACAAATTCGATGGCAATGCGCAGACCCCGCCCGCTTTCACGCAAGGTTATGGTCTTGCATTCGGCCATGCGGAACGCAAGACCATGGCCATGGCGCTGGTCGATCGAGCCTTGCGCGCTGGCGAACTCGGCGAAACCGTCGACTCGCCGTCACAAGACCATGAGTTCGTGCTGTATCACAGTGACAACGTGGAAGCCTCAGGCTTTGTCCAACATTTGAAGCTGCCCCACTACGTGGACTTCCAGTCGGAATTGAATCTGGTCCGCCGTCTGCGCGAGCAGCATCCATCGCTACGCGCCGCAGCCGAGCCGGCGACCATGGCACCAACCATGACACCGACCGTAGCACCTGATGAGGAGCAAGCTGCATGACGATCCCGGCCTCCCTGCGCTCCGAAGCCGAAATCGACGGCACCGTGGATGGCGCCGCCCATGCCGCCACCGACGTCGACATCGACATCGGCTATAACTTCGCCTACCTGGACGAACAGACCAAGCGCATGATTCGGCGCTCCTTGCTGAAGGCCGTGGCAATACCGGGCTATCAGGTACCGTTCGGCTCGCGTGAAATGCCCTTGCCCTATGGCTGGGGCACCGGCGGCATACAGGTCACGGCAGCCATCATCGGGCGCGACGACACCTTGAAGGTCATTGATCAGGGCTCGGACGAAACCACTAACGCGGTCAATATCCGCCGCTTCTTTGCCCGCACTGCCGGGGTCAAGACAACCCAGCGGACCGCCGAAGCCAGCATCATCCAGACGCGCCATCGCATTCCCGAGCAGCCGCTCACGGCGCAACAAATCATGGTCTACCAGGTGCCGATGCCCGAGCCACTCTACAAGCTCGAGCCGCGCGTGTCGGAATGTCGCAAGCTCCATGCACTGGCCGACTACGGCTTGATCAGCGTGAAACTGTACGAGGATATCGTCCAGCACGGCAGTATCGCGACGACCTACGACTATCCGGTAATCGTCAATCATCGCTATCTGGCTTCGCCTTCGCCGATTCCGAAGTTCGACAATCCCAAACTGAATATGAATCCGGCCTTGCAACTGTTTGGCGCCGGACGCGAGCGCCGCCTGTACGCCATTCCGCCCTACACCTCCGTGCGCAGTCTGGATTTTGACGACCATCCGTTCGAAGTCGAGCGCTGGCAGCATGCTTGTGCACTATGCGGGTCGCGCGCGAGTTTTCTGGATGAGGTCATCGTCGACGACGCCGGCAGCCGCATGTATGTCTGCTCAGACAGCGATTTCTGCCGCGAGCAGCGCTCACACGCCGATGCGGGTGGCCCTGTGCCGGCAGAGCCGGCATCCGTCATCGCTTCGGTATAGAGAATGTCATGTTGAATCCACTACTTGAAGTGCGCCACCTGACCAAACGCTATGGCGAGCGCATCGGTTGTCGCGATGTCAGTTTCGACCTGTATCCCGGCGAGGTGTTATGTGTTGTCGGCGAATCCGGTTCTGGCAAGTCAACTTTGCTCAACACACTCGCACTCCGGCACGCGGCCGATGCCGGTACGCTGCGCTATCGCTCCGTGCAGGACGACTGGCTTGATCTACTGGCCCTGTCCGAGCCGCGCCGTCGCCTGTTGATGCGCAGCGAATGGGGCTTTGTGGAACAGAATCCGCGTGATGGTCTGCGCGCGGGTGTGTCGGCCGGCGCCAACATCGGCGAACCCTTGATGGCGGTCGGTGCGCGTCACTACGGCCGTATCCGCGACACCGCGGCACAGTGGATGGAGCGCGTGGAGTTGGACACGGCGCGTATCGACGAACTGCCCAGTGCATTTTCCGGCGGCATGCAGCAACGTTTGCAAATTGCGCGCAATCTGGTCACCGGACCGCGCCTGGTCTTTATGGATGAGCCGACCGCCGGGCTGGATGTCTCGGTACAGGCGCGCCTGCTGGATCTGCTGCGTACCCTCACGTCACAACTCAATCTATCGGCGCTGATCGTGACGCACGATATCGGCGTCGCCCGACTTTTGGCGCACCGCTTGATGGTGATGCAACACGGCTCGGTGGTCGAGGCAGGGCTGACCGATCAGGTCCTGGACGACCCACAACACCCATACACACAGTTGCTGGTGTCATCGGTGCTGCCGGTTTAAACCCACTCGCCTCGACTAACACAGACACCATGGACACCATGACCTCGCTCTCCGCCACCCCGGCCCCGCCACCGATATCTGACGGCACAGCCACGCCGCAGACCGACCCGGATATCGTGCAAGCCTTTCTTGACCAACCCGCGATGATGTTGCGGGCGCGCGCGATTTCCAAAACCTTTGTCCTCCACACCCAGGGGAGCGTCCGCATTCCGGCACTCGATCACGTCGATCTCGATCTGGCCCGCGGCGAGTGCGTGGTGCTGGTGGGCCCATCGGGCGCCGGGAAAAGTACCCTGCTGCGCTGCTTGTACGGTAATTATTTGGCTAGCGCGGGCACCATCCACGTACGCACTCCGGTCAGCCCCACATCGCAGCGGGACGAAGCGGCGATCTGCACCGCGCTCACTGGTGCGTCGCCGCACAGCATCCTGGCCCTGCGGCGGCAGGTACTGGGTTACGTCAGCCAGTTTCTGCACGTCATTCCGCGCGTGCCGACTCTGACACTCGTGGCTGAACCATTGGTATTGCGCGGGGTCGAACGGGAGCTTGCGCAGACCCGAGCGGCGACCTTGCTGGAGCGTTTGAACGTACCGCGACGTCTGTGGAATTTGGCCCCCGCCACTTTCTCAGGCGGCGAGCAACAGCGGGTCAATATCGCCCGTGGCCTGATCGCCGAACATCCGCTGCTGCTGCTGGACGAGCCGACCGCATCGCTGGACGCCGATAATCGCGCCGTGGTCGCGGCCCTGATAGACGAGGCGCGTGCACGCGGCGCCGCCATCGTCGGCATTTTTCACGACGAGGATACGCGCGCGCAGGTCGCCACGCGCCGCCTCGAATTTCAACCCGTATTGCGCACCGCTGCCTGACCGGCCCAAGTGCGCCCTCATAGCATTAGACGGAGTCGATTTCATGCTGATTAAAAATGCTCGCGTCGTCACGCCGGACGACCAGTTCATCGGTGTCGTACAGATACGCGACGGTCTGATCGAGCAAGTGTCGCGTGGCAACACCAGTGCGCCGCAAGCGATAGACTGGCAAGGCGACTACCTGATCCCGGGTCTGGTCGAGCTGCATACCGACAATCTCGAGAAACACCTGGCGCCACGTCCCGGCGTGATGTGGAATACAGAAGCAGCGTTTGTGATCCATGACGCGCAAGTGGCGGCAGCCGGCATCACCACGGTATTCGATGCCTTGTGTCTGGGCGATCGCAGCAACGTCGGCATCCGTGAACGCGAGCTGCAAGTGCTTTGCGCCAACGCCTTGTCGAGTTTTGCCGCGCAAGGCTTATTGCGTGCCGATCACTATCTTCACTATCGCTGCGAAATTGCCACCGCCGACGTAGTGGAAGCGTTCGACGAGCTGGCCGATCATCCCTTGCTGCGCCTGGTGTCTGTGATGGATCACACGCCGGGACAGCGTCAATGGCAAGATCCCGCCAAATGGCGCGCCTATCAGGAACGCCACGGCAAATGGACCGATCAGAAGATGGCCGACGCGCTGCACACGCTGCGCGATGAGCAGCAACGCTTCGCCGATGCGCATCGGCGCGCGTTGGTCGAACGCTGCCGCGTGCGCGGCGTTCCGCTCGCGAGCCATGACGATACGCTGGTCGAGCACGTCAAGGAGGCTGCAGCAGAAGGTATTTCGATTTCTGAATTCCCGACCACACTGGAAGCGGCACGAGCCGCACGTGCGCAGGGCATGGATATTGTGATGGGAGCGCCGAATGTGGTGCGCGGAGGCTCTCACTCCGGCAACGTACGCGCCACCGATCTGGCCCAGGAAAATCTGCTCGACATCCTGTCCTCGGATTACGTGCCGGCCAGCCTGTTGCATGCGGCTTTCGCCTTGCCGGCGCTATGTGGCTGGTCGTTGTCACGCGCCATCAGCGTGGTATCGGAGCGGCCCGCGCAGTCGGTCGGCATGATGGATCGGGGAGCGATCGTCATCGGAAAACGCGCGGATATTGTTCGCGTTCGCTTGGCGGATCAATTGCCGGTGCCGTTGGAAACGTATTTGCAGGGTAAGCGGATTGCTTGAGAGGAAACCGACCCGGGCCGCAGCGACGAGGCTTCCGCTGCGACCCGTGGCTCGCCGAACCCCCTAGGCATTTCCATCTTCGTGCGGCCGGTTTGCGGCGAAGTATCTCGTCCACCAAATCAGACCAAGTTCCGGCCCGCTACCGGCTCACCTCTTATTCGCCGTCGAATTCGCACACCGTGAACAGAGGCACACCGGCTTCACGCAAGCGGCGCGCCCCGCCCAGGTCGGGCAAATCAATGATGGCAGCGGCTTCCACCACGTCCGCTTTCAACCGGTCGAGTAGAATTTTACCGGCCATCATGGTGCCTCCGGTCGCGATCAAGTCGTCGATCAGAACAATGCGGTCGCCCGGCTGACAAGCATCGGCATGGATCTCCACGGTCGCGCTGCCGTACTCCAGTTGGTACGACTCGGAGACCGTATCGAACGGCAGCTTGCCTTGCTTGCGGATCGGGATGAACCCGATACCGAGTTCGTATGCCAGAATCGGGCCGATGATAAAGCCACGCGCATCGAGACCGGCGATGTAATCGAGCTCGCTCTGGATATACCGCTGTGCGAAGACATCGACCAGCACGCGCAAAGCGCGGCGGTTCTGAAAGAGCGGCGTGATATCACGAAACATCACGCCCGGCTTGGGCCAGTTCGGCACCGTCCGTATCGTGTCCTTCAAAAAGGCAGCCGGATCGACCTGCGTGGCCAAGGGTTGATTAGACATCCTGTTTTTCTCCAAAGGCATGGCCGACGTGCCGGCCCCGCCCCTCATTCGTCGTGTTCGGCCACGACCGTTTGTGATGCGCTGCGGCCGATCCGAGTCAATTCGGCTTCTGCCTTGCCCAGCGCTTCGGGTAAGCCGCGCAGCACGATGATATCGTGCGCGCGTACTTGCATTTCGGGACCCGGCTCGACGCCGCGGATGCCATGTCTGCGTATCGCCGTGACTTCGACACCGAAGTCGGCTAGATTCAATTCGCCCAAGGTCCGGCCCACCGCTTCGGCACGCTCGGCAATCGGTATCGACTGCAGTCGAACCTGTTCGTGGTCGATACTGTCGTCGGTATCGTCGGCACCCCGGAAGTATCCGCGCAGCATGCTATAGCGCGCATCGCGCATTTCCTCGACCCGCCGCACCACCCGGCGCATCGGCACGCCCATCAGCACCAGCGTGTGGGAGGCCAGCATCAGGCTGCCTTCCACGATCTCGGGAATCACCTCGGTCGCGCCGGCAGCGAGCAGCTTTTCCAGATCGGTATCGTCGAAGGTCCGCACGATGACCGGCAAAGTCGGCTCCAACTGATGCACGTGATGCAGGATTTTAATCGCAGCCGGGGTGCTGTCGGAAGTAATCGCCACCGCCGCGGCCCGATGTATACCTGCCGCAGCCAGCGCCTCGCGTCGAGAAGCATCGCCGAATACCACCGACTCACCGGCGGCAGCGGCAGCCGCGACCCGATCGGGATCCAGGTCGAGCGCGACATAGGGCAGGCCCTCCTGCTCCAGCATCCGCGCCAGATTCTGTCCGCTACGACCATAGCCGCAAATGATCACGTGACCGGTCGTTTTGATACTCTGGGTGGCGATGCGCGTCATCTGCAGTGACTGCCTGAGCCATTCGGTCGAGGAAATCCGCATCACGATCCGGTCGGCATTCTGGATCAGAAACGGCGCAATCAACATTGACAGCAACATCGCCGCCAGTATCGCCTGCGTCAGATCGTGATCCACCAGACCCTTGACCGATCCCAGGTTCATCAGCACAAAACCGAATTCACCGGCTTGCGCCAAGCCCAAGCCGGTGCGAATCGCGACCCCGGACGAGGCGCCAAACGCTCGCGCCAGTCCGGTGATCAGCGACAATTTGAAACAGATCGGCCCGATCAGCAGCAGCCCCACCAGCAGTGGGTGATGGACCAGCACAGCGGGATCGAGCAACATCCCGGTGGTGATAAAAAACAACCCGAGCAGCACGTCGCGAAACGGCTTGATGTCTTCCTCCACCTGATGCCGATACGGTGTTTCGGCAATCAGCATGCCGGCGATGAATGCCCCCAGCGCCATCGACAGGCCCAGACGCTGCGTCAACGCCGCCGCACCCAGCGTCACCAGCAGCAGGTTCAGCATGAATAACTCCTGCGACCTCCGGCGCGCCACGACGTCAAACCATTTACTCATGATGCGCTGGCCGAAGAACAACACCAGCCCCAGCGCGATTGCGATTTTCAGACCAGCGAAACCGAGCTCGGTCGCCAGATCGACCGGGTCTTTCTCCAAAGCAGAGATGACGATCAACAACGGCACCACGGCAAGGTCCTGAAACAGCAGCACGCCGATAATGTTGCGGCCGTGTTCAGATTCCAACTCGAGACGCTCGGCCAGCATCTTGCTGACAATCGCGGTGGAAGACATCGCCATCGCGCTGCCCAACGCAAAGCTGGCCTGCCATGTCATGCCATGGAACACGACGCGTAAGGCGAGCCCTGCCAGCACGGCAGCCGCTATGGTGAAAATCACCTGAAAGAAGCCCAGGCCAAACACGATGCGCTTCATCGAGCGCAATTGGCTGAGAGAAAACTCCAGGCCGACCGAGAACATCAGGAACACGATGCCGAATTCGGCCAGATATTGGACGCTGTCAGAATCGGTAACAAAATGCGCGGTATGCGGCCCGATGGCGATGCCGGTGCAGAGATACCCCAGCATCGGGGGCAAATTGAGGACGCGAAAGATCACCACCCCGACCACGGCGGCAAACAGCAGAAATATGGTCAACTCTAACGGTGAGGTCATCCTGGCGATGGCATTAGGACAGGCATCAAGGGGAGCAGATCGTGCGCCATTATGCGGCACGACAGGCATAAAATCGCCGTCGAACCGGCGAAAGCGAGCCCCACCGACTCTCGCGGGGGCGCAAGCTGACCGGCAAGCGGGGCAGGGCATGGGGCTCTTTGCTATACTCCGCGCATGATAGCGAAAATCAATGGGGAGCGAGCGCTCGATCTGGCTCGCGACGTACTGACCATAGAGGCCGAAGCAGTTCAGGCCTTGGCTCGGCGTATCGACGAAAATTTTGTGGCCGCGGTGGAATTGCTGCTGCAATGCCGTGGCCGCGTGGTGGTCTCGGGCATCGGCAAATCCGGACACATTGCCCGTAAGCTGGCGGCCACGCTGGCCAGTACAGGCACACCGGCATTTTTTGTCCATCCGGCCGAAGCCAGTCACGGCGATCTCGGCATGGTGACGCGCGACGACGTGTTTCTGGCCATGTCCAATTCTGGCGAAACCGATGAACTGATTAGTATTATCCAACTGGTCAAGCGCACGGTCGGCCATGTGATTGCCATGACGGGCCGACCCGATTCGAGCCTGGCCCGGATCGCCGACGTCCATCTCGACGCCGGTGTCGACAAGGAAGCGTGCCCCAACAATCTGGCGCCGACTGCCAGCACCACTGCGGCGCTGGCGCTGTCCGATGCGCTGGCTTTGGCCGTGATGGACGCTCGCGGCTTTGGCGCCGAAGATTTCGCCCGCTCACATCCGGGTGGCGCACTGGGTCGCCGCCTGTTGACCCATGTGCGCGACCTGATGCGTACCGGCGACAGCGTGCCGCAAATTGGTGTTGAAGCCTCGGTAGCCGACGCGCTGTTCGAAATCACCGCAAAACGGATGGGCATGACTGCGGTGATCGAGGCCGGGCGTGTGGTCGGCATCTTTACCGACGGCGATTTGCGACGCGTATTGAGCCGTGAAGGCGATTTCCGCAGCCTGCGTCTGGCCGAGGTCATGACGCGCTCGCCGCGCACCATCGACGCCGACGCGATGGCAGTAACCGCCGTCGATCTGATGGAGAAGCATCGTATCAGCCAGTTGCTGGTCACCGATGCCGATGGGGTTCTGATCGGCGCCCTCAACACCTACGATCTGCTAGACGCCAAGGTCATCTGATGAGCGCGAACGAATTGACTTCGACCCAGCGTGCGGCGCGGGTCAGGCTGATGATCTTCGACGTCGACGGTGTGCTGACCGACGGCCGACTTTACTATGGCGATCAGGGCGAGGCGCTCAAGACCTTCAATACCTTGGACGGCCATGGCATCAAGCTGTTGGCCGAAGCCGGCATTGCCAGCGCCATCATCACGGGCCGTCAATCGAATATCGTTGCTACGCGCGCGCGGGAATTGGGCATCGCCCATCTCTATCAGGGTGTCAGCGACAAGACCGTCGCCTTCGCCGATCTGCTCAGCACGACGGGTGTTGAGCCGGCGCAGTGCGGGTATATGGGCGACGACTGGCCGGATCTGGCCGTGATGGTGCGCGTCGGGTTTGCCGCAGCGCCGGCCAGCGCTCATCCGGAAGTCATCTCGCGCGCCCACTGGGTGGCCGAGGCCCAAGGCGGGCAAGGCGCGGTGCGGGAGGTCTGCGATGCGCTGCTGCGCGCCGGCCGGCATTACGACAGGCTGCTCGCAGCCGCCTGCGGAGGCTGAGCATGGCCTACCCGCATGCTTCCGTACGCTCCACCTTGATGCTGCTATTGCCCGTGGCGGTGATGGTGGGGCTGGCCGCCGGCAGTTATTGGTTGCTGCAACGCAGCTTACCATCGAACCAAGATCAGCCGGACGAGCCTAAGACGCATACCGAGGATGCTTTTTCGACCGATCTCAGCGTGACCATGCTGGATCCGACCGGCATCACCCACTATCGCCTTAATGCCGCCACCATGAAGCACTATGAGGATGACGCGTCGTCCTATGTGACGTTGCCGACCATGCGCTCTTTCGCACCCGGCGACCCCAATGTGACGACCTACTCTCAGACCGGCACCATGAACGGCGATCAGTCCATCGTGAATTTATACGGGCAAGCCCGGCTGATGCGGGATCCAAGCCAGACCGACCCGGCCATGGAAGCCGATTCGGAACATTTCAAGGTGTTCGTCAACGACGACATCATTCAGAGCGAAAAGCCGGTTAAACTGCAACGCGGCCTTTCGGTGATGTACGGCAACAGCATGGACTATCACAACGCGACGCGGCAAATGTACCTGTACGGCAACGTGCACGGGCAAATTGCCGCCCACGAGCCGTTGCCGGCGTCGGCTCCGGCACCGTCCAAATAATCAGATCAATACGCGACCGCATGAAACACTCGCTTACTAGCCTTGCCAAAACGCTGCGTGCGCGCCCGATAGGTGCGTGGCTGACGGCCATTGCCTGCGCGCTGCCGCTTACGCTGCTGTCAAGCCCGGCGCACGCGGAACGCGCCGACAAGGACAAGCCGCTCAACGTCGAGGCCGACAACCTCAGCTACGACGACCTGAAGCAGATCAATATCTTCACCGGTCACGTGGTCTTGACCAAAGGCACGATCCTGATCAAGGCCGATCGTGTCGAAGTGCATCAGGACCCCGAAGGCTATCAATATGCGACGGCCTTCTCGGACGGCGCGCCGCTGGCCTATTTCCGCCAAAAGCGCGATACCCCGAATGAATATATTCAAGGTAACGCCCTGCGCATCGACTACGACGGCAAAAACGACATCACCACCCTGACCGGGCGGGCGCTCGTGCAAAAGCTGCAGGGACTGTCGCTGGTGGTCGACGAAGTGCATGGCACCGTGATCCGCTATGACAGCGACAGCGACTTCTATACCGCGGCAGCAGGCGCCGATTCCGTCGGCCCGGGCAATCCGACCGGCCGCGTCCATGCCGTCCTGATCCCGCAAAGCGCCGCCAGCGCAGCGGCCTCAGGCGGTGCGCCACTGCCCCTGTCACCCAAGATCGACGGAGCACCGCAGTGACGAGTTCTTCCTCGACTTCATCGGCATTGCCGAATCGCAATCCGGCCGGCACCATCAACACGTTGAGCGCGAGCAATCTGGAAAAGCGCTATGGCTCGCGCACCGTGGTCAAAGACGTCTCGCTCGAAGTGAAAAGCGGCGAAGTGGTCGGCCTGCTGGGTCCCAACGGCGCCGGCAAAACCACCTCGTTTTACATGATCGTCGGCTTGGTGCCGCTGGATGCCGGCACCATCATGCTGAACGGCACCTCGATCAGCCGTATGCCTATCCACCAGCGCGCGCGCCTGGGCCTGTCGTACCTGCCGCAGGAAGCCTCGGTTTTCCGCAAGCTGTCGGTGGAACAGAACATCTGCGCGGTGCTGGAGCTGCAGCTGGACAGTGCCGGCAAGCCGCTCGGGCCTGACATGGTGATGACGCGCGCCGAAGCCTTGATGGACGAACTACAGATTTCCCATTTGCGCGGCAATCCGGCGATGTCCTTGTCGGGTGGCGAGCGCCGCCGTGTCGAAATCGCACGAGCGCTGGCGACCAATCCCAGCTTTATTTTGCTGGATGAACCGTTCGCGGGGGTCGATCCGATCGCGGTGCTGGAAATTCAGAAAATTGTCCGTTTTTTGAAAGAACGTAATATTGGGGTTTTGATAACCGACCACAACGTCCGCGAAACCCTGGGCATTTGCAATCACGCGTACATTATCAGCGACGGCAGCGTGCTGGCGTCGGGCGCGCCCGCCGAGATCATCGAGAATGAGCGCGTGCGGCGCGTCTATCTGGGCGAAAATTTCCGCATGTAGCACCCCGCGGTACGCGCAACTCCAGCAAGGTGCGCAAAAGCCCGGCGCTACCCGCGCCGGCGCTTCGACAGCGCTGCACGACATCGGCGGGACCCGCCGTGGCGCCGCCAGTCTGATCCTGTTGTCTGGCTCGGCCAAAAAGACGGCCGCAGCGGACAATTCAATGCACCGGGGGTTGAAACTGTGTGTCATCCTGTAGGCTCGGCCTACGGGACCTGTCGCCACAATGTGCAACTCTTTTTATGAAAGCCAGTCTCCAGCTTCGTTTCTCGCAGCATCTTGCGCTTACACCCCAACTGCAGCAGTCGATCCGACTGCTGCAGTTGTCTACGCTTGAGCTACAGCAGGAAGTCGCCACCGCCGTGGCGCAGAATCCGTTGCTGGAAAACGAAAACGACTGGATTACCAGCCCGCTTCGGGTGGCGGCTGACGGCTCACTGATAACCAATCCCGTCCCCTCGACGGACGGCAGCGACCGCACCCGCACCACCGACTACCCGGAACGCCCCGCCGACAGCGAGAACAGCAGCGAAGACTACGCCAGCGATCTCGGCAGTGGCGACGACGGCCCAGCCTGGAACCTCGACGACTACGCGCGGCCAACCGGTAACGCCGAAGAAGACGATTTACCCGCGCTGCAATTGCACGAATCGCAAACCAGCTTGCGCGATCACTTGAGCGCTCAACTTCGCGTCACGCAGGCCAGCCCGCGCGATCGCGCCCTCGTGATTTTCCTGATCGAATCGCTCGACGACGACGGCTACCTCACGGGGCCCCTCGACGAAATCGCACACGATCTGCCGCCCGAACTGGAAGTCGAGCTCGACGAACTCCAGGCTGCGCTGGCGCTGTTGCATAGCTTCGACCCGCCTGGTGTGGGCGCGCGCTCGGCTGCCGAGTGCCTTAAGCTGCAATTGCAACGAGTGCCCGCCAGCGCCACGCGCGAGCTGGCCTTTGCCATCGTCGATGGCCATCTGGAATTACTGGCGGCGCGCGATTTCACTCGTTTGCGCAAGCAGTTGAAAGTCGACGATACCGCGCTGCGCGAAGCGCAGACCTTGATACGCTCACTCGAACCCTTTCCAGGCGCGGCCTTCGGTCAGTCCGAAGCCGACTATGTGGTGCCCGATGTGATCGTGCGCAAAACTGCCTCGGGTTGGCGCGCCGAGCTGAACGCCGAAGTGGTACCCAAGCTACGTATCAACAGCCTGTACGCCAATATCCTGCGCAATAACCGCGGCGATCCCGGCTGCGGTTCGCTGCGCCAGCAACTGCAGGAAGCGCGCTGGTTAATCAAGAACATACAACAACGCTTCGAGACCATCTTGCGCGTTGCACAAGCGATTGTTGAGCGTCAGAAGCAATTTTTTGCACATGGCGAAATTGCCATGCGTCCCTTGGTTTTAAGAGAAATTGCTGATACGCTAGGTTTGCATGAGTCGACGGTTTCGCGTGTGACCACAGGGAAATATCTGCTCACCCCATTCGGCACACTGGAATTCAAGTATTTTTTCGGCTCGCATGTGTCGACCGATACTGGCGGCGCCGCCTCTTCGACGGCAATCCGTGCCTTGATCAAGCAATTGATAGGAGCAGAAGACTCGAAATCTCCCCTTTCCGACAGCCGCATTGCTGAATTACTGGCTGAACAGGGTTTCGTCGTCGCGCGGCGTACGGTAGCCAAATACCGTGAAGCGCTGAAGATCCCCGCAGTCAATTTGCGCAAGTCTTTGTAGCTCGACGCGTTGTGCGTTGGGCGATAACCGGCCGCGACGTTTTTCGCGATCATGAGCCGGCCGACCCGGACTCCCGGACCACCCGCCAAGTCGCGAAACTGGTCCGCTTGCCCCTCTCGACCCATACGGCTCATGCTGAATCTCGTTGTGGCCATGAGTACGGAGAGCAGCTATGAATCTGAAAATCAGTGGACATCATCTCGAAGTCACGCCGGCCTTGCGTGAATACGTGATCACCAAGCTGGAACGGGTGATACGGCACTTCGACCAGGTGATTGATGGCACTGTGCTGCTGGCGGTCGACAATCAAAAGGAAAAGGAAAAGCGCCAGAAAGCGGAAATTACGCTACACCTGAAGGGCAAGGAGATATTCGTAGAAAGCGCGGACAGCGACCTGTACGCCGCGATAGACCTGCTGATCGACAAACTGGATCGTCAAGTGATACGGCACAAGGACAGGCTACAAGGCCATGCCCACGAGGCCATCAAATATCAAGCCGAACCCCTGTTGGGTGAAGCGCAGTCCTAAGCAAGTTCCCGTCTAAACGCTGTCGTTTCAGCAAGCCGTCCGCGATGCGGGCGGCTTCGTCATTTAGGGTGCAGAAAGATACAGTGTCAGGACGCCGCACCATCGTCCGTTTGGCTGATCTATAATGAACATAGGTCATTTCGTCGCCGGGACGGCCATCTCGTCTCCGGCACCGTTAAAAAATAGCTGCAATCGAGCCGAAACCGGCTCGGACCGCCAAGCCGGCCGCCCCTGGGCCCGCCGCTCGGCAGCCCGCCCCGGTAGTGTTCGGCCGTTTTTGCCGTGAGTTCAATCCGGGGCTTACACGCTGTTGCGTGTCAACATGAATCGTTTAGCAAAACTTCTTCCGCTCGACAAAGTTCTACTCGGACTATCCGTCACCAGCAAGAAACGTGTCTTTGAGCAAGCCGGTCTCATTTTCGAGAATACCAACGGCATCGCTCGCAGCGTCGTCACGGACAACCTGTTTGCCCGAGAGCGCCTAGGCTCGACCGGGCTGGGCGAAGGCGTGGCGATTCCGCATGGCCGCATCAAGGGCCTTAAGCAGCCCTTGGCAGCGTTCGTGCGCTTGGCCGAGCCGATTCCATTCGAATCGCCAGACGGTCAGCCGGTCGGACTGCTGATCTTTTTGCTGGTCCCTGAGCAGGCGACCCAGCAGCATCTGGAAATTCTGTCAGAAATCGCCCAGTTGCTGTCCGATCGGGAGGCCCGCGAACGCCTGGCAACCGAGCCGGATGCCGAATCCGTGCATGCTTTCTTGACGCAATGGCAACCCTGAGCACCTGATGTCTGCCAGCGCGCCGGCCGCTTCAGGTCGGCTCGCCCAGCGGGATCGAGGGCGGCGGATCCAGGCTAATTTTCAGTGCAGTACGGGAGTGACGGTCTGATGGATACATCGAGTATCAACGCGCAAAGCATTTTCGACGACAATGCGGCCGCCCTCAGGCTATCCTGGCTGACCGGGCATGAGGGCTGGGAGCGCGGCTTCTCGCTCGAGACGGTCGCTAGCGCAACCTCATCGGCGGATCTGGTCGGTCACTTGAATCTGATCCACCCGAATCGGATTCAGGTGCTCGGTGACGCCGAACTTCATTACTACGAAAGACAGTCCGAAGAAGACCGCAAGCGCAATATGTCGGAGTTGATGTCGCTCGAACCACCATTCCTGGTCGTGGCGGGCGGGGTCGAAGCACCGCCCGATCTGGTTCTGCGCTGCACCCGGTCGTCCACGCCACTGTTTACCACGCCGATGTCGTCAGCCGCGGTGATCGATAGTCTGCGCCTCTACATGTCGCGCATCCTGGCACCGCGCTCAACCATGCACGGTGTGTTTCTGGATATTCTTGGCATGGGCGTGCTGCTGACCGGCGACTCCGGCCTGGGCAAGAGTGAACTGGGCCTGGAGTTGATCAGTCGCGGTCATGGCCTGGTAGCCGACGACGCGGTTGATATTGTCAGACTGGGGCCGGACTTCATCGAAGGCCGCTGTCCGCCCTTGCTGCAAAACCTGCTGGAAGTCCGAGGACTGGGTTTGCTCGATATCAAGACCATCTTCGGTGAAACCGCAGTCCGGCGTAAGATGAAGCTTAAACTGATCGTGCAACTGGTCAAGCGTCCTGACGGCGAATTCCAGCGCCTGCCACTCGAATCGCAGACGGTGGATGTGCTCGGACTACCGATCAGCAAAGTCACGCTGCAGGTGGCCGCAGGTCGAAATCTGGCGGTGCTGGTCGAGGCCGCGGTGCGCAACACGATTTTGCAATTGCGTGGCATCGACACCCTGCGCGACTTCATGGATCGCCAGCGCCTTGCCATGCAAGACCCGGAGAGCCAGTTCCCCGGGAAGATGATTTGAGGCACGGTGGCTGGGGCGGACTGGCGTTTGACATAAAACTGATCACCAGCGCCGCTACAATCGCCTCACTTTAACGATACGCGAGCGTTATGCGCATCATTCTGATCACGGGTATTTCGGGTTCCGGTAAATCAGTCGCACTCAATGCGCTTGAAGACGCTGGCTATTATTGTGTCGACAACCTCCCTCCACGCTTTCTGCCGGAACTGGCCGCCTTCCTGGAAGGCGACGGCTACGGCAAACTGGCGGTGGCGATTGACGCGCGCTCCGGCAGCTCACTGCCCGATCTACCGCGCGTCATCGACGGCCTGAAACAGCG
>Ga0116226_10000112_pt1 | contig 58706 bp, 49 predicted proteins | sample S1TSphfallax_FD_89692 | JGI IMG/M metagenome (GOLD analysis project Ga0116226, IMG submission 89692) | Host-associated microbial communities from peat moss isolated from Minnesota, USA - S1T2_Fa - Sphagnum fallax MG | ecosystem: Host-associated > Plants > Peat moss > Unclassified | place: USA... | reverse complement strand
GATGAGATTGTGGCGCTCTTACGCCATCCGGCGCGCTGGGTCGTGGCCGAACGCGGCAAGCTGGCTCCGGGTACGACATACAAGGTCGGCGTACGCATGCGGCTCGATCTCGAATACCTGTCCAAGCCAATTCAAGTCACTGAGCTGAACAACGCCGATTGGCGCCTCGCTTCCGACTGGAAATACTTTTCCTACAAGGCGGATTAGCAGTGGGTAGAATTCTGAGGTATTTTCTGCTGATCGGCGGCCCCGTCATCTGCATCCTGCTGTTCCTGCTGGTATCCGCGTCCGACAATTCAGCCGTATTTTCCAAGAATCTGACCTGGTTGCTGGGACTGAATGCGCTATTCACGGTTGCCCTGCTGATCTCGGTCATATCCCTGATTGTGCGGCTTTACCGCAATTACAAGCAAGGCCAGTTCGGTTCACGCTTGATGGCGCGGCTGGTACTGTTGTTTGCGATCATCGGCATCTTGCCTGGTACGGTGATCTATCTGGTGTCGGTGCAATTCGTGTCGCACTCGATTGAAACCTGGTTCAATGTCAGTGTCGAGGGTGCGCTGGAATCCGGCTTGAACCTCGGCCATGCTGCACTGGACGCACAGTTGAACGACCTGCTGGCAAGGGGGCGCGCGGTAGCGCTGGAAATTTCAGACACTTCCGACACATCACAAACCGCGCAACTGGCAAAGCTGCATGACGCCAATCCGAATCTGGAAGCCAGTATCGTCACTGCCGGTGGACGTGTGATCGTCAACGTCGGCAACCAGATCGGCACACTGATGCCAGACTTGCCAACCGCCCTGATGTTGAAGCAAGCCAACTTGACGCGCGGCTATTCGGCACTGGAGAGCATGGATAACGGCAGCGGCGATAATTCCGATTTGCGGTTGCGTGTGATTGTTGCCATTCCCTCGTCGCGGGCGGAATTGTCACCACAAAGCGATGCCCGCTTCCTGCAATTGCTGCAGCCGATTCCGACCAGTCTGGCAACGAACACCAAGGCATTGAGCGATACCTCGCGCGAGTATCACGAACGTTCGCTGGAGCGCACCGGCCTGCGCAAGATTTACATCGTAACTCTGACGCTGACACTGTTGCTGGCGATCTTCTGCGCTGTTGCCGCCGGTTTCCTAATTGCGACCAATCTCGCCAAGCCACTCTTGCTGCTGGCTGAAGGCACCAAAGCCGTGGCTGAAGGTAACCTGTCGCCTCGCCCTATCGTTGCCAGTACCGATGAACTGGGTACGCTGACGCAGTCATTCAACACCATGACCAAGCAGTTGTACGATGCGCGTGCCAGCGTCGAGCAAAATCGCGCCGCACTGGAAAACGCGAAGGCTTACCTCGAGTCGGTGTTGGCGAATATGTCGGCTGGTGTGATGGTGCTTGATAGTTCTTTCGTACTGGTGAGTTGCAATGAATCGGTCGAACGCATCTTGCATCGTCAGTTTGAGCCTTACCTCGGCAAAACCTTGAAATCGATCAATGGTTTGCAAGCCTTCCACACGGAAGTGACCAAGGCATTTGCGGAGCAAAGCGCGCAATCGGCAGCAGATCAGGAAGGCGCCAGCGGCGCGCATTGGCAGCACCAGATTGAAATCCCGCGCAGCGAACATGTCGACGATGCGGACAACAAGATCACCCTGCTGGCGCGTGGTTCGCGCCTGCCGGTCGCCAACGGCACCGGCTACCTGCTGGTGTTCGACGATATTTCGGACGTGATTTCAGCCCAGCGTTCCTTTGCGTGGGGCGAGGTTGCACGCCGCCTGGCGCACGAAATCAAGAATCCGCTGACGCCTATCCAACTGGCGGCAGAGCGTATGCAAATGAAGCTGGCAGACAAGCTGGGCGAATCCGAAGCTGCATTGCTGAATAAGAGTACCGCCACCATCGTCAATCAGGTGGCGGCGATGAAGCGCATGGTGGACGACTTCCGCGACTATGCGAAAACACCGCCTGCGGTATTATCCGAACTGGATTTGAATGCATTGATCGAAGAGATCCTGCATCTATACATTGGCGGGGATGGACGCGATGTGATTCACTCGCATCTGGCATCCCAGCTGCCGCATATCATGGGTGATGCAACGCAATTGCGACAAGTGATCCATAATCTTCTACAGAATGCACAGGACGCCGTTGGCGACCGTGCCGACAAATCGACGTCACGCGTCGATCTGGTCACTGAAGAAATCCGCTACAAGGGGTCGAATGATGAAATCTGTACGGCTGTGCGGGTTTCCATCAGCGACAATGGCCCCGGGTTTTCGCCAAAAATCCTGGCGCGCGCATTTGAACCATATGTCACATCCAAACCGCGCGGAACCGGTTTGGGATTACCGATGGTTAAAAAAATCATCGATGAACATGGTGGAAGAATAGATATTCAGAACAGAGCAGACGGAAATGGTGCCAAGGTGTCAATTTTGCTGTTAAAGTTAGCACCGTTTGCATAATGAATTAGAAATGCGTTGGAAGCGATACGCTTCCGTTTGCGAAAAAAGATTCCAAAACGGCCCAGGGGTTTTCCCTTGAGAGGCACGATAAGAGATAAGAGCGACGAAATAGTGAAGGCACGCACATGGCAAATATCCTCGTAGTTGATGATGAAATGGGAATCAGGGAGTTACTCTCCGAGATTCTGGGTGACGAAGGGCACGTCGTCGCCACTGCAGAAAACGCGCAGCAAGCGCGGGAAATGCGGTCCGCCAACGTGCCTGATCTGGTCTTACTCGATATCTGGATGCCTGATACCGACGGCGTCACCCTTCTGAAGGAATGGCAACGCGATGGTTTGTTGACGATGCCAGTGATCATGATGTCCGGTCACGCCACGATCGACACTGCTGTCGAAGCAACCCGTATTGGTGCGCTCAACTTCCTGGAAAAGCCGATCTCGCTGCAGAAATTGTTAAAAGCGGTGCAGCAAGGTTTGTCACGTTCTATCGAAACGGTACGCCCGGTGAATTTCCAGGTGCGTTCGGTTGCGCCGCAAGTCGAAACCACGCGCATCGTGCAGGACGCCAACTACCAGACGACGACCACGCTGCATGCACCGGCGACGATGGCACCAATCACGATGCTGCCGCAGGAAACGCAATTGTTTTCGCTATCCTTCGATCTGCCACTACGTGAAGCACGTGATGCATTCGAGCGCGCTTACTTTGAACATCATCTGACCCGCGAAGGCGGCAGCATGACGCGCGTGGCGGAGAAGACTGGCTTGGAACGCACCCACTTGTATCGCAAGCTCAAGCAATTGGGAGTGGAACCGGGCAAGCTGTCGAAGAAAGGCGGATAACGCTTATCTCGTCAACCACACTCGCAACATTGGTCATCGGTGGCGATGCTGCTTCGCGTGAAGCAGCCATTGCCACTGCCATCGATCCGACTCAGTCCACAGCGGTGATCCTGGAAGGCATTCCTTCCGGCCATAGTACACTCGATGAACCGCAATCACATCTGCAGGTAATACGCATCGCACCGGGCTGTATTTGCTGCATTGGCAACCTGACCCTGCGTGTACATCTGAATCGCATCTTGCGTAAAGCGCCACAACGTTTGTTCATCGCTTTAGCCAATGATACCCATCTGACACAAGTGTGCAAATTCCTCAACGGGGAACCTTATCACGCGCTGCTCACACTAACTGGAGAGATCAACGTGATGAAGCGTTGATGACTCCTGGTGTGAATTGAACAAGTGTGTTCTTCCATCGACAACGAAACGCGCCGTTAATGATGTCCAATGCACAAACAGTGTTGGGAAATTCAAGCTTTTGTGCAAAAAGTCGACATTTAGTCATCGCAGTGTGCGTCATTCTTTAGTAATATTTTCTTGCGACAACTTGAAATAGGTCCACCAAGGCTCCACCTAAAACGTTAACTGGCTAACCCCGCAGTGAATTGGCAAAGGAGCACATATGAACTTGATCTATAACAGCGACCAGTACAGTGTGGTCGAATTCGGTATCGACAGCGACAACGAAGCTTTGCGCTCAGGCGGTTACGAAATCATGGACAAGTCCGGCAAGCGCGAAATCTTCATCGCAGGCGCATTGGCAGAAATCTTTCGCGAGGAAGTCAGAAGCTTAATTGCATCCGAACCGTCGATGGAAGATATCGACGATTTCCTTGGCAAGTATGATGCAATGATGGGTAATCGCGTGATGTATCACTGAGGTCAGTGCATCGCTTTCTCAATTCAACCATTCACTTGGCCGGGCCGGATCGCAAGATTCGCTCCGGCTTTGTTTATCTGGTGTCGCTTCATCCATTTCTCGCCTTTACGATTCGCCATGTAGCATGATCGACCTTGCATCGCACAACATGCAAAGTCAGCATAATGCTTGCAACGTTGGCACAAGCAATCAATAATCGGCGATACTATTCCTGATATTGAAATAATCGAATTCATTTTTCAGGGATTTAAATCATGGATCGCCTGCAATCGATGCGCGTGTTCGTCAAAGTGGTGGAGCAATCGAGCTTCGCCCGTGCGGCGTCGATGCTGGAATTATCCAATGCCGTCGTCACGCGCCACGTCGCCGATCTGGAAGCACATCTCGGCACGCGTCTGTTGAATCGCACGACGCGCAAGCTATCACTGACAGAAACCGGCATTGCGTATCTGGAGCGAGTCAAACAAATCCTGCAAGACATCGACGATGCCGACGCCATTGCATCCTCACTGGCGAAGAATCCAACCGGCACCCTGCGCGTCTATTCTCAACTGGGATTCGGCCAGTTGCAGATGGTGAAGCTGATACCGACGTATGCAAGAAAATTCCCCGATGTGACGCTTGATGTGACCTTGTCGGATCGCACCGTCGATCTGGTGGAAGAAGGTTTCGATGTCGGCATCTTCATCGGCTTGCAGAAATTCGATGCCAGCATGATTTCGCGACAACTCGGCACCACCGAGGTGCTGCTATGCGCATCGCCGGAATATATCAAACGGCGCGGCACACTGAATACACCGGAAGAGGTATCGCAGCACGACTGCCTGAATTTCACATTCGAGCAATTGCGGCATCGCTGGCCGATAGAAGGGCCGGATGGCTCGACCCAGCACGTTCCGGTTACCAGCCGCATGCTGTCAAACAGCGGCGAACTGTTGCGGCAGTGTGCGATGGCGGGAATGGGGATTGTGATACGTCCTTCATTCAGCCTCGCTGACGATCTGGTATCGGGCAGATTGGTACGCCTGCTACCTGATCATCATCTCGGGAAAATGAGTGTGACGATGGTGTATCCGAGCCGACGTTTATTGTCGGCCACGGTGCGCAGCTTCGTGGACTTCATCAGCGCGCAATATCCGCACCCGGAACGCGATCCGTGGCTGGAGTCCTAGAGGCGGTCGTGAAATTAGCGCGGGTAACGTGACACTGCAAGCGATACGCACACTGCACGCTAACTCCAACAACCTGCAAGCAAATTCTCGTATCTAGTCAACGGAACGGCAAGCAACCCAATGTATGCAACCCGGCGAAAGCATTGTGAACATTGTTTTCAACGACAAAGGAGCACTGCCCGGATAGGCCGCCAGGTTGATAATCGGATTGCGCGGTGAGATGGCCCCCACATTGACGACACAGGAGTTATACCCAAGCTCAGGGTAGTTCCAGCAGCTATAGTTATATAGCGATCCACCTTCAAAGACCGTATGAACAGCAGCGTATCGCGTCGTATCGCCGGCGAGTAAATGATTGTAGATAGGCCAAGCGGAAGTATTCTGCAGAATTTCGCCATCTCTTACATACAATTTTACGGTGAATCCCGCAGGCACGATCACGCGATCTTCGGGAGCACTCCAACGACCGCCATGGCCGGAAACAATATAATCCATCCACACACCTTCTTTGCTTAAATTAAAATCTGACGTTTATTTAGATTGCAAATTAAATAACATTGGCGTGGATTATACGTAATCCAAAATCTGACGCAACCTGATGAAATTGACAGTTGACACCAATGCTTCAGGAAAAATTGAGCCTGAGACGTCATTTGAAAATGAGCAGGGCTAGGCGCTACGACGCGCCAATATATCCAGAATCTGCAGCCCCGCCGTTTCCAATTGGCCGCTGTTGTCGATACGGATCACTTGCCTGTCTTCGGGTGGTGCGAATTGTGAAGCACGACTGATACGACGCAACAAGGCAGGGCCGGATTCCCTGCCGCGTGCAATCAGGCGTTCCTGCAATACAGCTTCATCGGCTTCCAGCCAGATCACTTGCGCCTGCGGGAAAATCTGCTGCAGCTTCGGCACGTATTCGCGCGAACCATTGACAACGACGTCGCGCCCAGCCTTCAATTCCGCTTCAATGCCGCGTCGCACACCATAGCAGACGCCGTTGACTTCCCAGATCATCGAAAACTGTCCCGTTGCAGCCAAGCGCCAGAAGGCGCTGTGATCAACCCCCTCATGCACGTCGCCTTCGTGTTGCGAACGTGTGATCGTGCGACGTGCGAACAGGAAGTTGTCGCGATTCGGAACACGCTGCTGCACCCATTGCAGCAACGCATCCTTACCCGCACCAGATGGGCCGACAAAATAGAAAAGGCGGCCACTGGCAGGCAAGCTGGCCTGTTGCAAGTGATCGCCAAAGGGGAAGCGTTTCCACGCGATGAAAGGCGCGCCTTGCTGTTCCTCGCGAAAGATTGTGATCGCATCGATGGTCAATGGCGTGGTCGCGATCAACTCGGCAAAATGCCTGTCTGCCGACTTGCGCAGACCATATACGACATCATCATCGACCGCCGACAAGTCGTCAGTCAAAGTCATGTGGAAGCGGTATTCCTCTTCCGTGTAGGGATAACCCCAGCGCTGCAGCAGGGTTTCCTGCCGTTGGCTCAAGCCGCGTGTGCGGCGCTTGGTCAATTCGGCTTCATGTGGTGCAGCGCGCAGCAAGTCGAAATAGCTGACGCAGCGCATAGCCAGCGCAGCAGTATGTTCGTCCGCGGGATCAGGGCGCAGCGCCAGAAAATCGTCAAGCGGACGCACCTGCGGTGTGTGCAGAATGAAGCTGGTTTGCGTATCGCAAAACGCCTGCGCCATTGCTTGCAGATGTTCCTCAGTATAGCCTTCTGCCAGATGAAAAGGCGCTTTCAGTGTAGCGTGAAAACCGTAGCGTCTGGCATCTGCCGTCAGCTTGGATAGTAGCAATGGAGGGATGCCGCTGATTTTCTCTTGCGAAAATTCCTCGCTATGGGCGACGTCGCGTCCGAGCCAGCTGCCACCCGCCGCAGCCCATGCCGAGCCGGGCGGCGGTGTGAAATAGATTGCGTAGCGCGTCATGCGGCCATCGAATAGCTGCGCCGCGTGACCATGCGTGCAGGGTCAGCGCAATGCACCAGACGGCCTCCTGCAATCGTCGCAACCAGACGTGCGCGACCACCGTGCATTGCCTCCACCAGCAGCAGGTCAGCACGATAGCCATCAGCGATACGACCACGATCAGTCAAACCGAGGCATTGTGCCGGATGCAGCGAAACCATGTGCCATGCATCAGCCAAAGTACAAGCACCTTCATGCGCAAGCTTGAATGGCGCATGCAAGAGCGATGGATAGTAGTAGTCCGACACCAGCATATCGCACATGCCGCTACGTACGGCATCGATAGTCGCCAAGCCACCACGATGACTACCACCCAGCAGCACGTTCGGCGCGCCCATGATGATGCGGTTGTCCATCGCCAGGGCGCTGAACAGCGCGTCCTGCGTGACAGGGAATTCGCTGATCGTCGCCCCTAGATCTTGAAAACGTTCGCGATCCTGGCAGGTGAAATCGTCATGCGAGGCCATCGGCACACCATGGCGACGGCAGGCGGCGGCAAGCGCTTCGATCACCGGACCGACTTCATCGGCACGTGCAAGAGCTTGCGCTACGCGTGCCTTGAAGGTATCGATATCGCAGCGCGCCCGTGCTGCATAGGCGGCCAGCTTTTCCGGGCGCTCGCAACCGACGACAATCATCGGCAGATGTTCGTTGAACGCGAAGAATGCGACGCGTCCCGATGCGATCCATGCCAGCGCATCGGACAAGCCGTCGATATGATGATTCTCAAAACGCAGATGGATACGATGATCTGCATGCACGACATTGCGTTGTGCTTCCATTTGTTCCAACAGCCTTAGCGCAGCGTCACGCCCACGCAAACCACCTTCCCAACTATAAGCGAGGCCATGGCAAGCCGTTGTGATACCGTTGGCGACCAGTTGCCGGTCGGTATCGATCAGTGCGATGTCGTGTGCAAATAAGGTATCTGGACGCGGCTGTATCTGACGCTCGAACGCATCGCCATGCAGATCAACAATACCCGGCAGTACCAACAAACCGGACGCGTCGAAATTTGCACCATCGGGCATGCCACGCTGCGTTACGCCAACATAATCGATACGATCACCGGCCAACGCGATATCCGCAGGCCCCCAATCCGCCGGGCTGTCCGAAACTTGAGCCAATGCCGTCCCACCATGTATGAAAAAGCGCGTGTCCATAGCACACCGTTCAAAGAGATTGACGAGAAACTAACGTCATCCTAGTCGCCGATTATGACGGCACTTTGACATGATTCGTTGAGTGTGGCTTGCTGTGGTATGCATCAAAAAGCCCACGGTTTCGGGCTGTCTGTCATCAGGAATTCATCTTCGCGTGCTCAAATAGATTGGATGACTTATTGAAGTCACGCCCTCCATCGCCACCTTTGCGAACAATAAAATGCACATCATCCGCAATGCGCGCATTGTCACCGCCGACGAACAATTCACCGGCAGCATGGCATTTGCGGATGGCATTATCACCGGCATTTCCTGCGGCAACGAACTCATACGCGGCGAGGATTGGGAAGGCGACTACTTGCTTCCCGGCATGATCGAATTGCATACCGACAATCTGGAACGGCATCTTTCACCGCTACCGCAAGTGACCTGGCCGATCATGCCTGCCATTGTCGCACACGATGCACAGATTGCCGCTGCAGGCATCACGACGGTATTGGATGCCTTATCGATCGGAGATATCGATGCAGACGGCACACGCCGCCGCTCCTTGCACGCGTTCACGCAAGGGCTGGCCGATGCCGATCAAGCGGGCATCTTGCGCGCTGATCACTTCCTGCACCTGCGATTAGAATTATCGGAAGAAAACCTGTTGCAATGGTTCGAGCCCTTCCTGCATGACGAACGCCTGAAGCTGGTGTCGATGATGGATCACACGCCCGGTCAGCGCCAATGGGCTGACCTGAATCATTACCGAGCCTATATCAGCGGCAGACGCGGCTGGAGCGAAGAGAAAGTCGATTCGATGCTGGAAACGCTGCTGGAGCGGCAAAAATCCTTCTCAGCCAACAATCGACGCGATGTGGTCGAGCGTTGCGCGCGCCGCACATGGCCGATACCGCTGGCAACGCATGACGACACCACTGCCGACCATATCGCAGAGGGTGTCACGGATGGCGTCTCAATCTCGGAATTTCCAACCACGATGGCAGCCGCCCAGGCGGCGCGCAACAATGGTTTGGGAATCGTGATGGGTGCGCCGAATGTGGTGCGTGGTGGATCGCACTTGGGCAACGTCGGCGCGGCGGAACTGGCACGCGCCGATTTGCTCGACGTCCTGTCTTCCGACTATGCGCCTGCGAGCTTGCTGCAAGCAGCCTTCATGTTGCAACTCGACGGCTATGGTTTGCCTGATGCGGTTGCCACTGTCACGCGCAATCCTGCACTGATGATCGGTCTGGTTGATCGCGGCGAAATCGCACCGGAACTGCGTGCCGATTTCATCCGCGTGCGCATGTTCAACGACGTGCCTGTCATACTGGAAACATGGAAAGCAGGCCATCGCATCGCCTAAGAGATCATTGTGCAATAAACTCCAAGCATCTTTTTCTCAGTAGCATTTTTGTAAATCGCACATACGATTTTGCGCAAGACGTGTTACGTTAACATGTGCTTAGATTTCACCACGCTTGATCATGTGCCAACTACTGGGGATGAACTGTAACGTCCCGACCGATATCGTTTTCAGCTTCACAGGTTTTGCCACGCGCGGCGGCGGCTGCGATGTCCATAAGGACGGTTGGGGCATTGCCTTCTTCGAGGGCAATGGCGTGCGTCATTTTGTTGACCACGAACCAGCGATCGTGTCGCCTGTGGCGGCGCTGATACGGCGCTGGCCGATCAAATCGAAGAATGTGATTTCACACATCCGCCGTGCGACGCAGGGCGAGGTCGCCCTGGAGAATTGCCACCCGTTCGTGCGTGAACTCTGGGGACGTTATTGGGTGTTCGCCCACAATGGCGACCTGAAGGAATTTCATCCAACTTTTGATGGCGCTTACCGCCCGGTAGGCTATACCGATAGCGAGCGCGCGTTCTGTTACATCCTGCAGGAATTACGCCGTCGCTTTGGCGATACCGAACCTTCACTGAAGAATCTGCACGCCGCTTTGCAGCAGTTGATGCGGGAAGTCGCCATGCATGGCCCATTCAATATGCTGCTCTCGAATGGCGCCGCATTGTTTGCGCATTGCTCGACGAAGCTGGTCTATCTGCAAAGACAGCATCCGTTTGCGCAAGCGACCTTATCCGACGAGGATTTGTGCGTCGATTTCTCCGAAGTCACGACACCGAATGATTGCGTCGTCATCATCGTTACCGAACCGCTGACGGCGAACGAGCCTTGGCAACAGTTTCAGGAAGGCGAGATGAAAGTCTTTATCGATGGCATGCCCATCGAAGATGAATTGGCTTGGCGCTAACAAGCATTGCGCTGTCGTGTGGGTTGTTACCAACGTTCATTGCAGCGCAGCATAAAAACTTTCAGACAGGAAAAGAAAATAGGCTAAAGTAACCGGAAATAACGTCATTGTGTCGGTGAGAACTTCTTTCCATTTGATTAATGCTGACTAGCGATGACCGAGCGATGCGCTCATTCGAGAGTGAATCGGTTCCGATTATGTCTGACGCCACTCCACCATCATTACGCACGCGCGAATTTTTTCTGGCGCGGCAACCTATCCTGGATCGTAATCAGGAGCTATTCGCGTACGAGCTATTATTTCGTAGCGCCGCGGCAGGCCCGGCTACGTTCAGCAGCGATTTGTCCGCCACTGCGGCCGTCATTTCTTACACAGCACAGCTTGGCCTGGAAAAAGTCGTTGGCGAAGTGAGCGGCTTCATCAATGTCGATGCCGCAGTATTAAACAGCGATATCTTCCAGTTTCTGCCGCGTGAAAAGGTGGTGCTGGAAATCATCGAGACTGTCAAAGCGACTGAAGAAACATTGGCACGTGTCGAAGCACTCAAAGCTGAAGGCTTCATCTTCGCGCTGGATGACGTCATCACCGATTCCGACGATGTACGCAAATTCATGCCTTTGGTTGATATCGTCAAGATCGACCTGCGCGACATGCCTCTGAGTGCGCTTCTGAAACTGACGCCGCAAATCAAGATGGCAGGCAAGAAACTGCTGGCGGAAAAAGTGGAGTCCTTCGGTCAGTTCAAGATTTGCCTCGACCTCGGCTTCGATTATTTCCAGGGATATTACTTCGCCAAACCGTCGGTGTTGAGCGGAAAAAAACTGATGCCATCGCAACTGGCGATGATGAATTTGATGAATCTGGTGGTGTCGGACGCTGACAGTGCCGATATCGAGCGCGTCATCAAACAGGATGTCGCCCTCGGCTTGAATCTGCTCAAACTCGCCAATGCGCCGGCGTTTGGCATCCGCCATCGCGTTGATTCATTGAGTCAGGCGTTGGTGGTATTGGGGCGCGATCAATTGCGGCGCTGGCTGCAAATCATGTTGTATGCCGAGCCATGCAAGAGCGGGCAAAGCGTGACGCCATTGCTATTGTTGGCTGCGACGCGCGGAAAGATGCTGGAGCTGCTTTCGCAAAAGCTGAAGCCGGGAAACCGCAATATCGCCGATACCGCTTTCACGGTCGGCATCATGTCGCTGATGGATACGCTATTCAGCATGCCGATGCCGACGATACTGGAACAGGTATCGGTCATCGACGAAGTCAACGATGCACTGATTTCACGCAAAGGCTTCTATGGTGATCTCCTGAAGCTGGTCGAATATCTAGAGCGCATCGAAGAAGCGCAACCGTTATTGGTGCCGCTGCTCAAACGCTTGCAATTGTCGAACGATGATTTGTACGATCTTGAAATCGCCTCCTTCGAGTGGAGCGATCAAGTCGTACACAGCGCAGTATAAGTCCGATCAGATCAACCCGAATGCACCGCCTATTGCTGCCGCACCCAGCATCCATAACGGATTGAGATTGGTTCTCCACGTAAGCACCGCTGTCAATGCGGTTATGCAGTACGCGATCCAATTGCTATCGGCTTCATGCGCAAGCACAAAGCCGCTAGCAAGCACCAAGCCAACTGTCACCGGCACCAACCCGCCCTGCACCACGATGCGCCAAGGTGCTTGCTGAAAACGCCGCCAGAAACCGGAAAAGAAGTAGGCAGTCAATGAAGACGGCAGGCACATCGCAAACGTCGCCACCAATGCGCCCGGTATGCCAGCGACCTTCCAGCCCAACAGGCTGACGATCAGCACATTCGGCCCCGGCGCTGCTTGCGATAAAGCGACCAGCGACACGAAATCGCCACTACTCATCCAACCGCGTAATTCAACCAGTTGATGATGCATTTCCGGGATCACGACATTTGCGCCACCCACGGCGATCATCGACAGCACCAGGAAGTAGCCGCAGATTTCACCTAACCCGCGAGAGTTATTCATCGATGGCTCCTCCACGAAAACAGGATGCTGACCGGTATCATTACCGCAAGCACCAACAACAAAGGCAAAGCCAGTAGGCCGGAACCGGTAAAGGCAGTCAAGGTGACCAACCTGTCGCCCCAGGCTTTACGCATCTTGGCGAGCATATTAAGACCGGCTGCCAGCATCAGGCCCGCACTGACCGATGCCGTTGCACGTACCGCATGCTGCACAGCCTCGTAGTGCGAGAAGCTACCGTAGAGATTCGCCAGCGCCAGCAAGATCACCAGTGGTGCCAACATCAAACCAGAGAAAGCCAATATCGAACCGGTTGCGCCGTAGTGTCGTGCGCCGAACATGATGGATAGATTCACCACATTCGGTCCCGGCAGGATTTGCCCCAAACTCAACATCTCAGTGAATTCTTCGCTTGTGAGCCATTTGCGCTGATCGACCAGTTCGCGTCGCGCCCATGGCAGCACACCGCCGAAACTGACCAGCCCCATGTAAAGGAAGCAGAAAAACAACTCCTTCCTGGTGAATGAGGTTTGAATTGAAGGAGTAGTTACGGTATCCATGGCGTTACGATAGCACTTGCCCGACGTCATGAAAAACGATTTATCCTGCCATTACTTGTGATATATACTCACATGCAATGGAACCTCGCCTACCACCACTTAACGCCTTACGTGCATTTGAAGCGGCCGCACGTCTTGGCAGTTTTTCTGCTGCGGCAGAAGTCTTGTTTGTCACGCATGGCGCGGTCAGCCGCCAGATACGCACATTGGAAGATTGGCTGGCGACGCCGTTATTCGAGCGTCGCGGTCGCCGCGTCGTGCTGACCGATGCCGGGCGTGAGTATTACCATGCCGTGCAATCCGCGTTTCACACCATTGTAGGTGCAACGCGGCGCGTGACTGAGTCGGGCGCAAAACGTCGGATCACCATCGACGCGCTGCCGACCTTCACGATGCATTGGTTGCTACCGCGCCTGACACGTTTTCAGCAGCGATATCCAACAGTCGAGCTGAACTTGATCACGTCGGAACGCCCGCCCAGTGGTGCCAGCGATTTCGACATTGCGATACGACGCACTCCGCAGGACCTACCCGGCTATCAAACACGCGAGTTCTTGGTCGAGCAGGAAATCCCTGTGTGTAGTCCTGCCTTGTTGAAACGCATTCCCTTGAAAACGGCGAAAGATTTGCGCCATCACACCTTGCTGTCGTCAGCAGGAAGGCCACAGTCGTGGAGTCGCTGGCTGAATGCGGCAGGAATTCCGAACCTGGAAATTAGCGGGCGCCAGCAATTCGACCATTTCTATCTGACGCTACAAGCTGCCGTCGATGGCATCGGCGTGGCGCTTGGCCCGCGCCCGGTGATTGATGGCGAACTTGCCGCAGGAAGATTGATTACGCCGCTGCCTGGCCCTATCGTGAGTGCGCGTGCCTATTGCTGGATAGTGAGCGACACCAAAACCGCTGATCCATTACTGCGGACGTTCTGCGACTGGCTGGAACAAGAAGCTGGAGGGAAACATGCCGAGATGGCGGATCAAGACGACTGATTCGCCATTTCGCCAAGATCATCGATCCACTGCTGCAGACGCGCCATCGCATGATCCTTTTGTTTTTGCGTGGTCAGGTTGACGATCACGACTGTCAGTTGGGCGACACCATCCTTGGATGCCTCGAAGAACGCCTTCATTTCCGGTGACGTACCCGGACGCAATACATAGTTCGTCGCGACGAAGGATTTCAACATCTCAATGGACGCTTCGCGTGTTGGCTTTTCCGTCTGCAAACGTTTGATCAGCGCGATCAAACCCTGCTGACGCTGGATGCGATCGGCTGCCCACATTTCATTGTTCAATGGCCGCTGGTCGGAAGCCTTGCGAATGATCGCTTCCTGTTGATCACTGAAATCGCCAAACCAGTATTCGGCGGATTCCATCACCATCTTGTAACGATATTCCTGCCTGTCTTCGACGTCACCGCTCAGATAGTCACTGCGGAATTTGGCATTGTTGGATTCAAACTTCTGCTTCAGGTGATCGAGATTGTCTGCATCCATCATCATGATCAGATCAACCATGTCCGGCGCAATCTGGTCAATCAAGCGATCACCGCATTTCGTGACTTCTTCGTAATCGCTCAGCACCAGTTCCTTGGTCAACGGATGTTGCAGGCGCGTCTGTGCGACCCGCAACAGTTTCACGTATTCCTTCAGCTCGTTGTGTCGGTGCCATGTGAAAAAGGTCTCGATACGCTTTTGCACCCAGGGTCGCTCAGTATTGTTGAAGCCGATGTAGCCATCGAGCCACCAATAAGCAATCGTATCGCCGTTGTTATAGCCCAAGCGCGCCATGCTACACGCCGCCAACGCACAGGCCAGCAGAACAACAGATAATCTTTTTGCAAGTACGACCGCTGTTCGCATGTTAGAATTTTGCACCTTCCGAAATGGTTCCGCTATGAACGTCGTCATTCTCGCTGCCGGCATGGGCAAACGCATGCACTCCAATCTGCCCAAGGTATTGCATCCCTTGGCAGGCAAACCTTTGCTGTCGCATGTGGTCGATACTGCGCGCGCGCTGTCGCCATCCAGCCTCACCGTGATCTACGGTCACGGTGGTGAAGTCGTACCGCAGGCACTGCAAGCTGCCGACCTGAAATTTGCCAAGCAGGAACCTCAGCTTGGCACGGGTCATGCCGTGATGCAAGCAGTACCGCATCTGGACGATGCAAAACCGACCCTCATTCTATACGGCGATGTGCCACTGACCAGCGCTACAACACTGCGTCGTTTGTTGGACAGCGCAGGCAACGATAAGTTGTCGATTCTGACGGTGGAAATGGATAACCCAACCGGCTACGGCCGTATCGTGCGCGAGAACGGTGCAATTGTTCGCATCGTCGAGCAAAAGGATGCCAGCGAAGCGGAAAAAGCGATACGCGAGATCAATACCGGCATCATCGTGGCGCCAACCGCAAAGCTCAAGCAGTGGCTGACAACATTGTCCAACGATAATGCGCAGCGCGAATACTACCTGACCGATATCGTCGCCCGGGCGGTGGCCGATGGCGTAGTCGTGGCATCGGCACAACCAGATACTATCGCCGAAACCCTGGGCGTCAACAGCAAGGTGCAACTGGCAGAGCTGGAGCGCATGTACCAATTACAGCGCGCCACGACCTTGCTGGAGCAAGGTGTGACACTGGCCGACCCGGCGCGTATCGACGTGCGTGGAGAACTGGTCTGCGGAAGGGACGTGACCATCGACATCAACTGCATCTTCGAGGGCAAGGTGGAAATCGAAGACGGCGTCAACATCGGCGCGCACTGCGTGATCAAGAACGCGCGCATCGAACGTGACGCACAGATCAAGCCGTTCTGCCATATCGAAGAAGCAGTCGTTGGCCCAATCTCGCAGATCGGCCCGTATGCGCGCCTGCGCCCAGGCACGACACTGGCTGAAGACGTGCATATCGGCAATTTCGTCGAGGTCAAAAACAGCCAGATTGCAGCCAACAGCAAGGCCAATCACCTGGCTTACGTCGGCGATGCGACTGTCGGCTCACGCGTGAATATCGGCGCAGGCACCATCACCTGCAATTACGATGGCGCCAACAAGTTCCGCACCGTGATTGAGGATGACGCCTTCATCGGCAGCGACACACAACTGGTCGCGCCAGTCACTGTCGGCAAAGGTGCGACGCTGGGCGCGGGCACCACACTGACGCGCAATGCGCCGGAAGGCAAGTTGACCGTGTCACGTGCTAAGCAGGTCACCATCGACGGCTGGCAACGTCCGGTCAAGGTCAAGAAGTAACGCGAGCCTGACGTATGCGGATCGCCATCAAATAGCGATCCGCGTTTCAAACTTGCTGCGATGTATCGAGAAAAAGCTGCGCACATTGCGCACATTCGCATGCGTCGCAAATAGCCGATGCGCCAGCGCATGGTAGGCGGGCATATCCGATACCTGCACCACCAGCACGAAGTCCGGCCCAGGCGATACGCGATAACATTGCAGTACCGCCGCATCCTGCGCAACCAGCGCTTCAAACTCCTCCAGCTTTTCCACCGCTTGGTGATCGAGCGTGATTTCCACAATCGCAGTCAATGCCGGACCAAGCTTCTGCGGCGCGATCAAAGCTACCTGCCGCTCAATCACACCCTCTTCCTGCAAACGTTTGACGCGTCGCAGGCAAGTCGGAGGGGATGCATGCACCGCCGCCGCCAGTTCGATGTTGGTCAGCGCTGCATTTTCCTGCAATACGGACAAGATGCGCCGATCCAACTCATCAAGCTCAACAGCGTTTTCCGTTTTCATGGCCGCCACTATCGCAATTAAATTTCAAATATCTATATATATTTATCAATAATTTTACATTAATTACTCAATGAAATTTAAATTCATTAATATTCTTATTTTGAAAACATATTTCCAAACCCATGCACTACGATGCGCTTATTCTTAACCTAATATCAAGAGGTCACCATGTGCGGAATCGTCGGCGCAGTCGCGCAACGCAATATCACCCCCATATTGCTGGAAGGCTTGAAGCGGCTCGAATACCGTGGCTATGACTCCTGCGGCATCGCCTTGCACGTCAATGGCACATTGCTGCGTTCACGTAGCACTTCGCGCGTGGCCGACCTAGAACAGCAGGTACGCAACGCCGATCTCGGTGGTTTCACCGGCATCGCCCATACACGCTGGGCCACGCACGGCGCGCCAGCGTCGCATAACGCCCACCCGCATTTTTCGCGCGAACGCATTGCACTGGTACATAACGGCATCATCGAAAATCACGAAGAATTGCGCGCTGAACTGAAGGCCGCTGGCTACGAATTCGAGAGCCAGACCGACACCGAAGTCATCGCCCACCTGATCGATCACCTGTATAGCGGCGACCTGTTCGATACCGTCAAAACCGCTGTCAAACGTTTGACTGGCGCTTACGCCATCGCCGTATTCAGCCGCGATGAACCGCATCGCGTCGTCGGCGCACGCCAAGGTTCGCCATTGGTGGTTGGCGTCGGCCAGGGCGAGAACTTCCTTGCATCCGACGCAATGGCGCTGGCTGGTACGACAGACCAGATCATTTACCTAGAAGACGGCGACGTCGTCGATCTGCAATTGCAACGCTACTGGATCGTCGATGTCGATGGTAAAGCAGCACAACGCGAAGTACGTACTGTACATGCGCATACTGGCGCAGCAGAGCTCGGCCCCTACCGCCACTACATGCAAAAAGAAATCTTCGAGCAACCACGCGCAATTGGCGACACGCTCGAAGGCGTCACCGCCGTCATGCCAGAATTGTTCGGCGATGGTGCGTTCCGCACGTTCCAGAAAGTCGATTCCGTACTGATCCTCGCTTGCGGCACCAGTTACTACGCAGGCTTGACCGCAAAATACTGGATCGAGTCGATCGCTAAAGTGCCAGTCAACGTCGAAATCGCCAGCGAATATCGCTATCGCGACAGCGTGCCGAATCCGAATGCGCTGGTAGTCACGATCTCGCAAAGTGGTGAAACCGCTGATACGCTGGCAGCACTGAAGCATGCACGCTCGCAGGGCATGGAGCATACGCTTACCGTCTGCAACGTCGCCACCAGCGCCATGGTGCGCGAATGCGCGCTGTCGTACATCACCCGCGCAGGCGTTGAAGTCGGCGTCGCCTCCACCAAGGCATTCACGACACAATTGACGGCGCTATTCCTGCTGGCACTGACACTGGCGCAGGCCAAGGGTCGCTTGAGCGACGAACAGGAAGCCGCACACCTGAAAGCGATGCGCCACTTGCCGCTGGCAGTCTCCGCCGTGCTCGCACTGGAACCACAAATCATCGCCTGGGCCGATGAATTCGCTCGCAAGGAAAACGCTCTGTTCCTGGGCCGTGGCTTGCACTACCCGATTGCCCTGGAAGGCGCACTGAAGCTGAAGGAAATTTCTTACATCCACGCAGAAGCCTATCCCGCAGGCGAATTGAAGCACGGCCCGCTGGCACTGGTAACGGAAGAAATGCCGGTCGTCACCGTCGCCCCGAATGACGCGCTGATCGAAAAGCTGAAATCGAACATGCAGGAAGTCCGCGCACGTGGCGGCCAGCTCTATGTATTCGCCGATGCCGATTCGCGCATCACCCCAAGCGAAGGTGTGCATGTGATCCGCTTGCCTGAACACTATGGATTGCTGTCACCGATCCTGCATACGATCCCGCTGCAAATGCTGGCTTATCACACCGCGATTGCGCGTGGTACGGATGTGGACAAGCCACGTAATCTGGCGAAGTCGGTCACAGTAGAATAATTCCGGCTTAACCGATTAGTGACTTTTATTTTCTAAAGGTCACTAGTATGGATTTCTGAATCCATGAATTAAAACATGATACACCATGTTTTACTCTGCCTGCGCGTCGAAAGTTGTCTCCACCGGCACCGCTTCTGATCCCGGAGTCGGGGTAGAATTCCGATCCGACTCCGCCTCAAAATTTCCATGGTTAAATTCGGATGAAGCACAACGCAAAAAATATACTCGGCGTGGTCGGCTTGTTCGCCACAGGGGCGATGACGGCGATATTCATCGCCGCCTTGCTCCAGGCCGGGCCGCGTGTAGTTCCCTTCCTGCATACACCGCTTGAACTATTGTCGGAGTTTATTGCTGGTGCGATAGTTGGGAATGGAGACCGTGCGTTAGGACTCGCGTATCAATTGTATCTGGGGCTTTTTGTATTACTCTGTGCGATACATGGATGGGCATTCTGGATGCGCACCAGATCGCGCAACAACTTGCCGCCAGCGATCAATACCGTCCTCCTGCTACTGCAAATCGTCATTGCCCTATCCCTTCATCCCGACCAGCCGTATTCGATTCTCGTTGCGGCTGAACTTGCTTTTGTATTGCCACGTCCGACCGCCTTTTATTGGCTGATAGCGCAAATGATAGTTTGCGCCGTAGTACAACTGAGCGTTGTTCTGGGTTTCGGTCATTGGCAGCCAGCGCTGGATATGGTCGGCGGCATTCTTAATTGCTGCCTGACCCTGATGTGGATGGGGATTGCCTTTGGTATCGGCTACCTGGCGTCTTCAGAAAGACATGGCAGGATCAAGCTAGCCGTCGCCCACTCCGAATTACTGGCGACTCAACAGCTATTGAGCGACACACTGCGCATCTCTGAACGTGCGCGCATTTCGCAGAATTTGCACGACGCCATCGGACATCATCTGACAGCCTTGAATTTGCATCTGGATCTCGGCCTGCGCCAGAGTGGGCCAGAGGCACAGGAATCCTTTCGACTCTCAAGCAAGCTTGCCCAATCCCTGTTGGGAGAAGTCCGTACGGTGGTCAGTATCGATCGTGACGACCGCATCATCAAATTACGCCATGCGCTGGAAACACTTTGTTCCGGCATTCCAGTACCGCGCATCACCCTCGCATATGACGAGGCCGTTGCGTTCAATGATCCCGCCGTTGCCCACGTCGTATTTCGCAGCGTGCAGGAAGCGATTACCAATGCTGTACGCCATTCGGGTGCTGCAACGATGGAGATTGGCTTGCAGAGGAAATCTGATGGCGTCGCGGTCGTAATCGACGACAATGGCCGAGGCATGCATGGTTCCGAATTCGGCAACGGCCTGAAAGGCATGCGGGAACGCATCTTGTCGTTTGGCGGAACCCTGAACATTTCCAACAGAGCAACTGGTGGTTGCAGCTTGCAAATCTGGTTGCCGCAGTTAGGAGCCACATCGTGATTCGTCTGGCGCTGGTGGACGACCAAACCTTGGTTCGCAGCGGGATCAAGGGCTTGCTTCATTTGACTGAGGATATACGGGTGGTCGGCGAGGCTGGCGATGCCGGGCAGGCGATCACGATTATCCCCGACGCCAATCCCGATCTGGTGTTGCTGGATGTGAGAATGCCGGGGCGCTCAGGCATTGACGTGCTGAAGACGCTCTCCGCGCGAAACGCTTTGCCACCAACGATACTATTGACCACCTTTGACGACGACGGGGCATTATTGGAAGGTATGCGAGCAGGGGCAAAGGGCTTCCTGCTGAAAGATATTTCGTTCGAACGCCTGGCTGATGCGATACGACGCGTTGCTGGCGGCCAAACCCTGTTTCGCCCTTGCATGACCGAACGCATCCTGCACGGCTTGAACGATATGGATTCTATGTTTCCCGCCGCAGACCAGCCCGATCAGCTCACCAGCAGGGAAACAGAAATACTGCGCCTCATGGCTGGTGGATTCAACAATCGGGAAATCGCCGACGCACTTTTCAATTCAGAAGGCACGATCAAGAATCACATATCCAACATCTTATCCAAGTTAGGTGTACGTGACCGCGTGAGAGCAGTACTCAAAGGCGTGGAACTTGGCTATGTTTGATTTGAAGCCGGTAGCGCGGATTCTGTTCTTCCTGCTGGTAAGTCTGTGGGCATCGGTTGCCCCAGCCACAGACTTTGATACACCCGGCACCGTCGCTGCCCCTAGTGAGCATAGTGCCGACCAACAGCGCATCCAGGCAGTGATCGCAGCACTTGATAGAGGCGAAAAGCCACCCATGCCAGTTTGGTTCTCTGAAATGCCAGGCTCGTTCAAGAAAGTGTTGCTACGCCTCGGTCGACTGGAATCCATGCAATTTCTGTGCGAACAAAATGGTGAGCGTGTGTACGAACTCTGGTTCGCCGGTGGCAGGTTGATATGGGGGATCAGCGATGCATTACCACATGAACCGGCTAACATGCGCGTCGCACTGCTTGAGCATCTGTAAGTGTCAGGTTGATCTGTAACTGATGCCCTGCCCCCAGCCATGGCAGGTCATGGTTGGGGGCGCCCCGCTTTTCAACGCACGATCTGTCGAAACATTAAAAGTTATATCGCAAACCGGTCGATATCACGACGTCATTGCCATTGACACTGTTGAGAAAGCCGCAGTGTTCCAGTTCAAAAGTCACAGCAAATTTGTCGTTCAGCTTATATTCTGCGCCAACACCCGCATACAGGGAGCCGTGAATGAAGCTTTGCGTAAAAGCAGTGCCTGAACCTGAGCCTTCGCGATCCACATCGTTACGCGCTGCTCCCAGCTTGCCAAACAGGGAAAATTTTTCATCGAGCGGAACACTCGCCTTCGCCGCTACATACAGGGAATGCGTCTTCGTATTCAGGCTGCCATTTGAGAAATTGTACTTGGCAGTACCAAAGTCAGCGTAGCCGCCCTCAATCGCCCAAGTCTGATTGAAATTGTAACCTGCTAAAATCCGCCCCGCTACACTATTGGCGCTGTCGTCGTTAATCGCAACACCGGGAACATCGAATGTGTAATGGCCGAAAATGACATCGGCACCAATGTAAGCACCTTCAGCATATGCCTGGGATGCAGAAGAGGATGCAATAACGATCAATGCTGCCAGCAATATACGTTTCATAAATTCCTTCTTTTTGGTTTCGGGAAAACTTATAGCTGGCCGATTGTATGGAAATGGATTTGATGTGGGGAGTGCCGAAAGTCATGAGATTTGATCGGTGATGGCAAGGCGAAGTTGAATCAGGCGGGCAAAATGAAAAGTCATCGCTTGGGAGGACTCCAAAACAGCAACTCAACTCGCAATGATTCACCAATATCGTCATCAATCGACAATCGCCTCTTACTCTAGCAATGCCAATAACAAGGGCCATTCATGCAGACAATCCTTACTCGATAACATCAATATTTATTGCCCACTGCTTATATTTTCCGAATAAAAATTCCAACCAGAAATTTAAATTTCCGAATCGCAATAGGGTCATGTTTCGCAGGTTGATATTTCATGGAATTGTCATATAAGCCGCCTTTACCAACGCTATTCTCTGCGGCTGGGGGGAAAAGGTCGCGAATATAACAATTCGAGAAAACCAACTTCGCGCGATCCGATCCATTTATAAGGGATCGTGCATCTATAGACTTCCTTAAAAAGAGGAGCAGGTACGATGAGTATTGATCTTTTCAGAAAGAAGGCGATGCGTCGCTTGGGCCTTGGACTGAGCACGTTCGCGTTGTGCCAAATGTCAGTTGGCGTGGCAATGGCGCAGAGCGTACCGAACAAAGTAAGCACTGTAACCACCATCCCGACTACATCACCGATCAAGCACGTGATCGTGATCATTGGGGAGAACCACAGCTTCGACAACGTGTTTGCAACTTATGCGCCGAGAAGTGGTGATGGCATCTGGAACCTGCTATCACTGGGCATCGTCAATCATGACGGGACACCAGGCCCTAACTTCAATCTGGCACAACAACAAGCGGCAACCGATTCCGCATCGGATTCCTTTCTGCTGAATCCTAGCAAGACAAGCTTCCCTGGTTCGGTGTTACCAGCGCCATTGACTGGCGGTCCGAAGACTTCCTATATTGCGAACAATAGCCTGACATTGGCACAGCAATCGGAAAACGGCCTGCCTGAAGATTACTATCAATATCTGATCGTGGGTGGCACCGGGCAAGCGTCAAAAGTGCCGGATCAACGTATTACCAATGTCAATACGCTACCTACCGGCCCATTCCAGCTGACCAATAGCACAACAATGGGCTACCACGATTACTCCGCAAGCCCTGTGCATCGCTTCTACCAGATGTGGCAACAGTTGGATTGCGACGTCAGCCATGCGACGCAATTGCGCCCATCGGGTTGCGACGCTGCGCTGTTCTCCTATGTGGAAACGTCAGTGGGTGCAGGTTCCAACGGCGTTGCGCAACCAGCCAATTTCAGCAGCGAATATTCACCGACAGCCAAGACCACGGGGGAAGGTTCGACTGCGCTTGGCTTTTATAATATGCAGAGCGGTGACGTACCGTATTTCAAGCATCTGGCCGATCACTATGCAATCAGCGACAACTTCCACCAATCGGTAAATGGCGGCACTGGTGCCAACCACGTGATGCTGGGCCATGGTGACATGATCTGGTTCAGTGATGGCAATGGCAATCCGCTGGCACCGCCACACAACGTGCAGGTAGCAGCAGGCACGGTTAACGCAGGTGTTGTCGATGAAGTGGAAAATCCAAATGCACAGGCAGGCACAAATAACTGGTACACCGAAGATGGTTACGGTGGTGGCTCCGATGGCTCTACCTCGTATGGCGGTGGCTCCTACAGCAATTGTGCCGATACGACCCAGCCGGGCGTCACACCGATTGTCACGTATCTGAAATCCTTGCCGACACCGGTTGCAGCAAACTGCGAAGCAGGTCACTACTATCTGCTGAACAATTACAATCCAGGTTATTTCGGCGATGGCAGCAATGCTTATACCGACACCAGCGCGAATAACACGGTATTTACGATTCCACCATCATCGGTTCCCAGTATTGGCGATAGCTTGAACACTGCCAATATCTCGTGGAAATACTATGGAGACCAATGGAACAACTACCTGAACGACAAATACGGATTGAACCATACCGCACAAGGTGCAGCAACCAACCAGTACTGCAACATCTGCAACCCGTTCCAGTACGATACGTCGATCATGGCCAACGCTTCAGTACGTACTGCGCATTTACAGGATACAGCCAATCTGTATTCGGATATCGCAGCAGGCACCTTGCCAGCGGTATCGTTCGTCAAGCCTAGCGGTCTGGTCGATGGCCATCCAGCATCCTCCAAGCTGGATCTGTTTGAAGGCTTCTCGAAGAAGATTGTCGATGCAGTCAAGGCGAATCCCAAGCTGTGGGCCGATACGGCAATCTTCATCACCTTCGACGAAGGCGGTGGTTACTATGATTCCGGCTATGTGCAACCACTGGATTTCTTCGGCGACGGCACACGTATTCCCTTCATCATCGTTTCACCATGGGCAAAGCGTGGTCACGTGTCACATGCTTATACCGACCACGTCTCGATCCTGAAATTCATCGAGAGAAACTGGAAGCTCGCCCCGGTCAGCTCACGCAGCCGCGACAACTTGCCCAATCCGAAAGTGCATTGGTCCAATCCCTATGTACCGACCAATGGGCCGGCAATTGGTGACTTGTTTGATATGTTCAATTTCTGGTAAAACCAGATACGGTTGGAAAACAATGCAACCGTAATTGACACCGCCGCAATATCCACTCAAGGTAATGCGGCGGTTCTAGAAAGCGAAGTTGATCTATTGCAGGAGTGTTTAGTCAGGAATGCTCAGCACGCGCTTGATGCAATCATAAAACGCTGTCCATTGGAATGGCTTGAAGATATAGCCATCAGCACCGCCTTTGAGCCCGCGTAGGACATCAGCATCGCTGACTTGTGCTGTCACCATGATCGCCGACAAACTCTTCAATTCACTGCTGTCCCGGATGTAAGCGAGGATATCGAAGCCGGTGATGTTCGGCAGATTCACATCCAGCAATACCAGATGCGGCATCGGCTTTTCATCCAGCACCTGCAATGCTTCCTGTCCATCGCCGACAACCCGGACGCTAAAGCCACGCCTGGCCAGATACGTCCTCATCAGCATGGCAATGCTCGGATCATCTTCGACAATCAGCACATTGTGGTCGTGGTTGATATTGCCATCAGGGTCGATGTGCGCCGTGGCATAGAAACCCTGCTGCACCAGCTCACGACTGCCACGCCTTGCCTCAGCCCAGGCCCGCACACCTTCTTCCGGGCTCAGCTCTTCGATGCGAATGGTCGGCAAGGTATCCATTTCAAATGGGACATCTTCGACAACCTTGCTGACGACCGCCTCTTCACGTCGCGCAAACACGCGAATCAGCTGCCGGGAATCAAGTGCTGCAAATATTTTCATGAAGGCCGACTGTTCCTGCTCCGTCATACCAGCGCAGATAACGGCAATCGAGGATCTGCCGTCAATGCGCTTCATTGCTGCTGCTTCCGCTGCGGCGAGATTTTTGCCGCCATTCTTTAATTCGATGACTCCCTTGGCCGTCTTGGTATAAATAATCGACGTATCCACCCAAACACTCCTGTTCAATGCGCCGTAACCAACGGCATGCGCACATGAAAGCACGTGCCCTTGCCGACAATTGATTCAAAGCCGATATGGCCGCCCATCTTTTCGACCATTGTCTTGCTGATGCTCAAGCCCAAACCCGTACCCTTGCGTGCGTTGGTTTTCATCGGATGTGCCTGCGCAAAACGTTGGAATATTTTGCCGCGAAATTCATCCGGTATGCCTTCGCCGTGATCGACGACTTTGAAAACCGCCCAATTGCCGTCACGCTCAGCGGAAATGGCAACCGTTTCGCCCTTGGGCGAAAACTTGCAGGCATTGGAAATCAGATTGGTCAACACCTGGATGAAGCGCGACCGGTCCACCGAGATCGTCATGGCACTACTCGGCGCACTGGCAACCAGCTTGATGTTGGCCGACAAGGCATAAGCCTCGTTCAACTTTTTCGCCTCGTCCAGCAAATCAGCCGCCGAAACTTTCTCGTTGAAAAATGCCATTACATCGGCATCCAATTTCTCGGTGTCGAGAATATCATTGATCAGCACATTCATGCGTTGGCTGTTCAAATAGGCGATTTCAAGCAACTGGCGATCCGCCGGTTTGGTAAGTGAATTGTCGTCTTTCAACATACCGAGTGCGCCCAGTATCGAGGTAAGGGGCGTACGCAGTTCGTGGCTGACGCTGGCGAGGAAATCGTTCTTCACGCGCTCCAGATATTTGCGTTCACTGATGTCACGCACGATACCGACGAAGAATTGACGGTCGCCGACCTGCAACTTGCGAAACGACAATTCCACCGGGAATTCCTCACCACCACTACGCACGGCAACAAGTTCCAGGCAGGTACGCGCTTCATCGGTCGCCAGATTTTTCAGACGCGACATGAAGTCGAAATGCTGGGTGTGCAAGCGCCCCGGCACCAGTGCCGAAATATTTTTGCCGATCAAATCGATGGCTTGATAGCGGAACATCTGGCACGCGGCCGGGTTCAGCGACTCTATCTTGCCGTCAAGATCGGTACTAAAGATGCCATCGCTTGCATTTTCCAATGCATGAGCAAGCTTGAGCTTGTTTTCCAGCCGGCCCAATGCTTCGGTTTCATCAGCAAAATGATTGATTTCGCGCTCAGCCCATCCCGCCAGACTTTTCAGCTTAGCAGACTCTTCCTCGCTCAGCTTGCGCGGCTGGCTATCCAGTACACACAAGGTACCGACTTTCTTGCCGCTCGTCGAATACAGTGGTTTGCCTGCGTAAAACCGGATATAAGGTGGGCCCGTCACCAAGGGGTTGTCAGCGAATTTTGGGTCTTTCCAGGCGTCTTCGACGATAAACACATCATCCTGCAGAATGGCGTGGGTGCAAAATGAGATATCGCGCGCAGTTTCTGGCGCATCCAGGCCATCTTTCGACTTGAACCACTGGCGGTCGGCATCGACCAGGCTGATCAATGCAGTGGGTACTTTCAAGACCGTTTTCACCATGCGCGTAACACGGTCGAACCTTTCCTCCGGCGGCGTATCGAGCAACTTCAAGGCGCGCAACGCCTCCAGGCGACTTGCTTCATCCCATGCCTGTATGACTTCGTTGGTTCCCACGTCTCGCGCTCCGGTTCTTATCCTGTGTTCTTGTGTGCTTGTTTGGCGATTTGACTCGATAATAGTACTTCAATTTGATGACAATTGCTGTCTGGCCTTGTCACCAACGGCGCATGTGCGCCCAGCCCTTATATGGCGCGCTTCGACGTCCCGGATTCTGATTGTTGCTTCAGCATGGAATCAAAATCCTGCGCCGGTAAGGGCTTGGAGAATAAATAGCCCTGCAGATAGTCACAACCGGCTCGCAACAGTAATTGCTGCTGTTGTGCTGTCTCGACCCCTTCTGCAACCACTTGCAGCCCCAGGCGATGCGCCATCACGATGATGGAGTCGCACAGGGCCAAATCGTTGGGGTCTACCTCCATATTGTGCACGAAGGAACGGTCGATCTTGAGAATATCGATATCGAAGCGGCGCAGGTACGACAGCGACGAATAGCCGGTACCGAAGTCATCCAGCGATACCGTGATACCCGCATCGCGGAACGCCAGCAGCTGATCAGTGATCTCGGTATCGACATCGAGCAGCAGTCCTTCAGTAATTTCGACAGCGATACTTTGTCCTGGCAGGCCGAGATGACGCAGATGCTCAAGCCATCCGGCTCGCCCACCACCAGCACGGAACTGCAGCGGCGACACATTGACGCTGATCTGGAATTCATTGCAATATGCATTGCGCCATGCAAGCACTTGTTGCGCAGCTTCGCGAAATACCCAATCACCGATTTCGACGATCAGACGCGTCTCTTCAGCCAACGGAATGAATTCCGCCGGGCTGACCAAGCCATGCACCGGATGCACCCAACGTATGAGCGCTTCCGCCTTCGAGAAGGAGCCAGTCTTGGCATCGACGATAGGCTGGTAGTAGATACGGAACTGATTGCTTGCAAGCGCACCGCGCAAGTCGTTCACCAGCCGCATGCGCGTTTGCGCTGCTTGCTGCATCGACGGCATGAAGTGATTGAAGCAATTACGCCCCGCAGCCTTTGCCGCATACATCGCCTGATCAGCATGCTTCAATAGCGTCGCGATTTCCGTCGCATCTTCGGGGTAGAAGGTGATGCCGATACTGCTGGAAATGAAGGCGACTTCGCTGCCGAGCTGGAACGGCTCTGCCATTCGCTGCAAGATGCTTTGCGCAATGCGGGTGACGTCGGCAGTATCGTTGATTTCGTCGAGTATAATTGTGAATTCGTCCCCCCCCATGCGGGCGACGGTGTCAGATTGCCGTACACACTGACGCAAGCGCGCTGCAGCCTGCTTCAACAGGTCGTCGCCGACCTCGTGCCCCAAGGTATCATTGACTTCCTTGAAGCGGTCGAGATCAAGAAACATCAAACCCACACGTGCGCCACTGCGCTCAGCCTTGACCAGCGCCTGCTCCAGACGATCCTGAAACATATGGCGATTTGGCAGACCGGTCAGGCGGTCGTAATTGGCCTGATTCCAGATCACTGCCTCCGACATCTTGCGCTCCGTGATGTCTTCCAGCGCCATGATCAACAGCGAGCGATTGGCATGCTTGATCAGGCGTGCAGAGATGCGACACAGGATGAATTTCTCGCCGTAGCCGCAACGCATCCAGGCTTCGTACTCGTCTATCGCCCCCTGTTCGCGTACGGTATGGATCAACTCGTCCCTGTCACGTGCTTCCTTCCAGATCGATATTACCGGATGGTCACCAGGCAGCAGGTCCGCGCGCTTCAATTCAAACTGACGCAGGCCAATGTCGTTGATATCCATGATCGTGAAGGCTTCGTCGAAACGCGCCACCATCATCGGCAACGGCGAAGTCTGGAAGATCGCAGAAAATTTGGCTTCGGTCGCAAGCAATGCCTGCTCGGCTTTCAAACGCTCGTTCAATTCCTGTTGCAACTCGGTATTACGCAAATCGCGCTCAGCGATCAAGGTGCGTAATTCGGCGCGCATGTCGTCCAGACTATGCGCAAGAATGCCGATTTCATCGACGCGGCGCAACTGCACCGATTGATCCAACTCGCCCCGCGCCAGACGCGCAGTCGCATATTGCAGAATCCCCAATGGACGCACCACACGGTATTCAAACAGCAGGAGAATCAGGATGAAGGAAATAGCCACCTGGGCGATCAGGGCACCGCCCAATTTCAGAGAATCAGCAAGCAAGTCCTTGTTGACCTGTTCCGCCGACACCTCGACCGTGACTTTACCGATCACCTTATCGACATACACCACCGGCAACGATTTCGTCAGAACCTGCCCGACACGCCGCTCCGACGCCACCACATCGACGAACACGCCGCCGGTCTCATCGTTCACGGTAACGCGCACCACGCCGGGATTACGCATGACCGCACGTACCGTCTGCGTGGCCACGACGCGATCCACATTCCACAAGGCCACGGACATGGTCTGCGCAAGCATCTCGCTATACTGCGTCATCGGCACGCGCACATTGGCATCGATCTCGCGCTCATAACGATCACCAAAATACAAGCGCCCAAACAGCAACGCCGGCAACAAGATACCGAGCGCAACCCCGATGGTCATGATCTGCCGCAACGATAACCGGACCAGATGGTTTTTGATGGCGATATAAAGACGATTAGGCCGCATCACGAAGTTGTTCTCGATGTAGTCGCTATAGGATGCGGGTTAACGAAAAAATTCAATCTGCCTGGAGTGCCTCTAGAAATCGTAGCGAGCGGCTCAAGTTCGCGTCGAGAAGCGCAGCCGTACGCTTGTACGGTGAGCATCACAGACGCGAAATTGAGTCGCGCAGTAGATTTATAGGGGCACTCCGAAGTCATTTACTGGATTTGCGCCATTTCTGGATATTGACATCAACCAAATCCTTCATCACGTTTTGCTTCTGTAGGTTATACATGATCTTCGACAACATGCCGCGCATTTCGCCGCTATTGCACGCAGATTTATGCGATATCGTCAGGTACAGATTCTCGTTGGTAACCGGGGTGGCTGCCGTCTTCAGAGTCTGCACATTCATCTTCGCCGCATAGGCCAGGCCAGGGTCTTCTTCATAGATCAAATAGCCGACGCGGTTGAGATCCAACATCTGTAGCGCTTGTTCCAGACTGGGGACGGTGGATATCTTGAGGGAGTTCTTTGCGTATTTGTCGAAATCTTCACCAAAACTGTTGTCGATCACGGTCACGCCCTGCAAGCCGACCAGATCCTTCCATTTGGTGTAATTGAGTTTGGAATCCTTGCGCGTCCAGATCACGGTGCGGGTTTCGCGAAATGGCGGATACATGTAATCCATGTAATCCAGGCGCGGCAGTGTGAAGAAGGCACCGGCAATCATATCCACGTGTCCCAACTTGGTTTCTTCCTGAACGCGTGCCCATGGGCCGACATAACGGACTTCAATGGTGATGCCCAATTCCTTGGCAACCATTTGCATCAGGTCAGCAGAAGCGCCTATCAGATGGGTATCATCCTCCGGGTCGCGCCACAGGTAGGGCGGATACTCTGGATTGCCGCTGACCACCATGTGTTTGCATTGATCTGCCGCATTGGCATGCACAGATAACAGACAAGCCATGGAATCCAGCATGAGCGCCAACAACATCTTGGCGACCGCCAGTCGCTTACAACGAAAGGTATTCATCGCGCACCTTTTATATGCAAAGAACCAAGACGAATTTGCAGTCTATCGGCAGCTTGACCGCTTGGCAAGCAGCGTACCCTCGCGCTTGTTCTTCGATTTGCAGAGTGAAATGGCGACCGCAGAGGACTCCCTGCGACGGGCCATGACCCGATGTACCAGACATCCAGACCATACCATTCAAACATGGCCTTTAACGACGCCCTTGTCAACACATAAAAGCCTGGAACCAGTCCAGCCCTTTTTGATTGAACAGATGCGCCAGCATCAATAGCATCCATCCACGAAATGGATTTCTGCGCGCATTTCTGCAGATAAATTTACTGCCACACTGTTGCGCAAAATACACCATGTTTACTGAAAAACAATAGACAATTTAGCATTGATATGGCAGCGCTAATCGCCATAATCTCGACCATTGGCGATGAGTCGGCAAGGCCCGGTTTTCATCTTAAGACTTGACGCAGTGCAGCATCTTTTTGGATTTTCACAAATCAACAGGTGACGGCATGGGAATGCAATATCTGCTAGTGATTTTCCCCCAGGATTGCGCGGTGCTGGCCGATGGCTCAGGCGTTGGCAACACCAATCGCGTATTGATGCTACCGGCTGGTGAATACGAGATCACGCTGGATAGCAACGGCCATACGCCGCTCACGCAGGATGCCATCTTGGATGGCACCTCGCTCAACAATCCGCTGGTGATCAACTTCCAGGTCATCGTACCGCCACCAACCAAGACCTCGCCATGATGTTCCACCTTACATCTCTTACGCGATACCTGAGCAGTTGGGCCAGCATGATCAAGCGGATCGTCGTGTTATCGATGCTCACCACACTGGCAGGTTGCGCCAGCACGCACTTTGAGAACGTGCCGCTGGCAACGACGCAAAGCAACGTGGAGCGACGCGTGATCGACATCGACAATGGCGATCGCCCATTGGTGTTACTGGCATTCTCCGGCGGCGGTTCCCGCGCCTCGGCCCTGGGTTGGGCCGTGTTACGAGAGTTGCAGCGCTACCAATACACTAATCACGGACAGGCACGCCGCTTGACCGATGACATCGCCGTGATTTCGTCCGCATCCGGTGGCAGCGTGATAGCCGCCGATTTCGCGCTCTATGGTAGCGATGGATTGGACAGCTTCAAGCGCAATTTCCTGTTGCCGGACAATACCAATACGTTGAACGGAGATGCCTTGAATCCCGTAACGTGGATAAAACTGGCACTCACAGGATCAACACGGATCGACCTGGTCGAAGAACTGTTCGACGCCCAGCTATTCAAGAACAAGACTTATGCCGACCTCAACGTCCCGGGAAAGCCATATCTGATCGTCAATGCAACCGATATGGCAACTGGCAATGTGTTCCCATTCACGCCACCGCGCTTTGATGACATCTGCGCCGATCTCGATCACCTGCCGATTTCCTCTGGCGTTGCCGCATCGGCGGCAGTACCCATTATTTTCTCGCCAATGGCATTGCGCAATTACTCGACCAGCAATTGCCCGAACCGGGCAATGCCACAATGGATCACCGCCAAGATCAACAAACCGCTTTCCCCTTATCTGAACATCGACGATTACCGCTCCGCACGCTATGCATACGACTTACGGGGCGGCAAGGATAGCCACGACACACCACAATACTTGTATATGCTCGATGGCGGCCTGGCGGACAATCTCGGTGTACATGGTCTGATTGAAGCCATTTCGTCGCCCTATGCCGCGCCTATCATCGTGTCCAGCCCGTCTGACGGATCGCGCAGTTCTATCCTGCAAGCGATCAACAATGGCACGATCAAGAAAATCGTAGTCATTGTCGTCAACTCGCGTGCGACAGCCCCAAGCGCCATCGCGCAATCTCCCGACGTACCCTGTATCGCGCAAATGATAGGCAGCGTCGCCTCGACGCCTATCGATTCCACCAGCAATGCCATGGCTGCGCAAATGGATACCTTGCTGCAAAACCTGACTGCCGCCAGCAGCGCCACTTCGAACAATCCAGCATTCGCCGGTTTGAAGGTCTATGGCGTCCTGGTGGATTTCGACTTATTACGCATCAGCGATCCAGCACAATTCAAGTTGCAAAGCGAAGTCAACCAGATTCCGACCTCGTGGACAATCACCAGCGACAATCTGGATGCAATCAACCAATCCGCCATTCTGTTGCTGCATCAGCATCCGTGCTTTCAGCGACTGCTGATGGATATGCAGATTACCGGTGATTTTATACAACCGGACTTTGCAAAAAACGGCTGTCGCCAGGCAAGCGATTAGCCACAACGACAATAAACAAAAATAAAATTTCAGGGAACCGATGAATCCAAAATTAAAAGACAGCATCACCGAAGCACAATCCTTACTCGCGTACGCAGCACGTAGTGGCATTCCCATCGATGCGGCCATGGTAGGTACGATCACAGCGACAGCAGCCAAATATTCCAGCGGCAATGGCACCCTTAGCGACCAGGAAGAAACCGCATTCTGGATGGCATTCGACGCCTTGGCAAAAACACTGGCGCCCGTGACCGTGTCGAGCATCATGGCAACCATGGATTCCAATGCTACGCCAGACCGGCATTTCTTCGGCATACGCATGGTGCGTTGGTCACCCGCACGTTGGGCGGTATTCCAATACACGATGCTGGCATATGCTGCACTCGTGATCCTGATACCGATACAAATCTACTGGCTGGTAGGCGTCGTCATCACCACAGATATTCAGGCGACAGAAACCACGTTCACGCAATTGCAGTCCAACGTCGATAAGAGCGAGCAGAAGGACAAACAGATGACGCACCAGCAGTTCCAGATTGAGTCCGGCTACAAATTGCTGGAGATATGGAGCAGTTTCTGGGAAAAGAGTGTGGAAGAATTGGCGCCAGCCTGCAACAACGTCGATGCCGAGCACAGTAGCTTATGCATGAAGACCTCGCGCGAGAAATCGGCAAGTGTCGTGTTGCGCATATTGCAGCAATACTTCCTGCCGATGCTGTATGGCCTGCTCGGTGCAACGGTATACATCCTGCGCACACTGGCTAACCAGATACGCACACGCTGCTATTCCAATTCATGCGATATCGACTTCCGAATCCGACTCTTTCTCGGCACCTTGGGTGGTTTGGTATCGGCATGGTTCCTGACGCCGGACATTGCTAATGGCATCTTCAAGAGCCTGTCACCGTTTGCGATTGCCTTCCTCACTGGCTACAGCGTCGAGTTATTGTTCGCAGCGATGGATCGCATGATATCCATGGTCACACAACCGGCGAAATAGACCTGAGAGCGTCGCGATATCCTCGCGACGCTTTACCTTTACACGCGCAAGCCTAGTCGGCAGTGATGCGCAAGAAGTGGTTCAAGACGTGGAAATGATCGTCGAAGAACTGGTTTTCCATCACTGCCAGCTCCGCAATCGGTATCCAGTTCGCCTTCGCTGCATCGTCGCTGCCTTCCACCTCTGGAAGATGCTCGATTCCCAGATCGAAGAAATGGGCATGCGTAATCGTCCTGCCGCGCAGGCTGCGGTCAGGATGATCAAACACTTTGACATCGCGGAAAGCATCATAGAGCGAAGAGGTCAGTACGCCCAGCTTGGTCTCTTCGCATAGCTCGCGCACGGCACCTTGCAACAAGCGTTCACGTGGTTCGAGAAAACCACCCGGCAATGCCCACAAGTTCCTGCCCGGGTGCGCTTTGCGCTTGATCAACAATATATGTCCGGCCGTTTTCACGACGGCATCAACGGTGGTGAAGATAGGCGGATATGGCGCAACAGCCCAGGCTTTGCGATACGCTTCAATCGCCTTATGTTCTTGCACGATATCTTCGTAACGTTCCAGTCGCGTCCAAGCCTTCAGGTATTGACGAATTGCATTCGGCAACAATTCATTGCACGCCGTCAGCGATACATCGATGTCTTCCGCCTCGAACAGAATGCGACGGATGCGGGTCGAATCGATAGCGACTTCAACGTCAGCCGCTTGCAAAGACCATTGCGGGAACAGGTTCAGGTAATAGCTGGAGGCGTCCTTGAAATGGCCGATCAGGCAGACGCGCTGCGCATCCGGTGCCAGCCGTTTGACTTCCCGCTGAACGGCAGCGGACCAGCGTGTGTCTTCGTAGTAGTCACGCATCGGGATGAAGCTGATACGTTCGGCTTCGCGCGGTGGCAAGGTCGCGGCAATCATCGCAGCACGCTCTTCCCATGTGAATGGATTCTTCGCGCTACGCGCATGAAAAGCCGAACCAAGCACAACGACAACACGCTGTGCGCTTTCCAGCGCTTTCTTCAACAGCGTCGCATGGCCGTTGTGAAACGGCTGGAAGCGACCAATCAGGACGGCAACATCCGCCAAAGGGTTTTGACTCATCGGCAGTCCTCAATATTTAGCAGCAATCGGCATTTGACGTCCGCTGCCAAAGGCACGCGAACGCACGCGGATGATAGGTGGGGCTTGACGACGCTTGTATTCATTGCGTGCAACCATACCGAGCAAGCGCTTTACCAATGCACGCCCTTCTTCAGTCGATTGCAGCTTCGTTGCCGTCGCGTTGGCAACCTGCACCTCATATGCTGGCAAACGTGCACCTTCGATATGCCATTTCAGGAATTCATCAAGCAACTCGTATGGTGGCAGACTGTCGGTGTCCTTCTGTCCCGGGGCCAATTCTGCTGACGGCGGTTTGGTCAACACAGCTTCCGGGATGATCTCGCGACCAGCTTGATCATTGATGTGACGCGACAAGGCATACACTTCCGTCTTGTACAGATCACCGATCAAGCCCAAGCCGCCATTGGTGTCACCATACAAGGTGCAATAGCCGACCGAGATTTCACTCTTGTTGCCAGTAGTAAGCAACAAGGCGCCGAAAGTATTGGAATACTCCATCAGGATCGTGCCACGCACACGTGCTTGTAGGTTTTCCAGCGACAGGCCTTGCAGCGGCGCAGCAAAGGCATCGGCAAAACCTGCTGCATACTGATCGACCAGCGCACGTATCGGATGGGTATAGAGCTTTATGCCAAGGTTGTCGCACAGCGCTACCGAATCGGATACCGAACCCTCACTCGAATAAGCAGAAGGCATCGTGATCGCCAGTACGTTTTCCGCACCGAGCGCTTCTACTGCAAGTGCCAAGGTCAAGGCCGAATCGATACCGCCGGAGGAGCCGACCACGACCTTCGTGAATTTGCAGCGGCGTGCATAGTCGCGCAAGCCGAGCACAATCTGGCGGCGCGTGAATTCCGGCACCGACAAACCAACTGCATCCGGCACAGCCAATGCACTGCCATCGACGGCGACAAAGCGCCCCTTCTCCAATCCGATCACGCGGTATTCTTCGGCGAAACGTTCCGCCTCAAAGGCAACGCCTTGCGATGGCGATACGGCAAAGCTCGAACCGTCGAACACCAGTTGATCCTGCCCGCCGACCTGATTCACATATAGCAGCGGAATTTGTGTGTGCTGACACGCAGCGCTAAACAGCGTGTGCCGCTGTACACGCTTGCCGATATCCGATGGACTAGCGTTGATGCTGACGATCAGCTCTGCCCTAGCAGCGCGCAAGGCGTTGAAAGGGTTGACTTGATAATCACGCCCCGCATCGTTCCAGCCATCTTCGCAGACCATGAAGCCAACTTTGTGTCCGGCGACGTCGAGCATGCAAGCGACTTCCGGCCCTGGTTCGAAGTGGCGACGCTCATCGAAGATGCCATAGGTTGGCAGCAACTGCTTATAGTATTCGGCTACAACTTCACCATTGCGGATCGCCAACAATGCATTATGCAAAGGCTTGCCGACGCCAACATTGCGACGCACGGTGCCGATCACCGCAACCAGGGATGGCACATCGCGCGAAGCCTTCAATACCTGTTCCAGCGCGACTTCCAGTTTCGCCAGGAAGCTCACATCCTCCAGCAAATCGCCAGGATAGTAGCCACACAACGACAGCTCGGAAAACACCAGCATATCCGCGCCGTCGTTGGTAGCGCGCAGCATGTGCTTGATCGTCGCATCGACATTGCCATCAAAGTCGCCGACCGTGTAATTCAATTGGGCATAAGCTATTTTCAACATCTGATTGACTCCACTTCTTTCGCCTGTTTATTTCTCTGGATGATTAAAGACCTGACGCAGATAAGCAAGGAAGGTTTCATCCTTGCACAGCGTCTTGCCCTTCGCGTCCGACAACTTCGCTACCGGTTGGCCGTTACAGGACACCAGTTTCATCACGATATTCAAGGGGGTGATGCCGGTGTCATTGGTCAGATTGGTACCAATGCCGAACCCGGTCATCGTGCGGTCGGCAAAATGCCGGTATAAGGAAAATGCCTCAGGCAAATCGAGCCCGTCGGAAAATACCAGGCGCTTCGTGCTGGGATCGATGCGGAGCTTGGCGTAATGCGCAATCGCCTTTTCGCCCCAGACCACAGGATTACCGGAATCGTGACGCAAGCCGTCAAACAGCTTGGCGAAATACAGATCGAAGTCAGCCAGGAAGGCATCCATGCCGACCACGTCCGTCAATGCCGTACCGAGGTCGCCGCGGTATTCCTGCACCCAGCCTTCCAATGCCGCTTTTTGGAAATCACGCAGACGCACGCCGAAGGACTGATAGGATTGCAGGTATTCATGCGCCATCGTGCCGATAGGCACAAGGTTATATTTCTTCGCCAGATGCACATTCGATGTGCCTTTGAAGAATTGCGGTACTTCGCGCGCCAGTGTCGCTACGACTTCGTCATGCCATGCACCAGAGAAACGGCGGCGCACGCCGAAATCGAAGAACTCGAACGGGAAGCGCTTGGCAGGTTCGCGACCGAACTCTCGTAACGCCACAACTTTTGCATCAAGCCGCTTGCGTGCTTCCTGCAACGCCGCTTCCTGATCGAAGCGACGGAAATACAATTCATTGACGATGTACAGTACGAAGATTTCAAAACCCATCACGTGTACTTGCGGGCCTTTGGCGCGAATCACCAACGTATTGCCTTCAGTTTCCACAGTCAGGAATTTGCGCTGGAACCGGAATACCGTGAGGAAATCAACGAAGTCGCTTTTCATGAAACGCAGACCACGCAGGTAAGCCAATTCGTCATCGGCAAAGGTCATCGTACATAAATGATCGAGTTCACGATTGACGTCATCCTTCAATTCAGCCAGCGGATAAGCGGGTGTGTTGCGGCACACGAATGCATACTCTGTCTGCGCACCGGTGTTGCTGTGCAACAGGCACTGCCACATCGTGAATTTATATAAATCGTTTTCAAGCAGACTGCGTACTACAGGTTGGGTATTCATCTCAGCATTTCTCTCTATCCGGTTCAAGCATTTGCCAACAATTCAGGCAAGACGTCGGTGCTCTTCGCCACTTGCAAACCACGCGCCAACATGTCGTGCACAAAGTCGTCATATTGTGCCTGGAAGCCAGTCACAGGGCTCATGCAGTCAGTCAGCAATACCAGCTTGTTCAAATCGGCTTGCGCGAAGTTGTCGGCGATGTGTTCTGTGGTGGCACGTACGCAGTGGCTACCCGCTTCGCCGGTGATGAATACGCGATCCGCCCTCTTCAGCAATTCAATAAAGCCGCGATTCAATTGGGTATCAGGATCGTCTGCATCCGGCACTTCCGCCATCACTGCCGAATAGTGTTCAGTCCAGGGGTTCGAGCCTTTGTTGACCTTGTTGACGATGCCAAGTTGCGCATCTTCCCAGCGGTTATAAGCAGCACGCACATCGGCGTGTACATCATGTCCCCATGAGCCGATTTCGCAGTGTACAGGCCAGACCATCAGGCGATAGCGCCCCGCTGCCTCCAGGGTATCGAGATAAGCCAACACGCGAGGCAATGCCGCAGGATTGCGTGGCAGATATTTGCCTTCGCGCACTTCAGCGGCTGCGATCTGTGTAAATGGTGCGACTGCGCCACCGTCAGCATTCCTCCAGAAAGTTGGGTGGGCAATATCCAGCCTGTGGTGTGAATCCAGCGTCACACTGATGCCGCTGATGCCAGCAGCAGCGCGATTGATCAATTCAGCGACGCGCAGCATGTCAGCATGGGCGCCGCTTACTGGCAATGCCGGGGCGTGGTTGACACCATCAACAGGATTGGCAGGCAGGTAATTCTGTGGCAAGTCGCAAAAATCGTTTTGCGGATCAATCACCAGCAGATGCATATTCTTTTTCATCATTCTCTCCAATTCTCGTTTCTCATTTGCGTAACGCCAGTGTAGATCACTTTGTTTTATTTTGCAACTAAGTGTGCTATGATTTCCATCAACACGGGAAAATTACCGTATTTCCCTTGCAAAGCAAAATAGAAGTGACGTACAGCAACATTGAATAATTAGCGTTTTAGCAAATCCGTATGGTACTGCATCTGGGCAGTGACTTCCCGATTGGCACGCCGACCAAATGAATATGAGGAAAACATGAATCAGGTTATCTGCACGGTGGACGTTGTTTTACTGACGCTGAAAAATGACGCGCTACACGTCGCCCTGTTAAAGCGCGACAAGGAGCCGTTCAAAGACACGCTGGCACTGCCTGGCGGCTATATCCACGCCAACGAAGATATCGATGCACGCGATGCAGCGCTACGCGTGTTGCGCGACAAGACGGGGATCAAGCCGCCTTATCTCGAACAACTGGCGACATTTTCAGGTAGCAAGCGCGACCCGCGCGGCTGGTCGGTTTCGATCACTTATTACGCATTGGTGTCCAACGAGGTCATCGAAAGTGCCGGGCATCCTGATGTGAAACTCGTGCCAGTGGATCGCAAGCAGAAACATCCGTTCGATCACCGCCTCATCATCGACACCACCGTCGCCCGCCTGCGCAGCAAGAGCCAGTATTCGTCGCTGCCCTGCTATCTGGTCGGCGAGACATTCACGCTACCGCAATTGCAGCGCGTGTATGAAGCATTGATGGGCGAGCCTTTGAACAAAGTCAGCTTCCGCCGCAAGATTGCGGAGATGGATGTGCTGGAAATGCTCGAAGGTCAATTCGCTGAAGCAGGCGCACATCGCCCTGCGCAGCTCTATCGGCTCAAAGCCGAATGGCGCGATGAATTGATGCTGCTGGAACGTGGCCTGTAATCATCAATCGTCAGCACGATCTTAATTTTTGGAGGACTTATGTTTGGCATCAAATTCGCAAAATTTCAACCCGGCACCTATGTGATGCAGTACAAGAACGGCACCATCCGCCGTGAAGGTGCAGGTCTTGCATTCTTTTACTATGCGCCGACGACAGCCATGGTCGCGGTTCCTGTCGCCAGCGGTGAAGTACCGTTCATCTTCGAGGAAAGCTCGGCCGACTTTCAGCAAATCACGGTGCAAGGGCAAGTCACCTACCGTATCAATGACCCGAAGCGCATCGCCAACCTGCTCAATTTTTCGATCAATCCGAATAACCAGCAATACATTGCGGATGATCCCAAAAAGCTGCCGCAGCGGATTATCAACGTGATCAAAGTGCAAACCCGCAAAGGCATACAGGATTTGCCGTTGCGCGATGCACTGAAAGCGACAGACAAGTTGGTCGAAATGGTGAGCGATGCGATCAAGCACAGTGGTGAAATGGAAGCCTTGGGCATCGAGATTCTCGGCTTATCGATATTGGCAATCAAGCCCACACCAGAAACTGCACGTGCATTGGAAGCGCAAGCACGCGAACAGATTTTGAAGGAAGCCGATGAGGCGGTCTATACCCGCCGTAACTCCGCCGTCGAACAGGAAAGGCGTATCAAGGAAAACGAGCTGAACACTGAAATTGCAGTGGAAAACAAACGCCGCCAAATCCGCGAAACACAGATGGATGCCGAACGCAGCATCCAGCAAAAGCAGCACGAATTGAAGCAATCGGAAATGGATTCGAAGATCGCACTGGAAGCGAAGAATGCGGACTTGACGACACTGTCAACCGATAACGCCAAGCGTGAAGCGGACCTCAAGGCTTACGCTGTATCAGCCTTGATGAAGGCCTATGCAGAAGCCGATCCGAAGCTGGTGCAAGCATTGGCAATGACAGGCATGCAGCCGGGGCAAATGATTGCGATGGCGTTCCAGGAATTGGCTGACAAGGCGGGCAAGATCGGCCAATTGAACATCACGCCGGATCTCTTGCGCGAAGTAATCGATAGCCCGATGCGGTGATGCCATGCGCTTAAGCGAAAACAAAGTCGTACTGGTCACACGCAAGACACGACTGGAGGAATTGATCGCGAAATACAATACCTTCAGTCAGGCCAAATTTTACGTCGAACATCTGGGTGCGGATTTTTCCGACTACGTGCTGGAGCATGAAAACTACCAAGCCTGCATCCGCGATGCGGAAACGACATTGCAGGCGTTTCTGCGCGTGCAAATTGTTGATCGCAGCTTCCTGCCGAATTTTTTGTTCGGGCCACAGGATGTGATCGTCACGTTAGGGCAGGATGGCTTGGTTGCCAATACATTGAAATACCTGGAGCATCAGCCTCTGATCGGCATCAATCCCGATCCCGACCGTTGGGATGGGGTATTACTGCCGTTCAAAGTGGGGGACTTGAAGAGCATCACGCCCGAGGTCATGGCGGGCAAGCGGCGCATTCAGGAAGTGACGATGGCGAAGGCGCAGTTGAATAATGGTCAGGTGCTGTATGGCGTGAACGATATTTTCATCGGACCGAAAAGCCATACCTCAGCGCGCTATACGATCTCTTTGAATGACAGGCAGGAGCAGCAATCGTCCAGCGGCGTCATCGTCTCCACCGGTCTAGGTTCCACCGGTTGGCTGAAAAGCTTATTGGCGGGAGCAAATGCAATTGCCGGAACGACGACAGCCAATCAGGAAGCAACGCGCACGCCTTGGGATGCGGATCGGTTGCACTTCACCGTGCGAGAGCCCTTCCCCAGCAAGCGTTCTGCAACGACCTTGGTCTATGGGCAGATCGAAGGCAACGCCAGCCTGACACTGGTTTCGCAAATGCCGGAGCATGGCGTGATCTTCAGCGATGGTATCGAGGCAGACTATCTGGAATTCAATTCAGGCATCGTCGCCACACTGAGTATTGCAGAGAAAAAGGGATGTCTGGTGATGTGATGTACAAGCGACGTTGTTCGCTCCAGCTTTAGTCCAATAGCGCCAGCAATTGCGCGCATGACTCGCCATTGCGGCGCTCTACCACCGAAGCACACACCGACACGTGTAGCGACGCCATCGTCTTTTCAAAGCGGATCGCCGCGACCTCCTGCTGCACCAAGGTTGCGTAACGCATGCATTCGTCGACATCGGTATCAGCGACGAAGACCACGAAACGACCATCGCCACAACGCGCCGCCAAGCGGAAGCGTTGTGTGTCGCGTGCCAGTATCGTGCCTATCCTGCGAATCACCACCTCGCCGCCGACGTGTCCGTATTGCTTTTGCGTAGCAGCAAAATCTTCGACATTGAAGACCAGCAAACTGAGGCGCAATGCCGCATTGTGCTCATGCATCCGTATCACCAGATCGGCTGCGTCTTCCAGATAATGGCGATTGAACAAGCCGGTCAATGGGTCACGCACAGCCAGTTGATAATGCTTCAACTGATCGGTCTCATGCGCGATGGTGCCGCTCTTGGCTTGCTTCAAATCATCATAGGCCAGCACCAATTCCTTGTTCGCTGCTTTGACTTGTTGTTCCTGCATTTTTTCGACTGTCAGGTCACGATACAGCGTCACAAAACCTGTCATCTCGCCCTGCTCGTCATAAATGACGCGTCCAGTTATTTCGAGAACGGTGCCATTGGGGCGGGTACGGATGAATTGATGCGGTTGAAACTTACGTGTCAGCGCCAGTCTTTCCTCGACCTGGGTATCGATGTTGCCGGGGCCATATTCGCCGCGCTCGGCATTGAAGCGGAACACATCGCGCATCGTTACACCAGCGCGCATCAATTCGGCAGGAAAATCCAGCAAGCGGCAAAACGCCTCGTTCCAGAAACGGAGCGTCAGCGAGCTTTCGACTATCGTCACGCCTACCGGCATATACTGCATTGCAGCGACGAGTTCGTTGAGGCTCAAATTGGCAATGTTTGTTTGGGTCACCATAAGCCGCATCGCATTGGTCGGAGAGGTCAAAATCAGATTATCAGATGTCATTTCCCCACAGGCATTTTGCCATCACTTTTGCAGATTTGTGCAGTTCAAAGCGATTAGAGACTGCGATTTTCTCAAATGCAGCAACAGTATCCTCCCTCTTGGGCGCATGAGGCACGTAGAATGATATTTTCGTCCTATGAAAGCCATCACGACATGGTTCACTTGCGTAATGAAATGGAATAGTTCAGCATGCGTAAATGTTTCATTGCTAACGTGAATTTCACTCTACAAATGGCGCTTTCTCCCTCTCCTCATTCTCGAACAGGCAATGCGTAAGAATCTGACAAATTGGGTGAGCGGTTTTGGCGGTTCGGCGCACGACGCGTTTGATCCCGCGACACGTCAGCGCCTTGGCTTGGTGACCTTGTTGGCATGGGCGGGATTTGGTGCAAATGGTTTATCGTCAGCGTGCTACGGGCCGGAGAAAGCCTTCCTCGCACTAGGCGAACATACCGAACTGGCACCGGCACTTGCATTGGTGACGATGCTGACCGTATTCCTGGTCGCCGCAGCGCATGCGCAATTGATCAAGTTGTTCCCGTCCGGCGGTGGCAGTTACCGTATTGCGAAGGAATTGCTTGGTCCTAACTTCGGACTGGTGTCCGGCGCGGCGCTGTTGATCGATTATGTGCTGGCAGTTGTGGTTTCCGTCGTCAGCGGCACCGATGCGATTTTCAGTGTCTTTCCGCCCGGCGCACAGGCATACAAACTCTATCTGGAATGCGGATTGACGACGGGCTTGATCCTGTTGAACCTGCGCGGCATGCGCGAATCGATTGCCTTGCTGCTGCCGATCATGATCGGCTTCCTGCTGCTGCATGGGAGCCTGATCATCTATGGCATCGTCATGCAAAGTCACCATCTGGTGCACGCAGTCAGCGACTCGGCACAACATGCGTACACACTATCGCAGACGACCGGCATCGGCTTCACCGCTGCGATCTTTTTACGTGCGTATGCATTCGGTGGCAGTACTTACACCGGTGTCGATGCGGTGTCGAACAATGTACATCTGCTGGCTGAGCCGCGCATACGCACCGGCACGCGTACGTCATTCTACGTGGCACTTTCGCTGGCGTTGACCGCTGGTGGGTTAATCTTCCTGTATTCGCTATGGCCGTCGCATTTATCGACATCGCGCACCTTGAATGCCGTCGTATTCGATGCTGTAATCCAGCAGTTGCCGCTTCCTCCAGGTACAGCCGATAGCCTGCTGTGGCTGACGCTGGCTTTCGAGGGCGGATTACTCCTGGTGGCGGCGAATTCAATTTTTATCTTTGCGCCTTCACTACTCGGCTACATGGCAAGCGATTCCTGGCTGCCGCATCGCTTCCGTAATTTGTCCAGCCAACTCGTACGACGTAATGGCATCTATTTCGTCGGTATTTGCGCATTGGTGCTGCTGGTGTTGACCGGTGGTGACGTCAAGTCCCTGCTGATCTTGTTTAGCATCAACGTCTTCCTGAGCCTGGCGATATCGAAGATGGGCCTTTGCCGCTATTGGTGGAAAAACCGTGCCGAAAATCGTCTATGGCCGTTACGCATTACCCTGGCGGCGGTCAGCTTTGCCATCACTGCCGGTATTTTGGTTTTGACGCTGGCGGGTAAATTTCTCGATGGCGGTTGGGTCACTTGCTGCTTGACGCTATGCGTGATCGGCGTTTGCATCGCGATCAAGCGCCATTACAGCTGGGTCAAAGTAAAGCGCAAGGAAATGGATGCGATCTTCCATGCAGTCGTGGAAGCATGCGAACACGCGCAACCTATCGCAGCCGACAACAGCTTGCCAACAGCGATCTTTTTCGTCACCGAACACCTCGGCTCGGCCATGCATGAACTGTTGTGGGTGCATCGATTATTCCCTGATCGCTTCCGCAATGTCGTTTTCGTCAGCGTACTGGAAGTCGATGCAAAAGCATTGGGCGCATCCGACGTCCGCGCCGCCACGGAAGAAAAAGTGGAGAAGACCTTGCGTGCGCTGGAAGGCTTCTGCCATGCCAACGGAATTGGCACTGAACGTTTTATCTCGCACGGTACCGATCCAGTCGAGGAATTGCACAAGCTGACCTTACGCGTAGTCGGCGAATATACCGATAGCGTTTGCTTTGCGAGTAAATTCATCCTGCCAGTGAATCGCTGGATTACCGAGTGGTTGCACAACCAGACTACGACGACATTACAACATCGCTTGCATTTGCAGGCGATTCCGCTGGTAATTCTTGCGATTGCGCTGAGTTAAGGAGAGAGATGCATGGATAAGGTCGATTGCATCGTCATAGGAGCTGGAGTCGTCGGATTGGCGATTGCGCGCGAGCTGGCACAGGCCGGTCACGAGGTAATCATCATCGAAGCACAAAATGCGATTGGCAGCATCACCAGTGCGCGCAATAGCGAAGTGATCCATGCAGGCATCTACTATGCGCAAGGTTCGCTGAAAGCGCAACTCTGTGTAGAGGGGCGCGAACTGCTTTATCGCTATTGTGCGGAACGGCACGTTCCACATGCACGTTGCGGCAAGTTGATAGTCGCAACGGATACCGCACAAAATGCACGGCTCGATGACATCGCCAAGCGTGCCGCCGCTAATGGCGTCAACGACTTGCGTCGTATCGATCAGGCTGAAGCACAAGCGTTGGAGCCATATTTGCAATGCACCGCAGCGCTGCTATCGCCATCGACCGGCATCATCGACAGTCATGCCTTGATGCAGCAATTACTGGCGGATGCGGAGAGCGCAGGCGCAATGTTGGCATTGCAAAGCGAAGTGATTTCTGCACACGTTGAGGCTGCCGGTATCAACCTGGAAATTTCGACAGCAGATGGTCAGCAATCGCACTTGCTGGCAAAGCGCGTGATCAATGCAGCAGGATTAACCGCGACACGGATTGCACGCCGCATTGTAGGGTTGCCTGCACAGACGATACCCACACAATATTTTGCAAAGGGCAATTATTTTTCATTGAGCGGAAAATCACCGTTCTCGCGCCTGATCTATCCAATGCCGGAAGCAGGCGGACTTGGCGTGCATCTGACGATAGACCTTGGCGGACAGGCGCGTTTCGGTCCCGATGTGGAATGGTTGGATATCAATGACGACAGGCAGGTCGATTATCGCGTCGATCCTGCACGCGGTGAACGTTTTTATGCATCGATACGCCGCTATTGGCCGCAATTGCCGGATGGCGCACTGCTGCCCGGCTATGCAGGCGTGCGCCCGAAGCTGACGCACGATGCGCAGGAAATCGACTTCATGATTCAAGGGCCAGCCGAACACGGTGTGCCGGGCTTGCTCAACTTATACGGTATTGAATCACCAGGGCTGACGGCATCACTGGCAATTGCCCGCCATGCCGTCAGCAAACTAGACGAGGCTTGATCAAAAGTCTGCGTGCAGGCGCATGCCGTAGAACGATACCGGGCCGCGATCCTGGTTGTAGCCCGGATTGGTCACGTACTGATAGTCGAAAGTCAGCGCCACATGTGGCATCACCTTGGCTTCGTAGTAGGTCTCGAAAACACGTTCTGGGGCATAGTTCAATTTGCCGTCACCGATCAGGATACCCATGCCGCCGTCAGTGAAATAGGTTTGCGCAGAACCGGAGATGCGATTGACGACACCGGCAATGCCGACGGTATCGTCGCCACGGCCCCAGCTTGTGCCTTTGATCGACAAACCACCGGATATCGATTGATCGATATCGGTGAATTCATACGCTTCCTTCTGGCCGTTTACGGCACTGACACGTGCGAATGCGCCGATGTCCGCAGTCAATTCCTGTTCGACGTTTAATACGACTCCTGGACGCGAACTGAAGTGACGCGTTTGCGCCACATCCGGCGCGGTATGCGTTTGCTGCGCCAATGCGACCGCATCATCATAGTTCGCCATGTTGGCGCGATTCATATAGGCCAACAACTTGACCTTGCCTGGATGGCCGAGCCATTGGTGACGTGCCTCGCCTTCCATGATGAATTCGTTCTGGCCAAAATTAACTCGTGTAATTTTCGCATTCGGCACGCTGGACATCGCGAAGAAGCCGCCACGCAGCGTCCACCAATCCTGATTCCATTCAACCGCCGCACCGTAGCTGTAGCCCCAGACGTCGGCGGAGTAATCGAACGCACCGCCATCGATCAGCGACCAGTTCAAGAAATCCGCACGTGGGTCATGCGCGTAGGTGTTGGTATCGAAAATATCCGGCACCGCAAATTTACCGACTGTCAGCACGACATTGTTTGCGGTCTGTACACCGCTCAATTGATTAGCCGCCGATTCGACCTTTTGCTCGTCACCGCCCAGGGAATACACCTGGCGGATAAAGGCGCGCGGCAAACGCAAGTATGGTGTGTTGGCACCGAGCTTGTAAGCACCGCCGCTCGGGAAGCCTGCAACACCGAGCGTATTGCTCAAGCCGAACCCCTGGTCAACCTCTGCATCGAGCCAGAACTCAGCGTGATACGGCAAGCGCACACCTGCAAACAAGGTCGCGTCGGTAGTCTCTTCAATCGGACTGGTCGCAGTCATGCTGTTGGTGCCGCTGTATGGCGACGTGAAAGACGGATGGCCTTGCGTAATGTTGGTGAGTTGTCCGTGCAAGGCCCATGCTTCCCCTTGATCTCCAGAACCGGTGCCAGTATTGGCAGCATTGCCGCCGATCTCATCAGCGCGCGCATCGTCGGTCGGCAACAGCGAGAACAGGCCAACACAAGTGGCGATGGCAACTGGCAGAGCAGCTTCACGGAGGGACTTCTTGATTTGAGTCATGTTAATTTTCTCTTCTTTTTGGCGAACGCCAGCCTTTCGCCTCGTTCGCTGCGAAATTGTATTCAGTTTAGTCAACGCCGGTTATCCGGCGCTACTACAAGTTTTAATGTGGGACTTTGACGAGGCGCTCCCTGCGCCTCGCTGGATTTGGATTAGAACGCCATCTGGAATACTTTGACGACTACCATGCAAACGGCAATCACTAAATAACCGCGCAGGATGCCCATCCACATACGGCTGGCACCGGTCAACTTGCCTGCTGGCAGTGTTTCCAGCGGTGGCATGCGCCATGCATCCATTTCGGCGCGACTTGGCTTTTCTTCGGATTCTGCTGGCAATTCGCCATTGGCGACGCGGTAGGCACGCAATGCATAACTACCGAGACCAAGCAGCAAACCGAGCACACAACCGCCAACCAGAATTTCCATTATGCGGTCGCCGCTGATGCCCGGGAAAACGACAGCAGCAGTCAGTACAATGGAGAGAATCACCAGTACGCCAACGATGGCAACCGTCATCAGGTTGGTCAAGCGGCTGTTCGTCCATGGACCGAGCACTGCCTTGTCATTGCACAACAGCAGCAGGAATACCGACGCGCTTGGCAGCAACACGCCTGCCAGTGTTTGTACGGCATTGGTCAACAGGCCGAGCGGCACGCCTGGAATCAACACCAGGCCAGCGGCAATTGCGATCAATACGCAGTAGACCGCATAGAAGCCTTTTGCTTCACCCGGCTTGCGGTGTAGTGAATGCTTCAACGACATCACGTCACCGATTGCATAAGCGCTGGACAGGGAGATCGCTGCAGCACCGATGATGCTGGCGTCAATCAATGCAATCGCAAACAGCATGCCGGGAATGCGGCCGTGGTATTTCGCCAGGCTCGTCGCAACGGCAGCGACATCAGTGAATTGACCAGCTTCGGCAGTACCGGCAAAGGTGTGAGCCATGCATGCCATGATCGCTACTGCGCCTATCACGACCAGCACGATGCCCAACCACAGGTCGATACGCTCATAGCGGATGAAACGCGGGGTGATGCGCTTGTCGATCACGTAGCTTTGCTGGAAGAACAATTGCCAGGGTGCGACTGTGGTACCGACAATCGCAATGATCAGCAACATCACATCCGACAACGGCGCGTTGCTTGGCATATGCGGAATGGCGAAGTCATGGACGACCTGACTCATCGGCGGATGCACCATGATGAACAGCGGCACCAGCAGCAGGCTGCCGAATACAAGGATCATCGAGAAGCGCTCGAAGCGGCGGAAATCACCCGTACCGGCAGCAGCCATGATCAATACGGCAGCCACGGCGATACCTGCGAGTTTTGGCAGGCCGAGGTAATCCAGCGCCAGGCTGATGCCGATGAACTCGGTCACTATCGTCAACGCGTTCAACAGGAACAGATCGATGACGCTGAATGCCCCCCAGAATTTGCCGAAGCGTTCCAGAATCAGGCGCGCATGGCCAACGCCGGTGACAGCGCCCAGGCGCAAAACCATCTCCTGATTCACGTACAGCACGGGAACCAGTAGGGCAAGCGTCCACAGCAAAGCTGTGCCGTGGTTTTGCCCGGCTTGCGCATAGGTGCTGAAGGCACCGGCATCGTTATCGCCGACCATCACGATCAAACCCGGGCCAAGGATGGCGAGCAGGGTTTTCAGGCGGGCCAGCCAACCTTGGCGCGGACCGGTATCGGTGCGCCGGATTGTACCGAAAGCGCCGCGGATATCACCGACGTGTGCGCTGTCGAGTACTGCGGTATTTTGCAGGTTGGACATTTTTATTCTCCGAAATATCAAATTCAAGCGTTCGCTTGCATCACCAATCAGTCAACAAGGCAAGCAGCAAACGGAATAGCTAATCAAAAGAGCGGCAGCAAAAAAGAAAGCCGCCGCCCCGCTACTGCTTATTGGCCTTGCAGGCTTGGGAACAGGCGGAACAATGCCCGTTTGATTGCAAATGGAACCAGTGTCGTTGTCATGGACACAGGCATGCTGTGTTGAACTTGATAGACGTCTGGCAGATTGGATACGAGTAATGCGAAGTTCATGATGTTGCTCCTTCAGGATCAAGTCCCGCGCCGGAACAACATGTTTGGATGGATCAGTGAGCCAAGGGGGTCACTGCAATCGCTTCAGACACGCAGTTCCAGCACGCGATTTCTAAACAAAAAATGCGTACGTTGGACGAGCTACAACTACTACTGTCGTCAGTCATGATGACTCCCGTTGGTTGATCAAAACCCGTGCAAGCGTGCACGAGCCACCATCGCCACGTAAGCAGCGATTTACTTTGCTTTGCGTTGGAAACACAAAGGCAATGCCGATTGCAATCGAAACAAAAGATAGGTTTCGAGAACAATCAAATTCCGCAAGCACAACACTTACGAAAGAAAACCAAACTGAAAATTAAGAAGTACCGCGAGATGCGCGTAATCATGTCATCGACAAGACCACGGCCAGAGAAACGAAGGAAGGGGCTTTGCCGAGAATTAGCGCGCAGACTGCGCGGTGCTACTACTGTGCTGTTCCAAGGAGTCGCCCCCAATTACGATAACACTCGCATGATATCCATCTTTGATTGATTTTGTCAATATCTTTACGGAAATCATTTACCACCGACAAAATGACCATTGCGCTATGATGTATTGGACAAGCTAATCTGCCAACTCGTTCCACCGTCATCGCTTACAGACCTATGCCTCAACATCTGCGCCTGCAACGCCTTACCCTGTTAGCCAGCCTGATCCTTACTTTCAATACAGCATCTGCCGATCCTGTCATCCAGCATCACTTTATCGAGGCACGCATTGCGCCGGATGCGAAACATGTCGCCTCCATCGAAGGCGATAGCGCGAGTGGCGGCGGGCCAGCGATACGCGATCTGGTGATCCGCAGTATCGACGGCAAGACAACGACGACCATTACACTGCCCTGCGGGCGCGTACCGCAATGCTGGCCGGGCTCGTCGACATGGATGCCGGATTCGCACAAGCTCACCTTCACCTTGCGCGCACCCGGCAGCCACGAGCGCACGTTGTATCAAGTCGATGCCGACGGCCACAACCCGAACAAGCTATTGGAATTCAAGGGCACGATAGAGTCCTTGAGCTACGGGCCGCAAGGGCAATTGGCGATGTTGGCAACGCAAGGCGCAATCAAGGAATCGGGTGCGACCGAAGCTGGTGCGCCGGCGACAGGCGATCTCGACGAAGCCCCGCCGGAGCAGCGCATTGCAATTCTCGATAAGGGTGAATTGCATTGGGCATCGCCGCCCGATCTATTCGTCTATGAATATGACTGGCGCCCCGATGGCCATGGTTTTGTCGGTACTGCAGCCCCCGGCGATGGCGACAAGAACTGGTGGATTGCCAAGCTGTATGCATTCGATATCGAGCAGGCACAAGCACATTTGCTGTACACACCGGCAAGCCCTCAGCAACAGTTGGCGATGCCGAAGGTATCGCGTGATGGCAAGCGCGTCGCCTTTATCGCAGGATTGATGAGCGACTTCGAATCAACCGGTGGTGATATCTACACCTTGCCGATTTCTGGTGGCATACCCGTCAATATCACGCCGAAGCTAACTGCGTCAGTCAATGCAGTTACATGGAATTGCGAAGACAAGTTATTGGCGGCAGTACGCGCTGGCGATGAAAATCAATTCGTCGAATTTGGGCAAGGTATCAAATCCGAGCAGGGCAAGATACTGGACAAGGGGCAGGACTCGCTAGCTGAGGATACGCCACAACTGGAGGGCGCATGCCCATCAAGGCAGAGCGCGCTGATACACGAGACTTTCAATCATGCAACGGAAATCGAAGTCGGTACGCCCGGTCATTGGCATGATCTGACGCACGCCAACGATGCCATCACCAGCAACTACGGCATACGCAGCCTGACCTGGGATAGCGATCAGTTCAAGGTACAAGGCTGGCTGATTACGCCCAGTACCTTGCCGCAGCATGGCAAGCTGCCATTGATCACCATCATTCACGGTGGGCCTTCCGCATCCGCACACCCACGCTTCCTGCATACGGGCGTCACCCAGCTATTGCTCGATCACGGCTATGCATTGTTCCTGCCGAATCCGCGCGGCAGCTACGGCCAAGGTGAAGCTTTCTCCAGCGCCAACGTGCGTGACTTCGGCTATGGTGATTTGCGCGACATTCTTCGTGGCGTCGATGCAGTCATTGCAGCAGCACCCATCGACCCAAATCGCATCGGCATTACCGGCCACAGCTATGGCGGATATATGACGATGTGGGCAGTCACACAAACCGCCCGCTTCAAGGCAGCGGTGGCCGATGCAGGTATCAGCAACTGGCAATCGTACTACGGCGAAAACGGTATCGATGAATGGCTGATCCCGTTCTTCGGCGCATCGGTGTATGACGACCCGGCAGTCTATGCAAAATCGTCACCGATTACGTTTATCAAGCAAATCCACACACCGACCTTGAGTATGGTGGGTGATGCCGATATCGAATGTCCTGCGCCACAAACACAGGAATTCAGCCATGCGTTGAAAGCACTATCGGTTCCCTCCTCCACCGTGATCTATCCGGGTGAGGGGCATCACTTCAACGATCCGGCCCATATTACTGATCGCGATAAGCGTTTGCTGGATTGGTTTGATCGCTATTTGCGCTAGACGCGCATTCGTACTGCCTGTTACGTCAATTCGATGAAGCAACAGGCAGTAATCAACACCTCAATCGGCTTCCAATGATTCCAGCGCCATGATGATGCGCTGCATGTCACCTGCATAAAATCCCGCCGCATTGATCGTATTGATTTCGACGATCCTGATTCCATCCGGTGTATCGCAGACATCAATCACGAAAGCACGATGTGGCTGCCAAATCTGGATGCATATCTCCACGTAATCGTGGAAACGCTGATCCACATCGCCGGAATAGAAGACCTGATCGCCTGTCTTATAGCGGGAAGCCGTAATGATCTGCCCGCCTGCAACCCAGAAGCGGTATTCCGCATAGATCGTCTTCGGCAGACAAAGCTGAATCCATGAATCGCGGTTCAAACTGCTGCCGTAATCCACTTCGAGTACGCAGACATTTTTCTGCCACTCGTTGAATTCCTGCACATCGAACACCTTGCCTGCGAAATACTTGGAGTCGTCTATGGGGCGAATGAATGTAGGCTCGCTAATCGATGCGTCCTTGAACTGGCATACATCACTATCGAAGTTAAGCATGCGCTCGCCCCAATGCATGCGTTGCGCGTGAAAGTCGCAATCGAACAAATCGTAAACACCAGGCATCCAATTGAACTTGTGAGCAGTATGGCGCATCGAGTAGGAACCAAAGCAAATCACCTTGGAATCAGTGATGCTCGGTTCAGGTATCAACTCGCCAACAAAAGGCACGACCTTATGAACAGAATAGGGAATGGCAAAACGCTCCAGTGTTTCAACCAAAGTATTCCATTCGTTCTCTTTGAACAGATTTTCTTGAATGATCCAGTGCATGTTGTTTTCGATTGCTATCGATACGACCGGTCTATTCGCTACCGCCAGTCGCTTCCGTCTTACGTGGGCGGCGGCTACGAGTACTTGGTTTGCGGGCTTTCTTCGGTGCAACAGCTTCCTCTGCCACAGCAAGTTCAACCACCACCGGGGCTTCGACAACAGCAACCTCCGCTGTGAGGGTAGGCTCGCTGGTTTTCGCCTTCGGCTTGCGCGCACCGCGTGTATTACGGCGCTGAGCTGATTTGGGCTTTTCTGTCGTGACGATTTCCGGTACAGCTTCAGTATCCGCCACAACCGCGTCCACAGCTACCGGAGTTTGCGTTGCAACCGTTGTTTCCACCGCCGCTTCTACCACCGCAGCAGCTGAGCCTACGCCGCGGAAGACGAAAGTGCCGGATTTTTCATCGCGACCGAAATCCAGCAAGCCGCGCGTCTGTGCTTCTTCCAACAGATTGCCGAACGTACGGAAGCCATAGAAATTTTCGTTGAAATCCGGCTTGCGGCGCTTGATCGCCTCTTTCAGCATCGACGCCCAAATCTTGCCGGTGTCGCCACGCTCGGATACCAACGCATCGAAAGTCTCGACGGCCGTTTCGATAGCCTGCGTCTTGCGCGCTTCCATTTCTTCGCGGCGACGCTGCATTTCTTCCGGCGTGCGCTTTTGTGTTGGCTGCGCATTGCGACTGTCTTTCTTCGCAGCCGCACGACGGATTTCACGTACGAGGTCATCGTAGAAAATGAATTCGTCGCAGTTGGCGATCAACAGATCGGATGTCGATTGCTTGACGCCGACTCCGATCACCTGCTTCGCATTTTCGCGCAGCTTCGATACCAACGGCGAGAAATCGGAATCGCCACTGATGATGACGAAGGTATTCACGTGCGACTTGGTGTAGCAGAGGTCAAGCGCATCGACGACCAGACGGATGTCGGCGGAATTCTTGCCGGATTGGCGCACGTGTGGAATTTCGATCAACTCGAAGTTTGCTTCATGCATGGTCGATTTGAAGCCCTTGTAGCGCTCCCAGTCGCAATAGGCTTTCTTGACGACGATGCTGCCCTTGAGCAAGAGTCGCTCCAGTACGGGCTTGATGTCGAATTTTTCGTATTTCGCATCGCGTACGCCCAAGGCGACGTTCTCGAAGTCGCAAAATACCGCCATGCTGAGGTTTTCGTTGGATGAGGCCATGATGTGCTTGTCAATTCTGGATGTGAAAATTGGGGAGGAGTGCGGCCGCGCAGGGTGCGCAGAAAGCGTAATACGCGGACATAATTTTGCCGACATACTAACGCAATACTGGCCCGTCAGCAGGAAAATAGTAAGGCGACTAGAATGTGATGGGTTAACAGTAACGCATTTGCAGTGAAAAGGATAACCATGCTGAACTTCGATTTCTACAACCCAACGCGTATTATTTTCGGTAAAGGCCGCATTGCCGATCTCGCTAAAGCAGTACCTGCGGGCGCACATGTGATGATTTTGTACGGTGGCGGCAGCATCAAAAACAACGGCGTGCTCGATGAAGTCCACGCTGCTTTACGCGCTCACAAAACGAGCGAATTCAGCGGCATCGAACCCAATCCCAGTTATGAAACACTGATGCAGGCCGTAGAACAAGTGCGCAATGAAGGTTGTGACTTCCTGCTCGCAGTCGGCGGTGGCTCAGTCATTGATGGCGCCAAGTTCATCGCAGCCGCGGTACAATTCGAGGGCGATCCGTGGGCAATTCTGGAAAAGCGCGGCGCCAACATTACGCGTGCCTTGCCTTTCGGCTCCATCCTGACCTTGCCAGCGACCGGCTCGGAGATGAACAGTAACAGCGTGGTCACGCGCAAATCGCTGAAGGCGAAGATGTCTTTTGCCAGCCGTCTGGTGTATCCGCAGTTTTCGATTCTTGATCCGACCAAGACTTTCACACTGCCAGTGCGACAAGTCGGCAATGGTGTTGTCGATGCATTCGTGCATGTCATGGAACAATACCTGACTTACCCGGTCGATGCACCAATACAGGATCGCTTTGCTGAAAGCATCCTGAAGACGCTGATCGAAGAAGGCCCGAAGGCATTAGCCGAGCCGGAGAATTACGACGTGCGCGCCAACATCATGTGGTGCGCAACGCTGGCCTTGAACGGCTTGATCGGCGCTGGCGTGCCGCATGATTGGGCAACACATATGGTTGGGCATGAATTGACTGCCCTGTTTGGACTCGATCATGCACAAACACTGGCGATCGTGTTGCCGAGCATGCTGAGGGTACGACGTGACAGCAAGCGCGAGAAGCTGCTGCAATATGCGGCGCGCGTCTGGGACTTGCATGGCGGTGACGAAAACATGCGCATCGACGTTGCCATCGACAAGACCCAGCAATTCTTCGAGCAGATGGGTGTGAAGACCCGCTTGCGTGACTATCAGCTTGGCGGCGAAAACATCGATGCCATCATCAAGCAGCTGGAAGACCATCGTCTGGTTACTCTTGGGGAGCAACGCGATGTGACGCTTGCAGTCAGCCGGGAAGTGCTGGAAATGAGCATTTAATCAATGACGATCAGCAATCAATATAGATAAATACCTGCTGCGAAAGTGCTAATATGTAAGCCGTTGCCTTTCGCAGGAGGTAGCAATGCCATTCCGGGCCGGTGTATCTGGAAGCACCATATTGTTGCGGGGTCGCAGCGTTGCGACGCTGCTGGTAGGTGCATTAGCTATCGGATGCGCGCATGCGCAAATTGCGATTCGCACCACCTCCCAGACTGATACCGCACCAAAATACATTGCGCGTTCCAATCAACCCTCGGCACCAGTCGAGGGCTTGTGCATCGATATCGATCGCGCCATCGAACGTCTTGATAATAGCTTGCACTTTACGGGTGAGCAATCCTGGATGCCACCCAATCAGGTTATCGGCGAATTGGGAAAAGGCCATCTGGATATGGGTTGCGGCTTCATGAAAACGGATGAGCGCAAACAATTCCACTTCATCGACCCGCCCCTCTTTACAACCGATTTAGTGCTGGTTGCACGTGCCGACGATCCGGTTGTGATCCACAATTGGGATGACTTGCGTGCACTGGGTGACAAGAGTGTCATCCTGGTCGATCACGACTATGCCTTGGTCGGCACCCTGAAAGAGCATGGTGATTTGCACTATGACGATACGACCTGGGGCTTGAAAGAGAATCTGCAAAAACTACGCGCTGGCAAAGGACGGTTTTATCTGCACCGCCTATTGGGCTTGGTCGATGGCATCAAGCGCGCGGGCATGAATTCGGATGTGCGTATTTTGCCGACATCGCTGTACCGTCAGAGCTACTACATGGTATTTGCACCGCAAGCATCAACTGATATGGTGCAACGAACCCAGAAAGCAGTCGCCACGCTGTCGAAGAATGGCGACTTGTTGAAGCTGCTGCAGAAGTGGTCAAATATTTTCGTGGAATCGCAAAGGTCGGATATGCCATCACCAACGCAATCACACTGATTCGATGATCATTGATTCGACCATGAAACGAAATGCTGGAATCCATTCCGGCATTTCATTCGTACAGACTTAGTGCCCACCACCTGCACCAGCAGCACCGAATGGTGGCTTGGTAACCCAGATGAAGCCGATCAACAGGACGAACAGGATAGAAATTCCCCAGAACACTTCCTTGGTTGCCAGCATCGCACTTTGCGCCTGGATCACGTTCTGCACCATGCCGTAAGCTTTGTCTGTGCTCAGCCCCATGTTTTGCAAGCGGCTGACGTAATCAACAGAATTGACGCCGTTCACCGTGAAATTTTCAGCCAGTCGCACAGAGTGAATCTGTGTGCGGTGATCCCACAGTGTCACCACAATCGCGGTACCGAGACTACCCGACAAAGTACGGAAGAAGCTCGACAAACCTGATGCCGCCGCCAGCTTGTTCGGCTGAATGCCGGACATGATGATCTGGTTGATCGGCACGAAGAAGCAGGCCACTGCAACACCTTGCATCAAGCGTGGCAGGAACACCAGCGAGATCGATGTATCGAGCGTGAAAGTCGAAAACCAGTAAGCTGTGATCGCAAACACGAGGTAGGCGACACTCGCCAACATACGCAAGTCGAAGCGCTGAATATTACGGCCGATGATAGGCGAAAGGATCAACGCGAAGATACCGACTGGCGACGTCGCGATACCAGCCCATGTTGGCGTATAACCCATCACTGTTTGCAGCCACAGCGGGAACAACACCGTCATCGCGAAGAAGGACATATAACCGACCGCCATCGCAATCACGCCATAACGGAAATTAGGCTTGGCGAACAACGACAGATCGACGATAGGATGATCATCAGTCAACTCCCATGCAATCGTAAATGTCAGAGCGACGACGCAGACGATACACAGTGTAACGATCACAGGCGAGTTGAACCAGTCAAGGTCATTACCATTATCGAGCATCAATTGCAGGCTACCGACGCCGAGTACCATCAGAACCAAACCGACGATATCGATAGGCTTGTTCTCGGTTGGGGTTTCACGTCCCTTCAGCAACGTATACGCGATGAATGCAGCGGCCAAGCCAATAGGCGCATTGATGTAGAAAATCCAGGGCCATGACATGTTGTCGGTGATGTAACCTCCTAACAGCGGGCCGCAGATTGGGGCGACCACGACCGTCATCGCCCACAATGCCATCGCCATGCCGCGCTTTTGCGGTGGATAGTTTGCCAGCAGCAGTGCTTGCGAGAGCGGCACCATCGGGCCAGATACCAGACCTTGCAGGAAACGGAAGCCTACCAACATCGGCAAGCTGGTCGCCAAGCCGCACAAGGCGGAGGCAATCGTGAACAGGAATACCGAGGTCACGAAGGTACGCACTTCACCGAAGCGCTTGGCTATCCAGCCGGTCAGCGGCACCACAATCGCTGCTGCCAGACCGTAGGAAGAAATCACCCAGGTACCCTGGTTGGCACTGACGGCAAGATTACCGGCAATCGTCGGAATCGCGACGTTCGCAATCGAGGTATCGAGCACTTCCATAAAGGTTGCAAGCGATACCGCTATCGTGAAGATGAGGAGCGCGTTACCGGATAGTGGCGGTAACGCAGGTTTTGGGGTATTCATTCGTCGTGTCCAGCTTCGTGAGCGATGATGCCATCAGCCTTGGTGTTAGCCTCGCTCCACAGACTGTCATAGACCGGTGTTTCGAGCGCTGCATCTGGCAAAGGCAAAGCAGAGAGCACCTCGCCATCGCGGTTGTGCGTGTCGATGCTGACTACCGTCGATAAACCTACGCGCAGCGGATGGGACTTGACTTCAGCCGGGTCGAGCGCGATACGAACAGGTACGCGTTGCACCACCTTGATCCAGTTACCGGTTGCATTTTGCGGTGGCAACAGCGAGAACGCACCGCCTGTACCGGCAGAGATGCCAGCGACCTTGCCGTGATAT
>Ga0116226_10000111_pt1 | contig 58834 bp, 52 predicted proteins | sample S1TSphfallax_FD_89692 | JGI IMG/M metagenome (GOLD analysis project Ga0116226, IMG submission 89692) | Host-associated microbial communities from peat moss isolated from Minnesota, USA - S1T2_Fa - Sphagnum fallax MG | ecosystem: Host-associated > Plants > Peat moss > Unclassified | place: USA... | reverse complement strand
TCATCGATCTTGCCGTTGACCGTCCAAGCCGTGTTCTCGTAGCGATCCTTGTCGTAGGCCGGCTGGAACGCGGTGATTTCGTCGGAGCCCAGGGTCTGGCCGTTCGAGGAGATCGGATAATCGGCAAAGTAACCGTCGGCTTCCATGTTCTGGTAGCTCTGCGTGACGAGCAGGTTCCAGTCCTCGGTGATCTGCCAGAGGGCGCCTAGCCGGAAGCCGGTGTAGGTCACCGGGTTCGTCGCGTTCGCGACGAGGTTGTTGTTGTTGATGCTGGGGCCGTTCGGCACGGGCAGCGTGAAGGTGCCCGGCACGTTGTTGATGTAACCGCCGCGACGGTCGTCGAAGATCGTCGCGCGCACGGCGAGCACGCCGTCGATGACCGGCAGGTTCAAGGTGGCGACGGCCGAGGAATTCGGGTCGCCGCCCGCGGTCGTGCCGTACGTGACGTTGACGTTGCCTTCGGTCACGTCGAGCTTCGGCTTGTTCGTGATGTAGCGTATCGCCCCGGCTTCGGCGCCGCCTCCGAACAGCGTGCCTTGCGGACCTTCGAGGACTTCGACGCGCTCCATGTCGGCCATGTAGACGTCGACGTTGCGACCCGGGAACTGCATCGATTGGTCGTCGAGGTAGACGGCGACGTTCGGGAACGGCGCGGTCGTCGCGGCGGACTGGTTACCGGCATTGGTCGCCGCGAGTCCGCGCATATAGATCTGGCCCGCGCCGGGGCCGTTCGACGCGTAGGTCACGTTCGGGGTGTATTTCAACAAGTCGTCGAAAGTCGATACGTTGAGTTGGGTCAGTTGTTCCGTGGTCAAAGCCTGAATCGTGATCGGCACGTCTTGGATGGATTCATTGCGCCGCTGCGCGGTGACGACGATTTCCTGGATGCCGGAGGTATCGGCATCGGTCGCATCGGCGGCGTACACGGTGCTGGTTCCCGCGGCCGAGGCGCCGAGCACGACGGCGATGGCCCACCTGAGCTTTCGGTTGGTGTTCAAGAAACTCTCCCTAAGGATTCCGTTGTGAAAAAGAAACAAACTGTCGCAATTCAGTAAAGTCGTGATTCAGTAAAGACCGCTCGGTTAGCGCAATACGACTTCCAGCCGCAACGCTAAAAGCGGTCGTCTTGCAGCGCGATCGAAGCTTGTGCCGCGTATTCTCGCGTTGCTTTTTACTCACAACAAATGTCAAGTTCACTATAGAAGCGTTACAAAACGATGACAAGAGCGTTCACTGGCCCGCGCGCAATTTAATTAGGGGCGCAGCACGGCAAACGCGCGGTTGCGCCGGCCATTGGAACCGAGCTACTGTGCCCGCGAAACGAACCTCGATTGGTTGCGACGCAACAGCTCAAGCCCATGCAAATCTCCCGTCTCACTCCCGCGCTCGGCGCGATCGTCGCCGGCATCGACCTCACGGAAGAATTGTCCGAAGCTGCGATCCTGCGGCTCGGTGAGCTGCTCGCCCTGCATCAAGTTTTATTCTTCCGCAACCAGCCGCTGACCCCGAGGCAACAATGCGATTTCGCCGCCCGTTTCGGCGCGCTGCACATTCATCCGATTTATCCTCTGCTCCCCGATTTGCCGGAGATCATGGTCATCGACACCCACGAGAACTTCCGGCCCGACAACGACAACTGGCATACCGACGTGACTTTCAGCGAGACTCCGCCGCTCGCCGGGATCCTCGCCGCGAAACAGCTGCCGAGCACCGGCGGCGACACGCTGTGGTCGAGTAATCGCGCGGCTTACGAGGCTTTGTCGACGCCGCTCAAACTGATGCTCGCCGGGCTCACCGCGGAACACTCGGTGGTGAAGTCCTTTCCCTCGGGTCGATGGGGCGCCGATCCGGCCTTCAAGGAGCGCTACGAGCGCGCCGTGGCGAAGCATCCGCCTGTGACTCATCCGGTCGTGCGCACGCATCCGGTGACCGGCGCCAAGGGATTGTTCGTCAACGACGGCTTCACGACGCACATCAACGAGTTGAACCCGCGCGAGAGCGAGGCCATGCTGGCGTTTCTGTTCGCGCACGCAGCGCGGCCGGAGTTCACGATCCGCTGGCAATGGCGCGTCGATGACGTAGCATTCTGGGACAACCGTGTCACCCAACATTACGCCGTCGCGGATTACCTCCCCGAGCGGCGGATCATGCATCGCGCGACCGTGGTGGGCGACCGACCCTACTGACTCCCGCTCAAGCTTCCTCGAGAATCTCGCGGATGCGCAGAGCGAGAGTCTCCATCGCGAAGGGTTTCGTGATCATCGTCATGCCGGGTTCGAGAAAACCCGGCGCGATCGCCGCAGTCTCCGCGTAACCCGTCATGAACATCACCTTGAAGTTCGGTCGCAATTCCCGGGCGGCGTCGGCAACCTGACGGCCGTTGAGGCCCGGCAGACCGATGTCGGTGATCAGCAAGTCGATGCGCCGTTTGGATTCCAGGATCGCGAGCCCCGAGGGCCCGTCGGCGGCCTCGAGCGCCCTATAGCCCAACTCGCAGAGGACCTCGACGATCAAGCCACGCACGACCGCCTCGTCCTCGATCACGAGCACGGTTTCGTTCTTGCCGGTCACGCGGCCGGCATCCGCCTCCTTCCGCAGGGAGCCATCGTCCCGATTCGCGCCGCGATGCACCGGCAGGTAGATCTGCACCGTCGTACCGATACCGAGACCGCTGTCGATCGTGACGAAGCCGCCGGACTGACGCACGAAACCGTAGATCATCGACAGACCTAGCCCGGTCCCCTGACCGATCGGCTTGGTCGTGAAGAACGGCTCGAACGCGCGGTCGATCGTGTCGGCGCTCATGCCGGTGCCCGTATCCGTGACACCGATGAGGACGTATTGACCCGGCTTTCCGTCCCGCAACTCGCCGGCCCGCGCGGCGTCCAAATCTGCGGCGCGCGTCTCGATCGTCAGTCGGCCGCCGTCCGGCATGGCGTCGCGCGCGTTGATCACGAGATTCAAGATCGCGCTTTCCAGTTGATTCGGGTCGCACATGGTCGGCCATTTGTCCTCGCCCAGCGCGAGTTGCAGATCGATGCGCTCGCCCAGCGAGCGACGGAGCAAGTCCTCCATCGACTGCACGAGAGGATTGGCCAGTACCGCCCGCGGATCCAGAGGTTGGCGCCGCGAGAAGGCAAGCAGCCGGTGCGTGAGCGCCGCGGCGCGGCTCGCGGAGGTCATGGCCCCGCCGATGTAGCGCTCCAGTTCGCCGATCCGGCCCTGACTGATGCGCTTCTGGATGATGTTGAGGCTGCCGGTGATGCCCTGGAGCAGATTGTTGAAGTCGTGCGCGATGCCGCCGGTGAGCTGGCCCACGGCCTCCATTTTTTGCGACTGGCGCAGCGCCTCCTCCGCGGCACGTTGCTCGGTCACGTTGCGTCCGACGATGTAGGAGACGGCGCCGACCGGCTCCGCCGACCACGCGATCAGCGACTGACGTTCGTCCTTGTGCCGCAAACGTTGCTCGAGATCGTGGACGGATTCGCCACGGGCGAGCCGGGCAAGCGCCGCGGCCAAGCGCGGACGATCCTCGGGCGCGACGAGGGCGGCGAACGGCCGCGCGACGATCTCATCCTCCGCAAACCCCAGCAGCCGGTACCAGGCAGGATTGACCGAGCGCAGCAATCCGTCCCGTCCGACGGTCCCCATCAGATCGTTGGTCGAACTCCAGATGCGGGTCCTCTCCTCGGCCGTTTCGCGCTCCAGCGTGATGTCGCGAGCGACGCCATGGATCCGCCCTGCATCCGGCACCGCGGTCCAATCGAGCAGCCGGAATTTGCCGTCCTTGGTGCGATAACGATTCTCGAAACCATGGGCCGTCAAGCCCCCCGCGAGCTTCTCGATCTCATCCGCGGTGCGCCGCAAATCATCGCGATGCACGAATTCGGCAAGCGTGCGGCCGATCATCTCATCCTCCGACCAGCCGAGCAGGCGCGTCGTGGACGGATTGACCGCCTCGATGACGCCGCCGAAGTCGCAGATCAGCATGATTTCCTGCGACAGCGCCCAAATCCGGTCGCGATCCCGCGATGTTTGAGTTTCCGCCAATTTGCGCAGGTGAATGTCCGTGTTGGTGCCGATCCAGCGCACGATCTGCCGCTCCTCGTTGCGCACGGCCAAGGCGCGCGCGAGGTGCCAGCGATAAGCGCCGTCGTGCCGATGCAGGCGGAATTCCGCCTCGTAGATCTCGCCTGAAGCCAGCGATCGCCGCCATCGCTCGAGCATTCCGGGCAGGTCTTCCGGGTGAACCGTGGTCGTCCACCCGAAGCCGTCGAGAACTCCCGTCCCCGTGCCCGTGTATTCATAAATGCGCTCGTTGAACCAATCGAGTCTGCCGTCGGGCTGGGCGGTCCAGACGTGGTGCGGGAGAGTCTGCGCGAGGGTGAGGAATTGGACCGCGCTCTCCTCCGCCCGACGCCGCGCGAGGCGCTGCTCCGTAACGTCTTGGACGACCCCGACGAGACGCAGCGGCCTGCCCGCGGCATCGCGCTCGTATTCGGCCTTGCGAGCGATCCAGCGCAATTCACCGTCGCCGGCGCGGCGAATGCGGTATTCGACTTCCAGCGATGCCGCTTCCTGATTGAAATCTCGATTGCGGGCGATCTCTCGCCAGTCCTCGGGCAAGAGCAGCGCGGCGATCTCGTCCTCGGTCGCGTCGCGGCGGTCCGCAAGCCCGTAGAGCGCGAAAAACTTCATGCTGCCGCTCACCCGCCGCGTCGTGAGATCCATCGAAAATACGCCCACGCCGCCGGCCTCTTGGGCGCGGCGCAGGCACTCCTCGGACTGTCGCAGCGCCTCCCCGGCACGGTGTTGCGCGGTCTGATCGCGCAGCACCTTCACGAAACCGACCGCCGCATTCCCTTGGTTGAAGATCGGCGTCAACTCGCCGTTCGCCCAGAACCGCTCGCCCGTGCAGCGCAAGTGCCAGCGCTCGTCGCTCGCGCGGCCGTGCTCGAGGGCGCGCCGCATCTCGCGTGCGGGCCGGCCGTCCGCCAAATCCTCGGGCGTGAAGATCCGTCCGAGATCCTCGCCCAACATATCCGCCTCGCTCCACCCCATGATGCGCCGCGCCCCCTCGTTCCAGCGCGTCACCTTGCCGGACCGATCGACGGCGATGATCGCGTAGTCGACGGCCGAGTCGAGAATCTGGCGATTGACGTTGGCGCTGGCGCGCATCGCGCGCTCGCCCGTGACCCGCTCCGTGACGTCCGATCCGTCGACGAAGATGCCGACGACCGCGCCCTGCGCGTCGCGCACCGGCTGATAGACGAAATCGAGATAATGCTGCCCGTCGTCGTGATCCTCAGGCTTGGGCCGGAGCGCAATAGGAACCGCGGTGCCGATGTACGGTTCGCCAGTGGCATAGACTCGATCGAGCAATTCGTAAAAGCCCTGGCCCGCCACCTCCGGAAAGGCCTCGCGCACGCTGCGCCCCAATAATTCCCGCCTGCCGACGAGTTTCTCGTAGGCAGGATTCGCGAGCACGAAGACGTGATCGGGACCGCTGACCATCGCCATGAAGGACGGCGCTTCGTGAAACAGCTGTTGAAGCCTTTCGAGTTCGGCCGCCTGCCATTTCTCCGCGCGCACGCGTGCGGTCGTCTCGGCGACGACCGCGAGCACGCCGGCCGGCCGCTCGTCGTCGCCGCCGACGGGCGAGTAATGCAGGTCGAACCAAACCGGTTCCGGCCGACCCCGCCGGTTCAAGGTCAACAGCTGATCCTCGTAGCTCAAGCTGCCGCCCGCGAGACCGGTGCGCAGGACGTGGTCATTGAATGCGGCGATCTCCGGAAAGCTCTCGCGACATTTCGATCCGAGCGCGGCCGGATGCCGATCTCCCGCGATCCTCGCATAAGCGTCGTTGTAGAGCATGATGCCCTCGCTGCCCCAGAGCAGCACCATCGCCACGGGCGAGCGCAGAATCAAGCCAGCCGTCGATCTCAGGCTACGCGACCACCCGCCGATGGCGCCGAGCGGGGTCCGCGACCAATCATGGGCCGCGACCAGCCGGGCTGTTTCTCCCCCGCCGTCGAGGAAACCCAGCGCATCGCGGCCGGCGTTCAGTGCTTTCTCAGAACTCAGCGGCATGTATCGCAGCGATCCTCGATGGTTCGATCCGGCAGTTGGTGCGTGCCTCGTGATTATCCGGATCGTCGACGCAAAGTAATGCTGCAGAGCGTCGCGTCGCGAATCAGCTTTCCATGTCGTGCTGGATCGAAACCAAGGTTTGCGGCGCCTTGAACTTGAGCACGCCGAACCACGCCGCGCCGACCAGCAGATAGGCGAGGAACACGTAAGGCAGGAGATTGAACGGATATTCCGGCTCCGGATAGACGCTGCCGAAGATCACGAAACTCATGAGCAATGCGCCGAGTATCCCGAGTACGACGTGCCGCCAGCCCATGGCACCGCTCTTGCGTAAATCGACCGGCGCAGCAACGCACAGGGCGAGATACACGACGACGAAGCCGAAGCTCGCGAGCGTCCCCGCGTAGCCGAAGGCGTTCAGGAATCCTAGCGGCGCAATGCTCGTGCAAACGATCGCGACCAGCGCGCCGCAGACCAGGATGGCCCGGTGCGGCGTCCGGTGCGCCTCGTGCACGCGACCCATCGAGCGGTGCAGGAACCCATACTTCCCCATCGAATACAGCAGGCGCGAGGCGGCATTGATACAGGCCAGAGCGCAGGCCACGACGCTGATCATTGCGGCGAAATAGACGATCGCCGCGGTCCAACCGAGCCCGGCCTTGACCGCGACGTCGCCGAACGGGCCCGCGCTGCGCCCCAGGGCCGCAGTGTCGTCGTCGATGCCGAAGACCATGAAGTACGCCATGGCGGTGAAGAAGACGCCCGCGAACGCGGCGCAACCGATCACCGCGACGGGTACGTTGCGGCGCGGATCGGCGGACTCCTTCGCGAGCGTCGCCGCGCTCTCGAAGCCGACGAAGCAAAAAATCACGAACGGCAGGGAGGAGAAGATCGGTCCGAAGTGAAAACGCGATAAGTCCAGCTGTGCGGGATCGACCGCCGTGCCGCGCACGCGCACGATCATCACCGTGATGGCGATGATGATGCAGATCGAGACGGCCTCGAGCACCAGCCCGACGCGCGACGACAGCTTGACGTCGCGATAGGCGCCGAAAGTCACGACCGCAATGAACGCGAACGTCGCGACGTAGGTCGGCAAGGGTGTCAGCACGAACCCGAACTCGCGCAGGAAATCCCCGAGAAAAATCGTGAACGACAGCGACACCGAAATCGCCGTGAAGAGATACGCGCTGATCATGGCCCAGCCCGCGAGCGCGCCCGCGAACGGACCGAAGCTGCGGCCGACGTAGACGAAGTAAGAGCCCGCTTCGGGGTGACGCGCCGACAGCATGCCGACGCTCGCGGCGACGATCACGACGCCGAGCGTGCCGATCAAGAACGCGAGCCAGCTGCCGATCCCGGCGAGCCCCGCGACGACGCTGATGTTCAGCGCCGGCGTCAGCGTCGGGGCGATGACGGCAAGGGACTGACCGATCATCTCCACCAAGCTGAGTTTGGCGCCGCCGAGTTTCGCGGCGTGCTCCTCGAGGCCGTTCCGGCTCGACGCGCTCATCGACTGATTTTCTCTCCGGTTGACGATCGTTCCATCACGCCGGCCCCGCCGTGCCGTGCAGCGCTTGCTCGCGCAGTATCCACCTCACCAGGCCGAAGGCGGCGAGCGCCGATGCCGCGATTCCGCCGACCATGGGCAAGGGTCGGCCGTTCGCGAAGATGCCAGCGCCGGCCATGACCAAGGTCGCGCCGGTCAGCTGTATCGTGCCGAGCAAGGCCGAGGCCGTTCCCGCAATCGCGCCGTGGCGCTCGAGCGCCAGCACGCTGGCGTTCGGCAGCATGATTCCCATGAAACTGTAGCCGATGAATAAGAACACCGCCATGACGGCGAGACTGTCGATGACCGCTGCCGTCACCAGAAACAGGCACAGCATGACCGCCATGAATCCCCAGGCCGCGAACGCCATGACGGGCAGCAATCCGAACCGCTGCGTCAGCCGGCCGTTGAACTGCGCAGCGCCGATGAAGGCGGCTGCGTTGGCCGCGAAACACAAACCGTACGCGGCCGGCGACAGGCCGTAGTGATCGATGATCACGAACGAGGAATTGGCGAGATAGACGAGGAAGCCGGACATGGCGAAGGCGCCGATCAGGCTCAAGCCGAGAAAGGCACGATCGCGCAGGAGCAAAGCGTAGCTCGCGAGCACGCCGGGCGTGCCGCCGAGGGCGCGCGCCACGGGGGCGCGGGTCTCCGGCAGGCTGGTCGCCACGAGCCCGAGGCCGAGCGCCGCCGCCGCGGTCACGACCCAGAAGATCCCGCGCCAGCCCGCGAACGCGACGACGAAGCTGCCCGTGAGCGGGGCCAGAATCGGCGATACGCTGAAGACGAGCATCAGCAGCGACATGAGGCGTACGGCTTGCGGGCCCGTGTGCAGATCGCGCACGATCGCGCGTGGAATCACCGTGCCGGCGCCGGCGCCGATGCCCTGCAGCGCCCGACAGACGATCAGCAGCCCGATGGACGGAGCGAGCGCACAGCCGATGCTGGCAACCCCGAACAGCAGGATTCCGCCGTAGAGCGGCGCCTTGCGACCGACGCGATCGGACAGCGGCCCATAGAACAGCTGGGTCACGCTCATGCACAGGATGAAGACGATCAGGCTTGCCTGCACGGCATGCAGATCGGCGCCGAGGCTCGCGCCGATCGAGGGCAGGGCCGGTAGATACATGTCGATCGCGAACGGACCGATCGCCGAAACGAGTCCGAGCACGAGCGCCATGCGCCACACCGTGGGTTTCACCGGCGTTGACCGAGCGCGACGCCGCCCAGAATGAGGCAACCCGCGAGGGCGAGCCTCCAGGTCAAGCCTTCGCCGAGCAGCAGCCACGCCCACAGCACGCCGAACAGCGGAATCAAATAAGTCACGGTGGTCACGCCGGCCGGCCCGATGCGTCCCATGATCCGGTAGTACAAGAGATAGGCCATGCCGGTGCAGGCCCAACCGAGGCAGATCGCGCTGATCCAAGACGCCGTGGTAATCGGCTGACTCGGCCAGGTCCACCAGGCAATCGGCGCGAGCAGCACGGCCGAGCAAGACAAAGTCGCGGCCGCGATTGCCGCGGGTGGCAGGCGTGGGATCAAGTATTGTCCGCTCAGATTCGCGCCCGCGCCGTACAGGAACCCGCCGGCGGTCCCGGCGCACACAGCGGGCCATACGCTGGCTCCGCCCGTTTTGCCGCCGGCGAGCACGACGACGCCGACGAACCCCGACACCAGCCCGAGGATCCGCCGCCCGCGAATGCGCTCGCGGTACAGGATCCACGCAAAGACGGCCGTGAACAGCACGGTGGTCGAATTCGTGATCGCGACGATGCCGGCCGGCGCCCGCTGTGACGCCCACGCGAACAGCAGAAACGGCACGGCCGTATTGACGATGGCGACGCCGGTCACCTGCAGCCACAAACGCACGTCGATGGATCGCAGGGCACGCCAGGAGAACGGCAGCAAGACCAGAGCGCCCAATCCCAAGCGGATCGCAACCAGGGCGAAGGGGCCGAAATTGCCGGCGGCGATGCGCATGAAGAGGAACGAGGCCCCCCAAATGCCGCCCAACAGCAACAGTTCACCGAGCGTCGACCAGCGCGGCGCGGTAGCGGCCGATAGGGTGCTCAAGGGCGGATCGTGGCGGAGAATCGGCGGCGGCGCATGCCGCGCAGCCTAGCGCATTGCGCGCGCTCGCGCGAACCGGTTGTCGCGGACAGGCGCTACTTGGCGCCGTAGTTCAAATCGCGATGAAGCGCGGCTGCGGCTCTTCGGGCTGCGCCGGATCGAGTCGTTCGAGCAAACCTTCCAGCGGTTCCGGCCTGCCGAAGGCGTAACCCTGCGCGTAGTCGATGCCGAGTGCCTGCACGGCTCTGGCGATCTCGCGGGTCTCGACGTACTCAGCCACCGTCTCGATCGACAGTTCGCGCGTCAGCTCGACGATCGCTTTCACGGTCGCCTGCGAATTTCGGTTCGTCAAAATATCGCTGATGAAGCTGCCGTCGATCTTGACGCGCCCGATCTGTAGGTTCTTGAGATAGGCCAGCGAGTTCGTGCCGGTGCCGAAATCATCGAGCGCGAAGCGGCAGCCTAGCGCCTGGAGTTGCGCGATCGCCGCATGCGCCTGCCCGAGATTGCGGACGGCGGACTGCTCGGTGATTTCGACCGTGAGACAGCCGGGCGGCAAACGCGTCTGCCGCAGTCGCTCTTTGAATTGTTCCATGCAGGCCTCGTCGCATAGCGACTGGCCGGAGATGTTGATCGAAATCGACAAGTTGCGGGTCTTGAGCAGTCCGCGAAACGGCGCGAGCAGTTCGAGCGTGCGCTGTATGACCCACAGATCGATCGAGGGCAGGAGTTGATAGCGCTGCGCGGCGCGGATCAGCGGTCCGGGAGCGACGAGGGAGCCGTCTTCGGCTCGGAGGCGCAGCAAGAGTTCGTAGCCGTCGAGGCCGCTGGGCTTCAAAGGGGCGATGCGTTGCGCGAACAGCAACAAGCGTCCGCTGCGCAGCGCCTGGCGCAACTGGCCGACGGCGACCGCGTCGTCGTGACGGCGCATCATGCTGCTGTCCTCGCGGGCGTACAGCTCGACCCGACCGCGACCGTGGCTCTTCGCGCTCTTGCAGGCGAGTTCGGCGGCCGCGATCGCGCGATCGAATCCCTGCGGCATGTTGACGAAGGCCGCCACGCCGCAGGTGATCAGTACGTCGATCGGGTGATCGGTCGGACCGATGACCAGGCGATGCGCGGCCTGCTGGATCCGCGCGGCGACCGCCGCCGCCGCCTGTGGATCGTGTGCCGGCAGGACGACGGCAAACCGGTCCCCGGAGACCCGCGCGGCCAGGGCGCCGGCGGGCAGAAGCGGCGGCGCCAGCAGTTCGGCGACGCGCACGATCAATTCGTTGCCCACCTCGAAGCCATGCAAGTCATTGACCAGGTGCATGTGATCGATATCGATGTACAAGATGCAGCGCATCTCCCGAGGTTCCTCCCGGACGAGTCCGGTGCACATCTGTTCGAGGCCGGTGCGCGTATAGAGACCCGTCATGAGATCGAACTGACAATCGACGATACTCGCCGTTTGACGCCCGAGGTGGCGGGCGAGGAAGGCGTGTCGAGGCGCGTAGTTCGGGGCGGCAATCGGATTGTAGAAGGCGAGCACCCCGAGCAGCTGGCCGGAGTCCCGATACAGCGGGACGGAGAGAATTTTGCAGGCCGGCATCTGATTGTCGCCATTACCCGCGCTGTTGATCACCAGCGGTCGATTCTGACGCTGCGCCCAGGCGAACAGGTGCTTTTGGGTCTTGCGCCACACCTTGCGGAACGGGACGCGGTCGTGGAGCTCCGGGCTGTAGTCGATGAGCAGCCGCTTGCTCGGTACGGCAATCACGCCGTACGCACTCGTCAGGTGCCGCGCTGCCTGATGCAGCATCTCCCGCAGCAGGAACTTGTCGTCCGCCGAACCGCGCCGCGCGCTCGTGACCTGGAACAGCCAATCGAGTTCGGCACTAAGTTCGGTCAAGCTCCCGCTCTCGTCGTTCTCGGACGGTGTGGCGACGAAGTCCCGCCGCACGCAATCGAGCAGGGGCTTCAACCGGCCGGCGAGTTCCGCAGCGTGGCGCGCGGGCCGCAGGGGCGTGGAATCCAGCCGCTGTAGAACGCAAAAAACGCCCAGGAGCCGGCCCTCGCTGTCTTCCAGCGGGATGGCGCTGAGAAATTTGCCACGCTCGTAGCTGAACCCCGCCGGGATCCGCTTGTGAGCGCCGTGCCACCCGAGCGCCCGCAACCAATCGGCGATCATCGCTGGCGATAGATGCGTGGCGTGCCCGCGCGACTGAAAATCGGCTCCGAGCAGACATATGCCATTCGAATCCGGCAGCAAACCGGCCGTGATTCCGGCATAGGAATCGAACGAGGAGTCGACAGGCGACTGAAGCTGCGAGATCTCCTTCGCCATCGTTATGTCCCGTTCTGCAGCCTGATCCTGTCCCTACGAACCGTAGCCGACGATTATCCGGAGATTCGCGGGGTCTACCAGACCCCGGCGGCGGCGGCATCGCGGAACTGGAGACTCGCTCACAGATTTCGAAAGGAACCGGTTTGGGTGCTTGGGTCCATGCAGCGGCGGCGGAGCGTGCGTTCACCAACCGATCGCGTACTATCGATTCGGATGCCCTTCCTCCTCCACCAAAGACGGCGCATGCATTACCTGGAGCGCGGGGAGGGTCCGACGACCGTCTTGATTCATGGCCTCGGATCGAGTGGCGCCGACTGGGCGTTTCAGGCGCCTGCGCTAGGCGCCGAAGCTAGGATCATCGTCCCCGATCTCGCCGGCTGCGGCCACAGCGACGCGCCCGAGCAAGGGTATTCGGTGGCGGCCTGGGCCGACGAAACCTGGACCTTGCTCGACGCTCTGGGCGTGAGCGATCCGAATCTCGTCGGCTTCTCGATGGGTGGGGCGGTAGCCTTGGAGATGGCGCTGCAACGACCCCGCGCCGTCCCGCGCCTGGCCTTGATCAACAGCCTCGCGACCTATCGGGTCGATCATTGGACCAAGTGGTGCAAGGCGCGCATCGATGCGGCTTTCGTGCGACTGCTCGGGATCGAGCGCACGGCGGCCCTCATTGCCGCGCGCCTGTTCCCCGATCCCGGTCAAGCAGCAATGCGCGCACGCGCCGCGATCGTGATCGGTTCGGTACCCGCGAAGACCTACCTCGATCAAGCCCGCGCGCTCGAGCGATGGTCGGCCGTCTCCAGACTCGCGCTATTGCGCAGCCGCACGCTGCTGATCGCCGCCGAATATGACTACACGCCGCTCGCCGAGAAGCGGGCGCTGGCGGCCCGACTCGGCGCCGCGATCATCGTCGTGCGCGATTCCCGCCATGGCACTCCGTTCGATGCCATCACAGTCACGAATGCCGCGCTGGTCGCGCATCTGCGCGATTTGCCTTTGCCCCCGGAAGCCTCCTGGCAGCGCGACGATCCGACGCTGCCTTTGCCCGTTTCGCTCGAGAATAGCCTTGCCGACGAGCATGCCGCGGCGGCGGCGCGTCCCGACGGCGGCGGCGCGGCAGGCGCTCCGGCGGAACTCGATCGCGCGGATTCCGTGTCGAAGGCTTGAGCGCCGGTCGGCGCCGCCGCGTGGTTCTTCCGCGCGGGTGTGTCCGGTAGAATACCGATTCGTCACGTTCGTCCAAGGAACCCCATGAATCTGTCCGAACTCGTCGCCATCGACGTGCATACCCATGCCGAAGTCTCCTGCCGCCAACCGGGCGACGAGGTCTGGCAGGAGTACGAGGATGCGGCGAGCAAATATTTCAAGGCGGGCAAGCGGCCGACGATTCCGGAAACGATCGCCTATTACCGCGAGCGCAAGATCGGACTCGTGATGTTCACCGTCGATTCCGAGCACGAGATCGGCAACAAGCGGATCCCGAACGAGGAAGTCCTCGAGGCGGCGCTCGCCAATAGCGACATGATGCTCGCGTTCGCGAGCATCGATCCCCACAAGGGAAAAATGGGTGCACGCGAGGCGCGGCGCCTCATCGCGGACGGTGTCAAGGGTTTCAAGTTTCATCCCACGGTTCAGGGGTTTTTTCCGAACGACCGCATGGCCTACAAACTCTACGAGGTGATCGCCGAGCACAAGCTGCCCGCGATCTTCCACAGCGGCCATTCGGGGATCGGCACCGGCATGCCGGGCGGTGGCGGCATGCGCCTGAAGTACTCCAATCCCATACACGTCGACGACGTCGCGGTCGATTTCCCCGACATGAAGATCATCATCGCGCATCCGTCATGGCCGTGGCAGGACGAGGCCTTGTCCGTGTGCTTGCATAAACCGAACGTCTACATCGATTTGTCGGGTTGGTCGCCGAAATATTTTCCACCGCAGCTGATCCAGCATGCGAACGCGCAATTGCGGCGCAAGATGCTGTTCGGCTCGGATTTTCCACTGATTGCGCCGGACCGCTGGATCAAGGACTTCAAGGAGGCGGCGTTCAAACCCGAGGTCCACGAATTGATCCTCAAGGAGAATGCGATCGTCGCGCTGGGCCTCGGCTGAACCCGAAGAATTCAGCGCCACTCTTTCCCTTGCCCATGATCGGCGGTCTGATTGCGCACGAACGCTTGGGCCGCCATTTGAATCGCGCAGGACTGCGCGGGGTAAGTGTGCAAGATATCCGCGAGGCGGCGCATACCGACCCGCGCATTCATGATCACGGACAGCTCGTTGATCATGTCGCTGGCGCGGTCCGCGACGATCGTCGCGCCGACGATTTCGTCGCTGCCGTCGCGCACGTAAACTTTGACGAAGCCCTGGGTGCGATCATCGGTGATTGCTCGGTCCACATCGGCCATCATGACGGTGTAGCTCTTGATCGGGATGCCGCGCTCGCGCGCCTGCCAGCTATGCAGGCCGATCTGCGCGATCTCGGGGTTGCAATAGGCGCAGCGCGGAATCAACAACTCGCTGCACCGTTCTCGTCCGCCTGCAAAGGCATTATGTACGGCCATGCGCGCCGTCGCCGCGGCGACATTCGTGAATTGATGACGCATGCAAACGTCGCCGGCAGCATAGATGTCGGGGTTCGTGGTCTGCAGGAAGTCATCCGTACGCACGCCCTCGGTCGCGCTGCACTCCACGCCTGCGGCGGTCAAGTCCAGATCTTCGACGTTGGGCACGCGACCGATGCTGAGCATCACCTCGTCCACGGTAATCGGGAAACGCAGCTCGTCGTTGGCCACGTCGAGCACGCGCGATCCGTCCGCGGTTCGTGCCGCGAGCACTTGCGTGTTGAGTCGCGTCTCGACGCCCGCGCGGCCGAGGGAACGCGACAAGAGCTCGGCGGCGTCGCGTTCGAATCGCGGCAGGAATTTCGGCTGGCGCTGCAAGATCGTGACGCGCGAGCCGAGCGCCGCAAAGGCTTGCGCTATCTCGCAGCCGAGGGCGCCGCCGCCGATGATTCCGAATCGGCGCGGCAATGCCGTCAAATCGAAGATCGTCTCGCTCGTGCGAAAGCCGATGTCCGTGAGACCCGGAATGTCCGACTGGCGCGGACGGCCGCCACTCGCGATCAGTGCCTTGGCGAAGCACAGCGTCGCTGCGCCGACGCGCACCGAGTGTGTGCCGATGAAACGCGCCTGATCGAAGAAAACTTCGATGCCAAGCGATGTCAATCGCTCGATCGAATGCTGTTCGGCGATCCGCGCCCGAACGCGGTGCAGGCGTGCGAGCACGGCCCGAAAGTCGGCGCCGTCGCGTGCCGTGCTGATCAGCGCCTTCGACGGCACGGATCCCCAGTTTAGGGAATTGCCCCCCAACTGGCGCCGCTCGACGAGCGCCACACGCAAACCCTGTCGCGTGGCGTGGACGGCCGCCGTCAAGCCTGCCGGTCCCGCGCCGATGACGCACAGATCGTAATGCGCGGCGGCCGCCGGATTGCGCCAATCGGGAGGGCGCGTACGGCGCTGCCACGCGGCCGATGCCGCTGCGTCGTCTTCCTCGGGGGTGGGGTTCATGGCGCGAGCCAACCACCGGTGAAGCCGGCCGCGCGCAGGCCCGCGCGCAGGTAGGGACAATCGCGCATCAAGGCCCAAGGCAGGCCGCTGCGGAAATTCTCGATCATCATGACCAGCAATCCCTGATCGAGACCATACCAGCCGTCCGACAGCCAGACCGAGTCCTGGCGGCAGCTCGGGTTACACCCGCTGACGAAGCGGTCCTTCGGGCAGACCTCGGGATATTGGCCGAGCAGGCGACGCGTGCCGCGCAGCGCCTCCGTCACGCCGAACGGCACGGTGGCGAGCATCGCCCATGGGGCAAGCGTGCCATCGTCGGGTCCATAGGGCGCGCCGCGGGCCATGTAGCCGTAGGCCCGGTAGTCGTGCTCGTCGACGCGCAATTCCAGCCTGCCCGGTCCGTCACCGGCCGTGATGCCCCAGAGGTCGCGATCGTAGGCGACGAAACCGTGCGGATTGCGGGCACCGTATTCGCGGTGGACCGCGATCGTGCGCCGCGTGTTTTCGAAGTAGTCACAATGCTTCTCGCGCATGAATGCATCGCGTATGTCGCGATAGTCGATCCACGCGTGGGCGAACAGGTGCGTGAACAGCGGCCCCGAATAGAGCACGTCGACGTCGAGCAGATTCTCCCACTGATAGGTCGAGCTCCAGGCCGCAAAACTCGTCGTCGGCAGCGGGAACGAGGGCGAGCCCAGCCCGAGCAGATAAACGATCGTGCCCTCGTTGTAACCCTCCCACCCATAGTTCAAAAAGCCGCATTCCGGCTTCCAGCCCTGGGCGATCGCGTAACCGCCGTCCCGTGCCCACTCCCAGTCGATGCGCCGGTACAAGGCCTCGGAGAGTTCGCGAATTTCCCGCTCCACGCCATCACCGGCGAAGTAGCGGCCGGCGAGCAGGATGCCGGCGGCGAGCAGCGCCGTATCGACGATCGACAGCTCACAATTCCAGACACGGCGGCCGCTGTGCATCTCGAGAAAATGGTAGTAGAACCCGTGGTGGCCGCTGGCGTCGGGCGCGGCGCTTTGCTGGCTCCGAGCGAAGAAGCGCAACACCCGCAGCGTGCGCGCCGCCGCTTCCGCGCGCGCCATCCAGCCACGTTCGACCCCAATCGGATAGCATGAAAGCGCGAAGCCGACGACGGCGATGCTGGCCGGCGAACCGGCGCGCGAGGTGTCCGCAACCAATCCGGTCTCAGGATCGCCATACGATGCGACGTAGGCGAAGGCGCCGCGTTGCAGTCGGTCGAGCAGGTCTTCGTCGGAGAGTTGCGTCAGCGGCGCCGCGGAGTCATTTTGCACCGCGCGAGCTTAGAAGGTGCAGAACCCCGGCTCCGTACGCTGGCGCACGCGCGGGACGGCGCCGTCACCGGAGCGGAACACCAGATGCGAGCCCGGGCCCGCGATGCTCACGGAATCAAGGATGGTCGCAAAGTCGGATCTCCCCGCTCAGTGTGCTGACACGCACCCGGCCGGCGCCGTCACCGGAGCGGAACACCAGATGCGAGCCCGGGCCATATTGCGGTTTCTGCGGAGCCGGTCCGAAACAATTCGCGATCTCGCCGGTGTGCGACTCGATGTCGAAGTCTGCTGCCGGCGTCGCCGCGAAACGAATCCGGATCTCGCCGCTGACGGACTCGGCTTCGAAGCGGCCGCCCGCGCCCAGCGATCCGCCAAACTGCACTTCGCCCGAGATGGTCTTGAGGCGCACTGCCGCGAACGCGCCGAGCTGGATCTTGAGTTCACCGCTCACGGTCTGCACGCGCACGTTGCTGCCCGCGCCGTCCACGCTCACGTCGCCGCTGATGGTCTCGATCTCCAGGTCTTCGGTCCCGCTGACCGTCAAGTGCAGATCGCCGCTGACGCTGTTGACACTGCCGCCGCGCAACAGATGGGCTTTGATATCGCCGCTCACCGTGCGCAGGCGCTGCTCGCCGAGCAGATCGCGCGTTTCCAAATTGGCACTGACCAGGGAACCGCGCACCAGGCTCTTCTGCGGCACGTGCACGACGAGGCTCGCCGCGCCGCTGCCGCCGGACAGCGACAGCGCGGGCAGCACGACGCGCAACGTCGCGTGGTCGCCGTTGGTGCTGAGATCGACGCGGTCGACGCGGTCGCCGATCGTGCCCGACACCGCGATCTCGGGCTGGTCCCAGCCGACGATTTCGATGTGGCCGGCTACGTCGATGATTTCGACCTGACCCTCCGGGTCGGCAGCCTTGTGCAGGTCCACACTGCGTTCGGCGGCATGCGCCGCGGTGGCGAGCAATTGGCCGGCGCAGACGACGAAGAGCAGGGCGGCGCAGGCAAGGGGGCAATCAACGTTACGGTTTGTCATGGTGCCTTTATCTCATAGAGGCCAGCGCATGCCGGCCGCATCGGGTGTGGAGGAAACGTTGGCGTAGAATTCCATCTCCTGCTGCCAGGTGTCGGCGAGCAGGGCTTGCAGCAAGGGACTGTCGGGGTTCGCGGTCAGCGCGGCGCGAATGTCGCTGCGCGCCTTGCGGATCACGTCCAGATCCGCCAGCAGGCGCGTCTGCGTGCCTTTCGGAAGGCGCGCGAGTTCGCTCTGGAAAGAGCGTTCGAGCGTCGCCTGCGTGCGCTCATAGCTCGCTGCGCGAGCGGCGTCGGTCGGCCTATTGGACGGCGTCGGCGGCGCCCCGGCGCTCGCGCTCACAGGTCGGCTCGGCGTCGGCACCGTCGTCGGTGCACGCGGTTTCAGAGTCACGAGCAGGCTCAGCACGAGGATCGTCACTCCGGCGGCCACGCCCAGCCCGACATGCCAAGCCGGCCGGCGATCGCCGAGGCGCGCCTCGATCGCGGGCCACAGATCGCGTTCCGGCGGGATCTCGCGCGCCAAGCGGGCGAGGCGAGTTTGCAGGCCGTCGGGTTGCTGGCTCATCGTGATTCCTCATCGAGACCGATCTGCGCGCCGAGCAGTCGGCGTGCCCGATGCAAATGCGCGCGGCAGGTGCCCGCGGCAATCCCCAAGAGTTCGCCGGCTTCCTCGTGGCTGTGGCCGTAGATGCCGACGAGCACCAGCACGTGGCGGGCGCCGTCGGGCAGCGCTTCGATCGCGCGCTCGAGGTCGAGCGCGGGCGTCGCGTCGGCGGGTCCCGCATGGGCGCGTTCGTCGGCGGGCAGATCGGCGGCGAGCTGTTCGAGTTTGGCGGCGAGCCCGGTCTGGCGCGTCAAGACCTTGTTAACGGCGATGCGGTGCAGCCAGGTCGCAAAACTGCTGCGCGCCTCGAACTCGCGCAGGCTCCGCCAGGCCGCGACGAAGGTTTCCTGCGTGCAATCCTCGGCGGCCTCGCGCTGCCCGGTGAGGCGCAGGCACACGCCATAGACGCCGCCGACGTGCTCGCGGTAGAGCGCTTCGAAGGCGCGACGATTGCCGCGCATCGCCTCCTGCAGATGTCCCTGCGCTCCCCACGAGCCCGCGGGCGCGACCGCCGCAGAATCGGGTCGTGTCAGCGTCGTCATTCGAAAGGAATTCGCCATCATGTAGCTTAGACGCGAGTTCCCGCAGGAACGTTTAGCGCGTGGGGAAAAAATCAGCGCGCGCACCCGGCCGCCGCCCGGATGCTAAGGTGTCGCGCGGGGCGAATACCCGGCACAGCGACTGCGCGCGCTGAGATACCGGTCGTGCAGGCCGCACAGGCCATCGTCGGCGCGGATCGCGGCGTAGGCGGAACTCAAGCTTCGAACCCCCGGCAGCATGGCTTCGATCTCGGTCGCCGTGCTGCGAAAGTGCCTGCAATCGGCGCAGCGCGGCGTCGCCGGCGGGCCGGCGGCGGCCATCAATGCCCCAGGCTTTGCCAGAATCCGGCGAACACTTGCGTCGACAGAATGAAGCCCAGTACGACGTTGATCAGCACGCCGGCGGCAAACGCGTAGAAGGGTCGGGCGCCGACCGCGACGAACTCGCGCACGCGTGTCGTCAGGCCGATGCTGAGGAAGGCGAACGTGAACGCCCAGGTGCGCAAAGCCTGCAGGGGCGCGACCACGGTGGGCACGATCAGCTTCTTGTAATCGCCGTAGACATGGCCGCTGGCGAGCAGGGTCACGAGCGCCGATGCCAGCAGGAAGCCGAGCACGAACTTCGGAAAGCGCCGCCAGATTTCACCGGCGTCGGCGCGGCCCTCGATGCCGGTGCGCTCCCAGCGTGTCGTGGCGATCACCGACAGCACGAAAGCCCAGACCCCAATCCACATATCCCGCCCGATAACCTTCATGAGCGTGAACGCATTGACCGCATCATCGGCGTGGCCGGCGATCCCGGCGACCGTGCCGGCGTACGCGCCGTAGGTCTGTGCCGCGGCGAGGCCGGCGGCATCGGCGAATTCCGAGGTGCCGATCCAGGCACCCGCGACCCCCGTGGACAGTCCCAGCGAGCGTGCGGCCAGCGGCAGCACGAAGATCATGATGATCGCCCAGGCGACCACGAGCGAGATCGCGATCGAGACCTGCTCGCGCTTCGCGCCCACGGCGCCACCGATCGCGATCGCGCCGGAAACGCCGCAGACCGCACCGCCGGTCCCCAGGGTCGCCGCCAGGCGTCGATCGAGACCGAGCCGTATCGCGACGAAGTAAATCGTGCCGAACGTCGCCAGCGAGACCACGCCCGCCTGCACGATCGCGACGGGGCCGGCCCAGCTGATCAGGGTCAGCGGGAGGCCGGCGCCGAGCAAGACGATGCCGGTCTTGATGTAGAACTCGACGCGCAGGCCCGCGCCCACCCAGCGAGGTACACCCACGGTGTTCGCAAGCAACAAGCCCAAGCCCAACGCGACGAGCGGCGGTTCGAGGTTGTAATGCGCGGCCTGGTCCCAGAGCCCGAGGAAATAGAGGCCCGTGCTGACGACAAAAATCGCCGCAAAGGCGGGCAGGAACCGCCGCAGCGGGATACCGAGTGCCGCTCCGCCTGCGCCGAACGAGGCGGCGAACAGGGCGAACAAGGCAAGGTATTGCAGGGCGTGCTCGCGCAGTTGGGTGACGACTTCGCTCCCGTGGCTCCATTTTTGCGGCGCGACGGCCAACCAACGCAGGCTGCCGCCCGACGAGAACAGCAGGATCGCGACGAAGACCAGCCCCAGGCCGATCCAGATCGCCCACCAGTCTTCCTTGAGCCACAGTTCGCGCCAACCGCTGCTCGGCAGTGGGGCGTCATTCGTCGTCAGCGAGGCAGTGGTGGGCATCTCGACATCCCGTGCGTTCGATGGTTTCGCGGCGAGCTTAGGCGATAGCCCGCGCAGGGTCGACGACTGGGCGGGTATAAGCTAAGAGGAGCCGGTTATAAGCCGCCCATGAGTTATCCATTCGCACCGCCCTGCGGGCGCGTGATCCCGCGCCGCATCGAGGATGACCCAAACCAAAGCTGCACGCTGCCGGCCATCGGCCGCCGCCGCTGCGCCCGAATCCCGTTAATGTAATATATCTACGGTTTGAACCCTCCGGCACTCCCGCCCATGCGTGAGCCCGCCACGGCCGTTCGCGAACACAGGTGGAGTCAACTAATGCAGAGGCGTGATTTTCTGAAGTCCGGGGCCGGGTTGACCGGGTTCGGTTTGGCGGGCGTAGGCCTGGAGACTCTGTTGCTTCCGCGCTATGGTCGCGCCGTACCGGTCGATGCCTTGAGCTCCAAGATCGACGGAGCGCTCAAAAAGAGGCTCGCCACGACCGCGCTCGAGGCGGCCACCAAGGCGGGCGCGACGTATTGCGACGTGCGCATCGGCCGCTATTTGCGCCAATTCGTGATCACCCGTGAAAACAAGGTTCAGAACGTCGTCAACACGGAGTCCACCGGTGTCGGGATCCGAGTACTCGCTAACGGCGCCTGGGGCTTTGCGGCCTCCAGCGATCTGTCGGTGGACGGTATTGCCGCCGCGACCGCCCAGGCGGTCGCGATCGCCCGCGCCAATGCCAAGATCCAGACCGACCCCGTTCAACTCGCGCCGAACAAGGGCGTCGGCGAGGTCAGCTGGGCGACGCCGATCAAAAAGTCCGCGATGGAAGTGCCGATCAAGGAAAAGGTCGATCTGTTGATGAGCGTCAACGGGGCCGCGCTCAAGGCCGGCGCCGACTACATTCGCTCCGTCATTTTCGCGGTCAATGAACAGAAATACTTTGCTTCCACCGACGGTTCGTACATCGATCAGGACGTACATCGCTTGTGGGCGCCGTTCGAAGTGACCGCGATCGACAAGGCCAGCGGCAAGTTCCGCGACCGGCGCGGCCTCTCCGTGCCGGTCGGCCGGGGCTACGAATATCTCGAGCCTACGCCCGCTGGGCGCATCGCACTGCCCGGCGGTGCGGTGGTCTACGGCAGCTCCTACGACATGCACGCCGATGCGATAGCAGCGGCGAGCCAAGCACGCGCCAAACTCAAGGCGCGGTCGGTCAAACCCGGCAAATACGACCTCGTGCTCGATCCGTCGCACCTCTGGCTCACGATTCACGAATCCGTCGGCCACGCAACCGAACTCGACCGCGTGCTCGGTTATGAAGCGAACTACGCCGGCACGAGCTTCGCGACGCTCGACAAGTGGCGCTCCAAAGATTTCAAATACGGCAGTCCGAACGTCACCATCTTTGCCGACAAGATCCAGCCCGGCACACTCGGCGCCGTGGGCTACGACGACGAGGGCGTGAAGACCGGCCGTTGGGATCTCATCAAAGACGGCATCCTCGTCAATTACCAGGTCATCCGCGACCAGGCGCACATCATCGGCGCGCCCGCCTCGCAGGGATGCTGCTATGCCGATTCTTGGTCCAGCGTCCAGTTTCAGCGCATGGCGAACGTTTCGCTCGCTCCGGGGGCCAAGCCCTTGAGCGCGGCCGAAATGATCAAGGACGTCGAGAACGGCATTTACATCGTCGGCGACGGCTCCTTCTCGATCGATCAGCAGCGCTACAACGCGCAGTTCGGCGGCCAGCTGTTCTACGAGATCAAGAACGGCAAGGTGACCGAGATGATCGAGGACGTCGCCTACCAGATGCGTACCCCGGATTTCTGGAACGCCTGCGCCGCGGTTTGCGATCAGCGTGATTTCCGCTTCGGCGGATCTTTCTTCGACGGCAAGGGCCAGCCACCGCAGATCTCCGCGGTATCGCACGGCTCGGCGACGGCCCGGTTCAACGGCATCAACGTCATCAACACAGCGCGCAGCCTGGGCTGAGGGGCAAGAGATCATGAGCATCTATTCCGAACAAGACGCGAAGGCGATCCTCGACAAGGTCGTGGCCCTGTCCAAAGCGGACGAGTGCACGGCGAGCCTCGATGGTTCGATCGAGGGCAACGTGCGCTACGCGCTCAATAACGTCTCGACCAGCGGCATCGTCAGCAACGCGGAGCTCGCGGTGCAGGTCGCCTACGGCAAGCGCTCCGGTGTCGCGACCATCAACGAGTTCGACGATGCCTCGCTGGCGCGCGTCGTCGCGCGCGCGGAGGAACTCGCGCGGCTCGCGCCCGAGAACCCGGAGTTCATGCCGGCCATCGCGAAGCAAACCTACCGTCCCAGCGCGACGTTCGTCGACAAAACCGCGGCGATCACACCCGAGTATCGGGCCAAGGTGGCGGCGGATTCGATCCTGCCCTGCCGCGCCAACAAACTCGTCGCGGCGGGCTTCTTCAACGACTCGCAGAGTTTCTCGGCGCTCGCGAACAGCAACGGGAATTTCGGCTATCAGCGCGAGACGTCGCTCGCGTTCACCTGCACCGTGCGCACCGACGACGCGCAGGGTTCGGGCTGGGTGGCGCGCAGCCTCGCCGACGTCGACCAGTTCCACGCGCCCACCGAGATCCAGATCGCGATGGACAAGGCCAAACGTTCCTCGAGCGCAAAGGCGCTCGAACCGGGCAAGTACACGGTGATCCTCGAGCCGGCCGCGAGCGCCGATCTATTAACCTATATGTTCCGCGGCTTCGACGCCCGCGAGGCCGACGAAGGCCGCAGTTTCATGACCAAGAAGGGCGGTGGCAACAAACTCGGCGAAAAGGTTTTCGACGAACGCGTGACGATCTATGCCGACCCCTGGGATCCGGCGGCTGCGGTGCTGCCCTGGGACGAGGACGGACTGCCGCGCGAGCACACCCCGCTCGTCACCAAGGGAGTCGTCGACAACCTGCAGTACTCGCGTTACTGGGCCAAGCTCAAGGGTAAGACCGCCGTCGGCGAACCGGGCAACCTCATCATGACGGGCGGCGACAAATCGACGATGGATCTGGTCAAATCGACCAGTAAGGGCGTGCTGGTCACGCGCACCTGGTACATCCGCATGGTCGATCCTCAGACCGTGCTGCTCACGGGACTCACGCGTGACGGCACGTTCTACATCGAGAACGGCGAGATCAAATATCCGATCAAGAATTTCCGCTTCAACGAATCCCCCGTGATCATGCTCAACAACGTCGAGGAATTCGGCAAGCCGGTGCGGGTGTTGCCCCAGGAGTCGTCGATCGTGATGATGTTGCCGCCGATGAAGCTGCGCGAATTCACGTTCACGTCGCTATCGGATGCGGTGTAGCCTCGTTGGCGGACCCCTCGGGACCGGCGCCGCGACCGGCTGACGGCCGTGGCCCCTACGACTTTTGGTTCACGCGGCTGATGTACGAGTCGGGCGACTGGGACGTGGACCAGCGCATGCCGTCGAACATCGCCGACACGTTGCTGCAATACACGACCCTGGCGGTCGACACCCAGGAGCATGTGATCCCCTTGGCAGATCCGCGCATGCTGACCGCGCCGTTTTGCTATCTCGCCGGTCACAAACTCGTCGAGTTCAATCCGGACGAACGCCGTAACTTCGAGTCCTATCTCAAGAACGGCGGCTTCATTCTCGCGGACGACTGCAATCACGACATCGACGGCTTGTTCGCCAAGTCCTTCGAGCGCGAAATCGACACAGTGTTCGGCCCCGGCCGTCTCGAGAAGCTGCCCAAGGACCATGCGCTGTACACGAGTTTCTTCACGTTCGACGGACCGCCCGCGACGTCGATGGAGCTGAACGGCTGGGGCGACGATCTCGTCCACGATTATCTGCGCGGGGTCAGTTTCGGCGGGCGCTTGGGACTCCTCTACAGCAACAAGGATTACGGATGTGAATGGGATTTCGACTGGCGCAACAAGCGTTTCAATGCCGAGGACATCACGAAATTCGCGGTCAACATCGTCACCTATGCGCTGTCCGCGTGAGATCTCGGTGAGCGCGCCCGGCAGGGGACGGGCGTCGTGAGCGCCGCGCCCACGGAGGCCGAGATCGCGGCCCGCGTCGACAAGCTCGCGCGCGTGCGCGCCGAAATCGCGCGCATCGTCGTCGGTCAAGAAGCCGTCGTCGAACAGCTGTTGATCGGACTCTTGGCGGGCGGGCACTGTTTGCTCGAAGGCGTGCCGGGTCTCGGCAAGACCTTGCTCGTACGCGTCCTCGGGCGGGCGCTGGAACTCGAGTTTCGGCGCGTGCAATTCACGCCCGACCTGATGCCGAGCGACATCCTCGGCACCGAGATCCTCGAGGAGGATCACGGCACGGGCAAGCGCTACTTCAAGTTCCAGCAGGGACCGGTATTCACGAACCTGCTGCTCGCCGACGAATTGAACCGCACGCCGCCGAAAACGCAGGCCGCGCTGCTCGAGGCGATGCAGGAGCATACGGTGTCTTACGGCGGCAAGACTCATGCGCTGCCGGAGCCGTTTTTCGTGCTGGCAACCCAAAATCCGCTGGAACAAGCCGGCACCTACCCATTGCCCGAGGCGCAACTCGACCGGTTCCTCTTGCACATTCGCGTCGACTATCCGACCGAGGCCGAGGAGCAGGCGATTCTTGCGCAGACGACCGGACGCAGTCCCGCGGGCATCGACGCCTGCATGAGCGGTGCCGACGTGCTTGCCCTACAAGCGCTGACCCGCGACGTGCACGTCGGCGAGGACTTGCTGCAATGGATCACCCGGCTGATTCGCGCCACGCGTCCTAGCGCCGCGTCGATTCCCGAGATCGCCGAGTGGGTGCGCTGGGGCGCGGGGCCGCGCGCCGGTCAGGCGCTCGTGCTCGCCGCCAAGGCGCGCGCTCTGCTGCACGGTCGCTATGCGGCGACGCGCGAGGACGTGCGGCGACTGGCCGCGCCTGCGTTGCGGCATCGCTTATTGCTCTCGTTCGCGGCGGAGGCCGAGCGACGCTCGGCCGATGACGTGGTTGCCTTGTTACTGGACGCCGTTGCTTACCCGGCTTGAGCGGGCGGTCGGGGCTTGCTGATCCCCGCCGAATTACGCACCCGTTTGCGCGGGCTGCGATTCGCCGCCCGGCACCCGGCGTCCGGCATGGGCTTGGGCCAGCATCTGGGCCGCAGCCGCGGTGCGGGGCTCGAGTTCGAACAGTACCGAGCCTACGAGCCCGGCGACGAGCCGCGCCGCGTCGATTGGAAATTGTACGCCCGCTCCGATCGATTTTTCGTGCGCGAGGCGGCGCGCGACAGCCCGCTGTCGGTCTGGGTGCTGCTCGACGCGTCCGCTTCGATGTCTCAGGCCGACGCCGCGCGGCCCGCATACAGCAAATTCGCTGCTGCGAAATTACTGGCCGCTTGTCTCACGGAAGTCGCGACCCTTCAGGGTGACGGCTGCGGGATAGCGAGCCTGTCCAGCGCCGGGATCGACGTTCTGGGTATCGGCAGCGGCGCTCGCCACAGGGACCGTCTCTGGCTCGCGCTCGAAGCGATGCGCGCGCGCGGAGCCTGGCCCGGCGAGGCGCAACTCGCGCCGCTGTGGGAGCGCCTCTTGCCCGAAACCCTGATCATGATCATCTCGGACGGTCTCGACCCCGCACTGCCGATCTTTGCCGCGAGGCTCGCCGCGGCGCGGCGCCAAGTCTTTTCCATCGGACTGATTGGTTGCGAGGAGCGGGATTTCCCGTTCGAAGGGGGCTACGTGTTCGTCGACCCCGAGACCGGTGCCGAGTGCCGGACCGATGGAGCCGCCGCCCGCGCGGAGTTTCTCTTGCGGTTTACGGCCGCGCGCGCAGAACTTGCCCGTCAATGCGCACGCAGCGGGATCAAGCACGTCGAGCATTGCCTCGACGAGGCACCGGACGTGGCGCTGCGTCAGTTGCTCGCGCGCGCGTGATCGAGTTCCTCGCTCCCCTGGGTCTAGCCGCCGCGGCCGCGCTCGTCGTGCCGATCGCCATGCATCTAGTGCGCCGATCGGACCGGCGTGAGCTCCAGTTTGCGGCCATGCGCTATCTGCGCGCCCGCCCGCATCCGCGCGCGCGTTTGCGCTTGGTGCGACCGCTGCTGCTGGCACTGCGCATCGTCTTGCTCGGGGGCCTCGCCGTTTTCCTCGCGCTGCCGGTCTGGCTTAGGTCTGCCGCAGCGGCGCCTCCGTGGGTCGTCGTTGCGCCCGGCGTCGACGCGCTAACGGCGCGCGCCGCCGTGCATGCGCCGCTCGCCGCATGGCATCGGCTCGCCATAGGCTTCCCGGCGCTGCCGGACGGTAGCGATGCGGCGGCCCTGTCGGCGGACGCGCAACTCGCCGCGGTCCCGGTGCCGATACATAGTTTGCTGCGCCAATTGGACCGCGACCTCGTGCCTACGGTGGCCCTCACCATCGTCGTTCCCGAGACCCTCGGCGATCTCGATGCCGAACGCTTGCAGCTTGCCCATGCAACGACTTGGGTACCGCTGCCCGGCCCCGTGGCGGATGCGGAGAATCCACGCCACGCATCGACCGGCGGATCCCTCGCGACCGGCGGATCCCTCGCAATCGCGGTTCGTTACGATGTCGCGGGTGCGAGCGAACTCCCCGTCGTGCGTGCACTCGGCGCGGCTTGGGCCGCGGACGGCCGGACGATCGCCTGGGACATCGCCGCGAGCGAAGTGCCGGTGCCGCCGCCGCCGGCCTGGGTGTTCTGGCTCGGTGGCACGGTGCCGGATGCTTTACGCGCGCGGGCACGCGCGGGCGGAATCGTGGTGGTTGCTCGGCCGGCCGCCGCCACCGCCGGCCGGGCGGCAGCGGCCGATCGCGCCATCTGGCAGGCGCAAGCGCTGGGCCGTGGACGTCTGCTCGAATTCACCGCGCCCTTGCGTGCCGATGCCTTGCCGGCCGTGCTTGCGCCGGATTTCCCGCAGCGCTTATGGGCCGCGCTCGCCACGCCGACGCGGATCCCCGCAAGCGCGCCCGCGCGCAGCGTCGCGCCGCTGGTGACGGCCGCCGCTAGCTGGGGTCCCGCCGAACCCCTGTGGTCGCCGCTGGCCGTCGCGCTCGCGCTGCTGTTTTTGCTCGAGCGCCTCGTCGCGACGCGAGCGCCGAGGAGACCGGCCGCATGAGTGCAGCACCGCCGCTGCCACCGCGCCTTGCGCGACTCGCAGAGAGCGTGCGCCGACGGGCTGCCGCGATTCGCGTCGCGTTCGCGCTGCCCTTGCTCGCTTTCGGTGTGCCCCTGCTCGCCCGGCAATCCGGTGAACGGACTGCCGGGATCATGCTCGCCGTGTTTCTCTTGCTGTTGTCGCTGATCGTGTGGCGCGCGCGGAGCCGCTACGATGCCATGTGGCTGCTGCGGCGCCTCAATGCCGCCGAACCGCAATTCGAAGACAGCGCCTTGTTATTGCTCGCGCCGCCAGGACCGCCCCCTGCGACGACCGCCCGCGATGCGCCGACGGGCCTCGAGGGTGCAACGGGACTCGCGGCGCTACAGCGCGCGAGGCTCGAGCAGCGCTTGACGACGATCGAGCTGCCCGATCTGCGGCCACCTTATCCGCGCCGTGCGCTGTGCCTGACATGGTGCGCGCTCGCGCTCGCCACGCTCGCAGTCGGCGTCCTTGCGCAACTCGCGTCCGACTGGCGCCAAGCCGTCGGTGCACGCACGGCGGCGGCCGATCCGCCGGGGACGGTGAGCGGCAGCTTGCGCATCGAGCCGCCGGCGTACACGCGGCTACGGGCGCAGGAGCCGGCGAGTCTCGAGGCGAAATTTCCGGAAGGCAGCGCGGTGCGCTTTGCCCTGCGCGTCGGCGGCAGCCCGCAGCGCGTGGAGCTCTCGTTCCTCGATGGTTCACGCTTGTCCCTGCGCCTCGACGGCGGCGTGTGGCGCGGCGAGCGCGTGTTCACGAGTTCCGCGCTGTATCGCGTGCAGCTCGACGGGCACGAAACGCCGGCGAGTGCGTCGGCCGACCGGCTCTACCGGCTCGACGTCATTCCCGACCACCCACCCGAGCTGATCGTGCGCACCCCGGACCATACCTTGAGTCTGTTGCAAAAGGATCAGAAGTCTTGGGATCTCGTCTTCGAGGCCAGCGACGACTACGGCCTAGGTCTCGCTGAATTGAGCGTAGCGCACGCACAGGGTTCCGGCGAAAACATCAAGACCACCCAGCAAACCCGGCGCCTGGCCGGTGCTGGCGACGAACGCCATCGCGTCTACCACGAGACACTGGATCTAGCGGCGCTGGGCGTGGCCGAAGGCGACGATCTGATCGTGCGTCTCAGCGTCTCGGACAATCATCCGGCGCCCCCGAATGTCACGCAGACAGCCAGCTTCATCCTGCGCTGGCCGGCGCAGGTCGAGACGCAAAGCGGCGGCATGGATGGCCTTGCACAAAAAACCTTGCCCGCCTATTTCACCAGCGAACGCCAGATCATCATCGACACCGAAGCGCTACAGGGCGATCGCGAACGACTCTCGACCGCGCGGTTCGCGGCGCGCGCGGACGAACTCGGCGTCGAGCAGCGGCAGCTGCGACTGCGCTACGGCGAGTTTCTCGGCGAGGAAGCCGAACCCAGCGCGCAGCACGACGCGGACACGCAGCCCACGACCCAGGCCTTCGGTGCCGAGGGTAATCTCAGCGCCCAATACGGCCACGTGCACGACAAACCCGAGGCAGCGACCCTGCTCGATCCGGATACGCGGCGCATCTTGAAGGCGGCACTCGACGAGATGTGGCAGGCCGAGTTGCACCTGCGCCAGGCCGACCCGGAACTGGCCTTACCCTACGAATACAAGGCGCTGGCTTACATCAAGCAGGTACAGCAGGCCGAGCGGATTTATCTCGCGCGCGCCGGCGTGCAATTGCCGCAAGTCGACCCCAGTCGACGTCTCAGCGGCGACCGCGCCGGACTCTCCGACCGGGAATCGGGCGCCGTGACGCAGACGCCGGAGCCCACACCCGTGGCGGCCTGTTGGCAGGCGCTGGCCGACGGGACGACGCCGGACTGGGCGGCCTTGAACGCCTGGGTTCACGCACATCAGGCGACGGTTCCGGACGCCCTAGGGCTCGAGAGTGCCGCCGATCGGCTGCGCCGCGATCCCTCCTGCCGCAGTTGCCGCGCGCAGCTTGCCGCCTTGCTGTGGGTCTTGTTGCCACCACCACCACCGGCAATCGAGCCGCGTGCCGCGCCCGACCACGGGGGCGAGGCCTATCTCGATGCCCTGGCCGCTCCGCCGGCAACTGCGCCTCGCGGCGCCACTCCGCCATGAACGCGATTGCCGGATTGGCGGCGCCGATCACGGCGCTGCTGTTGGTCTCGGCCGCGGTCTCGGCTGCGTGGCGGCTCGCGCGTTTCGGTGTCCGTGAGCCCGCCCTCTGGTTGCAGCCGCTCGCGGCCGCGCTGCTCTATGGATCGCTATTTCCGCCGCTGCTGCCCTTGCGCGACGATGCCTTGACCGTGCTCTCGCCCGGTGCCCCGGCGCAGGCGCCGCGCGATCAGCCGGTCGTCGCCTTACCCGGAGCACCCAGGCCGGCACGCGCGGTGTTCGTGCCCGATCTTGCAACGGCATTGCGCGAGTACCCAGGCGCGCGGCATCTCTGGGTGCGCGGCGACGGCTTGCCGCTGCGCGATCGGGAGGCCGTCGCCGATCGCGATCTGCAGTTCGAACCCGCGGCGCCTCGCGGCATCGTCGCGCTCGACTGGCCCGCGCAGGTGCCGCTGGGACGCGAGTGGCAGGTGTCCGGCCGCGCGGCGGCGCCGGCGCGTCGGGCCGAGTTGCGGGATCCCGGTGGAGTGCTCGTCGATGCGGTCGACCTCGACGGCGAGGGCCGCTTCGTGCTCGCCGCGCCCGCGCGCGGTGCAGGTCCCGTGCGGTTCGAATTACAGTTGCTCGGCGAGCGGCGCGCGCTCGTCGACCGAGCGTCCATCCCGCTCGTCGTCACGGGCGGCAGTGCGATCGAGGTGATCGTGCATGCCGGCGCCATCAATCCGGAGCTCAAATACTGGCGGCGATGGGCCGCGGACGCGGGTTTGCAAGTGCTGCTCACGGCGGATCTGACGAACGGCGTGAGCTTGCACGCCGGCGACGCACACCTGACCGAGTCGCAACTCGCGCGCGCCGACCTCGTGATCGTCGATGCCCGAGCGTGGGCGGATCTGGCGCCCGCCGAGAAGCAGGCTTTGCGGACGGCGGTACGCGCGGGTCTCGGACTGCTGTTACGGGTCGATACGCTGCCCGCGCCCGCGACCATCGCGGATTGGCGTGAACTCGGGTTCGTCGTCACGCCGGCTGCGGCACCGCGCGGCGTGACCCTGGACGCTGCGCTCGGTGCGCGCGATCGCGCGGCGTTCACGCTGGCGCCCGTCGCGGTCGATGCGCCGACCAGCGTCGTCGCGCTTGCCGCCGACGATGCCTCACCCGTGGTTTGGTGGCATGACGAAGGCCGCGGACGCATCGGTTCGTCGCGTCTCGTCGATAGCTATCGGCTCGTGCTGCTCGGTGCCGACGAGCGCTACTCGGCCCTGTGGGCGGGGCTGCTCGGTACGCTGTCGCGACCGCGGCCGCCGCCCGCAGACGGCCCGAGAGTGCCGCGCGACGCGTGGCTCCGCGAACGCGTGGTGCTCTGTGGCTTAGGGGCGGCGGCGAACGTGCGTCCGGCTGCCGACGACACTGCGGTTCCGCTCGCGGTCGGAGCCGACGGCTGCGCCGCGTATTGGCCTGCGCTCGCCGGTTGGCAGAGCCTGGAGAGCGCGGGCAGGGCGAGCGAGTTCTACGTCCGGGCGGCAGACGATGCCGTCACCTGGCGAGCGTCACTCGACCGATTCGCTACGACCGAACTCGCGCAAGCGGTGTCGCCCGGTGGCGCATCCGCGAGGCTAGTCGCGCGGGGTCATGAAGCGGCCCCCGCCGCCTCGCCGCATGGCGAGCAAATGCCGCGCTGGCCTTGGTTCTGCGCGTGGCTGCTCGTCATGACGCTGTGCTGGTGGCGCGAACGGCGCATCCTGCTTCAGGAGATTGCCATTCATGTCGCGCCCGGCGTCTTGTAGACCACGCCACCCTTCATCACGAAGGCGACCGACTGCAGTCGGGTGACGTCCGAGAGTGGATCGCCGACGACGCCGATCAGATCCCCGTAGCGTCCGACTTCGATCGCGCCGACGTCGCCGACGCGGCCGAGCGCCTCCGCGGCGGTGACCGTGGCGGCTTGAATCGCCTGCAGCGGCGTCATCCCCCATTGGACCATGGTCGCGAACTGCTTCGCATTGTCGCCATTCGGGTAGACGCCCCCGTCGGTGCCGAAGGTCATCTTGACGCCCGCTTGAAAGGCGGCGCGAAACGTCTGCCGCTGCTGCAGGCCGATCTTGCGCTCCTTGTCCAGGGACTCTTGGAACACCCCGTTCTTCGCGCCCTCGGCGAGGATGTAGTCGTCGTCGTAGATGTCCATGTCGAAGTAAGTCCCATGTTGCTTGGCGAGTGCAAAGGCCTCGGCGTCGGCGAGACTCGCATGTTCGATCGTGTCGACCCCGGCGCGAATCGCATCCTTGATGCCGTTCGTCCCGTGCGCGTGAACCGCGACCTTGAGGCCGAGCATGTGCGCCTGTTGTACGAGCATGGTCATCTCGGCAAGATCGTATTGCTGGCCGCCCACGGTGTCGGTCTTGGAGAACACGCCACCCGTGCCGCAGAACTTGATGACTTCGGCGCCATACTTGCGCAGTTTCCGCACCGTTGCACGTATCGCCTCCGGTCCGTCGGCGATTTGCGGTGACGGGACGCTGACCGACGGCGGAAATTCGTCCGCGTCGCAGTGCCCGCCCGTGGCGCCGATCGCGTAGGTCGCCGGCACGATGCGCGGGCCAGGCACGAGACCGGCTTCGATGCCTTGTTTGATCGCGACATCGTCGTAGTTCGCCGAGCCCACGTTGCGCACCGTCGTGAATCCGGCCTCTAGTGTCTTCTTGGCGTTGGCAACGCCGACGACGGTCCAAAAATTATCAGTGAATTCGAGTCCGCGATAACCACCGTAGCGCGGGTCGCTGGTCAGGTGCACGTGCAGATCGATGAGTCCGGGCAAGAGGGTGACGCCCGGAAGATCCACGCGTCTCGCGCCCGCGGGGATGGGCGCGCCGCCGGTCCCGACCGCGGTGATGCGCCCGTCGGTGATCGTGATCTCGGGATCCTGGACGATGCGACCGGCCAAGACGTCGACCATCTGCGCGGCGGTCACGACGACGGTCTCGGCGCGCAGCGCGCCCACCCAAGCGCAGCCGGTGAGGGCCGCGGCCAGCGGCAGCAGCCGCGTATAGGAAATCGGCACGTTAAAACCCCTTAATAATTGGTAATTTTCCCCGAGCAAGATTCTCATCGCGCCAGCGCACGGATGCGCGACTATGCGGGATGCCATAATAACCGGCCCGGAACTTAAGACCAGCCTCGCCTGTCGATAGCGGGCCGGCACGAACTTACGCGTTGATGCAATGAGCTCGAGGGAGGACTTGATGAATGATCTCGATTCCAGAGGCGCCGCGCGCGCGGATTTCATGCGCCTGCGCGACTACCTGGCGAGCCAGATCATCGGCCAGGAAAGTCTGGTCGAGCGGCTGCTCGTCGCGCTGCTTGCGGACGGCCACTTGCTGGTCGAGGGACCGCCCGGGCTCGCCAAGACGCGAGCCGTCAAGGCGCTCGCGCATGCGGTGGAGGGGGATTTCCAGCGGGTGCAGTTCACCCCCGACATGCTGCCCGCCGACCTCACCGGCTCGGAAATCTACCGGCCCGAGGAGGCGAGTTTCCGCTTTCAACGCGGACCCTTGTTTCACAATCTGATACTCGCCGACGAGATCAACCGCGCGCCCGCCAAAGTTCAATCCGCGCTCCTCGAGGCGATGGCCGAGCGTCAGATCAGCGTCGGTCAGGCGACCTACTCGCTGCCGCAGTTGTTCTTCGTCATGGCCACGCAGAACCCGATCGAGCAGGAAGGTACCTACCCACTCCCCGAAGCGCAAATCGATCGGTTCATGCTGCACGTCCTCGTCGATTATCCCGATCGGGCGACGACCTTGAAGATCATGCGCCTCGCGCGCACCGAGGCGATCACGCAGCGGGAGCTGCCGCCGCCGACGCAGCGCTTGCCGCAGGCTTTGATCTTCGCCGCGCGCCGCGAGGTCCTCGGCCTCACGCTCGCCGACAATGTCGCCGAGTACATTGCCGCTTTGGTCGATGCGACGCGGCGCCCCGAGCCGTACAGCGCGCAGCTGCGCGAATGGCTGCGCTGGGGCGTGAGTCCGCGCGCCGCGATCGCGATCGAACGCGGCGCACGGGCGCTCGCGTGGTTGCACGGGCGGGACTTCGTGAGTCCCGAGGACGTGCAGGCGATCGCGCCCGACGCGTTCCGGCATCGCTTGCTCCTCGACTACGGCGCGCAGGCGCGCGGCATCACGGCCCAGACCTGCATCGACGAGTTGCTGCGACGGGTTCCCGCGCCATGATCCTGCCCGACCTCGGCGAACTGCTCGCGATGCGCGGCGAGGCACGCGGCATCGTGCTGCGGCCGCAAACTCCGGCACGCGCTCATTACCTCGGCGCGCACCGCACGGCGCAGCGCGGCCGCGGACTCGAGTTCGAAGAGGTCCGGCCGTATGTCGCCGGCGACGATGCGCGCAGCATCGACTGGCGCGTCTCCGCGCGCCGCGGCCGCTTGCATACCAAATTATTCCGCGAGGAGCGCGAGCGTCCGGTCTGGTTGCTCGTCGACCTGCAGCCCGGCATGTTCTTCGCGAGCCGCGCGCAGCTCAAGTCCGCGCTCGCCGTCCGAGCGGCCGCGCTGCTCGCCTGGAACGCCGCGCAGAGCGGCGACCGCGTCGGCGCCGTGATCGTCAACGGCCGCGAGACCGTTTGTTTGCCGCCGCGGGCCCGCGAGGCGGGTGTACTACCCATCCTCGAGGGCTTGCTCGACCTGCAGCCGCGCGGCCCCGCCGATCCACGCCCACTCGCGCTCGGCGCAGCCCTGCGCACCCTCCTGCCCATGGCGCATCCCGGCTGCCTGATCCTGGCGTTCAGCGACTTCGCCGATGCGGGGTCCACGAGTGAGACGGCATGGGCCGGGCTTGCCGCCCATGCGGAGTGCCGCCTGTATTGGATCGTCGATGCGCTCGAACGCAACGGGCTGCCGGACGGCCGCTTTCGCGGCGGACTGCCCGGCCGCTTGTTCGCACTCGACGGAGCGAAGATGCGCCAACGCTGGCTCGCCGCCTGGCAAGAACGCGAGGGACGCCTGCGAACCCTGACGCAGCGGTTGCGCCTCAGCGTGCAGGAGCTCGACACCGCCGGCACCCCCGCTCTGCAGATCGCGGCATGAATGCCAATTGGCTCGATCAACTCGCTCCCGAGCATGCGCCGGCGCCGCCAGGATGGTGGCCACCGGCGCCCGGCTGGTGGGGACTCGCGGTGCTGCTGCTGATCGTCGCGGGGGGCGCGTGGGTCTGGTGGCGCAGCCCGCGGCGGCGTCTGCGCCAGGCCACCTTGCGCGAGCTGCGCAAGATACGCGCCGCGGATCTCAGGCCTAACGAGACCGCGCAGGCGATTCAGAACTTGCTGCGCCGTTATGCCCTCGTGCTATTCGGACCGGAGAGGGTGGCGCGTCTCAATGGCTCTGCGTGGCTCGAGTTTCTCGCCGCGCACGGCGCGCCGATGCTCGGCGGCGGCGTCGGCCGCTCCTTGCTGGCCGCGAGCTATGGCGGCGATACCGCCGGTGCGGACCCGGCCGACTGGTTGCGGGCGGCCGAGACGTTCTTGCGGCGAGCCGCGGTTCGGTCGCGCTCGCGACCGCCGCAACGACCCGCGCGAGGCCGCCCGGCATGATGCAGATCGCCTGGCCCTGGATGGCTGCGCTCTTGCCGCTGCCGTGGCTGCACTATCTCTGGCGCCGCCGCGCCCAGCCGTCGGGCCCGGCGATCTTCCTACCGTTCGCCGTGGGGCTGGAGACAGTGACAGGCAAGGTCACGGCGGGGCGTTCATGGCGGGTTGGTCTGTTCGCCTTGTTGTGGCTGCTGCTGATCGCCGCGGCGATGCGCCCGCAGTGGCTCGGCGAACCCTTGCCGGCGCCGACGACCGGTCGCCGCATCATTCTGGCCGTGGATATTTCGGGTTCGATGAACACGCGCGACATGGCAAACAATGCCAGCCGCTTGCAGGTGGTCCAGCAGGTCGCCGGTGACTTCATCGACAGCCGCCAAGGTGATCAGGTTGGTTTGATCCTGTTCGGCACCCAACCCTACGTGCAAGCCCCTTTGACACCGGACCTCGCGACCGTGCACCACTTCCTCGACGAAGCCTTGGTCGGCTTTGCCGGCACGGAGACGGCGATCGGCGACGCGATCGGCCTCGCGCTGAAACGACTGCGCGCCGAGTCCGGTGCGAGCGACTCCCCCGGGCCGGACGCACCGCCGGCGAATGCCGACCGCACCGTGCTGATTCTGCTGACCGACGGACAGAGCAACGCGGGCACTTTGCAGCCGGTCCAGGCGGCGCGCTTCGCCGCACAGGCGGGATTGCGAATCTATACGATCGGTGTCGGCGCCGCGGTGCGCAGCGGTTTCTTCGGTCCGATCGGCAACAACGATCTCGATGAAGACACGCTCAAGCAGATCGCCAAGCTCACCGGCGGCGAATATTTTCGCGCCGCGGACGCGAGCGCGCTGCAGTCGGTCTACGCGCAGATCGAAAAACTGGAGCCGGTCGCCGGCCGTGACCAGTGGCTGCGACCCACAGACGAATGGTTCCCCTATCCGCTCGCGCTCGCCTTGCTGCTGAGCATTCCGGCGACTTTGTGGGGGTCTCGCGCGTGGGCCTGACGGGTTTCGGTAACTTTCATTTCCTCTACCCTCTCTGGCTGCTCGGCTTGCCGGCGCTGTGGGCGCTCGCGGCCGGGTTCGCGTGGCGGCGCCGGCGCGGTGGCGGCTGGGCGCAACTCGTCGATCCCGCTTTGATCGGCGTGCTGCGCTTGGGTTCGCTCGAACGTTCGAGTTCGCCATGGCTGCCGATCGTCGCCGTCTGGACGCTCGCTGCCCTGGCGCTGTCGGGTCCGGCCTGGGAGCGTGCGCCGAGCCGTGCTTATCGGGCGCCGCAGGACTGGGTCGTGGTGCTGGACCTGTCTCCCTCGATGAACGTCGGCGATGTGGCGCCGGACCGGGTTACCCGCGCACGCTATGCAATCGACGACATTCTATCGGCGGCCCGGGATGCGCGCGTCGGCCTGGTTGCGTTCGCGGGCGAGGCGCATATCGTCGTGCCCTTGACCACGGATGCGGCTACCGTGCGTTCCCTGCTGCAGCCCTTGGCGCCGAACATCATGCCCGAGACCGGTGACGATCTCGCACCCGCGCTGGCAGCAGCCTCGCGCCTGCTCCGTGAAGCGGGCAGTCGCAATGGCCGGGTGATCGTCTTGACCGACGGCTTCGCCGATCCCGAGGCGGCTTACGGGGTTGCCGGGTCGCTCGCGCAGCAAGGCGTGCACCTCGACGTGCTCGGCATCGGGACGCCGCAGGGCGCACCGGCTGTCAATCCCGGCGGTGGCTTCGTACAGAATGCGCAAGGCGTGAGCGTAGTCGCCAAACTTGCCGTCGAGGAGTTGCAGCACCTCGCGAGCGTCGGTGCCGGCCGCTACTGGTCGCTTGGCGATCTGTCCACGTTGATCGCCTCGCTGCACGGCGGGGCGGAGAATCCATTCGATGAACACGCCATCGCGACCAAGATCGAGGTCGGTGAATGGCGCAACGAGGGCATCTGGCTGCTGCCGCCGTTGCTGTTGTTCGCGGCGCTGTTCGCGCGACGGGGATGGCTGTGAGCCGCGTGCTGTTCATCGCCTGCGGGTTGTTGTCGTGCGGCTGGGCGCGCGCCGATGCTTGGACGGACTTGTGGCAGCGCCCCGACCAGCGGGCCGAGCGCTTGCTCGAGTCCGGACAGCCGGCCGCTGCCGCGCCTTTGTTTCAAGACCCGCGCCAGCGTGCCTACGCCGAGATGCAGGCGAAGGATTATGCCGGCGCCGCGAAACAACTCCAGGGACTCGAGGATCCAGAATCCGCTTATAACCGTGGCAACGCGCTGGCCCGCGCGGGGGATTTGAAGGGCGGGCTCGAAGCTTACGAGTCGGCCTTGCAAAAAGCTCCGCACGATTCCAGCGTGTATCGCGACGCACTGCATAATCGCGATCTCGTGGCGGCGCAGTTACGCTCGCAGCAAAACAAGGACCAGGACAAAAAGTCGCAACAAGGGCAGCAAGGGCAGCAGGGCCAGCAAGGGCAGCAGGGCCAGCAAGGGCAGCAAGGGCAGCAAGGGCAGCAGAATCAACCGGGGCAACAAGGGCAGCAGGGCCAGCAAGGACAATCCGGTCAGCAGGCGGGCCAGGGTGGGCAGGGACAGAGCGGTAAGCCCGATGCGCAACCGCAATCCGCGGGTCAGCAGGGTCAACAGGGTCAGCAGGGTCAGCAGGGTCAACAGCCGGGCAAGCCCGCGCGACAGCCCGGGGATTCGGGCGGCGCGGCTTCCGGGCCGGATCACGAGCAAACCGCAACAGCCGCTGACGCGCGTGCGGCCGCACAGAGTCAGCAGCAAAAGTCGCAGCAGCCCGATGCGGCGCGCGCGGCAGGCGCTGCTGCGCCGACGCAGCAGGCGCAGGCGGCGCAAGCGCGCCCGGGCAGCGACGCTCGCGGCGCGAAGCCGGAGACCGAGCAGCAACTCGCCCTCGACCAGTGGCTGCGGTGGGTGCCAGACGATCCCGCGGGTCTGTTGCGGCGCAAGTTCATGATCGAGCACATGCTCAAGCAACAACAAGAGTCGCAGCCATGAGGCGCGCGGCGACTCTCGTCGTGCTGCTAGGCTGCGGGTTCGCAGGGGCTGCGTCCGCGGCCGTGCGCGCGACACTGGATTCGAATACGGTGGCGCTCGGCGAGACGGTGCAGTTGCGTCTGGACCGTGACGATCAGCCGAACGGAGATCCGGATCTGTCGCCGCTGCGCGCGGATTTCGATGTCGTCTCGACGAGCAGCAGCCGTACGATTCAGATCACGAACGGCAGCGTTGCCGCGCACGTGCAGGTGAACGTGTTACTCGCCCCGAAGCACACGGGTCAACTGACCGTGCCGACGATCGACTGGGCCGGCGAGACGAGCACTCCTTTGCCCCTGACCGTCTCGGCCGGCACGCCGAACGCTGCGGCGGGCGCTCAAGCGGGCGCGGTATCGGCGAAGAAGGTTTTCCTGGAGACCAGCGTCGATCCGCCCGATCCTTACCTGCAGCAGGCCGTGCGCGTCACGGTTCGCCTTTACATGGCGGAGCCGCTGTACAAGGCCGGCATGGATTTTCCGGCCAACAACGATGCTTTGATCGAACAGTTAGAAGCCGACACCCGCCGCAACGTGCAAAAGAATGGCCAGGAGTACGAGGTCGTCGAGCGGCATTACCTCGTGTTCCCGCAACGCAGTGGCAGCTTGAGTCTGCCGGGCCCCGTGGTTGCGGGCCAGATCGCGGTGCGCGAGCGCCGTGATCAGTTCGCGAACGACCCATTTGCGGATCTCTTTGGCGCGGGGGCCGGCATGGTGACTGCGACGAAACCGATCCGGGTCGAGGGTGAGCCCATCGTCCTGAACGTCAGGCCGCGACCGGCCGCAGCCGGTGACGGTCCCTGGGTACCCGCGCGCAACCTCACGCTTACGGCGGAGTGGCGGCCGGATACCAACGAGCTGCATGTCGGCGATCCGGTGACTCTCGCGCTGCACCTGCAGACCGAAGGTCTGATCGCGACCCAACTACCCGATTTATCGAAATTGCTCGTGGTGCCCGCGGGCGTCAAAGCCTATCCCGACACGCCCAAACTCAAGAGCGAACAACGCGACGATACGGTGATCGCGACGCGCGATCAGACGATTGCCCTGATTGCCGGTCAACCGGGTGATTACACTGTGCCCAGCCTGCGCTTGTCCTGGTGGGACACACGCACTAACGAGATGCGCGAAGCGACGATTCCCGGGCGCAGCTTCAAGGTGCTGCCGGCGCCCGTGGCGACGAACCCGCCGCCGACGGTTGCGTCGGATCAGTCCGCCACGGCCCCCTCGCAGCCGCCTGGTACGAGCGGCGCCGTGGCCGGCAGTGCACCGATCTCGCGGAATTTGCTGCTGTGGATCGGCCTCAGCGTGGCGCTCGCGTTGCTCTGGCTCGTCACCATGCTCGCGTGGTGGCGCGCGCGCCGGCGGCGGCCTCGGCCTGTGACGGCGGTCGCCGCTGCAGCCTCCGGCGCGGCTGACGCCGCCCCGGCTGACGCCGCCCCGCCTGGCGCCGCCCCGCCTGGCGCGGCGCAGTCGCGCAAGCAGTTCCACCAGGCCTGCGCACAAGACGATGCGCCAGCCGCGCGTCGCGCCTTGCTCGCCTGGGTCGCGGCCGCGTGGCCCGAGGAGACCATCGCGGGCTTGGAGGCGCTCGCGAGCAAGCTGCAGGACGTGGCGATCTCGGCGCAGCTGCTGGAACTTGATCGCGCCTGTTATGCCGGCGTGCCGTGGCGGGGGGCGGAATTACTCACCCTGCTGAAGGACTTGCCGCGCGTTCCCGGTCGGTCGCGCGGCGGCGGCGGCGGCCTCGCGCCGCTCTATCCCTGAGCTGCGGCGGCTCTCAGGCGGCGCTCTCCGCGCTGTAGCGAGCCAAGAGTCCGGTGCGCACGGCATGCCGGTATACTCGGCCGTACACCCAGCCCGAAAGCAGCAATTCGACGAGCGCGAGCGCACTACCCTCGGCGAGCATGGCGGCCGGAAAACTGCGTCCCGCGAGCAGTTCCCGCATGCCCTCGAAGATATAGCTCGGTGGCAGGAACCTGGCGACGCCGCGCATCCAGACAGGCAGCGTGGCGAGCGGATAAAACACCGCGGCGAAGGGCGCGAGCACGGCCGGCAGCGGCCACAGGAGCCATTCTGAAGCGGGGCCCAAGCGCAGCACCATCGCACTGCCGATGATCCCGAGCGTGATGCCGAACAGGAACAGCACCGAGAGAAACAAGGCCAAGTTCAGCCCCAGTGCAAAGAAGTCCAGGCCGAACACCGCGGTCGCGAGCATCAACATCGTCGCAAGCCCGATGCTGCTGGTCAGAATGCTCGTGAGCACGAGGCCGTTCACGTACTCGGCGATCGACAGCGGAGATGCGAACAGGTTGAGAAAGTTACGCGCCCAGACATCCTCGAGGAACGCCGTCGTGACGCCTTGCATGATGCGTGTGCAAAAATCCCAGAGGAGCACCGCCCCGAGCAGCGCCGGCACGAAGTTCACTCCCGAACCGCTGACCGAGTTCAGGTAGCGCGTGATGAAGCCCCAGAGGACGATGTCGATCGCCACCCACGTGACCATCGGAAAGAGCCTTACCGGGCTGCCGCGGAGCAGATAAATCTGGCGCAGCACGATGCCCGCGATCGGGCGCAGCTTCATGCGCTCGGTTCCGTCGCGGCGGCGAGCGGCTCGCGTGCCACGCGGATGAACAGGTCTTCGAGCGTGTCCGCACCGTGTTCGGCCGGCAGTTTGCGCGGATCGCCCTCGAGCAGGAGCTTCCCACGCGAAAGGAACAAGACGCGGTCGCAGACTGCCTCGACCTCGTTCATGTTGTGCGAGGTCCAGAGTATTCCGCAACGGCCCTCCGTGGCGAGGCTCTTGATCTTGCCGCGGACGATCTGCGCCGTCGACGGATCGAGCGACGCCGTCGGCTCGTCGAGCAGCAGCAACTGCGGGCGATTCAGCAATGCCTTGGCCAGCGCGGCGCGCGTCTGTTCTCCCGAGGACAGCAAGCCGCACTTGGTGTTGCGCAGCCGCGCGAGATCGAACTCCGCGATCAACTCGTCGATCCGATCCGAGAGTCGCTCGACGTCGTAGAGCAAGCCGAAAAAGCGCAGATTTTGTGCGACGGTGAGATTACCCGGCAGAGCGGCATAGACCGCCGCGAAGTTCGTGCGCGCGAGCGCTACCGCGCGGCGCTTGGCGAGATCGACCGCGCCGATTTGGATTTCGCCGGTGCTTGCCTCGAGCACGCCCAGGATCATGTTGATCGTCGTCGTCTTGCCTGCACCGTTCGGTCCCAGCAGGCCGACGATCTCACCACGCCGAACCGAGAATGAAACGCCGGCGACTGCCGTCACGTCGGCATAGCGCTTGGTCAAGTTCGAGACCCGCAGTGCGGGCGCGGCGTCTTCCTGTGCTGACTCGGTCATCGCGGTGAGCTTAAGTGATTGATTCCCCAGTGTAACGAAAAAATGCGCGTCGAATTTACGGTAATTTCATGCCGCGGTGGTAACGTACTGCGCAATTTCAAGACAGCGGAGTTGCGATGACGAACATTCATTTGCTGGGCGGAGAGAAGGGCGGTGTCGGCAAGTCCCTCGTGGCACGGTTGCTCGCGCAATACTTGATCGATCATTCCCTGCCGTTTCTCGGCTTCGATTCGGACCGCTCGCATGGCGCGCTGCTGCGCTTCTACGCCGGATTCGCCTCGCCCGTGCTCATCGACGACTACACGAGTCTCGACGCGATCGTCGAAGCGGCGACGGAGAGTCCGGAGCGCCGCATTCTCGTCGATCTCGCGGCCCAGACCCAGGAGCGACTCACGCAATGGATGGACGACTCGCAGTTGCTCGAGGTCGCGCCGGAACTCGGCTTGGAGATCCGCTACTGGCACGTCATGGATGCCGGCAAAGACTCGGTCGATCTTCTCAAGCGCCTGCTCGACCGGCACGAATCCCGCCTGCGCTACGTGCTCGTGCAAAACGAGGTGCGCGGCGACGATTTTCGCATTCTGAACTCGTCCGGCGAGAAGGAACGCGCCGTGTCGCTAGGCGCGCAAGTGATCACGATCAAAAGGCTGCAGGAGGCCTCGATGATCAAGATCGACGCGAGCAGTTCGAGCTTCTGGGCCGCCGCCAACAAGGCCGACGGCGATACGACCGGTCTCGGGCTGCTCGAGCGGCAGCGAGTCAAGGTTTGGCTCAGGAACTGTTTCGCGGAATTCGATCGGGTCGGCGTCTGAGCGCGTTTCTGTTCATACGCGCTAGTTAATAGCGTTTTTCTCCGGGCTCCGGTCTTGCAGACTCTCACGCACGCCAGACGTGCGTCTCGAGTCTCAACCACCAATCCGCCAGGAGAAATTCATGAACAGTTTCACGATCACCGCCGTCGGTAATCTCGCCAAGAACCCCGAACTCACCGTCAAAGGTGATACGAGTTACACGCGTCTATGCCTCGTCGGCAACGACTACGCCGGCAAGGACGAACAGGGCAATCCGCGCGAGACCTCGACCAGCCTCTGGTTCGTCGCTTTCGAATCCCTCGGCGAAGTGCTCGCCAAGAACGCGCGCAAGGGCGATCAGCTGATCCTGCAGGCGCAAATCCGGGCCAACAATTGGACCGACGCCGAAGGCGAGAAGCAATACGACCACTCCTTCGTCATCCAGAGCTTCCGCTTCGGCGCCCCCGGCAAGGCCAAGCGCGAGGAGTTTGCGGCGCAGCGCGAGGAAGAAGGCCGCTTGGAAACGGAGGTATGAAACCCGCTAGCGCCTGAGCGTCGCCGCGCCCAAACCGCCCGTTCATCGATTCACCGGAAAAGGATTTCCATCATGCGTCCATCGCCCCTCAAGCAATCGTCCGCCGCGAGCGGCATCTTCGTACCAACTCTGTGCCTGCTCGTCATCGGCAGTCTGCCGAGTCTCGCCTTGGCGCAGACCTCGCCCTTCCTCACTGGCGCTTCGGCGCTGCAGACGAACATTCTCGCTTGGCTCACCCCCGTCGCGATCATTCTCGTCATGGTCCTCGGCGGAATGGCAATGGCAAACCGAATGTCCTGGGGTTGGTGTCTGACCGCGATTCTTGGCATCGCCATCGCATTTGGCGCGCCGCAGATCGTGACCTGGGTTCGCGGCATGTTCGGCGTCTGAGGGCATCCCCATGAGCCAGCGTAATCCCGGTTTGACCTTGGACACTTTGTTCGTCGGCGCGACCCGCCCGCCGATGCGCTGGGGAGTCACTTACTCGGCGTTGCTGTTCAACATGGTGTTCACTCTCGAGGGGTTCCTGTTGACCAAGAATCTGCTCGCGCTGTTGCTCTGCGCGCCCATTCATGGACTGTCGCTGTTGCTCTGCTCACGGGACGCTCGCTTCTTCGATCTGCTGGTGCTGGCGGCGCGAACACGGCTACCCGCGTATTTCGCGAACTGGCGTTACTGGCAATCGAGTAGCTACAGTCCGCTCGTTCTCGACCTGCCCAGCCGCTCGGGGCGGCGCCCAAGCCGTCGGCTCATCGGTCGCGCCGAACATGCGCGGGGGTCGGCATGTTGAGGGCCAAACGTACAGTGGCGCTGCGGCGCGAATTGGCGGCGGCCGAGAGGATTCCGTATGTCGCCCATGTCGCCGATTCGGTCGTGAAAACCCGTGACGGCGCCTATCTGCAGGCGCTGCGCCTCGGTGGCGCCGGCTTCGAATGCGCCGACGACGTCGAACTGAACGCCTGGCACGAACGGCTGAACGTATTGTGGCGCAATCTGGCGAGTCCCAACGTGTCGCTCTGGACACACGTGATCCGGCGCCGGGGTCGGACTCCGGTCGCAGCGGATCTCGGGGCCGGCACGCCGCAGTCCTCGTTTGCAACCGCGCTCGGCGAGAAGTATCGGACGCGTCTCGGATCGGCGCGGCTCATGGAAAACGAACTCTACCTCGCGACGCTCTATCGTCCGTCCGCGGGGCTGACGGGAGGACTCGCCACCCGCGTGCTCGAACGAACCACGCGCGACGGCGCGCGCGCCGAGTTGCTGGACGCACTCGATGCCTGTGCCAAGTTGGCGGACACTTTGCGCGCAGCGTTGGCGCGTTACGAGCCGGAGTTGCTCGGAACATACCGTTTGGGTGACCGACATTGTTCGTCCCTGCTCGAGTATCTGGGGCTGCTGGTCAACGGTGAGTCGATGCGCATGCCGCTGATGCGCTGTTCGATTGCCGGCGCTCTCGTCAACTCGCGACTGCTGTTCGGCAATGAAACCGTCGAGTACCGGACAGCCACGAGCGTGCGAGTCGGCGCCTTTCTCGGCATCAAAGAGTATCCGACGCCCACCGTCGTCGGGATGTTCGGCGCCCTGCTCGCCGCTCCGTTTCCGTTCGTGCTGACGCAGTCCTTTTCGTTCTTGACGAAGGCGGCAGGTCAGACCTTGCTCCAGCGTCAATATCATCGCATGGTCAATGCCGGTGACTTTGCGGTATCGCAGGCTGACGAACTGCACGACGCACTCGACGCTCTGACGAGCAACGAGTTCGTCATGGGCGACCACCATTTCTCCCTGCAAGTGATGGCGGAGCTGCCCGACGCGCCCCTCGGCGACGCGCAACGCCTGCGACCCTTGAACGACTCGGTCGCGCTGGCGCGCAGTCTCTTGGCCGACACGGGCATGCTCGTTGCCCGGGAGGACCTAGCAATGGAAGCGGCCTTCTGGGCGCAGCTGCCAGGCAATTTCCGGATGCGGCCTCGGAAGGCCGCGATCACGTCTCGTAATTTCGTCGCGATGGCGCCCTTGCACAATTATCCAACCGGGCGCGCGACCGGCAACCATTGGGGCGACGCGTTGACCACGCTCATGACGAGCGCCGGCTCGGCGTTCCACTTCTCGTTGCACGCCAGCGATCCCGGCGATCCAGACGGCGGCAGCCGCAAGGATATCGGGCACACGCTGATTTGCGGCCCGACCGGCTCCGGCAAGACCGTGTTCATCGGTTTTCTGGTCGCGATGCTCCGCCGCCAAGGCGTTACCCAAGTGCTGTTCGACAAGGACCGCGGGCTCGAGATCCTGGTGCGCGGACTGGGCGGTGAGTATCTGCCGCTGCAAAGCGGAGTGCCGACCGGCTTCAACCCGCTGCAATTGCCGGCGAGCCCCGATAACGTCGAATTCCTGAAGACCTGGCTGCGAACCCTTGCCGGAGTGCGCGCGGGCGCCGCCGGCGCGGCGCTCACCTCGGTGCGCGAACAATCGGACCTCGACCAGGCACTGCGCGGGACCCTCGCACTGCAGCCGGCTACGCGGCGGCTCTCCCGGCTGGTGGAGTTCCTCGATCCGACCGATCCCGAGGGGCTACATGCGCGGCTGTCGCGCTGGTGTGCGAATCGCCGCGGTGAATACGCATGGGTGTTCGACAACCCGAGCGATAGTCTCGTCGCCCGGCTCGGTGCCGCCGAGGTGTTCGGCTTCGACGTCACCGAATTTCTCGATAATGCCCTCACCCGGGCGCCGGTAACGCTCTATCTCTTTCATCTCGTGCGCCGGCTGCTCGACGGCCGTCGATTCGTCTGTTGGATGGACGAATTCTGGCGCCTGCTCGAAGATCCGGGGTTCGAGAGTTTCGCCAAGGATGGTCCGAAGACCTGGCGCAAGCTCAATGCGGTGATCTGTCTCGCAACCCAGAGTGCGAGCGACGTCTTGCATAGTCCGATCAGCCGGACCCTGGTCGAACAAACCCCGACCAAGATCTTCTTTCCCAACGGCGATGCCGACAGTACCGAGTACACACGCGGGCTCGGCCTCACCGAGCGCGAGTTCAAGCTCATCAAGGAACGGCTCGAACCCGGATCGAGACGTTTTCTCGTCAAGCAAGGTCAGCACAGCGTCGTCTGCCAACTCGATCTCAAGGGCTTCGACGCGGAACTCGCCGTCATCTCGGGTCGTCGCAGCGAAGTCGAGCGCATGCATCGCATCATCGCCGAGACCGGTCCGGAGGCCGCGGACTGGTTGCCCGCGTTCATGGCCGGCGCGCTACCGAACGTCCAAGCCCCTGGCCGATAGATATCAAGGAGAGCCTCATGCGTGTGAAATCTTCTCTGTTCTCGATTGCGCTGTCGTTGTGTGCTGCTGCACCGTTGCGGGCGCAATGGGCGGTCGTCGACGGACCGGCGACGCTGCAGTTGGTGCAGGAAGTGAAAACTGCCGCGCAGCAGCTGACCGCCTTGCAGTCGCAATTACAGCAGGCCGAGCAGACCTTGCAGTCGATGAGCGGCGTGCGCGGGATGCAGCAGCTGCTCAGTATTACGAACCGGAATTATCTGCCGGGCAGCTGGACTCAACTGAACGGCGTCGGCGTTGGGGCCGGTGGCGCTTACGGTGGCCTCGCCGTCAGCATTCAAGGCTTGATCGGCGGCAATGCCCAGCTGTCGAGTGCGCAATTGGCGGCGCTGTCGCCTGCCAACCAACGGCAGATCGCCTCAGCCAGGCAATGGACCGCGACCCAGCAGGCCATATCCCAAAGCGCATTGGCGACTGCGAGCGATCGATTTACGTCGCTGCAGACTTTGATCGACGCGATCGGTTCAGCGGTCGATCAGAAAGGCATTCTCGAGCTGCAAGCGCGCATCGCGGCGGAACTCGTGATGGTGCAAAACGAGCAGATCAAGCTGCAAGTGATGACCCAGTCGATCCAGGCGCAACAAGCGTCCGCCGAACAGCAACAAAGGGAACTCGACATCGTCGCCCACGGCCAGTTCGTCACGCGTTTCCAGCCCCTGCCCTGAACGCACCCTTGCCGTAGGTCTCCATTAATCCAAGAGGGTCTGATCATGGGATTCTTCGCGACGTTCTCTGCCTGGCTCAACACACAGCTCGCCGGCTATATCGGCGCCTATACGGCGCGACTGGCGGGCGTGCTCGAGCCGGCGATCGTGAGTCTGGCGACGATCTACTGCATGGGATGGGGGTATCTGCACCTCACGGGAAGGATCAATGAGCCCCTCGTCGAAGGCTTGCGGCGGATCATCGTGCTCGCGGTCGTGCTCGGGATGAGCCTCGACCTGTGGCTCTACAACAACGTGATCGTCGATACGTTTTATGCTGCGCCGGCCGAACTCGCCGCCGCGGTCGTCGGTGCGACTGATCCGGTCACGACGATCGACGCGATCTGGAGCAGCGGCGGCGCCGTCGCGGACAGCCTCTTCAACGCCATTTCGCGTCTCGATGTGCTCGGGTACCTGGCGATCGCGCTGATCTGGGTGCTGCTGGGCGCTCTCTGCATCTATACGATGTTCCTCATCGCGCTCTCGAAGATTGCCTTGGCGGTTCTGCTCGCGCTCGGACCGTTGTTCATCGCCATGTTGTTCTTCGAGAGTACGAAGCGCTACTTCACGGCGTGGCTCGCGCAGCTGTCGAACTACGCCTTGATCACGATTCTGACCGTCATGCTCGGCGCCTTGTTGCTCGGCATCGTGAAATCCTTCGTAGCGCAAACCGCCGCACTCGGCACGGGCGTGCATTTCGTCGACACGCTGAACATGTTGCTGATCTCGATGATCGTGTTCCTCGTGCTTCGCCAGATCATGCCGATTGCCGCTTCCTTGAGCGGCGGCGCCGCCTTGAGCACGTTCGGCACCATCAGTCGCTCGGCGGGCGGAGCCATACAAGGCGCACGCCGCGAGGCCTGGCAGGCGAGCAAGCGGTATTTCGCCGCGAGGAACGAACGCAAATTGGCGAGTGCTGCACCGGAACTCAAAGCAAGCACGCCGGAGTCGATTCGAATGCTGAGTCGCTGAACGTCCGAACACCAGGAGGGTGAATGAAAAGCTCGTTGATACTATGTCTCGCGCTGAGCGTCATGGCCTGTGCCAAACCAAGCGTACGTTGCGACACGCGTCTCGAGGCGATCAACGTCCCTCGGCCGGCAGCCGCCGAGGCCCCACGTACGCCGGTCGTCCCCGCGCCTGCGCTCCCGGGTTCTCAGCCATGAGCGCAGATCCGGGTTTGCTCGCCTACTTCGACGAGGCCGAAAGCTGGGACCGGGATCGGATCCGGCGCATGGAGCGGACGGCGCGAACCGCATGGTGGGTCGCCGGCGCCGGCTGGACCTGTGCGCTCGCCGGCAGCGCCGCGCTGATCGTGCTGATGCCGCTGAAACGCACCGAACCGTTCGTCGTGCGGGTCGATAACACGACCGGCATCGTCGACGTGGTGCCGGCATACGTCGGCACCGAGACTCCGTCGGAACCCGTGACTCGCTATTTCCTCGCGCACTACGTGACGGTTTGCGAACGCTTCGACTTCGGCACCGCTGAAAGTGACTACGAAGAGTGTGGCGCGTTTCACGCCGCCGCGCGCAATCAGGCCTGGTACGCCGCGTGGACCACGACCAACCCGCAATCGCCGCTGAACCTGTACAAGGACGGCAGCAGCGTGCGCGCGCAAGTGGAGTCGGTGACCTTCTTCACGCGCGCCAGCGGTCTGTCGGATCTTGCCCAGGTGCGCTATCTCAAGGCGACGCGCCGCGGGCCGGGCTCGCCGGAGAGCTTTACGCACTGGATCGCGACCATCCAGTTCACGTATGCGCAACCCGCCAAGGATCCGCAGGTCAGGCGTTGGAATCCGCTCGGTTTCAAGATACTGGACTTCAAGTCGGAGCCCGAAGTGTTGCCGGACGCAGAACCTCGCTCGGAGCCCGGCGGGAGGACCCCATGACCCGCGCGCGCACCCGTGCCACGCTGCTCGCCGTCTGCGCATCTCTCGTGGCGACCACACTCGAGGCCGAAACCGTCCCGCCTCCGGGTGCTACGGACTCGCGCATCCGCACCGTGCTGTTTCGTGCCGACGAGGTCTACCGGCTGCATGGCTACGTCGGGTATCAGATCGATCTCGAATTCGAGGCCGGCGAATCCTTCGTGGGTCTGGGCGCCGGTGACATCGAGGCGCTCTCCTTCGTGGGCCAGGGCAATCATCTGTTCCTGAAACCGAAAGCGGCGCGGATCGCAACTAACCTCACGGTGCTGACCAACCGGCGCGACTATCAGTTCGAGTACACCGCCGTCCCCAGTCGGTCGGCAGCCGACGATGCCGCGGTCATCTACGCTCTGCGATTCACCTATCCACCCGATCTCGCGCGACAGGCAAGCGCGGCCGAGTCCGAGGAACTGGAGAAACGGCTCGGCGAAGCGGCGGCTGAACGGCCGAGAAACATCGACTACTGGTATTGCGGTGACCCGAGCCTGAAGCCCGAGGCGGCTTACGATGACGGCGTGCATACGCGGTTTCGCTTCGGGACCCAGTCCGAACTCCCGGCGATCTTCGTCCGCAACGACGACAACAGCGAGTCACTGCTCAATTTCAGCATGGATCAAGGTGACGTCGTCATTCATCGTATCGCACGACGGTTCATTTTGCGGCGGGGCCGGCTGACCGGTTGCGTCCTCAATCAGCAGTTTGGCGGCGGCGGCGTGCGGCTCGATTCCGGTACCGTGACCCCCGGCGTGCAGCGCAAGACGCGCGGGGCCACGCCATGAGCCTCATGGAACCCGACGAGTCCGGCATGCATGCGCGGCAAGGCGTCGTCGGCGAGCGACCCGCGACCGCGGTGCATGGCGCCCGATCGATGCAGTCGCGCATCAGTAGTCTGCTCGCGCTCGTTCTCATGTCCGCGCTTGGGGTCGGTGCTCTGGCGTGGTATTACGCACACGCGATCACGCGGCAAGACGATTTGCGTCGCAATGCCCAGGCCGCGTCGGTGCGGCGCGCCGACGGCGATCTGCCCTTACCCTCCTTGGGCCGCATCGATGCGCCGACGCGCGTCGTCCCGCCCGACGCCCAGCCGCCAGAGCCGGCGCCGCAATTCTTGACCGAGGTGCCTGCGCCGCGCGAGGCGCCGCCCCCGCCGCTGCTCGCCGCGCCCGGCCGTACGCTCGCCGCGGATGGCTATGGTGCGCCCGCAGTGCCGTCGCCGAAGACGCCGGCGCAGCTCGAACTCGAGCGTCAACTCTCCGGTAACGCTTTCGTCGCGACGGGCCCATCGCAGTCCCCGGCGGACAGTTCGCCAGAGTCCGGCGCCGTCGATGGGTCGCCATCCGACTTGCCAGGACCGGACGCACGCCGCTTCAGTGAACTGCTGCGTCCGATCCCGACGGCGGCCGCCCGGGCGCAAGTGCTGCCTAACATGCGACTGCTGCTGCCGAAAGGGGCATTCATCGATTGCACGTTGGAGACCGCGATCGACTCGAGCTTGCCCGGCATGACGACCTGCGTGACTGCAACCGACACCTTCGGCGTCGACGGCCAGGTCGTACTCCTCGAGCGGGGCACGAAACTCGTCGGCGAGGTGCATGGCCAGGTGCAGCAAGGCGCGGCACGGATCTTCGTACTCTGGACCGAGGCGCGAACGCCGACCGGCGTGATCATCCCGCTGGCTTCGCCGGGCGCGGACGAACTCGGTCGGGCGGGGCTCTCGGGAGTGGTCGACCGCCACTTCTGGCAGCGCTTCGGCGCGGCGATGTTGGTGACGGTGATCGACGGTGCGGTCCAAGCCGCGGTTCAATCCGGAAATCGCGGCGATGGGACGGTGATCTACAACCCGTCGGCCGGCGAGGGCGTGATGACCGAGGTGCTGAAGAACACGATCAACATTCCCCCCACGATCACCAAGACTCAGGGCGACCGGATTCAGATCTTGGTCGCTCGCGATTTGGACTTTCGAGGCGTTTATGCACTGCGACCGACCCCAGCCACGCGTTGAAGGTCACGAAGCGGCCTCCTCGCTGGCGCTGGCCTTACAGAGCTTGCGGCCGTGGTTGGCCGATGCCGCGGTGACCGAGTTATGCATCAATCGCCCCGGGGAGGCCTATATCGAGACGGCGCGCGGCTGGCAGCGCGAGTCCCTGGATTTCGCCGACTTCGATTGGTGCCAGCGCTTCGCCAAACTCGCGGCCAATGCGACGCAGCAGCGCATCGATGCGACCTCGCCCTTGCTGTCCGCGTCCTTGCCCGGCGGCGAGCGGGTGCAAATCGTCTTGCCGCCGGCGACGAGCGCGGGCTGTGTGGCGATCACGATCCGTCGGCCCTCCGACCAGGTCTGGTCGATCGCCGAGTTGGGCGCGCGGGGGATCTTCCGCAAGACTGCCCGACCGGCGGCGGGCATCGACGCCGTCGATAACGGTCTGTTGCGGATGTTGGCGGACGGAGACTTCGAGGCCTTCATGCGCCTCGCCGTGACCAGCCGCAAGAACATCTTGGTCTCGGGTCCGACCGGTTCCGGTAAGACTACGTGGACCAAGGCCTTGATCCGGGAAATTCCATCGAACGAGCGGCTGGTGACCATCGAAGACGCCCAGGAGCTCGTGCTCGACCGCCATCCCAATCACGTGCGCTTGTTCTATTCCAAGGACGATCAGGGCGTTGCCCGAGTCAGCCCCAAGCAATTACTGGAGTCCTGTCTGCGCATGAAGCCGGACCGGATACTGCTCGCGGAATTGCGCGCCGAGGAAGCCTTCGACTACTTGCGCAACGTCAATTCCGGCCATCCCGGTTCGATCACCAGCGTGCATGCGGCGAGCGCCGAACTCGCCTTCGAACAACTCGTACTGCTCGTCAAACAGAATCCGGGTGGGCGGGAACTGGCGAGACGAGACATCAAGAGCCTGTTGTATTTGCTGATCGACGTCGTGATCCAGTTCGGTGTCGAGCGACATGAACGCTACATCAAGGAAATCTGGTTCGACCCCGAACGCAAGCGGCGCGGCGCCGAATCCCCGGATCCGGCATGACGGGCTGGGAGGGCTTGCTCATGGACTATGCGACGGTGCAAGTGCCGATGTTCGCGGCCATGGCCAGGCACGGGGCGACGACCCGTCAGTACCTGCGCGCGCCTCTGGTCGGGGCTGCGTTGACGGCGGCGGCGGGCGTGGCCGTCATGATCGCGAATCCCCTGATGCAAGGCGCGGGCATCGCCTATGACGGTGCGCTGCACCTCGGGCTCGCCTCCGCGGTCGCGGGTGTCGTCGGCTATGCGGGCGGCCGGTGGTGGCTGCGCGAACCGCCTGAGCAGTCGCCTCACCGCCGCGGTACCGTGATCGAGACCGCGGCGGCCGCGAGGAATCCCGAAGGCCACGGCCGAACCGACGTCGGACGACAAACCACGGCGGCGCGCGATGCCCCGCTGACCCTAGCCGGTACGCCGGTGCCACCGGGGGACGAGGCCAAGCATTTCAAGTTGATCGGCACGACGGGAACCGGCAAGAGCACGGCGATTCGCGAGTTGCTCGACGGCGCGCTGCGGCGCGGAGATCGAGCGGTCATCGCCGATCCGGACGGCGGTTACCTGCACGAGTACTACAGCCCGGGCCGCGGTGATCTCATCCTCAATCCGTTCGATGCGCGCTCGCGAAAGTGGGATCTGTTCGCCGAGATCGAAACTTCCTACGATGCCGAACAACTGGCGCGTTCGATGATTCCCGACCGTCCGCATGCGGATCCGACCTGGACCAGTTACGCGCGAACGTTCTTTACCGCGGTGGCGCGCCAGACCCAGGAGGCGGGGGTGCGCGATCCGGGCGAATTCTATCGCCTGCTGGTCGCGGCGGAGCCGAAAGAATTACGGGAACTCGTCGCGGGGACGCCTGCGCAGCCGTTCCTCGACGAGCACAACGCCCGAATGTTCGACTCCATCCGTTCGGTCACGAGCGATGCGGTCGGTGCTCTGCAATACGTCGCCGCTCAGGATGCGCCGCGCCTATCGGTGCGCCGCTGGGTGCGCGACGAGCAGCCGGGCGTCTTGTTCATGCCCTACAAGGCCGGGCAGATCGCGGCGCTGCGCAGTTCGATTTCCGCGTGGATGCGGCTCGCGATCTTCGAAACGATGAACCGCGACACGACCGCGGCTTCCGAACGCCCCAATCGGCGGTTGTGGTTCGTGATCGACGAACTCGACGCCCTGGGTCCGATCGACGGTCTGAAAGATGCGCTCGCGCGACTGCGCAAATTCGAGGGCCGCGGCATCATCGGGTTCCAGTCGATCGCGCAAGTCTCCAGCACGTACGGGCCAGGAGATGCCCACACGATCGTCGAGAATTGCAGCAACAGCCTCATTCTGCGCTGCGCGGCGAGCGAGGGCGGGGGTACGGCCCGGTTCGCTTCGCAACTCGTGGGTGAGCGAGAAATCGTCCGCACGACACGCTCGATGAGCCGCCGCTACGACGAACGGATCGGTTCGATCACCGAGAGCGAGCACATCAACGTCGAGCCGGCGCTTCTGCCGTCCCAGATCGAGCAGCTGCCGGACCTGACCGGCTACCTCAAGTATGCCTCCGATCCGGTGTGGCGACTCATCCGGCTATCGAGTCACCGCGCCACCTCGAGCACCCGCGCCGCCGCGGCGCCGCCAGGTCAGCAACGACAGGCCGAGCGGTCGCCGGCACCGCGCGGCGAACTCGAACGAAACGGTCGCAGCCTGGAATGACGGAGGATCAGCATGAACGACGACACCATGACGGTTGGTTTGTTGCTGGAGAGCGCTCAGGCACACCAGCGCCTCGTCGAGCAGAACCTGGAGTCGCTCAAAGCCCATACGCGCGACCTCGACGGCGTCGTGCGCGACGAGATTCGTCGCACGCTGATCGACGAAATGCAGGCGCTCAGCGCGGAATCGATCCGCGCGATGACCGCGCTGCGCGCGATGAGTCGGGCGGCGAGTTTGCGCGCGTCCTTCTGGAGTCTTGCTTGCGCGACCGTCGCGGCGCTGATCCCCGGGATCCTTCTTTGGTGGAGCATGCCGACGACGGCGGAGCTCACCGGTTTGCGCGAGCGACGCGATGCGCTGGCGGCAAATCTGGCGCGCCTCGAACAACAAGGCGGCCGGACCGAATGGCGCCGCTGCGGCGAGACGCAACGCCTATGCATCCGGATCGATCGCAGCGCGCCCGCCTATGGCGAGGGCGGGGACTATCTCGTGGTCAAGGGTTACTGAGCAGCGAGGATCGCAGATGAGCTTGATAGCCGACGTCTTGCGGCAGGTGTCGCCCGTGACCGGGGCCGCGCTGCGGGGTGTGATCGCGATCGCCGCGCTGTTGCTGGTCGCCGGCGCCGTCGGCCTGCGTGGCACGCGGCGGCGCGAGACCCTGCGGCGGGGCGCACAGATTCTCCACGATCGACCCTTGCGTCAGGGGCGCGAGCGCCCCCGTCCCTTGCACGACGATCTCGCGATCGCCGGCCAGCGCATATCTACGCTGGACGAGACCAAACACTTCAAGTTCATCGGTTCTACGGGTACCGGTAAGTCCACGGCGATCGGCGAACTACTCGGCGCCGCCATCCAGCGGGGCGACCGCGCCGTATTCGCCGATCCCGACGGTGGCTACCGCGACCGATTCTTCGATCCTTATCGGGGCGACGTCGTCTTGAACCCATTCGAGGCGCGATCGGTCAAGTGGGATTGGTACGCCGAAATTCGTGCGGCCTATGATGTTGAGCAGCTGGCGAGCGGTCTCGTCCCCACGAGCAGCGACGCGGCGGGCGAGGAGTGGCGCGGGTATGCGCGGACATTTTTGTGCGCGGTCGTGCGTCGCTGCCACGAGGCCGGCCGTCGCGATCCCGCGGAGCTCTGGCGCCTCTTGACCGTGGCGCCCGCCGAGGAACTGCGGCCGCTGGTTGCCGGGACCCCCGCGCAGCCTTTCCTCGATCCCGACAACGCCCGAATGTTTGGTTCCATCCGCTCCGTGACGGGGTCCGCGGTGGCGGCATTCGAATATATACGCGGGCAACGAGCAGCGCCGTTCTCGGTTCGGGCGTGGGTCCGCCGCCGGGACACAGCCAGTCTGCTGTTCATCCCCTACAAGGCAGGCCAGATCGCCGCGCTGCGCGCCATGATCGCAGCGTGGATGCGGCTCGCGATATTCGAGGCGATGAGCGGTTCCGAGTCCTGCGATCAGCGGCTGTGGTTCGTCGTCGACGAGCTCGACGCCATCGGCGCCATCGACGGGCTCAAGGATGCCTTGGCGCGACTGCGAAAATTCGGCGGGCGCTGTGTTCTCGGCTTTCAGTCGATCGCGCAGGTCTCGTCCACTTATGGTGCCGGCGACGCGCAGACGATCGTTGAAAACGCCGGCAATACCCTCATTCTGCGCTGTGCAGGCAGCGAAAACGGCGGCACCTCGCATTTCGCCTCGAAACTCATCGGCGAGCGCGAAGTCGTGCGACGTCAGGTCAGCCGCGGCCGCGATCGCGACAGCGGCTTCGGTGCGCGCGGGGGTCGGCGCTCGACCAACGTGAGCGCGCAGAATGTCCTCGAGCCCGCGGTCTTGCCCTCGGAACTCGAGCAACTGCCGGACCTGCAAGGCTATTGCAAGTGGGCCTCTTCGCGCAGTTGGCGCCGGGTTTCGCTACGCAATCCGGCGTTGCCGCGGCGGCCCGCATGAAAATCCGCGCCGATCGCTACTCCATCGCCAGCGCGAGTGCGCTTTGTCCCCGCTGTGCGCGCTGGACCCACGTCGTCGCGCTGGTCGTGCCGCGGAGTCACGAAGTCGCCGGGCGCATGAGCTTGTTCTACGTCACCGAGGTGTCCGCCTCCGTGGCGCGCCGTCTTGCCTCGGTCTGTCCTTGGTACCGGCAGGCGCTCGCAGGCCCGCAGGCTTGTCTCAGCAACCACTGCGAGCATTGTGCGCTGCTGCTCGAGGATCACGATCTGCATTGCGAACCGGGCGGAGCGTTTCAGCCGCGCACCGACGCCGAGGCGAGGGGCGTGACCGTCTGGGACGTCGACGAGCCGCTCGAAGGCGACGCCGACGGCTTCGGATACGAGCCCGCGTTCTGATCCCGTGGCCATCTATTTTCTCAACATGAAGACCTTCGGGCGCGGCAACGGCAGCAGCGCGACCAGCGCGATCGCCTACCGATCCGGCGAGCGGATACGCGACGAGCGGACCGGCAAGGTCTTCGATCACACGGGACGTGGCGGCGTGCTGCACACGGAGATCGTCTTGCCGGAGCGCCTCGCCGACGCCGATATGAGTTGGGCGCGTGACCGGTCGAACTTGTGGAACATGGTCGAGGCCGCGGAGACTCGCAGCAATGCGCGCGTCGCGCGGGAGATCCTCGTCGCCCTGCCGGTCGAACTCGACGCCGCGCAGCGCGTGGGACTCGTGCGCGGCTTCTCGCAGGAACTTGCCGACCGTCATCGCTTCGTCGTCGACTTCGCGGTTCATGCGCCACGAACCGATCCGCGCAATTTCCATGCGCACCTGTTGACGAGCACCCGTGAGATTCATTCGACCGGTTTCGGCGAGAAGACAGCGCTCGAAATCAGCGACCAGCGGCGCCTCGAACGTGGCATGAGCCCCTTCTTCCAAGAACTCGTCGACACGCGGGAGCGCTGGGCAATCCGAGCGAACGAGGCATTGAGCGCGGCGCAGGCCAGCGCCCGCATCGATCACCGCTCGCTCGCGGCGCAAGGCATCGATCGCGAGCCCGCGCTCCATCTCCCGCGCGCGATCTATGAGATGGAGCGCCGCGGCGAGCGGAACCTCGCGGCCGAGGCGTTGCGGGACGCACACCAGGCCCGTATCGCGGAGCGCGTGCAGCGTGCGGCCGCAGAGGCCCGGCATGAGGTAGGTCGACCGCAGTCACTAGAGGACGTGCGTCGCCAGGCGCGCGAGAATTGGCTGCGGATGCGTGCGCAAATCGCGGGCGCCGGACCGCTCGATCGCGTGGTCGATCGCGCGGACGAGCGCAAAGCCGGCGCGGACGCCGGGCGCGAAGCCGGGCGCGAAGCCGGGCGCTCGCGCGATGATGATCTGGCCCTATAGCGCATGCTCGCGTCCGTCCGATTTGGCTCGTGCTACGTATATTCACCGCTGGGAACTTGCGCGATTTCGGTTCGCTCTCGCATGCTCTGCGCACGCCTGAAGCATCGCGACCCGCGCTTCATGGACCGGTATGCCGAGCGCGTGCGCCGCGAACTTGCCGACGCGCGCCGCTTCGATGCATGGTTCGACTCAGAGACGATCTTGGTTCCCGTACCCGGCAGTGCTCCACAAGCGCCGGGGACGGCGTCGACCGCCGCGGTGCTCGCGAGCGCCATGTTGGCTCTGGGTCTCGGCGGTAGCCTCTGGCAGGGTCTGCGCAGAAACGTTGCCGTGCGCAAGTCCGCGACGGCGACCGGCGGGCGTCGGCCGACCGTGCACTCGCACTATGAGTCCTTCGCCGTGGAGCGGTGTTCGGACCCGAGGCCCAAACTGCTGTTGGTCGACGATGTCGTTACCAAGGGCCGCACGCTCATGGCTGCGGCGAGCCGCCTGCAGGACGCCTACCCTCGCGCGCAAATCGCCGCGTTCGCACTGCTGCGCACGATGGGTCTGGTACCCGAGGTCACGCGTCTGATCGACCCCTGCATCGGCGAGATCCGCTGGCGGCGTGGCGACGCGCATCGCTGTCCTTGAGCGTCGCGGCGAGTGCCGCGCGGCACGGTCGCGGCCTTGTGGCTCGCGTCGAGCTTTGCAAGCTACCGCTTTGCTGCCACCATGGGATGGTGAAAATCGCAGTCGAGACCCGACCCGAGCGACGTGCACCGGCGGAACGGCCGCTCTCCGGGCTCAATGCGAAGGCGCTGCACGCGGCCCTCGACCGGGCGCTCGCGCGTGCCGATGGGCCCGCCGGCGCGCATGCGATCCACGAGTTGTGGATGCGCGGCGAGATGTCGGCCAATATCGAGCGCGCGCTTGGCGCTCTCTGGACGGTCGCCGCCGACTCGATTCCCGACTGGCTGCCGATGCGACACGTCGAGCGCCTACCCGAAATCTACGACATCGCGCTGCGCTTCGGCCGCGTCGCCAAGGGCCGCTCGAACATTTACCTAGTCTTGCTCGACTATGCCGATAGCCGCGCCGGTCCCCATGGTCTCTACGTGGGTATGACCCGCTGTACCCCAGCGCAGCGCTTCGACCAGCACAAGGCCGGTATTCGCGCCGCCGGCAGCGTGCTGCGTCGTGGCCTCGAAGTGCTGGTCGGTCCCACCCTGCATTTGCAATGTTTGCGGCGCAGCGACGCCGCGATCATCGAGGAGCGGTTCGCCGAGGTGCTCCGCGCCGCCGGGTTTGTGGTCCAAGGAGGACACTGAATTTTATGATACTGATCGGCATGTTCGATTCCCCTTACGTTCGGCGCGTTGCGGTCAGCATGCAGTGGCTGGGCATCCCGTTCGAGCATCGTAATTGGTCGGTCGGCAAGGACTTCGATCGCATTCGGGAATTCAATCCGCTGGG
>Ga0116226_10000110_pt1 | contig 59015 bp, 46 predicted proteins | sample S1TSphfallax_FD_89692 | JGI IMG/M metagenome (GOLD analysis project Ga0116226, IMG submission 89692) | Host-associated microbial communities from peat moss isolated from Minnesota, USA - S1T2_Fa - Sphagnum fallax MG | ecosystem: Host-associated > Plants > Peat moss > Unclassified | place: USA... | reverse complement strand
TTTTCGGGCGCAAAGCCACCCAGCAGGCGCAAGATCCGGTCGAGGAGTTCCTCCTTCCGATCCTGGAGGCGATCTCCCGGATCGCCGAGGCGGTCCAGAACGGGACCTACAAGGAGCCCGAATACCTCCCCGAGCAACCCGACGAGACCCCAAAAACCTCCGACTGGACCCCGCCGCCAAAGCGGCCGAAGCCGCCGCAGATTCGAGAGCCGGAGCCCCCGTGGCTCTCCGGCCCGATCCGGGCTGCGCCCCGAGCGCCCAGGCCCCCGCCCGCCCCAGAACCGGCGGAGCGCACATCCCCCACACGCAAGCCATCACGGCCGCCGGAGCGGCTGCGCCCAGCGTGGCCGCCCGCCCGCTCCGCCGCCCGGCCGCGTGTCCCGCCGCCCCGGGTCCGCATCCCTCCAAAAAAAGCCCGACCGGAGCCTGTGAGGACGCACGCCCTTTTTGTTACGATAACGTAATAAAACCTGCTCTGCCGGCGAACCCGGTCAGACAGCGCCTTGCGTTCAGCGACCCGTGGATCATCTGGCGCCGCGTCGATAAGGCAGGCCGAGGCCGGCCGGCAGGCGGGCGTTGCGGCCGAACGCGACGAGGGCGAGCATCACCATCGCGAAAGGCAGCATCTGGATTATGTCGGTCGGCACGTCGACGCCCGCGACCTGCAAGGCCGTCGTCGCGGACAGGCTCGCGCCGAACAGCAGCGCGCCGGCCAGCACCGGCCAGGGCCGGCCACCGGCCAGCATCGCCAGAACGATCCCGATGAAGCCCGCACCGTTGGTCATGAACGGGACGAAGATCCCCGCGCCGATCTCGGACAGGAAGGCGCCACCCAAGCCGGCGAGCGCGCCGGTCGACAACACCGCTGCCACGCGGACGCCGACGACGCTGACGCCGGCCGCATCCAACGCCGCCGGCCTCTCCCCGGCCGCCACGAGATCGAGGCCAAGGAACGTATGGCGAAACACCAAGCCCAGCACCCCGCAGAGCGCCACCGCGAAATAGACCAGCGGATGCCGGTCAAACAGCGACGATCCAACCACCGGAAGTGTGCTGAGGCCCGGAAGCGCCAGATGGTCCGGCGCGGGCAGGCGCGGATACAAGTGCGCGAACGCGAAGTGATGCAGCAGCGACGTGAGACCCTCGGCACCGAGAGTCAACGCGATCCCCACGACGATCTGATTGAGCGAAAGCCAGACGCACAGGACCGCCATGATCCCCGCAACCGCCATGCCGGCGACGCTGCCCGCGAGGAATCCTGCCCACATCTGGCCGGTTCCGAACGCCACGGCAAATCCGGCGTAGGCACCGATCAGCATCATCCCCTCGATGCCGACATTCAGCACGCCGGCCTTCTCCGAGATCTGCTCGCCGACACCGGCATAGAAAAGCGGCATCGCGGCGGTGACGGAACCCGAGACGAGTGCCGTCGCAAAATCCGCTGTCAGCAGCCCCGCCATTCGTCAGCCGACCCGCATCGCACGGCGCTCCGCGAGCCAGTCGGATAGCGCCAAAAAAAGCAGGATCAGCGCCATCAGGACAAAACTGTAAGAGCTCGGCACGCCAAGCCGGACGGACGCGCTCTCCGATCCGACCGACAGCGCCGCGAACAGCAGGACGAAGCCGGCAACTGCCCACCCGTTCATTCTCGCCAGAAACACCAGCGGAATCACGGTCAGGCCGTACGCTGGATTCCAGTCGGCGCGCACATTGCCCCAGGTGCCCATGATGTCGATGCCCCCCGCCAGCCCCGCCAGCCCACCGCTCAGCACCAGCGCCTCGATGATCGTCCGCCGGACCGGAATGCCGACATGGCGCGCGGCGCGCGGCGACGCACCCAGCGTTCGCAGCCGAAGACCCCAGGCGGAGCGTGTCACAATCAGATGGACCGCGATCAGAACCATGAACGCGATCGGTACTCCCACATGCACGGTCGTGCCGAACAATCGTGGCAGCCGCTCCGCAACTGGCAGGGTCCGGGTCTGCGGAACCGTGGAGCCCGGATCGCTGAACACCAGCTTAATCAGCACATTCGCGAACGACACGCCAAGAAAGCTCATCATCAATGTCGTGATGATCTCGTTGACGCCATGCCTGGCGCGCAGCCACGCCGGCAGCAGCGCCCACGCACCGCCGACGACGCACCCAAGCAGCGCCGACAGGACCAGCGCCGGCGCCTGGCCGATGCTGGCATCCAGCAGCGGACAGGCTGCGGCAACAGCGACCGCCGCGAGCAGGAATTGCCCGTCCACGCCAAGATTCCACAGCCCGGCGCGAAAGCTGACGATCAGGCTGGCCGCCAGCAGCATCAGCGGCGCCATCCGCGTCAGCGTTTCCTGAACGCCACGCGATGTCAGGATGCCGCGCCGCACCACCACGCCATAATATTTGAGCGGGTCGACACCGACGAGCAGCAGCAGCGCCGCGCTGATCGCCAGCGCCGCCGCGATGGGCAGCAACGCGGACCGTACTTGTCGCATCAGCCCGCGACGCCGGTCATCAGCGCCGTGATCCGCGCGCGCGCCTGGAGATCGTTTTGCACGACGCCCACCATCCTGCCGCCGAGCATCACGCCGACCCGATCGGACAATTCGAGAATCTCCTCGAGATCCGTCGAGATGAGCACGGTGACGATCCCGCGTGCCGCGCTCTCGCGGATGCGCTGCCGCACCGCGCCGATGTTGCGCAGATCGAGCCCGTGCGTCGGCTTGCTGAAGATCACCATGCGCGCCTCGCCGCTCAATTCGCGCGCGAGCAGAACCTTCTGGATGTTGCCGCCGGAAAGCCGGCCGACCGGCGTGCGCGGGCCGGGCGCGCGGACATCGAACGCGGCCATCAGGGTCGCAGCGTGCGTCTCGATGGCATCTCGGTTCGCCAAGCCGCGCCGCCAGAACGGCGCCGCGCCGATCATCTTCAGGACAAGGTTGTCCGCGACACTGAACCCGCCGACGGTCCCCTCATGCAGCCGATCGTCGGTGACGTAGCGCACGCCGGCGCGATAACGGGCGGCGACGTCGAGGCCGGAGATATCGGCACCTGCAAGCCGTATGCTGCCGTCCGCCTCGATCTGCCCGGCCAGTGCCTCGGCCAGTTCCCTCTGCCCGTTGCCATCCACGCCCGCGACACCGAAAATCTCGCCGGCCGCTACGTCGAAGCTGACGTGATCGAGCAGCGGAATACGGCCGGCGGAGCGAACGGCGAGATTTTGCACCTCCAGCTTTGCGCCTTCCGCGTCGGTGGACGATCGACGCTCCGGCCGCGCATCGCCCGCGTCCGCCTGCGCAAACATCCAGGCGGCAATGCGCGCGCGCGCAACGTGGGGCGTCAGAAGCTTCAGGTCGGCCGGCGCAAGCGCGCCTTCCACGCGGCCCTGGCGAAGCACGGTCACCCGGTCACCCGCCGCCAGCGCCTCATCCAGCTTGTGCGTGATGAAGACCACGCCAAAACCCTCGGTTGCCAGCCGGCGCATGATGCCGATCAGCTCTTCCGTTCCGTGCGGAGACAGCATGGCGGTCGGCTCATCGAGCACGATCAGCCGGCTGCCGCGCCACAGCGCCCGCAATATCGCGACCTGCTGCTGCTGGCCGAGCGAGAGGTCCCCTGCCAGCGCGTGTGCGTCGAGATGGATGCCGAACGTGCGCCCGTCGTCGGCCAATCGCGCCGCCGCCGCCTCCCGGTCGGGACGACGAAACCATGGCCCGCCGAGCAGAAGATTTTCGACGACCGTCAATGTCGGCACCAGCATCGCGTGCTGATAGACGGTGCCGATGCCGAGCGCGAGCGCGCGTGCCGGATTGGCGATCACCGTCGGTCTGCCGTCGACATGCAGGCTGCCGCCATCGGGTTGCTGCACCCCCGCCAGCAGGCCGATCAGCGTCGATTTGCCGGCGCCGTTCTCCCCGAGCAGCACATGCACTTCGCCGGCATGGAACGACAGCGACACGTTGTCGTTGGCGACAACGCCAGGGAATCGTTTGGTGACGGTTTGCAATTCGACGATCGGAGGGGGGCCGGCCGGCCGCGCGCCACCGGTCACGCGAAGCCGGGGATCACGTCGGTGGTGGCGAACGCAAACGCTGGCAAGGCGTCGTCGCTGACGGCATGATCTGATCGGCGCGGGCGGCGGGAGCCATGGGAACGACATGCCATGATCGGACGGCCGGCTCTTGCAGCCCTCGCCTTGCTTGCGGTCGCGGCGGCGCCCGTCGATATCCGCATCGAAATCCGCAACGCAACCGCGACGCCGATGGAGTGCCAGATCTTGGCGGCGCACTGGTACACGCCATTGCCCGCAGAAATTGCCCAGCCGGGCGGCGATGTGCTATTCACTTTCGCGTTTGACGTGAATGGCGGGCAGGCGGTGGATGATCCGCTGCGCAGGCTGCCGCTGGAAACGTTGTTTTGCGGCCACGCCGGACGCGCCTGGGAAACCCGTGGCACCCTCGATCTTCGGGCGATGGCAGCCCTCGCTTCAGTCCACGGCGTCGCGCGCGCCGTCTGCAAGGATGACGGCGATGCGGTGCGCTGCGCAACCATGCCGTAAGCGGCGGCCGAGTTGCACGCGGCGCTCATCTCAGCGCGCCGTCATCGGCCACGCACTCCGTCATCGCGGTCGGTCGACCGGGTCAGCGCCTACTCGCCGACGGCCCGCAGGCGCGGCCGCCGCGCGCTGATCAGGCGTTCGTAGACGCGGACATAATCCTCGGCCATCCGGCGCGCGGTGAACCGCTTCTCGAACTGCCGGCGCACCGTCGCGCGATCGAGTTCGCCAAGCCGGCCGACGGCGGCAATGGCTTCCTCGACGCTGTCGACGACGAAGCCGGAAATGCCGTCATCCATCACTTCCGGCACCGAGCCACGACGAAACGCGATGGCCGGGCAGCCGCAGGCCATCGCCTCGATCATCACCAGGCCGAACGGCTCCGGCCAGTCGATCGGCGTCAGCAGCGCCTTGGCGCCGGACAGGAACGCCGGCTTCTGCGCATCGTTGATCTCGCCGATGAACTCGACGTTGGCGGTGGCGAGCAGCGGCTTCACCTCCGCCTCGTAGTATTTCTTGTCGGCGTTATCGACCTTCGCCGCCACCTTCAGCTTCATGCCGCACGCTTCGGCGATGCGGATCGCGCGCTCGATGCCCTTCTCGGGGGAGATGCGGCCGAGGAACGCGAGGTAGGAATCCTGGTCCGGTTGCGGCGGCTGCGGCGTCAACAGGTTGGCCGGCAGGCCGTGATAGATCGTGTCGGCCCAGCCGAGGTCGGGCAGCGGCTTGCGCTGGCTGTTGGAGATCGAGATCAGCGGCACGTCGGGGAAGTAACGATAGACGGCGGCGAATTCGGGCAGGTCCAGGCGCCCGTGCAGCGTCGTCACGAACGGCGTGTCCTGTCGCGAGAACACCGAATTCGGGAAATAGTCGATGTGGAAGTGCAGCACGTCGAACTCGTGCGCGCGCCTGCGGACATATTCGACCATCAGGTTGTAGGTGGCCACCCAGTCGCGCACGTCGGGATCGAGCCGCAGCGCCCTCGGCCACGGCGCGTCGAGCTTCGCGGCGGTGACGGAATCGCCACTGGCAAACAGCGTCACGTCATGCCCCATCGCCACCAGTTCCTCGGTGAGGTTGGAGACCACGCGCTCCGTCCCGCCATACAGCTTCGGCGGAACCGCCTCGAACAGCGGGGCAATCTGGGCGATGCGCAGCATGGCGAGCAAACCTTTCGATACGTCACGGTGCCCATAGTGGGCCAAAATGGCGAAATCGCGGCGCGAATACGCCCGTCATGCACCCAGGCGGCGGTAGATGGCGAGATAATCCTCCGCCATCCGTCGCGCGGTGAAACGCTCCTCGAACCGGCGGCGGATGGCGGCGCGGTCGAGGGTGTGCAGCCGGCCGACGGCGGCGACCGCGCCGGCAATGTCGTCGACGATGAACCCGGTCAGCCCGTCCTCCACCACCTCCGGCACCGAGCCGCGCCGGAAGGCGATCACGGGGCAGCCACACGCCATCGCCTCGATCATGACCAGCCCGAACGGCTCCGGCCAGTCGATCGGCACCAGCAGCGCGTGGGCGCAGGACAGGAAATCCGGCTTTTGCGAGTCGTCGATCTCGCCGATGAACTCCACCCCGGTGCCGTCGAGCAGCGGTGCGATCACCCTATCGTGATAGACGGCGTCCTCCTCGCCGATCTTGGCGGCGACCCGCAACGTCATGCCGCATTCGATCGAAATGCGGATGGCCGCCTCGATTCCCTTTTCCGGCGATATCCGGCCGAGGAAGGCCAGCGACGTTCTGTCTCGCGGCACCGGCCGCAGCAGATCCTCTGGCATTCCGTGCAGCACCGTCCCGGCCCAGCCGAGATGCGGGGCCGGCGCGCGCTGGGCGTCGGAGATCGAAACGAGCGGCGCGGTCGGAAACAGGTCATAGATGTCGCGCACCCAGTCGCGGTCCATGCGGCCGTGCAGCGTCGTCAGGAACGGGGTCGGCTGGCGCGAGAACAGGCTGAGCGGCCAGAAGTCGATGTGGAAATGCAGCACGTCGAAATCCTGGGCGCGGCGCAGGACCAGCTCCAGCAGCCGCATGTAGGGGGCGCCGTTGACCTCGAAATTCGGCTGGAACCGCTGTGCCTTCTCGCGCGCCGGGATCAGTTTCGCGGATGTCGTGCTGTCGGCGGTTGCGAACAGGGACACATCATGCCCCATCGCCACCAGCTCCTCGGTGAGCCAGTGAACGACCCGCTCCGTCCCGCCATAGCGTCGCGGCGGCACGGCTTCGAACAGCGGGGCAATCTGGGCGATGCGCATGGCGCGGGGTAGCCGTGCATCATGGCGAAAGCTGGGCGACCGACGGACAAAATTGGGCCGCAATGCTGGGGCAGTGTTGCTGTCGCAGGCAGCGTCCCGCCCGCGTTTCCGTGAAGGCCCCAAGCCGTGACCGCCAACACCTCCCGTCTGCTCCGCTATCGCGGCCGTCCGATCGGCTTCCTGCTGCATTATGTGCGCGCCCACGCGGTGGCGCACGCCGTGGTGCTGGCGGCGGTCGTGTGCGCCGTGGTTGCCTCGGTCTGCACCCAGTACGGCCTGAAGCGGGTGATCGACGTCGTCTCCCAGGGCAATGACGGCAGCAATGCGGTCTGGGGCGCCTTCGCGCTGCTGTGTGCGCTGATCGCGGCCGACAACCTGACGTGGCGGATCGGCGGCTGGATGGCGGCGCGGACGTTCGTCGCCGTCACCGGCGATGTCCGTAGCGACCTGTTCCTGCATCTGGCCGGTCACTCGCCGAGCTATTACGCCGCGCGGATGCCGGGCGCGCTGGCCGGGCGGATCACCGCGACCTCCAACGCGGCGTTCCAGACCGAGACGACGACGACCTGGAACGTGATCCCGCCGTCGCTCGCGGTGTGCGTCGCGATCATCCTGATCACCGGCGTCAATCCGGTGATGGGCGCCGTCCTCGTCGGCGTCAGCGCCGCGATGGCCGCGCTGATCTTCTGGCTGGCCCGGCGCGGCACGCCGCTGCACCGCGAATTCGCCGCCCGCGCGGCGGCGGTCGATGGCGAACTGGTGGACGTGACCTCCAACATGGCGGTGGTGCGCGCGTTCGGCGCGACGCTGCGCGAGCACGGCCGCATCACCGGCGAGATCGGCGGCGAGATGGCGGCGCGGCGCCGCAGCCTGATGTACATGGAGAAGCTGCGGCTGATCCACGCGGTGATCACCGCGTTCCTGACGGCGGGGCTGCTCGCGTGGGGCGTGGTGATGTGGCAGCACGGGCGCGCCTCCGCCGGCGACATGGCGCTGATCTGCTCGCTCGGTTTCACCATCCTGCACGGCACGCGCGACCTCGCGGTGGCGCTGGTGGACCTGACGGCCCAGGTGGCGCGGCTCGAGGAATCGATCGGCACGCTGCTGGTGCCGCACGACCTGCCGGACCGGCAGGACGCGCCGAAGCTGGCAGGCAACCTCGGGCGGGTCGATTTCGTCGATGTCCGCTTCGGCTATCCGGGCCGCGCGCCGGTGCTGGCGGGGCTGGACCTGCACATCGCCGCCGGCCAGCGCGTCGGGCTGGTTGGCCCGTCGGGCGCCGGCAAATCCACGGTGCTGGCGCTGCTGCAACGCTTCTACGACGTGCAGAGCGGCAAAATCCTGATCGACGGGCAGGACATCAGCGCGGTGACGCAGCAGAGCCTGCGCGAGCTCGTCGCCGTCGTGCCGCAGGACATCTCGATGTTCCACCGGACCGTGCTGGAGAACATCCGCTACGCCCGGCCGGACGCGACGCGCGAGGAAGTGCTGGAGGCGGCGAGCATCGCCCGTTGCCGCGACTTCATCGAGGCGCTGCCGGAAGGCTTCGATACCATGGTCGGCGACCGTGGCGTGCGCCTCTCCGGCGGCCAGCGCCAGCGGCTGGCGATCGCGCGGGCGCTGCTGAAGAACGCGCCGATCCTGCTGCTCGACGAGGCGACCAGCGCGCTCGACAGCGAGAGCGAGCATCTGATCCAGGCGGCGCTGGACGACCTGATGCGCGGGCGCACCGTGATCGCCGTGGCGCACCGGCTGTCCACCCTGCGCAATTTCGACCGGATCGTGGTGATGGACGGCGGCGTGGTGGTGGACGACGGGGCGCCCGACGAACTGGCGCATCGCGCCGGCCCGTACCGGCATCTGCTGCGCCAGCAGTCACACCCGCATCTGCAACTGGTCGACGACGGGCGGCAGGTCGCCTGATGCGCCGGCCTCGGTGAAGCGTTCGGACTAGTATCAATTCGTTTACGCTAACGAACTAGGCTGCCGGCTCGCCGAAAGGGCCGACCGCGTGGTTCCATACCTTCGTATCGTCGCCGGGCTTATCTACCTCATCGTCGAGGCGTACGCGTTCCCGCGCGTTGCAGCCGCCAAGGCGGATGCGTTTCTGACGTTCTATCCGCATATTGGCTTCAGCAAGGCGCTGATGGCACCGGCGGCCATGGGCATCGCGGCCACCCTGCTGCTGGGCCCGCTCGGCGTCGCCGGATTTTCGCCGTTTTCCAGGCGGTGGTGGGCGAAGCTGGTCGGCATCGCCGTCATCGCCACGGCGATGTATGCCGTCTCCGGCGACTTCGCCTCCGCCAAGGTCAATGACTGGCTCTCGACCCACGGCTACAGCCCATGCCCCACCGAGGGCCTGTTCGGCTCGGACGGCCATCCCTGGCACCGCGAGAACACGCTCTGGGTGCGCCGCAATCTTTACTGTCCGACGGCGCAGTAGGGTGGCACTATCGTCTGGTAGCGTTGCAACTGCGTTCGGGACGACTTTGGTGTGGCGGCGGCGATCGGGTTGTTGCCCACTTTGGCCGATCGAAAGCTGAGGGAGCCGAGGCCGTGAGCGATAACCTTGTCCTGGAACTGCTGCGGGCGATCCGTGGCGACATCGCCGAAATGAAGACCGACATCATCGAAATCAAGGAGCGCCTCGGTTTCCTTGAGGGGATCTACGGCAGCCTATCCCGACGCGTCGATCGGTTGGGCGGCGATATCGAGCAGATCAAGAAGCGGCTGGACTTGGTTCCGGCCGCCTGACGCTCTGGCTACACCGCCTCCACGATCTCCGGCGGGCGATGCACCTTGATCTCCGGCAGCAGACCGGAAAAACGTTCGACTTCGACCAGGCAGGAATGCGCACTCGGCCCCTGGCCGAGGCGGGAGGTGCCGACATCCTGGGTCAGCACGTTGACGTTGCCATGCACGCACAGGCTGCCCGGCACGCCGGGCTCCAGCGGATCGAACCAGGCGCCGGTCGACATCGTGGCGACGCCGCGCAGCCGTCCGGGGTCGAGCCGGACGCCGGCAAGGCAGGCGCCGCGATCGTTGAACACGCGAACGATGTCCCCGTCGGTCAGTCCTCGCGCCTCGGCGTCGTCCGGGTGCAAGGTGATCGGCTCGCGACCGCGAACCTTGCTGGCGAGGCTGACGCGGCCCTGGTCGAGTTGGCTGTGCAGGCGGGTTGCCGGCTGGCTCGACAGCAGATGCAGCGGGAACGCCCGCGCGCGCTCCGTCCCCAGCATTTCTCGAGGTGCCAGCCAGACCGGGTGGCCAGGGCAATCGGGGTAATCGAAGCCTGCAATCGTCGCGGAAAACAGTTCGATGCGGCCCGACGGCGTGTTGAGCGGCGCCGTGGCAGGCGCCGCGGCGAAGTCGGAAAACGGCACGGCGGCCTGTTCGACCGGCGGGATCTCGACATGGCCGGTTTCCCAGAACATGTCGAAATCCGGCAGATCGGTGCCGAGGCGGGCGCTTGCCGCCCGGCAGCGGCCGTACAGCGCACGCAGCCACGCGCTGGTGTCACGCTGCTGGGTGAAGCGCTGCCGCACGCCGAGAGCGTCGGCGATGTCGGCCATGTAGTCGAACTCGCTCCGCGCCTGCGCGAACGGCGGAATCGCCTGCTTCATCGCCAGAATAAAACGGTCCCGCGAGGCGGAGGCGATGTCGTCGCGTTCCAGCGTCGTCGTCGCCGGCAGCACGATGTCGGCGTGACGGGCGAGGCTGTTCCACCACGGCTCGCTGACCACGATCGTTTCCACCCGCGCCCAGGCGCGCAGCAGGCGGTTGAGGTCCTGGTGATGATGGAACGGGTTGCCGCCGGCCCACCAGACCAGCCGCGTGTCGGGATAGGCCAGCGCGCGGCCGTTATAGTCGCAGGCGGCGCCCGGGCGCTCCAGCATGTCGGTGATGCGCGCGACCGGAATCCAGGAATTGGCCGGGTTCGGCAGGTTCGGCAGGTTCACCGAGGGCAGGTCGGTGCGCGGCGTGCCCATGCCGTTGATGCTGCCGTGGCCGAACGAGAAGCCGAGGCCCGGCCGGCCGATCTGCCCGAGCAGCGCTGCCAGCGCCGCGAGCGCCCAGAACGGCTGCTCGCCATATTCGGCGCGCTGAAGCGCCCAGGCCATCGTCAGGAAGCACTTGCTGGACGCGCACGCCCGGGCCAGCGCAACGATCGCGTCCGCCGGAATGCCGGTCAGCGTGGAGGCCCAGGCCGGTGACTTGGCGACACCGTCCGCCTCGCCGACGACATAGGCGCGCAGCCGCTCGAAGCCGTTGGTGCAGGCGGCCACGAACGCGGCATCAAATAGAGTCTCGACGATCAGCACATGCATCAGGCCGAACAGCAGCGCCGCGTCGGTGCCCGGCCGGATCGGCAGCCATTCGGCGCCGGGCAGGTCCGGCATGTCGCCCTTGATCGGCGAGACGTTGATCAGCCGTATCCCGGCGGCGGAGGCGCGATTGATCCAATCCTCCATATCGTGCGAACCGCCACCGCCCGAGGTCATCTGGCCGTTGCGCAGCAGCAATCCGCCGAAGCAGACGACCATGTCGGCGTTGGCGACGATGTCGCGCCAGTCGGCGACCGGCCCGGTCACCGGGTCGTTGGTGCCGACCACATGCGGCATCAGGGTCATCCCGGCGGCGAACGAATAGTTGGTGAGCTGGCCGGTGTAGCCGCCGGCGGCGCCCAGCAGCCGGTGCAGTTGCGTGCGGGCGTGGTGGAACCGGCCGGCCGAGGACCAGCCGTAGCTGCCGCCGAAAATGCTGGCGGGACCGTGCGTGTCGCGCACGCGGGCGACCTCGCCCGCGACCAGGGCGACGGCGGTGTCCCAATCGACCGGCACGAACGGTTCCCCGCCGCGAAACGTGCCGCCCCGGCGGTCGCCCGCAAGCCAGCCGCGCCGGACATGCGGGCGGTCGATCCGGCTCGAGGCGTGGACGATGTCCGGGACGGACGCCAGCAGCGCCGAGGGATTGGCGTCCCGCGCGAACGGCCGCGTGCCGGTCACGCGCCCGTCCTCGACGATCGCGGTGTACGCACCCCAGTGCCCCGCGTGTGAGATTCGGGCGTGCGCCGTCAGTTCGGTCATAGCAGTCCTCGCGATAGTACCGTTGCGGCCGGGGTTCCGCGTCGGACGGTCTTAGGTGTACTATGGCCGATCGAATGGCCCAATATAGGAAGTCTGCCCCATGACCCCGCCCCGCGCCAACTCCAACGCCGCGCGCGATATCGCGGTTGCCCTGCATCCCTATACCGACCTCCGCGCGCATCTGGAAACGGGGCCGTTCGTCGTCAGCCGGGGCGAGGGCTGCCATATCTGGGACGATTCGGGCCGCAAATACATCGACGCGCTCGCCGGACTCTGGTGCGCCTCCCTCGGCTTTTCCAACGAGCGGCTGATCGAGGCGGCGGTCAGGCAGATGCGGACGCTGCCATTCTATCACTCGTTCGCGGCGAAATCGCACGAGCCGATGATCGAGCTCGCGGAAATGCTGATCGCCCGCGCGCCGGTGCCGATGAGCAAGGTGTTCTTCGCGAATTCCGGCTCCGAGGCGAACGACACGGCCATCAAGATGGTCTGGTATTTCAACAACGCGCTCGGCCGGACAACGAAGAAGAAGCTGATCGGGCGGGTGAAGGGCTATCACGGCATCACGCTGGCGTCCGCGAGCCTGACCGGGCTGCCGGCCAACCATCGCAGCTTCGACGTGCCGCTGCCCGGCTTCGTCCACACGATGACGCCGCATCACTACCACCTGGCCCAGCCCGGCGAGACCGAGGAAGCCTTCGCGACCCGCTGCGCCGAGGAACTGGAAAAGCTGATCCTCGCCGAGGGGCCGGACACGGTCGCGGCGATGTGGGCGGAGCCCGTGCTCGGCGCCGGCGGCGTGATCGTGCCGCCGCGCACCTACTACGAAAAGATCCAGGCGGTGCTGAAGAAGTACGACGTGCTGTTCGTCGCCGACGAGGTGATCTGCGGCTTCTGGCGCACCGGCAACTACTGGGGCAGCCAGACCATGGGCCTGCAACCGGACATCCTTGTCTGTGCGAAGGCGCTCTCGTCCGCGTATCTGCCGATCAGCGCCGTGATGGTCAACGAGCGCGTGTTTCAGGCGCTCGCCGACGAAAGCCACAAGATCGGCACGTTCGGCACCGGCTTCACCTACTCGGGCCACCCGGTCCCGGCGGCCGTCGCCGTCGAGACGCTGAAGATCTACGACGAGACCGATATAGGCAGCCATGTCGCCCAGGTCGGCCCGTACATGCAGAGCGAACTGCGCCGCCGCTTCGAGGGTCATGAACTCGTGGGCGAAGTGCGCGGCCTCGGCCTGATCGCGGGCGTGGAACTGGTGGCCGACAAGGCCACGCACACCAACTTCGACCCCAAGCAGAAGGTCGGCCCGCGCGCCGCCAAGCTGATGGAGGTGCACGGCGTGGTCGGGCGGGCGATGACCAACGACCTGCTCGGCTTCTGCCCGCCGCTGATCGTCACCGAGCGCGAGATCGACGAGATCATCGACGGCACGGAGAAGGCGCTGAACGACCTCGCGCTGCAACTGCGGCGCGAGAAGCTGACAGTCGTCGCGTAAGGCCGCGCTGTGGTTTCGGGCCGGGTGGACGAACGCTTCGCGCGGGTGCGCGAGGCGTTCGCGAGCAACTTTGCCGACGGCATCGATCATGGTGCGGCCGTCGCTGTCGCGGTCGATGGCAAGATCGTCGTCGATCTCTGGGGCGGCCACGCCGACGCCGCGCGCACCCGGCCGTGGCAGCGCGACACCATCGTCAATGTCTGGTCCGTCACCAAGGGCATCGTCGCACTCGCCGTGGCGATGCTGGTCGAGCAGGGCAGGCTCGATTACGACGCGCCCGTCGCGTCCGTCTGGCCCGAATTCGCGGCGGGCGGGAAGGGGGACATCACGCTCGATCTGGTAATGTCGCACCGCGCCGGCCTGAACGGCCTCGATGTGCCGATGACCGGCGCCCAGATGCTCGCCTGGTCTCCGTACGTCGATGCCTTCGCGGCGATGGCGCCGCTGTGGGAGCCGGGCAGCCGCTGCGTCTACCACATGCTCAGCTACGGTCACCTCGCCGGCGAGCCGATCCGCCGTGTGACCGGCCTGACGCCCGGGCAGTTCATCGCGCAAACCATCGCCGGCCCGCTCGAGGCGTCGTTCCTGCTCGGCGTGCCGGAGAGCGAGGATTGGCGCGCCGCCGAGATCGTCGAGGGGCCGCTTTGTTATCGCGGCATGGATCTGGTCGGCGCGAGCCCGTATCCGCAGGGCGTCCACAACCCCAAGCCGATCGCGACCACGCCCAATCACCGTGCATGGCGGGCGGCGGAAGTTCCTGGCGGCAATGGCCATTCCGACGCGCGGGCGCTCGCCGCGATCTACGGCGCGCTCGCCGAGGGCGGCGTCTGGAACGGGCACCGGCTGATTTCGCCCAGCGGCCTCGCGGCGGCGACGCGGGAGCGGTTTCGCGGCGAGGACAGCGGCTTCGGCCTGCCCACCGCGTTCGGCGCCGGCTTCCGCCTCGATGACCCGATCCATGCCGACCGCGCCTCCCCCGGCAGTTTCGGCCACAGCGGCTGGGGCGGCTCCCTGACCTTCGCCGACCAGGGCGCCCGCGTCGGCTTCGCCTACGTGACGAACCACCTCCGCGATTTCGACGACGGCATCGACGTGCGCCGGCGGCGGCTGGTGGAGGCGGTTTACGATGCGTTGTAATGGTCGTATCGTACCGGTGGTTGGGTTCGCACAGCAACGCACGCTGGCTATCCGTTTCCCATGCTAACGTTCCCGTTCATCAGATTCTGGGCTTCGTGGAAACGCTTTATAGGCCATAAACAAAATGGGGACCGAAGCGGAAACCAGGAAAGGACCAAATAAAACTTAGAAGATATACAGATGTGCGCGTCTGCATGGCCCATGCAGCGCGGCCTACGAGGGTTGCGCCACGCTCCACTTACGCGCCGCAACGCAACCTACCTCCCAACTCCGAATCCGGTTTCTATCGACGGGCGGCGGTTGTATTGATTTCGCCATGCAAGCCTATCGCCGCTTTTTCCTCCTGCCAGGATACATGGCGCTCCTCAGTGACTGACCGCTTTCATGGATGGAATGAGCCCAGGCGGCACGACCGAACAGCCCAATGTTGTGATATCAAGCAGGTTGCTGCGCGCCGGGCCCAGTGATACTTTTTCGAATCGGATGGCTGGAGGCGTACGCATAACAAAAGACGACAAGATACCGTTATCGATATGAGCGCAAAAAATAAAGCTTGGGTTGCGTTTTTGCTCTCGTCGCTCCTCATTATCGGAGCGCTTTTGCCTATCATCAATTATGGCTACATTTTTCTCTATCTTCCCGCCTTCCTAATGTTTGGCTGTGATAGCGCGACGAGCGGGGACAATTGCTTGCGCATCCTGTTCACCCCATTTGTCCCAATTGCCCTGACAATATGCTCGCTAGCTGGTTGCAAATTCGCCATCAGCCGGGCTCGATATCTGACAAGTGTCTCCGTGGCGGCTTCGGCTTGCGCTGCTTCATGGATCGTCATTCTGCATGGCTTCCGCTGATGGCTGAAACGAAGTTTGCCACGCCCGCCGAAACGCCAAGGCTGCCGTGGTATGGCACGATCATCCTTCTGGCAGGCGTGATCGTCGTCGCTCTGGCCAAACCGTTGATGCCGAATGGGATCATAGAATACGCGCTCAGGCTCGCTGGTCGTCCGCTCTCGCTGGAGGTCGGACAGGGCAGGTCGGTGACACTTATCGAGGAACGCCCCCTGGTAACCGGCTGCCAAGTTCAAGACGTGCGCTGGAGTCCAGACGGAACCGCCTTGGTTACAGCGTGCCCGAGGGGAATTCAGGCATGGACGCTGGATGGGAACAAGATTGGGACAGGCGCAACAACGCCGCTCAGCCCACTCCGGCGAATGGAAATCTTGGACAAACCATTCCGGGTTGCCTATTTCACCCGATTGCCTGACCTTGCTCCCGGCGATTTCCTAGTCGCGATATGGAATGTGCAGTCCGGGGTTTCTGAACTCCTACCCGTCCATCTCAGCATGCGTTACAACTTCGTTGTAGATCAGGACGATGTCCGGTTCCCCTCCGCTGACGTCCCGGAGTCAGACCAGAAAATCAAAATCATCGCTGTGGAGGGCGACGGAGCCACCCGGATACTGCAGATCGGATGGCCAGCCAAATCGGTAACGTTGCTTCCTGGATCACATACTCTGCTTCTCGGGGGATCGGACGGCGTGCTTAGTACGGCTGATATCGTGACCGGCGACCTGCGAGAACTGCCTCGGCCCTACACGACCACATTCCCGGGAGGTGGCGGTGCGAGTGGCAGCGTTGAAGGCCTCGTGCTGGCGCCAGACGCTGGATCCGTGGCCATCTTCACGCATGGCACCAGCGTCACGCCACCGCCCGGCAGGAACAGCGTCGATATGGTCGCGGCAAAGGCATGGGCTAGGACGCTCGGCACGACTATTCAAATTCGGTCCGTTGCCGATGGTCGCTTGCTGTATCGGATGCCCGGTGAGGCATTGGACGTTGTTGACCTCGCCTGGGACCCGCACGATCGATTCATTGCCGCTGCGGGGGGCGACGGCCTTTTCCTGTGGCACAGACAGAGCGGCGGTACTGCGGTCAGAGCGTATTCGGATGCGGGCATCCGCCATAGCCTGTCGATCACCAACGACGGCACGCGGCTGGCGCTCACGACCGCAAACAGCGTTCGCATTTTTCGAATTGCCGGGAGCGGCGAAAGCCCAGTGACAGGATCGCCGCGCAATTCCGGTGAACGATAATCCGACTATCCTCGGTCGAGATAATGTTATTTTAATGCCCAAGATGCATAATAAAGCATAATTGCCCGCCGTGAGCGACGCAGCCATCCCTCCCGCAGCCTCGACTCCCACCGCCGCCGAGCGATCTTTGAGCCGCGCCGCCTCACCGCACCCGGCTGACCGTATAGTCTGCCACCCCTTGCAGCGCCGCGCGCAGCCGGCTGTCCGGGAACTGTGACAGGCCGGCCTTGGCGATGCCGGCAAAATGCGCGGCGCGGTCGATCGTGGTGCGGATCGCGCCGTGCCGCTCCATCAGCCGCAGTGCCTCGGCCAGATCGGCGTCGGACTGCTCGCTGTCCTCGATCGTCCGCCGCCAGAACGCGCGTTCGCTCTCGCCGCCGGCGGCGTAGGCGGTCAGCACCGGCAGCGTGATCTTCCCTTCCCGGAAATCGTCGCCGACGGTCTTGCCGAGGGTGGCCTGGTCCGCCGCGTAATCCAGCGCGTCGTCGACGAGCTGAAAAGCGATGCCGAGATTCGTGCCGTAGTCGCGCAGCGCCCGCTGCTCGGCGAGCGGCCGGCCGGTGATCACGGGCCCGACTTCGCAGGCGGCGGCGAACAGCGCGGCGGTCTTGCCGCGCACGACGTTCAGATACTGCTCCTCCGACGTCGCCAGATCGTTCTGCGTCACCAGTTGCAGCACCTCGCCCTCGGCGATCGTGGCTGCGGCGTTGGACAGGATCTCCAGCACCCGCAGCGACCCGTCGGCGACCATCAACTGGAACGCCCGCGCGAACAAGAAATCGCCGACCAGAACGGACGCCTGGTTGCCGAACACGGCGTTGGCGCTGGCCAGGCCCCGGCGGAGCTGGCTTTCGTCGACCACGTCGTCGTGCAGCAGCGTCGCGGTGTGGATGAACTCGACGCAGGCCGCCAGGTTGACGTGCCGCACGCCGCCCTCGTAGCCGCACATCCGCGCGGCGGCGAGCGTCAGCACCGGGCGCAGCCGCTTGCCGCCGGCAGCGACGATGTGCGCCGCCAGTTGCGGAATCAGCGCCACCGGGCTGTCCATCCGGGCAATGATCGTGCGGTTGCAGACCTCCAGGTCGTCGCGGACCAGCGACGCCAGATCCGCCAGCGCGTCCTCGCCAGAAACGGGTCCGGACCAAGACATGGCATCGCCGGTCACGGGGGCGAGATGGGGCACGGCGTCTCCCGGCTGGCAGCGGTGTTGCGGCTCTGCCTCGGTGGCCAGGCCGCCGGCAAGGCCCAACGGGCGAACCCAAGCCGCGTGTGAAGGACAGGCTTGCGCAAAGCACGCGCGCATCCACCATATCGGCCGGCCGGAAGAAGGGTCAAGGCAAGGCGGATCAACGCGTTGCCGGACCGCCGGCTGCGAAACGGGCGTCGATCGGGGGCAGGATGCGGGTGGTGGCGCGGTCGAACGACCAGATCCGGCTGAGTTTTCTGGCGGCCCTGCTGACCGACGCGGGCATCGGCTGCGTGTTGCTCGACCAGCATATCAGTGCCGTTGAGGGCAGCATCGGCGCCTTTCCCCGCCGCCTCGCGGTCGCGACCGAGGACGAGGCGCGGGCGCAGCGCGTGCTGCGGGAGGCCGGGGAGGCGTGACCGAGGCGGGCGAGGGCTCCCTGCTGGGCGGGCGGGTCAGGCACGCGCAGAGGCCGGCCGGCCACCGCACCGGCATCGAGCCGGTGCTGCTCGCCGCCGGCATTCCGGCCCGCCCCGGCGAGCGGGTGCTGGAGGGCGGGACCGGCAGCGGCGCGGCGCTGCTGTGCCTCGCGGCCCGGGTGCCGGGCATCGCCGGCGTCGGAGTCGAGCGCGACCCGGCGGTCGCGGATCTCGCACGCGCCAACGCCGCCGCGAACGGGTTCTCTGACGTCGCGATCGTCACCGGCGATCTGGCCGAGGCGCCCTGGACCGGCGCTTTCGACCATGCGTTCGCGAACCCCCCCTGGCACGATCCGGCCGGCACCGTCTCGCCCGATTCGGGCAAGGAGGCGGCGCGGCGGGCGACGCCGGCGCTGTTCGAAGAATGGGCGGCGCGGCTGGCGGCGCCGCTGCGGCATCGCGGCACCTTGACCTTCGTGGTCGCGGCGACGGTCCTGCCGGCGTGTCTGGCGGCCTTCACCGCCGCCGGCTGCGGCGGCCTCTCGGTCCTGCCGCTCTGGCCACGGGCCGGGGTCGCCGCCAAGCTGGTGCTGCTGCAAGGCATCAAGGGCGGCCGGTCGCCGTTCCGGCTGCTGCCGGGGCTGGCCTTGCACACCGAGTCAGGGGAGTTCTCGGCGAAGGCGGAGGAGATCCTGCGCGGCGGCGCGGCGCTGCCGTTTTGAACGCGCCGGGCCTAAACCCGTTGCTCGTCATTGTGGCGCAGATGCCACAAGCGCTCATGCGCCGCGATCAGGCTCTCCATGCTGCGCCGCCGGTTGGCATCCGGCGTCAGCGGGCGGCGGGTGATCAACGTCTCCAGGATGTTCAGCAAACTGGTCGCGATCTCGAAGTCCGCCTGATCGCAGGCGTGGTGAAACGCGATCAGGATCTTGTCCGACAATCGCCGCGTATAGCGCGGGGCGCCCCCCGCGATACTTTCGCGACCGATGTCCTCGCTATCACTCACCCCGGCATCCATTCCTGTGTCTCGCCGTCGTGCCGGCGGGCCCCGCGTGTTCCAATAGTGGAACGGACCGCACTTTAAGATTTCTTGACGAAGACGCAAGCCGCCACGCGGCGGTATCAAATCTGCAAAATTGCACCATGCGGCTGCGTGCTCTCGAACACCGAGTCGGCGAACGCCTCCTCCCACGAGCCGGTGGTCGACGCCTTGCTGTATTCGGTCGCCCGATTCTCGAAGAAATTTGTATGTTCCACTGCGTTCAACATGTCGTCGAGCCACGGCAGTGGATTGCGCGCGACATGGTACAACTCGTTCAGGCCGAGTTGGGTGAGGCGCCGGTCGGCGATGAAGCGGATGTATTGCTTCACGTCCGCCGCGGTCAGCCCCTCGATCGCGCCGAGTTCGAACGCGAGGTCGATGAAAGCGTCCTCGTGATCGACGATGGTGGCGCAGGACAGGTAGATCTCCCGGCGCAGCTCTTCGGTCCAGATCTCCGGGTTTTCCTGTACGAAGGTGCGGAACAGCCGGATCACCGAGAGGCAGTGCAGCGTTTCGTCGCGCACCGACCAGGAGATGATCTGTCCCATGCCCTTCATTTTGCCGAATCGCGGGAAATTCAGCAGGATCGCGAAGGAGGCGAACAGTTGCAGCCCCTCGGTGAACGCACCGAAGGCGGCCAGCGTCTTGGCGATTTCCGTTTTGTTATCGACGGTGAAATTCTGCATGTAGTCGTATTTGGCGCGCATTTCCTCGTATTGCAGAAACGCGCTGTATTCGACTTCCGGCAGGCCGATGGTATCGAGCAGGTGACTGTACGCGGCGATATGGATCGTCTCGATGTTCGAGAAGGCGGACAGCATCATCAGCACCTCGGTGGGTTTGAACACCTGGCTGTAATGCTTCATGTAACAATTATTGACCTCGACGTCCGCCTGCGTGAAGAAGCGGAAAATCTGGGTCAGCAGGTTGCGTTCCGACTTCGTCAGATTCTTGTGCCAATCCTTCACGTCGTCGGCGAGCGGCACCTCCTCCGGCAGCCAATGGCACCGCTGCTGGGTCAGCCACGCCTCGTACGCCCACGGATAGCGGAACGGCTTGTAGACCGGATTCTCGGTCAGCAGGTCGATCGGCTTGTCGTGGCGCGGAGTCGTGGCGTTCATGAGGGACCTTTTTGGCCGGCGTCGGGCGCGGTTTTGCGACGAAGTGGGAGTGTATGTGAGCGGCGACATGGACGGGTAAATGTTAACAGAACCCGGTGATATGTCACAACCCGAAAGCTAGATGTGGGGGTGAAGGGTCTGGTTGGAACAAGGGGTGGTTTGTATGACGCGGACAGATAGAAACGCGGAACTGCTGCGTCCATTTCGGACGATCGTGCTGCAACGAGCGCGGTCTGATGCGGCTTTCCAGGTCGCGCTTATAGAGGAGGCGGCGCAGAACATTCTTGATCGCGACATCGACATTGCGCTGGGTCAGTTGCGTGACATCGTCAACGCCACGATGGGCTTCGAGGTGCTGGCGACCGCGACCAGTTTGCCAAAGACGAGCCTCATGCGGATGCTCGGGCCGCAAGGCAATCCGCGCGCAGGGAATCTCGGGCGCATCATCCAGGCGATAAGGACGGACACCGGAGTTCATCTTGTCGCGCGAATTGAGCCGGTAGTGAAGCCGGAGGCGGCGCAATCGGCAGATGCCTCGCCCATTGCCACAAGGAGGGCTGGTCCAGATATTACTGCTCCCTGCCGCGACTCTCTTTGCGCTGCCAAGCCTCATAGCTTTCAATGACGGCACAATGCGCTTCAGCAGACGGAGCATTTAATCGATCATTATCTACTGGAGTTCCGACGAAGCCAGGTCGGTGAGTCAACATCGCATCTCTCCAACGCTTATCGGCTTGCATACGCCGATCTCTCGCGACCTTGAGTTCTAATGCAGCTATCTGAGCCTTCTGTGATTCCGAAATCAACGAACTCGTTCCTACTGACACGCCAGACACTCCTCATAGTCCGTAGCTGCAATCTTCGCCTTCGCCACCGCAGCCACCAGCAGCGGCAGCGCCGCCTCGGGCGCGGGCATCGGCTCGCCGCGTTCGCGCTGCACGATCTCGTCCGGCCGCACTGCTTTCTCGCTCACGTTGTCGGCGCGTTGCAGCGACAGGCTGCGGCAATAGTAGAGCGACTTCAGCCCGCGCTTCCACGCCATCATGTGGATCTGATGCAGGTCGCGCTTGTGAACATTGGCCGGAAGAAAAACATTCACCGACTGGCTCTGGCACACGTACGGCGTCCGGTCCGCCGCGTGCTCGATCACCCAGCGCTGATCAAGCTCGAACGCGGTCTTGAACACCGCCTTCTCCTGCTCGGTCAGAAAATCCAGATGCTGCACGCTGCCGGCGGTGCGGGTGATCGAGGACCAGACATCTTCGTTGTCGTGCCCCTTTCCGGCGAGCAGGCGCTGAAGATAGCGGTTGCGCACGGCGAAGCTGCCGGACAGCGTCTTTTGCAAAAACACGTTGGCGGCGATCGGCTCGATGCCGGGGGAGGCGTTGTTGGTGATGATCGAAATCGACGCGGTCGGCGCAATCGCGATCTTGTTTGAGAAACGCTCGTGGAATCCATATTCCTCGGCGTCCGGGCACGGCCCGCGCTCGTCGGCGAGCAGGCGGGAGGCGGCGTCGGCCTGCGCGCGGATGTGCTTGAACATCCGCTTGTTCCAGACTTTGGCAATCACGCTCTCGAACGGCACGTTCTGCGATTGCAGGAACGAGTGGAATCCCATCACGCCGAGGCCGACCGAACGCTCCCGCATCGCCGCGTATTTCGCCCGCTCCATGCCCGGCGGCGCGCGGTCGATGAAATCCTGCAACACGTTGTCGAGGAAGCGCATCACGTCCTCGATGAACAGCGGATGCCCGGCCCACTCGAACCAGGTTTCGAGGTTCAGCGACGACAGGCAGCAGACCGCCGTCCGCTGTTTTCCATGATGGTCGATCCCGGTCGGCAGCGTGATTTCCGAGCACAGATTCGAAGTCTTGATCTCCAGGCCTGCGAGTTTCTGATGCTCCGGCCGCGCGTTGTTGACGTGATCGGAGAAAACCAGATACGGCTCGCCGGTTTCGATTCGCGCCGTCAGGATGCGCACCCAGAGCGCGCGGGCATTGATCTTGCGGACGATGCTGCCGTCCTTCGGCGATGTGAGTGCCCAGTCCTCGCCCGATTCGACCGCGCGCATGAAAGCGTCCGGCACCAGGATGCCGTGATGCAGGTTCAGCGCCTTGCGATTCGGGTCGCCGCCGGTCGGGCGGCGGATCTCGACGAATTCCTCGATCTCCGGATGCGCGACCGGCAGATACACGGCGGCCGAGCCGCGCCGCAGGCTGCCCTGGCTGATCGCCAGCGTCAGGCTGTCCATGACCCGGATGAACGGGATAACCCCCGAGGTCTTGCCGTTCTGCCCGACCTTCTCGCCGATCGAGCGTAGATTGCCCCAGTAGCTGCCGATGCCGCCGCCCTTGGAGGCGAGCCAGACATTCTCGTTCCACAGGCCGACGATGCCCTCCAGGCTGTCGGAGGCCTCGTTGAGGAAGCAGGAGATCGGCAGGCCCCGGCTGGTGCCGCCGTTGGACAGGACGGGCGTGGCCGGCATGAACCACATGCGGCTGATGTAGTCGTAGATGCGCTGCGCGTGTGCCGCGTCGTCCCCGTAGTAGCTGGCCACCCGGGCGAACAGGTCCTGGTACGACTCGCCCGGCAGCAGATAGCGGTCGTCGAGCGTGGCCCGGCCGAACTCGGTGATCAGGGAGTCACGCGACCGATCCACCCGCACCTGGTGGCGACCCTGCATCTGGACGGCATCGAGCACGATTGAATCCCCCGGAGTCACAAACAACGGCTGTTCCCATTCCTGCCCAAAGGCTTGGCGGCGTCAATTGAAATTCTACTAGATGTCGCGGTGCCGCGGCGCCGCACCCACAATATGAGGGTTGAGCGGCCACGACACAACCTTCGGGCAGGGCGAACATTAAGGGAACAAGGGGCCAGGAGTCGAGTCGCAAGCGCTTAATCGTGACGCGCCGGAGAAATCCTCAAGGCGTTGCGGACATGCCCACCATTGGCCCGCGATGGCATCCGCCGCGAAAGCGCCGTATGATGCGTAACGAGTTATCCCGGGATGGCTTGGCGTTCAGGAAGGGGCCGTGATCAAGGTGGGTCTTCGACGTTCTCGCGCGGCGGCAATGCCGGCAATTTTGGTGTCGCTGGCGCTGGCGGCACCACAGGCGAACGCGGCTGGCGTTGCCGTCGAGACATTCGATGGGCGCGAGATGATTGTCGTCGTGCCATCGCGGTTGCCGCCGGCCGGGCAGCGGGCTCTCGTGGTCGTCCTGCACGGCGGGATGGGCAACGCGGAGCGTATCGAAACGGCGAGATCCGAAGGCGCGCTCAACATGGATGCGGTCGCCGAGGCGAATGGATTCATCGTGGTCTATCTGAACGGCACCGCCGTCACCCGTATGTTCGGAGCGCACGCGCTGGGGTGGAACGCCGGCGGCGGGTGCTGCGGGCAACCGGCGGCGAATGGCGTAGACGACGTCGCTTATATCGAAGGAGCCGTCGCCCGGCTGATCGCCGAGCATGGAATCGAGCGTGCCCACGTGTTCGGGATCGGCCACTCCAACGGCGCAATGATGGCACAGCGGGTTATGTGCGAGGCCACTGTCTTCGCGGCTGCGGTCGCCGTCTCCGGCCCGCTCAATATCGATGGTGCCGTCTGTCCGGGTGCGCGTGGGCGGCGGGTGCTCGCGATTCACGGAACCGAGGACGCCAACGTTCCGATTGGCGGCGGCAAGGGCACCAAGGGACTGTCGCATGTCACCTTCAAGTCGGAAGAACGCAGTCGGCAGGTCTATGCAGCGTCTGGCGCGTCCTACACGCTGGACGTGGTTGCCGGCGCTGACCATGCGGTCGATCACATCGATGCGGCGATGCGAAAGGCTGAGGGGATTTCGATCGCGGAGAAGGCAGCGCGGTTCTTCGCGCTGGCCCGATCCAACGACTAGAAATCGCCCGCCACCAGGACTTCTTGCGACGATGCCGGCCGTGATTGCATATGTTCAGACGAAGCGGCGCATCGTCTCGATCGCTCCGGCCTTCGGGTCGTGCAGTAGGGCGAGCGCCTCGGTGTAGGGCTGCACGAAGCGCGGCTCGTCGATCAGGTCGCCGAACACCGCGCGGTTCTCCAGGAAGGCGGTCGGATTGACCCGATTGCGCGCCGCTGCCGCCATCAGCGGACCCCTCAGCGCATCGACCACAGTGATCGGCTCGCCCTTCTCGTCGGTGCCCTCGGCGTAGCGCGCCCAGCTTGCCACGATGGCCGCACTGCGGCGGATGTTGGCGGTGCCGGCGGCGAGTTGCTCGCGCACAACCGGCAGCAGGAATTTCGGAATCCGGTCCGAGGTTTCGGCACACAGGCGGGCGAGCGTGTCGCGCACCTCCGGATTGCCGAAGCGCTCGACCAGCGTGTCACAGTAGGCGATCAGGTCCACGCCCGGCACCGGATGCAGCGTCGGAATCGCCTCCTCGGTCCAGTAGCCGTGCAGGAATTGCGGCCACAGCGGATTCTGCATGACCTCGTGCGCGTAGCGGTATCCCGCGAGCACGCCGAAATAGCAGATCGCCTGATGGGCGGCGTTCAGCAGGCGCAGTTTCATCAGCTCGTACGGCACCACGTCGGCGACGAGCTGCACGCCGACGGCCTCGAACGGCGGCCGGCCCGGCGGGAAATGGTCCTCGATCACCCATTGCGTGAACGGCTCGCACACCACCGGCCACGCATCGACGATGCCGAATCGCTCGGCAAGCTGCGCTTTGTCGGCCTCGCTCGTCACCGGCGTGATGCGGTCGACCATGCCGTTGGGGAATGCGACGTTGGCCTCGATCCAGGCGCCCAGTTCGGGGTCCTTGCGGTGCGCGAACGCCACGAACGATCGTTTGGCCATCTCGCCGTTCGCCTGCACGTTGTCGCACGACATCACCGTGAACGGCGCGAGCCCGCGCGTCCGGCGGCGGCGCAGCGCCTCGGCGACCAGCCCGAACACCGTCACCGGCACCGCGCCGGTCGCGAGGTCGTGGGCGACGCCCGGGTGCTCGAAATCGAACGCGCCGGTCACATGGTGAAAATTGTAGCCGCCCTCGGTGACGGTCAGCGAGACGATGCGGGTCGCCGGCGCCGCCATGATCTCCAGCACCGCATCCGGGTCGTCCGCCAGGAACTTGTAGTCGACGATCGAGCCGATCACGCGGGCTTCGTAGCGGCCGTCCGGGTGCTTGAGCATCATCGTATAAAGGCAGTCCTGGCCATGCAGCGCGTCGCGCATCCGGGCGTCACCGGGCAGCAGGCCGACGCCGCAGATGCCCCAGTCGAGCGCCTCGCCACGCTCCATCAATTGATCGAGATACATCGCCTGATGCGCCCGATGGAATCCGCCGACGCCGATATGGACGATGCCGACCGTGACGCGGCTGCGGTCGTAGCCAGGGCGCCCGACATGCGCCGGCAGGCTCGCGAGGCCGCTGTTGCTCAGATGTTGCATGGGACGCATCTCTCCTTAATCGCGGCGAACGTTGTCCGCGCGCTCCCCGGGGTGTCAAGAGTCGAAGCCGCCGGACAATCCGACGCGGGTCGGCGCGTCCGCGGGCGCGGCCTGACCGGACGAGAATTCCTGCAACAGCCAATCGCGGAACAGCAGCGCATCCGGCGAACGGGCGCGCCCGTCGCGCGGGGTCAGCAGGTAATGCGACTGGTCATGGCGAAGCTCCAGTCCGGGCGCCACAACAAGCCGCCCCCGCGCCGCCGGGTAGAGCGTCAGGTCCCGCGAGATCATGGCGGCGCCTTCCCCGGACGCGACCATTTCGATCGCGGCCAGCGAGGTGTCGACGAACGTGCCGGTGTCGATCGTGCCATCGGGCCAGCCATGCGCCCGCGCCATCTTCGTCCACATGTTCTCATAGCCGATGACGTGAACCGGATGACGGCGGACGATGTCGAACAGGGCCTTGCCGCAATCGGCGCCGAAGCCCGAACCGGGCGGGCAGATCGGCACCGACACCGGATCGGACAGGCGTTCCGCGTCGCAGCCGTCCCACTGGCCGTGGCCGTAGCGGATGTCCAGATCGATCCGCCCGTCATTGAGGTCGTCGCTCCAGATCGAGGCATACAGGCGAATCTGGATATCGGGGTGCTGGCGGCGGAACGAACCGAGGCGCGGCGCCAGGCACAGGGCTGCGAAACTCACCGCCGACCGGACCACCAGCGTCCGCCGCGCGGTGCCGCCGAACAGGCCGGTCGTCGAAATCGTCAACTCATCGAGCGACTTCTGCACCGACGGAAAATACGCCCGACCCAGCGTGGTCAGCAGCACGCCGCGCGCCTGCCGCTCGAACAGTTTCACGCCGAGATGTGTCTCGAGCGCCCTGATCTGCTGGCTGACGGCCGCCGGCGTCATCCCGAGTTCCACCGCCGCGCGGGCGAAGCTCAGATGCCGCGCCGATGCCTCGAAGCTGCGCAGGCCGGTCAGCAGGGGAAGCGAGTAGGCCACGCGCGAGGGTAAACGAAAACGACCCCATAGGCGAGGTTTCTATTGCTTGTCGGCCCCCTCCCGAGTGTGACCGTTTGGGCAGTCGCGCGCGACCCGCGAGACTTGGGTGGGGCGGGGAACCGATGGCCGAGGATATCTTCGACTATATCGTGGTGGGCGCCGGTTCGGCCGGCTGTGTCCTCGCCGGCCGGCTCAGCGAGGACGGCAAATCCCGCATCCTGCTGCTGGAGGCCGGCGGCACTGATCGAAGGCCGTGGATTCGCGTGCCGATCGGCTACGCAAAATCCTACATCGATCCCAGCGTGAACTGGCGTTACGAGTCCGAACCCGAGCCGGGCCTTCTCGGCCGCGCCAGCTACTGGCCGCGCGGCAAGGTTCTCGGCGGATCGAGTTCGATCAACGCCATGGTCTATTGCCGGGGCGTTCCCGGCGACTATGACGACTGGCGCGATGCCGGCAATCCGGGCTGGGGCTGGAGCGACATCGAGGCAATCTACCACGGCTTCGAACGGCGGATTCTGCCCGACGGCACGGGGGTCGGCGACGGACCGCTTTACGTCTCCGATCGCGAACCCGAATACCATCCGCTGAAGCGCCACTTCTACGCGGCGGCGCAGGAAATCGGCTACCGCGTCGTCGATCTCAACGGGGCCGATCCTGACGGTGTCGGAGCCTATGCGATCACGACCCGGCGTGGCCTGCGGTGCTCGGCGTCCGATGCGTTCCTGCGCCCCGCGATGTCGCGGCCGAATCTCGTCGTCCGTACCGGGGCGTTCGTCGAGCGGATCGCGTTCGAAGGGCGCCGTGCGATCGGCGTCGTGTGCCGCGCCGGGCGGGAATCGCGCACCTACAGATGCCGGCGGGAGGTCATCGTCGCCGGCGGCGCGGTGAATTCGCCGAAGCTCCTGCAACTGTCCGGCATCGGCCCCGGCGCGCTGCTGGCGTCGTTGGGCATCCCCGTCGTGCATGGCAATGACTCCGTCGGCGGCGGCCTTCAGGATCACCTCGGGGTCAACTACTATTATGCGGCGACGGAGCCGACGCTGAACGCCGTCCTGGGCACCCGCACCGGGCAGGTCCGCGCCGCCCTGCAATTCCTGCTTTGGCAGTCGGGGCCGCTGAGTCTCAGCGTCAACCAGATGGGCGGCCTGGTCCGGTCCACGCCGGCGAAGGCGCGGCCGGACATGCAGCTCTATTTCAATCCGCTGAGCTACCTCACCGACGGCATCAAGCCGCGCAAGCTGCTCAAGCCCGACAAATTTCCCGGCTTCATTTTCGGCTTCAACCCCTGCCGGCCGACCAGCCGGGGCCGCATCGACATCGCCTCGCCCGAGCCGGAGGCGCCGCCCCGGATCATGCCGAATTCCCTGTCGACCGATCACGACCTGGCCGACGTGCTCGGCGGCGCGCATCTGATCGCCCGGTTTCAGCGGACCGCCGGCCTGCGCCGGCTGATCGAACGGCCGACCCGCTTCGACCCGGCGCAAGCGACCGACGACGAGATCATCGCCGACTTCCGCGCCCGCAGCGGCACCGTCTACCATCCCTGCGGCACCTGCCGCATGGCGCCGGAGGCGAGCGGCGGCGTCGTCGGGCCGGATCTGCGCGTGCATGGCGTCGAGGGCCTGCGGGTCGCCGATGCCTCGATCTTTCCCAACATCACCTCGGCCAACACCAACGCGCCGACCATCCTGGTCGCCCACAAGGCGGCGCTCGCGATCCTCGCGCAACGGCGGACATCCCCATGACACGGATCACCCGGCTGGAAACCTTCACCGACGAATTCGTCTGCTTCGTCAGGCTCACCACCGAGGACGGCCGGATCGGCTGGGGGCAGACCTCGACCTACAACGCCGACATCAGCGCGACGATCTTCCATCGTCAGGTCGCCCCCTGGGCGCTCGGCGCCGATGTCGGCGACCCGGCGGCGCTGGTCGCGCGCATCGAGGAGCGGGAGCACAAATTCCCCGGCAGCTACCGGTGCCGGGCGCTGGCCGGGCTGGACACGGCGATGTGGGACTGGCGCGGCCGGGCGGAGGGCAAGCCCGTCGTCGCGCTGCTCGGGGGCCAGCCGGGGCGGCTGCGGGCCTATGCGTCCTCGATGAAGCGCGACATCACGCCGGTGGAAGAGGCCGACCGGCTGGTCCGCCTGCGCGACGAGAAGGGCTTCGACGCCTTCAAGTGGCGCGTCGCGGCCGAATGCGGCCGTGACGTCGACGAATGGCCCGGGAGGACCGAGGCGATCATCCCGACCGTCGCCCGCGCGCTCGGGCCCGGCGTCGCCAAGCTGGTCGATGCGAACAGCGGCTTTTCCCCCGTCCGGGCCATCGAGGTGGGCCGCCTGCTGGAAGCCGAGGGGATCGGCCACTACGAGGAACCCTGCCCCTACTGGAAGCTGGAGGAAACCCGGCAGGTGACGGCGGCGCTCGCCCTCGACGTGACCGGCGGCGAACAGGACTGGGATCTGGCGACATGGGAGCGGATGATCGCGATGCGCGCGGTCGATATCGTGCAGCCCGACGTCATGTACATGGGCGGGCTGTCGCGGACGCTGGAGGTTGCCCGGATGGCAGCGGCGGCGGGCCTGCCCTGCACCCCGCACAGCGCCAATCTGTCGCTGGTCACGGTCTGCACGATGCACCTGCTCGGCGCCATCCCGAACGCAGGAAAATATCTCGAACTCTCGATCGAGGGCCCGGACTACTATCCGTGGCAGCAGGGGCTGTTCCGGGGCGATCCGTTCGCGGTCGTCGATGGCCATGTGCGCATCCCCGACCAGCCCGGCTGGGGTGTCGAGATAGAACCGGCCTGGATCGCGCGCGCGGCCTACCGGATGAGCGAATGGCGGCAATGAAAGCCCGGACAATGCTTGCGCGGGCAACCGGACGTCATTTCAGCCCACGGCAACTGCAAAGCATGAGAATGCCGTTGCGTTCGATCGCGCCGATTTGAGCCTCTGCCCCAGCGTAGGCGCAGCCACCGCTTTCGGAAATGATATATGACAAATCCGAAACTGTCGCTTATCGTTTCTACGTGGGTGTGGGGTGCCCGGATGTCGATTTCGGCTATGGCGTTTGCGGGTGGGCGGGTATGCCGGTCACGGCGCAACTCGGTGGGGAATAGGGCGCGTTGACCACGGGGACTTTGACTGACCGCGCCAGGATTCCGGCCCTCACGGGCATTCGCGGGATTGCCGCCTTATGGGTGGTGGCGCTCCATTTCTGCATTCGACTAAGTAATATTGATGGTATGCCACCGCTGGATCATTTTTATGTCTTGAAGAACGGATATCTGGGTGTTGACGTGTTTTTTATACTATCAGGATTCGTCATGACGATGAATTATTCAGATAGTTTGAAAGAGCTGACGCTTGCGTCGATATGGCAATTCTCAATCGGGCGGGTATTTCGCATCCTGCCTTTGCATTGGTTTATGCTCATGATTTATTTGATCGCGGTTTTGGTTTTGCCAGATGCTTTTTGGGGTCCGGGGCCTTTCAGCTTCAAGGCCTTTGGCGCCTCCTTGTTTCTTGTCCAGAGCTGGGTCAGTTTTCCGATCTCCTGGAATTATGTTGCCTGGTCGCTAAGTGCTGAATGGCTCGCTTATATCATATTTGTATTCCTGATAAGGCATATTTTACCTATAAGGCGCTGGCCGGTCATAATTTTTATAGCGCTTATGGGTAATTTTATTTTGGTTGTGACTTTATTGTTGCTTGGTTCGGCGACTTTGGACCATGCTGAGAGGCTGGGATTATTCAGATGTATTTGCGAATTTTTTTCCGGAGTCATGTTGTGCCGATTGTGTTTTGTAACAAAAATCAACAAGATACCAGCAGACTGCATCTTTGTCCTGGGTGGCTGTCTTGTCGCGATCGGCGTGTTGTTCCCTACGCTGGAGCTGGTGTCTGTTTTCGGATTTAGTGCCATCATCCTTGGCTGCGGTGCTTCGTCCCGCCTTTCCGGCATTGCTTTTGCCAACCGGTTGAGCCTCTGGCTCGGTCAGGTTTCCTATTCCTGTTACATGACACATGCGTTGTTGCTGAACGCCGGCCTTGTGCTGATGCGGACACCGCTCGCGATCAGGTTGGGAGTGCCTTTTGAACTGCTCATCCTGGTGGCCGCACTGGCCTGTGTTCCGCCAGTTTCCTGGTTGACGTGGAGGTTTATCGAAAGACCTGGTCAAAAAGCCGGAAAACGGCTTGCTCAGGGAGCATTCCATGTCACGCGGAAGAACTACGGCTATCCAACGCAGCGGAATTTGTAACAAAAATTTCTCGGACCAGCGGGTGGACAACCGCCGACTTGCGGATCGCAGCAAGATCGGGCACCCGGGCATGATCGCACCAGTTCAACTCCGACGAAGTCGGCGGGGCGACAATGCACCCACGGTTCTGTGATTGCAATCGCATACGACCGACCGAACTGGTGGCAATCACCTCGTCCCGGTCGCGAACATCGGTGAATTCCGATGATGCTGTCTCGCGTTTCGGCCAATGCCGACGGAGATCACCACCGCCGTCGTGCTCTCACGCACTGGCAGTCCACAGACCAACCGGCCGATGATTGCCTTTTGTTCTTCTATGCTGGATGGGCAACAGGTGTTAACACACACTTAGTTTGCGCGGTCGGGCGAGCGGAGAAGGTGGTCTGGGAGCGGACCATCCGCCGTTTGGGGAACACTGTCGGAGAGGTTGTTTGTGCATGAGATGAGTCCTGCCTAACGCGGCTCCGTCTTCTACAGGCGAGCAAGCTTCTTTCTGTTCCATAAACACGCGAGGGAAAATATGTCGACGACGACATGGTATGACCAGGCTATAACGGCCAATTATTATGATCCGAACTATGGCCAGATTTTGCAGAGCCAAACGATTACGGCCGATGGTACCACGTACGCCGGACTCGGTGGTCTATACGATTTCAGCATCAGTTACGTCAACAGTAACGAAGAACAACTGTCGATTTCGACCTTCGCATATGCTGGGATGTTCAGCCCCTCTGGCAGCTTCAACGGTCCGGTATTCGTTGGCCCTTACTCTGATACTCCGCTGACCTCCGTCCTGCTGGCCAGCACAAACATGTCCGGCCTGACCTCAGCGGATGTTACCGATACCCCCAATACGGTCGCCATCGACTGGGCCGGCCTGAACTTCGCGCCGTCCACTTATATCACCGTCGACATCTTCTGGGGCCAGACCGTGATCAACGGCCCGACCTATGGCGGCGTGATCCAGGGTGACGGCGGCAACGATCTGATCAACGCCTTCGGCTGGTACAACACCATCTACGCCGGCAGCGGCAACGATGAGATTTTCGCCGGCAAGGGCAACGCCACGATCTATGCCGGCACCGGCTCCGATACGATTCTGCTGAACGGCTATACCAACATCATTTCCGGCGGGACCGGCAACGACACGGTGACCGGCTCCAGCGGCACAAACACGATTACGCTGGGCGATGGCAACGATTATATCAATGTCGGTGGATACAACAACAAAGTCACGCTGGGCAACGGCAACGACACCGTCACCGGCTCGATGGGCAGCTCGACGGTCACGCTCGGAAGCGGCAATGACGTTGTCAACCTGACCGGCTACAACAACGTGATCAACGCCAGCGGCAGCACTGGCAACGACACGATCATGGCCGGCATGGGCAGCGAGACGGTGACCACCGGCTCCGGGAACGACACGATCACGCTTGCCGGCTACTACAATGTCGTGAACACCGACGGCGGGATGAACTTCATCACCGGTGGCTCGGGCGACGACACCTTCGCGCTGCCGACGGCAGGACAGGGGTTCGATACGATTACCTCGTTCCTCCCCTCGTACGGCGACAAACTGGACGTCTCGGCGGCGCTGACGGCGGCGGGCTGGAGCACGGGCCTGACGCTCTCAAACTATCTCCAGGTCACGGAATCGGGCAGCACGGCGACGCTGTCGATCGTGCCCGGCGGCTCCGGTAGCCCGGTTGCCATCGCACAGCTTGATGGCTTCACCAATCTGACGCTGGCGTCGCTGCAAAGCCATCTGATTTTGTAACTCTGGCGGCCGATTCCGCGCGCCGCGCCGGGCAACGCGCCCGGCGCGGTGCAAGCCGGCTGGCCGTGGCCAAGCTCACGAAAATCGTGCAGGATCGTCGCGTGTCGAGTTCCGCCGCCGACCTGTGGGGTAATCGCGTTTGATGCCTTTCCGACGACCGAATGCGGTACGATTTCGTCCCCTGTCGCTGATCAAGCAGACCATTATCGCCGGGGGCCGCCGACCGCGGACCGTTCGCACCGGCCTCTTTCGCGGAATCGTCCTCGATCTCGACCTGCGGAGCGAAACGCAAGTCTATCTAGGGCTCTACGAACGAGAGACGTTTCGGTTCATCGAGACATCGGCGTCCGATTGCACCTGGATGGTGGACGTCGGTGCCGCCAGCGGCGACCTCGCGATCTTTTTCATGCGCCAGAGCAGGTGCGAGGTGGTTCACGCATTCGAACCCCGCCGAGAGGCGCTGGAACAATTCAGAAATAACCTGATGCTGAATGGGCTCGCCGACGATCGGCGGCTTGTCATCCATCAAGGCTTCGCCGGCCGGAACAACGACGCCGGCTCCACCCGTCTGGACGACCTGCCGCTCGACCCCGGAAAGCCGGGATTTCTGAAGATCGATGTCGACGGCGCAGAAGTCGATGTCCTCGACAGCGCCGCCAGGCTGCTGACCGTCGGCCGACCGGACGTGCTGGTCGAAGTGCATTCCGAGCAGCTTGAGGCCGATTGCATCGTGCGGCTGCGCGGTTTTGGCTACGCGGTCGAGATCATCGACAATGCGTGGTGGCGCGTGTTCGTGCCGGAGCAGCGCCCGATCGCCCATAACCGTTGGCTATGGGCCACGAAAGCGGACAAGGCTACAGGTGGAAATTGAGCGTCAGCGCCACCACGCTGTCGTTCTGATCAAGGGTGGCGTTCACGTTATCGGCGCTCTGCGTATAGGAAAAGCGGCCGGTCAGGCTGACGCGACGATTGATCAGCCATGTCGCGCTGGCACCGGCCGAGATGACGTGTTGCGTTTCGCCGCCAGTCTGGAAATTCGCCATCTGCAATCCGCAGAAGGCCTGAAGCAGCACATTACGCCGATACTCGTGGTCGACCGTCAGCTTCCCGCTCGTGTAGGAATAAGTCTCCGTCTGGAACGCCGCGATGGCGTTTTGCAGGCTGCGTGAAACCTGGGCGGTGACGGTCGTCAGTCGCGTCGGCGTCCAGATCACGTCCAGTTCCGCCAGCGGCGACGAGGTGCTGGCAAGCTGCGAGTTCGCGAAACTCCGCTCTTCGTAGCCGATCAGCGCGCGATAGCGAAACAGCGCCCCCGTGCGTACGTCGAGCCCGCCGGCCAGCGACACATCGGTGTAGTTCGGCAAAACCCGGCTGGGCGTCTTGTAGCTGTAGTCGGCGTTGGCACCGGTGAGCACCAGCACGAGGCTGCGCCCCGGCGACAATGCGTAGCCGCCGGCGAGCGACCCGGTGAACGTCGCGCGATTGTTCGTCGCCACCGAGTTGCTGGCGCCCGTTATGTCCGTGGCAAAATCATAGATGTCGGCTTCGAAGGCGGGTTGCAGGCTGAAACGGTCGAACTCCGCTTCATAGCTGACATGGGCGCTGTCGAAACTGAAGGTGATCGGCTGGCCCACGCTCAGCGTGCCGATATCCACCGGGACGGTCGTGGCGGTGACATGCGTGTACCCCAGCGTCACCTTGTCTGGGCCGACATCGATGGTGCCCCCGATCCCTCCGTTCCAGTCGGTGTGCGATAGCTGGGACTGCTGCAAATCGCGCTGGTCCGCGAAGCCGAGCGTGACATCGAGCGAATTGCGCGACCAATCGGATTGCGCCGCGATGTTGCCCTGCGTGAGCGCCAATGTGCTGCCGACCGGCGTGGTGGAGCCGAAAACGTTGCTGTCATAGCCGAAACCTTCGGACAATGACGGGCGTATGACGAAATCACCCGCGCGGACGCCGAGCGGCGTGTACTCGCTCCTCGGCCGATCGAGCACGGCATCGGAGATCCAGGACTGGTAACCGGGGATTCCGGACGGATAGTACTGCTCGATCAGTTGGCCCCAAGCGGCGCGCGGGACCGCCCAGGACAACGCCGCCAGCAGAACGAGAGCCGCCGATGCATAAAGCCGACGCCGCTTCATGCGGCGTTGCGGTGCGCGGATGCAAGCCAGCTTGATCATTGTATCAACTTGACCTGTATTGCATTCACATTCCAGGTTCCGCCGCAAGGTGAATGCCGGCCGCGCATCGGTCTTGAGTGCGTCGCTTGTCCGCGTAGCAATGGCATCCGAACGCAGTCTGGTCCAGATTAGCCGGTCTCACTCCGCCGCTTCACGATCACCGTCGGGAGAAATTGCTCGTGGACTTGCTGAAGCGTTTCCAGGGCCGAGCGATCAAGCCTCCCGGCGCACTCGCGGCCTTCCTGTTGCTGGCCGCCTGTAGTCCCGGCGCCGATCTGCCGCCGTTGCCGCCGCCGGAAAATGCCGTCTACACGCTCGCGGCCGGCGACCAGGTACGCGTCATCACGTTCGGGGAGCCGACGCTGACCGGACAATTCGGCGTCGAGGATAGCGGCGACATCGCGATCCCGCTCCTCGGCTCGCTGCATGTCGCGGGACTCACCACGTCTCAACTCGCCAGCACCATCGAGGCACAGTTGCGCGAGAAGAATCTGATCCGCAATCCCAGCGTCTCGACCGAGATCGTCGCCTATCGGCCGATCTATGTGCTCGGGGAGGTCAGCAAGCCCGGCGAATATCCGTTCCGGCCGGGAATGACGGTGTTGGCCGCCGTCGCGCTGGCCGGGGGCTTCACCTATCGCGCGGTCGAGGACTCGGCCTCGGTCGTACGGACGCTGCACGCCAAATCGATCGAAGGTCTCGTCAACCGCAACACGCTGCTTCAGCCCGGCGATGTCGTGACGGTGTTCGAACGGAATTTCTGAGCGGCAAAACGTTCAGCGTTCGGCGAATCGTAACGGCTGAAGCGCTTTGCAGACGACTCGGTAGGACATCGACGCTTTCTCGATCACATAACGCGGAACGATCCGGCCGCCAAATCGCGTGAAGAACTGGATGTCTCCGGCGGTATTGAAGCCGTCGAAATCGAACACGAGCCCGTTCTTCGATGCGTGCTTGATGGCGCTCCAGATCAGCAGACTGATCGCACCGTTGTCGGCATCGGGCGTTCGCGTCGTCATCAGGTAATACGACGCTCTTTCGTCCCACACGGTGAATACGCCCGCCTGCAATTGTCGCTTCGAATCCACCGCGACCGTGATCCGCCCCGCGTTGCGTCGCAGGCATTCCGCGATGGTCGTTCGACAGATGTCGGCGTCGTAGTGATTGCGGATGCCGCGCAGCCGCAGATTCTTGTCGTAGAATGACATGAATTCGTCGGGGTCCTGAAGGTCGATGACCTCCAACTGCTCCGAGGCGCGGCGAATGACACGCCGCGCGGTGCCCCGCATGTCCAACCAAAGCTTGCTTTCCGCACCGGGGCCGACGTCTGCGGTGAACTGCACGCGATTCAGAAACGCCGCTGCCTGGAACGCCAACGTATCGGTCGTCCCCCGGTGGCATTTGATCCAGAGACAGGAATGCCGGGGAAGCTGCCGCAACAGCGACCTGGTGATCGTTATCCGCCTGATACGGCGGCTCGTCTCGTTGCCGTCGCCTTCATCGACGGCGGGACCCAGCATATGCGTCAGCGTCGGCATTCCGATCACTGTCATTCCATGCCGGCGCACCTGTACGAACGGCAATCGCCCGACGCATTTCCCGTCGGACATCTCTTGAACTTCTTGATACGTCCCGCGCGAAACGCTGTTCAGCCACCAGGGCTGATGAAAAATCGTCGGTACCAACTCGGCCGCAAAACACTCGTCGGGCCGCGATGTCGCCGGCACTGTGATGGGTTTGGCTGGAGCCGACACCAGTTGCGGCGGAGGCATCGCCAGTTTCCAACTCTTGATGCGGGCGATGTTGTCCACCTGGCGACTAGCTCGATTCGGTTCGTGCGATACAGGCCTGCCCACGCACCAAATTGGAACCTGGCATCCGCCGATCCGCTCCGACCAAATAGGACTTCGCCCGCCGCAGCACGCGCTGGATCGGCTGGTCGATCAAGATGTGAAACGCGCAGCCAGCGAGCACGCCGAAACCCCCGACTGCCAGATAAACGATTGTGCCCATCGGCACGATCCGCAGCGCGAGCAACAATCCTGAAATTTGCGTGATGACGGAGAAATGCACGAGATAGATCGAATACGAAGCGTCGCCGAGAAACTGTGCCGCCGGTGATCGCCACCGCACGCCCGACAATTCAAGCAGTGCCGCGCAACCGACGACAAGCGCGCTCCCGACGCCATAGATCACCAGTTCGGGCACCGGCAACAGGTCGTGCCTGAAGGTATCCACCATCGCGCCGCCCACGAACATCAGTGCGCCAAAACCAAGGCCGATCGCCGGCAATGTCCGGCGCGTGAGGGCAGGAAAGAACTCGCGAAAAATCACCAGCAGGGCGCAGGCAATGCCAAGGCCGAATTCGAGTTTTATCGGCCCCAGCAGGTAAATCAGCCAGCTTCCCTCAAACCTCAGTCCCGCCAGCACGCAACCCAGCACCGCCGCCTGCCACAGCACCAGCAGTGCCAGGAACCGCCGATCGAGGATCAGCAGCCCGAACAGCAGGTAGAAAATCATCTCATGCTTCAGCGTCCAGGTCACGTTGACCAGCGCGAAGCCCGTCTGCGGCAGCAGGAACGCGCCGGCGATGATGTTCCAAGGTGCGAGCTTGCCCGAATGGTCGCCACCAGTCACGCCGACGGAAACGCTGAAGTGCTGGCCGGCGAGATATGTTGCGACCGCCAGCGCGCTCATGATCCAGACGCTCGGATAGATGCGGGACAGACGATTGAACAGATAGAAGCCCAGCCGTCGCGGACGCCCCCAGTCGCGCAGATGCACGTATGTGATCACGAAGCCGCTCAGCACGAAGAACAGATCGACGCCCCGGCTGCCCTCGCTGAAGATGCCGTCGAATATCCGCTGGCCCGTCCGCTCGCCGAAAATCGAGCCGGTGTGGAACATCACGACGAGCAGCGCCGCGACCGCGCGTAACATCTGCAACGAGCGCAGTTGCGGCGCCCGCTGTCCCGCGTCGGTGCCGCGCGGGGTGACGGGGCGAACGTCAGCCAATATTCACCCGCGCCGCGACCGGCCGCGACGGTACCATGACCGGCTTGCGCACGGCAGGTCGCGCAACGGTCAGCCAGCGTATTTCCAGCGCCAGCAGGTAGCCGTAGCAGATCCACAGGAACACGGCGCCCAGGCCGAGAATGTTGATGAACGGGAAGGTCGCCAGCGGAACAATCGCCGCCGCCGCCATCGTCGATGCCATGGGCTCGTTGGGGAGCCGCTTGGCGATCAGGAAGGCACGCACCTGAAGCATCATCATGCCGAACAGATACAGCGGGCCGGCGACCCAGCCGAGGCCGAGAAAGACCGAGAGCGGACCGGAATCGATGTTGGTGCTCATCGCGTCCTTGCTGTCCTGCGAGACGTTGCCGCGCCCCTGCGCGCCGATGCCGATGCCGAATGGATTGTCGTTGATCAGCCTTGGCGTCTCCGCATAGATCATCCCGCGCACCTGGGCGCTGTCGTCGCTCTTCAGGTTTTCGAAGGTTTGCAGCCGTGTGGTGATCTGGTCGATCACCGTCGGGTCGAGCGCGGTGATACCGCCGTAGCCGCTTATCCCGGCCAGCACGATGATCGAGATCAGCCGCGTGAAGCCGCCACGGCCGATCAGCGCGCCGATGATCACCGCAAGCGTGAGCGACCCGTACACCGCGCGCACCTGGCACAGCACGACGACAAGGAACAGGAACGGCGCCACCAGCAACAGCAGGCGTGTGCGGAAATGGCCAAGCAGCACCACGCACATCGCCGACCAGATCGACAGGATGCCGCCATTGGCCATCGGGCCGAAGACGCGCGAACCCATCGGCAGCGGGTAGCCCACCGTTCCCATGCCGGACGCCACCATCCATTGCGCGTCCCAGTCGGGGATCTGGAAGTACTGGTAAACCGAGTAGCTGACGACGAACAGCAGACTGACCGGCAGGAATATGGCGAGATGCCCTTCCGCCTCGTCGATGCGCCGGGCGTTGCAGATGAAGAAATACAGATACAGGAGTGGCATCACCCAGTCGGTCGCCGAAAAAAGCCCGGCGATCACGTCGCCGCGCACGAAACTGACGAACATCCCGTAAAACACGCAGGCGGTCAGCAGGACCGCGTAGCCAATGCCGCGCCGCTTGAGCAGTCCTGGGGTATTGAGCAGATCCGGCAGGATCAGCATCGTCATCAGATGCGGCGTCACCAGCACGATGTCGGCGGGGTTGAAGCCGCTGCGCCACTCGATGATCCGCCGCGCGAACGAGGAGACCAGCCAGAACCACAGCGTCGCGTTCAAATAGAGCCACGGCGAGCGCCGCTTGGCGACGGTGGCAAACGCCATCGCCGAGATCATGAACAGCGGCCGAGCGATCACGCCGGCACCGACCATCGAGAGCATCGTCACCAGCAGCAGCAACCCGCCGACGGAAGCGGCCAGAATCAGCTCGTCGCGCGTCGTTGTCGGGTCGACCGTGCGATTTGCGCTCATGTCGCCTGCGCCACGATGTGGTCGATCCGCTGCATCATCTCCGGCAGCGTGAACAGGCGCATGGCCCGTTCCCGTTCCGCGCGCACGCGCACCGCGACCTCGTCGGGCGTGGATGTCAGCAGCCGCCGCAGCGCCGCCGCAAGCGCGTCCGGGTCCGCCGGCGTCACCAGCCAACTGGAATCCTCGCCCAGCAACTCGCGCGTTGCGCCGTGATTGCTGGCAACCACCGGCCGGCCGGCCAGCACACCCTCGATGATGACCCGCCCGAACGGCTCGGGCGCGGTCGAGGTATGCACGACCACGTCGACCATCCGCATCAGTTGCGGGATGTCGAAGCGATAGCCGAGCCAGTGGACCCGATCCGCCACGCCCAGTTCCTCGGCCAGCCGTCTCAGACTTTCCTTGTATTCCACTTCGCCGAACAGCGCGTCGCCGACGATCAGCGCGTGAACGTCCGGAAGCTGCGCCAGGGCGGAGATCAGCACGTGCTGCCCTTTCCAGGGCGTGATCCGTCCGAACAGCCCGACCAGCGTCTGCCCCGACAACCCCGCCCGCGCGCGCAGCGTGGCCACGTCAAGCTCGTCGATGCCGTCGAACAAAGTCGTGTCGATGCCGTTCGGCACGACCACGACAAGCTGGGGATCGCCTCCGCAGGCGATGAAGGATTGTTTCGTCACTTCGGATATCGCGATGACGCGATGTGCCGCGCGGTTGGCGAGCCCGACGACGACGCGCCGTTGCAGCGCCGCGAAGTGCTCCGACGAGAGGATGTCGTGCAGGTGCCAGACCACCGGCTTGCCGGTCAGCAGGCCCACGAGCATTCCGACGACGGCGGCCTTCTGCGAATGCACGTAGAGCATGTCGTAGTCCCGCGCGATCCGCGCGAGCCGCAGCATCATTCCCAGCACCGCCGGGATCGCCGCGAGCGCGCGCAGCCGCCCGGCCTCGCGCCGGACGCCCATCATGCCGCTGCCGCCGGCGAGCAAGGTCACGCCGATACCGGCCGCCTCCAGCAGGCCGCGCAGTGGCCCGTCGGCGAACAGCACCATGTGGCAGCGCGCCGGCCCGCGATGCCGCGCGATGTCGAGCAGCACGTATTCCGAGCCGCCCATCTCGGCGGCATGATCGACCAGCAGGATTCGCTGCACGCTCACGCGACCTCCCGATAAATCGCGGCGACCGAAGCGGCGGCGCGGGCGACGGCGAAGCGGGCGCGCGCATAGGCCCGGCACGCCGCCGCGTCCGGCAACGCCAGGCTGCCGCGCAGCCCTCCTATCAGGCCGGCGGCGATGTCCGCCGGCCCGCTCGACCGGAAGACCAGAGCGGGCGACAGATCGCCCACCACCTCCGGCAGGCCGCCGACCGGCGTGACCATCGAGGGCGTGCCGGCGGCCAGCGCCTCGGCGGCGGTCAGGCCGAAACCTTCCAGCGCCAGGGTCGGCACGACGTTGATGTCGGCGGCACGATAGGCGAGCGGCAGATCCGAATCGGGCAGGAAACCAAGGAACGTCACATGCCCCGTCAGTCCCGCCGCCGTGACCCGCGCGCGCAACGCCGCCTCCTCGCTGCCTCGGCCGGCGATCATCAGCAGCACGTCGGGGACCGCTCGGACCACCTCAGCCATCGCCGCGATCAGCCGGTCGAGACCCATGCGCCGCGCCAGCCGGCGCACGCTCAGCAGGATGGGTCTGTCGCCCGGCCAGCCGAGGTCGGCGCGCGCGGCGGCGCGGTCGGCGGCGATGTCGAAGCGGTCGAGATCGACGCTGCCCGGCACGCGCCTGATCCGGTCCTGCGGCACGCCGTAGCGATCGCGCACGATCGCCCCGAAGGCATCGGACAGCACGATCACCCGCTCCGCACGGCGATAGACAGCGCGCTCGATCCGCCGCTTGGCGGCGACCGCGATCCGGCCGGCACCTTCCTGCGCCGCCTCGTCAGCCCAGGGGCCATGGAAATGCGCGACCAGCGGCAGCCCGTGCAGCCGGTCCAGCGCCGGCAGGGCAAACAGCGCGAAATGCGCCGCCACCAAATCGAAACGCCCGCTTGCGGCGAGCGCCGCCGTCTGCGTCCGGGCACGCCAGAGCCGCTCGGGCAGCGCGGCGCCGGGGCGTCCGAACGCCTGCACGCGGCCAGCCGTCGCTTCCGCGACATCCGCCGGCCCGAGAACGAGTCCGGTCGCCTCGACTCCCGCGCCCGGCAGCCCCGCCATCAGGTCCGCATAGACGCGGTCGAGCCCGCCGGAGCCGGGCCGGAACCACTCCATGCCGAGGGCAAGCACCCGCACCGTGCGCGCGGCGGGCGCGGTCGCTGGCTGCGCTGCGTCAAGCATGGGAGGGGCCGAGAATGCGTGTCGCCGCGAGCGCGCGCCGCGCCGCCGCCCATTGCAGCAGGTCGAGATATTGCCGCGCCATGGCAGGCCACGAATGCGCCAGGGCCGCCTGCCGGGCGGCGGCGCGCATCGCGCGGTGCCGGTCGGGCGCCGCGAGCAGCGTGCGCAAGGCCGCCGCCAGCGCCCCGGCATCGTCGCAGTCGGGCAGCACGATGCCGGTTTCGGGCGTAACCACTTCGGCGCCGCCGGCGCTCGCGACGGTCACCACCGGCAGGCCGCTCGCCAGCGCCTCCAGCAGGACCAGCCCGAACGGTTCGTAGCGCGAGGGGAACACGAACAGATCGCAGGCGCGCATCAGCCCGGGCATGTCGGTCTGGAAGCCGAGGAAATGCACCCGCGCCGCCACGCCCAGATCGCGCGCCATCGCGGGCCAGGGCGTCCCCTCATGCCGTCCGGCGACGGCCACATGCAGGCCGGGCACCTCCGGCAGCGCGCGCAGCACCGTCTCCAGGTTCTTGCGCGATGTCTTCAGGTCGCCGGCGAACAGCGCCAGCGTCACGCCATCGGGAAGGCCGAAGGCGTCGCGCCGGCCCGCGCCGGGCCGGAATTCCTCGGCATCGACGCCGTTCGGGATCGTGGTGATCCGCGCGGGCGCGATGCCCGCCTCGATCAGCTCCCGCCGCACCCGGCCCGAGACGGCGACGATCGCGCGCGTCCGGCGAAACGCATCGCGCTCCAGATGCACGTTCGCCTCGCTGAAGATGCGCGCATAGAGCGAGCGCGGCGAGCGGCCGAGGCGCCACGGGTGGTACGGGGAGGCGAGCCAGGAGCGGTGAACGAAATGCACGGCGTTGACATCGGACGATGCCCAGGTGGCGAAACCGCAGGCCAGCACCGCATCGTAGCGGCCAGCGCGGCGGGTGAGCCGCCATCCCGTCCGGCACGCGAACACCTGGTCGCGCAGAAGCCTGCTCGGCAGGAACGATGGCGGCGGAGTCAGTTCCCGCGCCGCGCGCGCCGCGATCATTCCGGTGTCCGCCTGCTCGCAAAACAGGTCCACCGCATGGCCCTGGCGCAGTGCCTCGGCGGCAATCTCCAGGTTGACGCGGCCTTGGCCATCGTTGAAGCCGACCTGCCGGGTCACGATCGCAATGCGCATCACTGCGTCTCCTGCTCGCGCACGAACGGCAGCGGTCGCGGCTCGGAGGAGGCGAGCAAGCCGACGCAGACGGTCCTGATCGCGCGCTGGCACAGCAGGAACTTCCGCCACACCGCCTTGCCCTCGCTCGGCGTCAGCCGGACCGACTGGAGCAGGCCGGGATGCGCCCGCGTGCCCACGAGGAACGACCAGACCACGAACACGACCATGCTCGCCGGCGGGAGCTGATCGCTGAGCGCGAGCGTGTGGTTGTAGCACTGGTCGTAGTAATCTTCCGCGTCGCTCAGGCTCTTGCTGGCCACGTACGTCCGGTGCAACTGGTCGCGGCAGAACGCGAAATGGTCGAGCGCCACGGCCGGATCGTACAGCAGTTTCCAACCGGCCCGCCGCACCGCCATCGAGAAGCCGAAATCCTCGTGCGCCTGGATCTTGCGGCCGCGCAGCCGCGCGTCGAAGCTGATCCCACCCGTCGCCTCGAGCCGGAAGCTCATGTTGGCGCCCTTGAGGAAATGCACCTCGCGCGGGGCACCGTGGCCGAGGTGATGGTTGCCGAGGGTCCGCCCGTACCACAGGACGCGGCCGACGATGTCGGATTTGCGGTCGTCGAACCGCTCGCCATCGTGGCAATGGTCGCGCCCGCCCAGCCCGCCCAGTTCCGCGTCGCCCTCGAAGTGCGCCAGGATGCGGCGGACCCAGTCGGGATGCGCGCAGGTATCGTCGTCGCAGAAGGCGATGATGTCGGACCGGCAGCCCGCGAGTGCCGCGTTGCGCGCGGCCACGACGCCCACGACGTCCACGGCGATCACATGCATCGGCAGCCCGTCGTCCGGCCGCGTCGCAAGCGCCTCGCGCGTCGCCGCGTCGTCCGCGCGGATCACGACGATCACGTCGTCCGGCGCGCGTTCCTGGCCGGCGAGTGCCTTCAGGCAGGCCAGCAGCGGGCGGGGACGTTGGTAGGACACGATTGCCACCGCCACCGTCCGAGCCACCCGCGTGGCGCGCGGCCGGGCCGTCAAGGCAACGTCTCCAGCGCCCGGGTTTGCATTGCCCGCGCCTCGGGCGCCATCTCTTGTTGGGCGGAAAAAATCGTCTTGAGCCGGATCAGGTCGGACGGCGCCAGGATCAGGCGTGGCAGATGGATCTTCAGCAGCAGCGGCACTGCGCCGACGGCGACCGTCAGGCGGAAGCCGGCGGCGCAAAGTACCGCCAGCGATGCACCGAGCGTCCCGAGCAGCGGCACCAGCACCACCATGATGGCGACCAGAACCGCGACCGCCGAGCACTCGAAAATCGTCACCAGTTCCGGCCGTCCGGTACCAGTGTAGATCTGATACAGGATGCGCGCGCCGCTATCCACGGCCACCGCGAGCAACAGGATGCGGAACGGCACGATCGCGGGCGCGAACTTCGCGCCATAGGCGAACAGCAGGAACGACGGCCCGACCAGCGCCAGCAGCAACGCGCAAATGACGATCAGGACCGTGCCGTGCCGGAACGCCGTCGCCACCTCGTTGACCACCACCGCGATCTTGCCGGCGGCAACGCTCGGGAAAAGGACCGACGAAATCCCGTCCTGCACCACGTTCAGCATCCGCGCGGAACTGAGGGCCACCGCATAGATGCCGACCATGCTCGCCGGCAGCATGGCGACGATGATCAACTGGTCGATGTAGCCCGACAGCGTGTTGAGAATGTCGACGCCCGCCAGCCGCACGCTGTAGCGCAACAACTGCCGGACGAGATCCCACCGAAGCCGGAACACCGGCCGCACCCGGCTCGTGATCTGCGCGAACACGTAGCCGACCACCGCGATCGTCGGCAGGATATAGGCGAACGCCGAGGTCGTCGGCGTCATTTCGTGCAGCAGCGCCATCACCCCGAGCAGCGCGAGGGTGGCGAGGCTTTGCAGATACAGCACGCGGTTGACCAGTCCGAACCAGCCATAGGCGTCCGCGGCACCGCCCAGCGTCCAGCCGACCACGATCAGCGGCGTGACCAGCAGCAGGATGCGTCCGACCAGGATCGTGTGGGCGCTGTACTGTTGCAGCCAGTAGGGTTCGATGATCCAGCCGACGATCATCGCGATGCTGCCGGTCGTCAGCGCGAGCAGCAGGCCGTTGCCGAGCAATTCGCGCTCGTGCGCCGGATCGGCCTTCAGATTGTAGATCAGCGCGCCGTGCAGGCCGAGCGAGGAAAGGCCGCCCAGGAAGGTCGGCGCCAGCACCAGCACCGCCTGCTCGCCCCGCCCGCTCGGCCCAAGGACCGCTGCGGTCAGCAGGCTGGTCAGCAGATTGACCGCCATCGCCATGCCGCGCAGGCCGATGACCTTTGCCATCAGCGTGCCGTTGCCGGCATGGCGCAGCCGCTCGGCGACGGCGCGGCGCAGGCCGGCGAACAGTCCCTCGCCGTCGCCGCTCATCGGCTGATCGGGAGCGACGGAGGCGTGCTCCGCCAGGATGCGCTCGTCCATCGTCAGCGCCGGAGCCAGGTGCCGGGCGACAAGTTTACCGGCGATTGCGATGATGCTGGAAGCACGCGATCAGCTACGATAATGGCGAAGGTAATAACCCTCGCCAGAGTTCGAGCGCGCGTAGCGGCGCAAATCCACCTTCGTCATGACGATCCCGCTGATCGCGATCTGTGCCCGTTGCAGCACGCGGGTCGCCGACGTAACGGCTTCGCGGGGCGTGGCGCTCCAGTCGATCATCAGCAACACCTCATCCGCCAGACTGCCGAGCTTGATCGAATCGGAAACGGCGAGCACCGGCGGTGTGTCCAGGACCACGAGGTCGTACCGGCTGCGCAGATGCGTCAATATTGCGGACAACCCTGACCACGCCATCAGCCCATGCGGGTTGTCGACGTACCGGCTGAGCGAAAGGTAGCGCAACGCGGACCTCTCGTCGATGCCCGCATGGTGCATGACCTCGGCCGCGATGTCCGCCGTCTCGGACAGGCCATTGCCCGGCGGCGCGACAATTTCGCCGCGCCGCTCGCCGGCGACCAGCCGCTCCACCATCGGGCGGCGCAGGTCGCAATCCAGCACGAACGCCGACATCCCCGACCGCACGGCGGTCCGGCCCAGCGCCACCGAGAAACACGACTTGCCCTCGCCCGGCAGCGACGATGTCACCAGCACCACGCGGCCGAGCGGGCCGCCATCGGGGTTCGCGTGGCGCAGCAGGTTCGTCACCACGCCATGCACCGCCTCCGCCTCGATCGAGAACGGGTCGTCGATGACGATGTCCTGCGGTGCCTTGCGTGTCTTCGGGAAGATGCCCAGCACCGGAAGGCCGATCTCGCTCTCCACCTGCTCGGTGTCGCGGAAGCGCCGAGACATCATCTCGCGCGCGAACGCGAGGCCGATCCCGGCGCCGACGCTGGCCAGGAACGTGCCGGCCACGATCATCGGCTTGCGCGGCGCCGACGGAAAATCGGGCGGCGTCGCCTCGACCACGACGGCCGCGTTCGCCTGCTCCATCCGCCGCTCGGCATCGACCTGCTTGAGGCGGACGAACAGGCTTTCGTAGATCCGCCGGTCGGTGTCCGCCGCCCGCTGAAGCTCGGACAGGTCGACGGCCGCCTCGCTCTCGCCGGCGACCTTCTTTTCGGCGCCCTCGACCTGCCGCATCACGGTCGCCTTGCGCTCGTTCAGCGCCGCGACCTCGCTGCTCAGGCCGCGCACGATCTTGTCGATCTCGGTGCGGATCTGCGCATCGTTGCGCGCCACCGCCGCGCTCGCCGCGACGACGGTCGGATAGGTCGAGCCGTAATTGGCCCGCAGCTCCGCGAGATTTGCCGACAACTGCGCTTGGTGCGTGATCATCGACTGGATCATCTGCGATCCCAGCACCGGCGCAACCGCATCGAGATGACCGTCCCGCAACGCCTGCTGCACCTGGGCCAGAATGCTCGATTTCTCGGCCAGCGCCGCGTTGACCGCGCCAAGGTCGCTGTTCTGCTGTTCGAGGCTCTGCGTCGAGATGGTGTCGACCGCGCCGTCGCCGTTGCCCTTGGAATGCAGACCGATCAGATGGTGGCTCTGCCGATACGCCTCCACCGCCGCGTCGTCGGCGATCATCTTGGCCTGGATGTTGGCCAGATCGGCGCTCAGCCACTCGTCGGCCTGCTGCGCCAGACCGGCCTTCATGTCGCTCTGCCACTTGATGTACGTATCCGCGTACCCGTTGGCGAGGCGCGCCGCCAGTTGCGGGTCCGGCTGCGACGCGGTGATCTGGATGATCAGCGCCTCCCGCGCTGCGGTGAAGTTCAGCGCGCTCAGCAGCACCTTGGCCGCGTGCTCCGGCGAGACCTCACACGCCGGCTGCGGCGCCGGCCGCCCGAGCACCCGCCCGACCAGATTGTGCAGCGCCTGCGGCCACGACACGCGCGGGCATAGCTGGAACGCCCGCAAATTCTCGAGCCCGAGCGCCGTGACGGCGGTCAGCGCCAGGCGCGGCGAACTCAGCACCGCCATTTCGGTCCGCAACAGTTCCTGCGACGGCTTCTGGTCACTCAGCAGGCTGCTGCTGTCGTTCATCAGCCGCAGGCGCGGCATGTCGATGCGAAGATCCGCCTCCGCGACGAATGTCGGCGAGACGAACTTCAGCCCGCCATACATCGCGCCCGAGACCACAACCGCGAGGATCAGGATCATCCACTTGTACCGCAGCGCGACCTGAAGCGGCGTCAGTTCGCTGGCAGGACCGGAGGACATGCCGGAAGGCGCGGTCTCGATAATTCGCACCGCCGGCAGTCTGCGGTCCTCGTCGCTATTCGGATATGGCGACATTGTCTTCGATCTCTTTGTGTAGCTATCGCACGGTTGGACGATCTACGCCAACGCAAAGCCATCCGAGGCCGGTCACCGTCCCTCCGCACGCGCGCGCATGGTCTCGGCGCGCGCCTGCAATTCGCGTTTGAGGATTTTTCCATTCGGCGTGGTCGGCATCGCGTCGACCAGAACGAACTCGGTCGGCTGCTTGTAGGACGCGAGGCGGGCCGTCGCGTAGTCGGCCAGGTCGCGGGCGGTCAGCGTCGCCCCGGCCGCCGGCTGCACGAACGCGACCACTTCCTCGTTGCCTTCGATCGCCCGCCCCACCACGGCCGATTGCAGCACCGCCGGGTGCGTGTTCAGCACCGCCTCGATCTCCGGCGGATAGACGTTGAAGCCGAAACGGATGATCAGTTCCTTCGCGCGGCCGACGACGAACAGGTTGCCGTCGTCGAACCGGACGAGATCGCGGGTATTGAACCAGCCGGCCCCGTCGAGCACATCGGCCGTCTCCTCCGGCGCCCGATAATACCCGCGCATCACGTTCGGCCCTCGTACGTACAGCGTGCCGACGTCGCCCTCCGCCACCGGCACGCCGCCTTCGCCGAGCACCCGCGCCTCGACCCCCGGCAGCAGCGGCCCCACCGAACAGTCGGCGCGCGGCCGGTCGGGGCGGATCTGCGCGATCGTCGGCCCGCATTCGGTGATGCCGTAGCCATGATGCAGCGGCAGCCCGAACAGTTCCTCGGTGGCCGCCTTGATCGCGGGGTCGAGCGGCGCGCCGGAGACGGACAGGATGCGCAGGCGCGGCGCCGCCACGCGCGCAATGCCCTTGCGGCCGGCATAGTCCAGCAGCAGCCCGAGCATCGCGGGCGTGCCGAGCACGATGGAAATCTCGTCCTCCGCCAGCGCGCGCAGCATCTCGCCGGGGTTGAAGCGCATCACCAACTGCAACGAGGCGCCGTGCATCAGCGTGCCCAGCAGCACCACCGACAACCCTACAATCGCCGAGAGCGGCAGGATGCCTCCCATCCGGTCGGTCGGCCCAAGCGTACGGATCGCGCCCGAGACGGCGGCCATGAACAGCAGGTTGCGATGCGTCAGCATCACCCCTTTCGGCTGCCCGGTGGAGCCCGACGTGTAGATCAGCACGGCCACGCGCGCCGCGGGGTCGTCCGGGACGGACTCGGACTCGCAGTGCTCGTCGCGCGGCCCGACGCCGATCTGGCCGAGGCCGGGCACATCGGTCACGGTCGCGGCGGCGCGGTCGGCGTGCCCGCGCGCCTGGGGCGAGGCGGCGGTCGCATACAGCGCCAGGCGCGGGCGGCAATGCGCGACGATCGCGTCGATCTCCCGTTCGGCCAGCCGTGCGTTGACCAGCACCGGCCACGCATCGAGATCGGCGACGGCCAGCATCGCGGCGGCAATCGCCCGGCAGTTCTCGCTGACGATCAGCACCCGGTCCCCGGGGCGGACGCCGGCCTCGGCCAGCCAGTCCCGCGCCTGCCGGATCGCCAGTGCCAGTTCGGCGTAGGTCCATGTGCCCGTCGCATCCACCAGCGCCGGCTTGTCGGGCGTTCGCGCCGCCCAGGGCGGGACCACGTCGCCGATCCGGGCAGGCAGGCCGGCCAGCAGGCTGGCAACGTTGGCGTCGGCGATGTCGGCCATCGCGTTCATGCCAGCACACGCCGGAGAAACGCGGCCCCGGCCTGCATCGCGGCCGGGTCGATCAGATGCCCGACCCCCGGCTGGGTCATCAGCTCGACAGGCACGCCGAGGCCGCGCAGCGCCCGCTCCGCCTCCCGCGAACGGGACACCGGGACAGGGATGTCCGCTTCGCCATGCACCAGAAGCACAGGCGCGCGGTTGCGCAATTCCGAGGCCAGGCGCGGTAGCGCCGGCATCGCGCCGGAAAATCCGAGAATGCCGCGCGGCGCCACCGCCCGGCGGAGGCCGGTGTACAGCACCATCATCGCACCCTGGCTGAACCCCGCCAGCACCACCGCGTCCGGCGGCAGATCGTGCCGTGCTAGCTCCGCGTCGATGAAGCGATCGAGCCGTGCGGCGGCGGTTCGCACGCCCGTCTCCTCGGCGGCCAGCGAGCGGTCGATCAGGCTGAACCATTCGCGCTTGCGCAGCCGCAGCACATTCAGCCAGCCCGCGCGCCGCGTCCAATACCGGAACGGCGCATCCGGCGCGACGAATGCCGCGTCCGGCGCCGCATCGCCCCAGGCGGTCGCGAGCGGGCTCATCGACCTGCCGTTGGAAGCAACGCCGTGGCACAGCACGACAAGCACGCGCGCCCGCCCGCCGGACCGTGGGGGCCAGTAATGCCGGTCGAGCGGAGCAGCCGGGGCAGGGGCGTGCCCGACCCGTTTCGCAATGGCCGGCGTGGCTGAGCGGAGACTTGTTGATTGGCCAACGCCTGCGTTTGGCGGTGGATGAGCCCCCTCCCCTTGTGGGAGGGGGTTGGGGGAGGGGTCTCGGCGCTCCCGATCTGGTGCGGCGTTACCCCTCCCCCCAGCCCCCTCCCACAAGGGGAGGGGGAGCTTTCGTATCCCGGGAAATTTGCTCAGATCAGACATGCCGTGCCCGATCCTCGGCGACCATCGCCATCACGTTGCGCCAGATCGTCGCCGCCGCCGCGCGCCATGGCGCCGCGCCATCGTGCAGCAATGGGGCGAGCGGCGGGAACTCGGGCAGCAGCGCCTCGCCACGCGCGGCGAGCGCGCGCGCACGAAACGCTTCCAGCGCCGGCAAAGTCTCAGGCGCCAGCGCACCAATCGGCGCGCGCGGATAATCTGAGCGGTCGCCCAGCAGATACCGCCGCACATCTCGACGAAATTCGCGCGCCAGACTGTCCGGGTCGTATTCGGGATGGCCCTGGAGGCCGATCGTCAGCCCGCGCCGCTCGCGGACGAACAGATCGGGTCCCACCTCGGCCGATCGTGTCAGCACCTGCCAGCCGCCCGCCGCAAGTGCTGCTTCGGGGATCTCGTGCCAGCGGGAGTGCGGTCCCGCGAACCGCGCCGGCAGGCCGCGCGTCAGCGGATGCGGCCGCACCACTTCCTGCTCGAACACGCCGAAGCATTTCTCCGCCAGCCGCCGCCGCTCGATTCCGTCGGAATGCAGCAAGGCCGCGTGCGCGGCCAGACACGACAGCACGGTGGGCACGCCGGCCGCCTCCGCCCAGTCGAGCAACTCGGCGAACGGCTGCCAATACGGTTCGTCGCGCAGATTGGCCGAACGCGGCTCGGTGCCGGTGATCACGAGCAGATCAAGACCCGCCCGGCCGATCGAGCCGAACGGCATGTAGTCGGTCAGCCGTGACCATGTCGTGTCGCCGCGCGGCACGCCGGGCAGCGTGAACAGGACGAAGCGCGCGGCCCGCGTGGTGGCGCCGGCGAGCAGGTCGCGGAACTGCCGCTCCGTCTGTTCCAGGGCCGCGTCCGGCATGTTGTTGACCAGCCCGACCGTCAGCGTGGCCACTCCCGTCTGCCGCCGCGACGGCGCGGGGCAGGGCAGGGCTTCGTCCATCACGCTCGTTTCGACACCACCGCGCATCCGACCTCCGCGCACGCCTGCGTCTATTTCACCGTCGCCAGGGCCTGGTCGAGGTCTTCCAGGATGTCGTCGATATGCTCGATGCCAATGGCCAGCCGCACCGTCTCCGGCGTCACGCCGGCGTTGGCCAACTGCGCGGGCGTGAGCTGCCGGTGCGTCGTCGAAGCGGGATGGGTCGCCAGCGATTTGGCGTCGCCCATGTTCACCAGCCGCTTGAACATCCGCAGCCGATTGAGAAACGTGCGCCCCGCCTCGAACCCGCCCGTCAGCCCGAACGTCAGCAGCGACGGAATCCGGCCGCCGAGGTATCGCTGCGCCAGCCTGTAGTTCGGGCTGTCGGGAAACCCCGCGTAATTCACCCAGAGAACGCGCGGATGGTCGCGCAGATACTCGGCCACGCGGCGCGCGTTCTCGACATGCCGCTCGATCCGCAGCGGCAGCGTCTCGATCCCTTGCAAAATCAGGAACGCATTGAACGGCGACAGCGTCGCGCCGGTGTTGCGTTGGCCGACCGTGCGCGCGCGTGCCGCATAAGCGGCCCGGCCGAACTGCTCGACATAGACCACGTCGTGATACGACGGCTCGGGCGTCGTGAACATCGGGAAGCGCCGGGCGTGCTCGCGCCAGTCGAAGTTGCCGGCGTCCACGATCATCCCGCCGAGCGAGTTGCCGTGGCCGCCCATGAACTTCGTCAACGAATGGACGACGACATCGGCGCCGTGCTCGATCGGCCGCAGCAGGATCGGCGTCGGCACCGTGTTGTCGACGATCAGCGGCACGCCATGCCGGTGCGCGACCTCGGCCAGCCCCGCGATGTCGGCGATGTTGCCGGCCGGGTTGCCGACCGTCTCGCAATAGACGGCCTTGGTATTGCGGTCGATCAGCCGCTCGACCGCTTCGGGATCGTCGCTTTCCGAGAAGCGCGGCTCGACGCCCTGCCGGCGGAACACGTGCGCGAACAGCGTGTAGGTGGCGCCATAGAGTTGCGGCAGCGAGACGATGTTGTCGCCGGCCTCGATGATATTCGCCAGCGCATAATGGATCGCGGCGGACCCGGCGGAGACGCTGAGCCCCTCGACGCCACCTTCCAGCATCGTCACGCGCCGTTCCAGCACCGCGTTGGTCGGGTTGCCGATCCGGGTGTAGATGTTGCCTGGCACTTCAAGGTTGAACAACGCGGCGCCATGGTCGGCGCTGTCGAATTCGAAGGCGACGGTCTGGTAGATCGGCACCGCGCAGGCATTCGTCGTCGGGTCGCCGTCGTAGCCCCCGTGGATGGCGATGCTCTCCGCCTTCACGTCGCGCGCGCCCGCAACATCCGGCTCAGCGGAGCAGCGAAATACCCGACGAGCGGCCCCACGGATTCCCAGTCATGGGCGTCGATCTTGCTGACCGTCAGGCGCCGCGTCAGGCCGGACCAGACCGCGCGCCCGTCGAACTGCACACGCTTGCGCGCCAGCGTCTGCATCAGCACGACCTCGCCGTCATAGTGGCGGGGCCGATAGTCCTGAAACGCCCGCAGGCAGATCTCGTTCATGCGTCGCACCGCCTCGGGATGCGCGACGCGCGCACGCGCCGCCGGTGCGTCGGCAACCTCGAACCGATGCAGCATCACGCTGAGCCGGAACAGACTGAACGGCACCAGCAGCCCGCGCCCCAGGCGCGTGACGAGAAAGCGCAGCCGCTCGCCGGGCGGCAGGCCGCGCAGCCGTTCGCCGACATAACGCGCCATGTTGCGAACGGTGTGCCCGGACAGTTGCGAGCCGATCAGGCGGAACCATTTCGCGACGCGGTAGCGCAGCGGCCAGTGCCGCGAATGCGGATGGGTGTCGAGCAGCGTCAGCAGCGCCACGTCGTCGCCTTCGCTGCGCAGTGTCTGCGCCATCTCCAGCGCGATCAGCCCGCCGAAGCAGTAGCCGGCCAGCAGATACGGCCCCTCCGGCTGCGCCCGCCTTATCTCATCGACATAGGCGCGCGCCATGTCCTCGACGCGGTCGGCAGGCATCCCGGCGCCGCTGCCGCCGACCGCCTGGATGCCGTAGACCGCCTGCTTCGTCTCAAGGCGTTGCGCGAAATCGTACAGGTCGGTGACGATGCCGAGCAGACCGTGCGGGATGAACAGCGCGGGCGCCGCGCCGGGCCGCAGCAGCACCAGCCGGGACTCGGCCGGCGGACTCGCCGCCTCGCCGCCGATCTCGTCGAGCACGCGCGCCATCGCCGCCGGGGTCGGCGCGTCGTACAGCGTCGTCATCGACAGGCTGCGGCCGGTCGCCTTCTCGATGTCCAGCATCAGCGTCGTGGCGAGGATCGAATCCCCGCCGAGGTCGAAAAAATCCTCGTCGTCGCCGACGCGGGCCAAGCCGAGCGTCCGGGCGAACAGCGCGGCGAGAACGCCGGTGCCGATCGTCCGCTCGTCGGCGGGCGCGAGGGCCGCGTCGCTCACGCCGCGTCCGCCAGCGTCAACCGGCGGCCCGCATTGCCCGCGAGCCCGTGCGACCGTGTCCGCGACCGATGCAGATGCCCCGCCAGCCGCCGCGACGTGAAGCCGGCGCCGAACGCAAAGCGGGCAACCGGCCCGAAGCAGTTGGCGGAGGCGGGGCCGACGAAATACAGCCCCTCGACCGAACTCTCGAAATTGCGCGACAGCGCCGGCGCGGCGCCGGCCGTCCGCACCCCGGCGCGCAACGCCGGACTGAGGAAACCCATCCGCCCGACATCCGGCCGATAGCCGGTGGCGGCGATCAGATGGTCGGCGGTCAGCGTCTCCGCGCCGCCCTCCGCGTTCGTCACCGCCAGCCGCACGCGCCCGCCCTCGGCATCGGCGCCCCGCACCTGCCGGCCGAGCAGGAATTCCACTTTTCCTTCCACCATCGGTCGCGTCCACCAGCCGGGCGCCGGTCCCAGATGCTTGCTGACCACCAGCAGCCGGAACCGCTCGGGCATCGCGTGGAACAGCAGCGGCGCGTCGGTGGACAGCCGCGACTTCCATCCCGGCCCAAGGCCCGAAAGCGGCGCGCGCAGCCGCTGCACCAGCGGGCGCGGCAGCACGGTCGGCCCCGAATGGAACGGAATATCGGCCCGCCGTGCCACCAGCCGCACCGAAGCGCCGCCCTTCGCCAGCATCGCCGCGCAATCCAACGCCGACGCACCCGCGCCCAGCACCAGCATCTCGCGCCCGGCGAACACACTGAGATCGGGATGGCGGGAACTGTGCGAGACCAGGTCCGCCGGCAGGGCCGCGAGCGCCGGCGGCAGATGTGCGAAATGGCTGATGCCGACGGCAAGCACGACGCGCCGTGCCGACACGGTCTCGCCGGATGCAAGCGTCAGTCGAAATCCGCCCGCGACCTGCTCGAGTGTCGTGACGTCGACCTGCTCCAGATGCGGCACATACTGGGTCTGGAACGCCATGCCGTATTCGCTGAACACGTCGCGCGCGATCGGCAGGCCCAGATCGGCGTAAGGCAGGCCATGCGTCGCGCAGTAACGCGCAAGTGTGAAATCGCGTGACGGCTCATAGAGGTTGGAGGCGAAGCCCTCGGACTTCAGGAACATCCCCTGCGGCATCTGATTGCGCCATGCGTTCATTGGCGTGCCGAACACCCGATGGTCGATGTTGCGCGCCCGCAAGTGGCTGGCGATCGACAGCCCGTAAGGTCCAGCACCGATGACTGCGACATCAACCATCAACCACCTCCTCGGCGCCCTGTTGGACGCGATCGTTTACGTTGTACATTGGATATCTGATCGACACCATAGGTGGAGCGCGCCTGTTCCATCACGCCGCCCTCCTGCGCATCCGCCGCAGCCGGACGAGCAGACGCGCCAGCAGCCCGCGATCGGGGTAGGGCAGCCGCAGCAATTCCTGGAGCAGCCCCGGATCTTCCCACGGAACATCGTGATACCCGGCCTGCAGGAAAGGACTGGTCGGGTCGGACAGCCAGGCTTGCGGAAAGAACGCGATGACCGGGTTGCCCGTCATGGGTTCGGCGGCCGGCGGAGGCGTTCCCTGAACCCGGGCCACCAGCGCCCCGATCGGATCGCGCCCGGCGCCGAACGCCAGATGGCACAGCGGCGTGCCGCGCGGGTTCATTTCGATCAGGTGGGCATGGCCGGTTCCCTCCTCGATCATGAAGTCGAACCCGCAAAAGCCCGACAAGCCCAGCCGACGCACCAGCCGCTCGGTGGTCCGGGCCATCTCCGGGTGCTCGATGATCCGCACGACGGTCGATGGCCCGAGCTCGCGGTGCGCACACATCACTTCGGCGCTGACGCTGGCGAGCACTTCGCCGTTCCAGCACGCGGCGATGCTGTTGGCCGGCCGGCCGGCGATGAACGCCTGCACGTTGACGCGCGGTGCCGCCTGGGTCAGCCATGGCAGCACATGATACGGGTCGCGGTCGAACAGCAGCCGCTTGAACGCGCGCACCGCATTCAGTCGCCGGGCGAGCGTGGCCCGGTAATGCTCCGCCTCCGCCGCGTTTCTCACCAGCACGGTGCCGAGGCCGCCCCAACTGCCGTCCACCTTCAGCAGCGCCGGCAACCCGATCTCAGCCAGCGCCGCACGCAACGCATCGGCACTGTCGACGGCGCGCGTGTCCGGTGCGCGCAGCCCTTCCTCGCGGGCGATGCGGATCAGCTCGCTGCGCTGCTCGCTCGCCGCGAACCCGTCCGCCCGGCCGAGCGAACGCGCGATCAGGTTCGCCGTCTCGTAGGCGTCCGGCGCGCCGGAGCCGCGCAGGTGGTCATACAGGCCGTGCAGATGCGTGACGCTGCGGTCGTCGCACGGCACGATCAGGTCGGGGCGGACGGCGGCGATCGTCGCCTGGAGCGCCGAAAGCGGCCGCAGCGCCGAATAGGCGTGCAGGCGTTGCACGGCGCTGGTCTTGCGCAGCGGGTGGCCGGGCGGGCAACTCGCTTCCACCCGCCAGCCGAGCGCCGCGAAGCGCAAGGCAACGCGCGCGGTGAACGCCCACCAGGATGTGCTGATCAGCAGAACCGTGCGCGGCTGCGCCGCCGTCACCATCGGTGGCGACAGGACCGAGACCATTTGCGGCTGCGGGAGCGTTTCAAGCGAGAACTGCACGGTACTTCCGAATGGGCTGTGGCGGCAGTGGACGAATCATGCCGGCTTCTCTTCGCACGAAGGTTGCGCCTGGCGAAAGGCGGCGCGGATCAGAATGCCTTTGGATCGCCGCAAATCCGAACGGCCGTCATCAGCAGGATGCGCATATCCCAGGTGAGCGACCAGTTTTGGATGTAGTGCAGATCGTGCCGGACCCGCTGTTCGATCTCCTCCTCGGTCGAGGTTTCGCCGCGCCAGCCATTCACCTGCGCCCATCCGGTGATCCCGGGCTTGACGCGATGCCGGCGGGCGTAGTCCGCCACCACATCCTGGAACAGGCGGCTGGCGGCCTTGGTGTTCGGTGCGTGCGGCCGTGGCCCGACCAGCGACATTTCACCGCGCAGCACATTCAACAACTGCGGCAATTCGTCGAGGCTCAGGCGGCGCAGCCAGATCCCGACGCGCGTGATGCGCTGATCGACGCGCGTCGTCTGCCGCTCGGCCAACGCATCCGCCATTTCATTGTACATGGTGCGGAATTTGAGGCAGTTGAACGGCCGATTATTGAAACCGATGCGACGCTGGCGAAACAGCACCGGGCCGGGACTGTCGAGGCGCACCACGAGCGCAATCAGTGCCAGCAACGGCCCGAGGACAATCAGCATCAGTCCCGCCACGATTCGATCGAACAGTCCTTTTTGCACGGCCTGCCATTCGGACAGCGGGCGCCGCGCCAACAGGCCGACCGGCACGCCGCAAAACGACGATATTTCGCTGAACGGCGATCCCGCGAGATCCGGTGCGACATAGACATCCAGCACGAGGTGACTGAGCCGATCGCTCAAATCCGCGACCCGCCCGCCGTCGCCGGCCGGCAGCGTGATCACCAGGGCGTCCAGCATCCCGGTCTGGCTGTGCGCCACCAGTTCGTGGACGCCGCCAAGGAACGGCAGGTTGGCGCGCGCGACGGCATCGGGCGTGGCTGTGTCGTCATACAGGCCGATCAGGTCGATCTCGCTGTCCTCGTGGCCGCGCAATTGCGCGAGAAACGCGCGACCGACCTCGGTCGAGCCGAGCAGCGCCACGCGGCGGGCCAGCCGCCGCTCCCGGCGCAGCCGTTTCGCGATATGGACGAGCGGAACGCGCGTCATTCCGAGTGCCAGGAAACTGACGGCGAGCCAGATGCCGATCTCGACCGGCGCCGGCACGGCGCCGACATGCACGATCATTCTGCTGCCGACCAGGGCGACCCCGCCGGCGGCGATGCAGATGGAAAGCCAGCGGAGCTGCGCCGCGTACGACAACAGGCGCGACATCCGATACGTGTCGCCGCGATCGAGGCAAATCATCGCCACCCATGCCGCGATCAAGGATGCAAGCAAATCCCCGCCGGTCGGCGCCACTCCGAGCATTCGCGCCGCGATTTCCCAACTCAGCGGACCGCACAGCAATAACACCAGCTTGTCGCAGGTCTTCACCACTCCGATGAAGATCACCGCCGGAATACGCCGTCCCTGATGTCGAACAGCAGGCGCGCCCGTGTGGGCGACGTTCAACTCTATAGTTGGCGGATACGAATGGTTCATCTTTCGCATTCGCTCAGGCGCGCTGTCCCATTTCGCGGGAAGACTAGGCGGGCGTTGATAGTCTCGGCCAATCGCGCAATTTCATTCCACGTTGATCTCTTGTATGACACTTCTGTTTATGCCTGCTCGTCCGATCACCTGCGCATTAAGATCCCTTTAGCGTTTCGCCGACTGAGATGCAATCGCAAACGTGAAGGATGTAAATAGCAAACGGTTGCGATAGTATCATGATATTCATTGACGTTCCCGCCGTCATCGGATCGGTCTCCTTGCCGAATTGCGAGACCTGCAAAGGCGAGTTTGCGTTGCGTCTGAAGCCGCGCGGGAATGGTCCGTCAAGAACCGGAAGAGTTCGGGGAGACATTATCCTTTCGGAATCCGCGAGGTGAAATAGGCGTGACTGCAAGAACGCGCGTGGCGCAGATCCGATCGGCACGCACCCGCATCCTTCGCTCGGTGGCAAGGCACGTTTTCTGTACTATCCGCTACGCGATGTTGCTTCCGCTCGCGGCCTGCGTCGTGGTGGCCTGGCTTGCGGCCGCGTGTATTGCCCTCGTCTGGGTGCCGCTGGCGCGTTTGTCCCGCAACGGCATCACCCGCCGGGCCAGGGCGCGGGCGTCCGCCGGCCGGAGTTCGCCCCCCGGAAAGTAGCGTGGGTGCAGCGGAGGCACCGCAAGCGGGTAGGGCGGAAAAGCGAAGCGCCTTCCGCCGACGCAGCTATCCCGCGCACAGCGACAACCCGTTGATTCAAAAAACGCGTCATCGCCGGGCCCAGACCCGGCGATCCACGGGACCGCACCAAGCTGTAGGGTGGGGCTGTAGGGTGGGCTTCAGCCCACCTAACGTGCGCGGAAGGTGGGCTGAAGCCCACCCTACACCCATCCCATTGATTCAAAAAGAAGTCGTCATCGCCGGGCGCAGACCCGGCGATCCATGGGACCGCACCAACCGTCAGAAAATACGACGGACACGTTAATCAAACTTGACATCACCGTGTCAGTGATCCTATCTT
>Ga0116226_10000109_pt1 | contig 59102 bp, 51 predicted proteins | sample S1TSphfallax_FD_89692 | JGI IMG/M metagenome (GOLD analysis project Ga0116226, IMG submission 89692) | Host-associated microbial communities from peat moss isolated from Minnesota, USA - S1T2_Fa - Sphagnum fallax MG | ecosystem: Host-associated > Plants > Peat moss > Unclassified | place: USA... | reverse complement strand
TGCGGTAAGACCCAAAGCGCACCCGGAAGCCGGCTTCGCCGAGCCAATCCTGTAAGAGTGCGCGTGTGAGGACGTCATCCTCATAGATCACGATGTCCTGCTGAGCAGCCATGCCACAACCATCGGTTGACCACATGACGTCCGAATGTCAATCCGGAACCGCTCTGTTTCAATTGAAACACACTTGAAATGCGCGCGTACCGCGGCACGTCTAGCCTCATTCCCCATGCTCGCCATCGTTCGCATTGCGCTCAGCCGGCCCTACACGTTCATCGTCGCCGCCCTGCTGATCCTGATCGTCGGCACCTTGTCGGCGCTGCGCATGCCGGTCGATATCTTCCCCAGCATCAACATTCCCATCATCGGCGTGGCCTGGCTCTACACCGGCCTGCCCCCCGACCAGATGTCCGGGCGCGTGGTCACGCCGTTCGAGCGGACGCTCACGACCACCGTAAATGACATCGAGCACATCGAATCCTCCTCGTACACCACCTTCGGTATCACGAAGATTTTCTTCCACCAGGGGGTGAACATCGCCACCGCGAATGCGCAGGTGACGGCCGTCGCCCAAACCATGCTGAAACAGCTGCCGCCAGGGGAAACGCCGCCTCTCATTCTCAATTACAGCGCCTCCACCGTGCCCGTGCTGCAGCTGGCCTTGTCGGGCAAGGGTTTGACCGAACAGAATCTGGCGGACTTGGGTCTCAATTTCGTCCGCACGCGCCTCGTCACCGTGCCGGGCGCGGGCATCCCGTATCCCTTCGGCGGCAAGAGCCCCCAGGTCATGTATGACCTCGACACGGGCGCGATGCAGTCGCGGGGCTTGACCGGGCTCGATGTCGCCAATGCACTCGCCAGCCAGAATCTGCTCACCCCGGCGGGTACCGAGAAAATCGGCGACTATGAATACACCGTCAATTTGAACAGCGCGCCGTCGCAGATAGCAGAGCTTGGCGACCTGCCGATCAAGAACGTCGGCGGGGCCATGGTGTACATGCACGATGTCGCCCATGTCCACAACGGCAGCGCGGTGCAGACGAATGTCGTGCACGTCGATGGCAATCGCTCGGTGCTGCTGAGCGTCTTCAAGAACGGCTCGACTTCAACGCTCGACATCGTTTCCGGCGTCAAGAAGATGCTCGACGTCATCAGGCCGTCGCTGCCGGATACGCTGGCGATCAAGCCCATCGGCGACCAGTCGATTTTCGTGCGCGCCTCCATCCAAGGGGTGATCCGCGAAGGTGTGATCGCCGCCGCGCTCACCAGCCTCATGATTCTTTTGTTTCTCGGCAGTTGGCGCTCCACGCTGATCGTCGCGACCTCCATTCCGCTGTCCATCCTGGGTGCCATCGCCGCCCTCTCGGCGATCGGCGAGACGTTGAATATCATGACGCTGGGCGGACTTGCGCTCGCCGTGGGCATCCTCGTCGATGAGGCCACGGTGACCATCGAGAGCATCAACTACCACCTCGAGCAGGGCAAGCCGGTTGAAAAGTCCATCATCGATGGCGCCTCGCAGATCGTCATACCCGCGTTTGTTTCGTTGCTGTGCATCTGTATCGTGTTCATCCCGATGTTCTTCCTCGACGGCGTCGCCCGGTATCTGTTCGTGCCGCTGGCGGAGAGTGTGATGCTCTCCATGGTGTTCTCGTTCCTGCTGTCGCGAACGTTGGTGCCCACCATGGCCAAGTATCTACTGCGCCTGCACACGGGCCACGGCGAGGCGAAGCCCTCCCGCAACCCGCTGGTGCGGTTCCAGCGCGGTTTCGAGGCGGGTTTCATCCGGCTGCGCACCTCCTATCATGGGCTGCTCGCGCTGGCCATAGAGCATCGGCGCGCCTTCATCAGCGGCTTCCTCGCCTTCGTGCTGCTGTCATTCCTGCTGACTCCGTTCCTCGGACGCAACTTCTTCCCGCAGGTGGATGGCGGCCAGATCCTGCTCCACGTGCGCGCGCCCGTCGGCATGCGCATCGAGGAGACGGCGGCGCGCTTCACCGAGGTGGAGAAGGCGATCCGCGCCATCATTCCGCCGCAAGAAACGGCTGCCATCGTCGACAACATCGGCACCTATCTCTCCTCGATCAACACGATCTACAACAACACCGGCACCATCGGTGAATCCGACGGCGATATCGCGATCTCGCTGAAAGAGGGACATGCGCCCACGGCGCGCTACGTCAGCCGGCTGCGTGCGGAGCTGGCACGGCGCTTTCCTGGGATGACCTTCTCGTTTCTGCCCGCGGACATCGTCAGCCAGATCCTGAACTTCGGCGCGCCGGCGCCGATCGTGCTCCAGGTGCGCGGCAGCGACTTGAACGCGGACTACGCTTATGCCGACAAACTCCTCGCGCAGATACGCCACGTGACCGGTGTGGCCGACGCCCGTATCCAGGAGTCCGCCCGCCTGCCGACGCTCGAGGTGAATCTTGACCGGACCCGGGCGCAGTTCACCGGCGTGACCGCGGCCGATGTCACCAACTCTTTGGTGGTCAATCTCGCCGGATCGACCCAGGTGGCGCCGACCTTCTGGTTGAACCCGAAAAACGGCGTGACTTATCCGATTGCGCTGCAGACACCGCAGTATCAGATCGACTCCCTGCCGGCGCTGCAGAACCTGCCCATCAATGCGCCCGGTGCGCCGACCACCGTCCTCGGCGGCGTCGCCGACATCCACCGCTCGCACGGCAATGCCGTCATATCGCAGTATGACATCACCCCGATGGTGCAGATCTACGCGACGGCGCAGGACCGCGATCTCGGCGCCGTGTCCGCCGACATCCGGGACATCATCGCCAAGAATGACAAGGACAAGCCGAAGGGCTCGAACATCGCTCTGGTGGGTCAAACGGCGACGATGAACAGCGCCTATTCAGGCCTGTTGTTCGGCCTGCTCGGCGCCATCGTGCTGATCTACTTCCTGATCGTCATCAATTTCCAATCCTGGACCGACCCGTTCGTCATCATCACCGCGCTGCCCGCAGCCCTCGCCGGCATCGTCTGGATGCTGTTTGCGACGCATACCACCCTTTCCGTGCCGGCACTCACCGGCGCCATCATGTGCATGGGAGTGGCCACCGCGAACAGCGTGCTCATCATCAGCTTCGCGCGTGAGAAGCTCACCGAATTCGGCGACGCCACCCAAGCGGCCCTGGAAGCCGGTTTCGTGCGTCTGCGGCCGGTGGTGATGACGGCCTTGGCCATGGTCATCGGCATGGTGCCCATGGCCTTGGGCTTGGGCGAAGGCGGCGAACAGAATGCGCCGCTTGGCCGCGCGGTCATCGGCGGCCTGTTGTTCGCGACCGTCTCGACCCTGTTCTTCGTGCCGGTGGTATTCAGCATCGTTCATCGCAACTACCGTGCGCTGCCGGCACCGGACGCTCGAGAGGGAGAATCTCATGTCTTCGCCTGAACCCATCACCAGCCGCCCCAATCCTCGCGGATTGCTGCGCGCCGGCGTCATCTTCGTGATCCTGGTCATCGGTATCGTCGCCTACGGCGTGGTGTCCCGCTCCGCGGAAAACTCGCGACTGCGGGATATGACCGAGGCCGAGGCGCTGCCCAATGTGGCGGTGGCGGTGCCTGCCAGCATCGAGAATCAGAACGGCATCGATCTGCCCGCCCGTCTGCAGGCCTTCATTCAGGCGCCCATCTATGCGCGCGTCCCCGGTTACCTCAAGAGCTGGAAGTACGACATCGGCGCCAAGGTGAAGGCGGGCGATGTGCTCGCCGAGATCGACACCCCGGACTTGGACCAGCAACTGGCGCAGGCGCGCGCGGATTTGAATGTGGCCCGGGCCAACGCCAATCTTGCGCAGATCACGGCGAAACGGTGGCAATCGCTCGCCGGCACCGATGCCGTCGCCAAGCAGGATGTGGATCAGCGCACCTTCACCTACAATGCCGATGTCGCCCAGGTGCAATCCGCCCAGGCCAACGTCGATCGGTTGGTTGCCGAGGCGGGTTTCAAACGTCTCGTCGCACCCTTCGACGGTGTGGTCACTGCCCGCGATACCGATATCGGCGCTCTCATCAATGTCGGCGCAACGGGCGGTGCTGACCTGTTCGTGCTGTCCGAAACTGCGAAGTTACGGGTCTATGTGAACGTGCCGCAGAACTTCGTGCCGGCCGTGACGCCGGGAACCGCCGTCACCATTCGCGTACCCGAGCGTCCCGGCAAAACCTATAGCGGCAAAGTCGAAGCGTCCGCGCAGTCCGTGAGTCCGACCTCGGGCACGACGCTGATGCAAGTCATCGTCGACAACAGCGCCGGCGAACTGATGCCGGGCGACTACGCCAGCATTCATATCCACGCGAATACCAGCGCCAAGGTGCTGTCCGTGCCCTCGAGCGCGTTGATCTTCGATGCCAAAGGATTGTCCATCGCCACCGTCGGCGCGGACAATCGGGTGGTGCTCAAGCCGGTGACCATCGAACAGGACTTGGGCGCCGTCATCGAGATCTCCGGCGGACTCACGGCCGAGGATCGGGTGATTCAAAATCCGCCCGACGGCATCGCCACCGGTGCCCAGGTGAACGTGATCGGCGCCTCGCCGACCGGTGTCGCCGAAGCGGCGGCGAAACGGCGCGATCAGCATGGCTAGAACCGCGCTTTGCGGAGCCGGCCTCTGGCTTGCCGGCCTGTCGCTCATCCTGAGTGCCTGCTCGCTGGCGCCGCCGCTCAAGGTGCCGGAAGTACCGGCCGGCGAGGCCTATAAGGAGCTCGGCGCCTGGACCAAGGCGGAACCCGCCGATCGGCTCCCCCGCGACAGTTGGTGGGACGTATACGCCACCGCCGAGTTGGACGATCTCGAAAAGCGGCTGATCGCCGGCAACCCCACCCTGGCCAATGCGCTCGCCAATTACGCCGCGGCCAGGGCGGTCAGTGACCAGGCGCGCGCAGGCCTCTTTCCCACCTTCAATTTGAATCCCAGCGTCGAGCGCGCGCGCGAATCGCTGCACACGCCACTGATCGGGCCGACCACGCCACACTACTATGATGACAACATCTTAGGCGGCAGCGTCAGCTACGAACTCGATCTGTGGGGGCAAATCCGCAATCAGGTCGCCGAAGGCAAGGCAAACGCCGAAGCATCCGCGGCAGATCTGGAAAACGCCCGCCTGTCGCTGTTGGCCCAGCTCGTCGATGACTACATTCAACTGCGCAGCATGGACCGGGACGAGGTCATTCTCGAGGACACGGTCAAGGCCGATGCGCGCGCCTTGGCCATCACCGAGCAGCGTCATAATGCCGGTATCGGTTCGGGTCTCGACGTGACTCAGGCTCAGACTCAGCTGGAGTCGGCCAGCTCCCAGGAAGCGCAGATCCTGGCGCAACGCGCCTTGATGGAACACGCCATCGCCGCCCTGCTCGGACTCTCGCCATCGACCTTCTCGCTCAAACCCGCCATCGTCGTCATCAAACTGCCCGAGATACCGGCAGGTCTGCCCGCGACGCTGCTCGAGCGTCGGCCGGATATCGCCGCGGCACAGCGGCGCATGATGGCGGCGAATGCGCAGATCGGCGTCGCCCGCGCGGCGTACTTCCCGTCGCTCAGCCTGGGGGCGCAGGGCGGCTTCCAAAGCACGTCCTTCTCGAACTGGCTGTCCGCCCCCAGCACCTTTTGGGCGATCGGACCGAACGCGCTCCTCAATGTGTTCGATGGCGGTCTGCGCCGCGCGCAGGTGGCCCAGGCCCGCGCCCAGTTCGATGCGTCCGCCGCCAACTACCGCGGCACGGTGATTGCCGCCTTTCAGCAGGTCGAGGATGACCTCGCCAGTCTCAATCATTATCACGATGCCGCCCAACAGGAAAACGCCGCGGTCGACGCTGCAAAGCGGACGCTCGACCTATCGATGGCGCTCTATGTCCAAGGCGCCGCCGACTATCTCACCGTTGTCACCTCGCAGACGTCGCTGTTACAGGCGCAAACCCAGGCGCTCGATCTCGACACCCTGCAGCTGCGCGCCAGCGTCGATCTCATCCGCGCATTGGGGGGTGGCTGGGAGGATGAGCGTCGAGTCGCCGCTCGCTAGCTGTGGCTGCCAGACATGGCAGCCGGACATACGGACGATCTTGATCGGTTTGCCAAAGGCGCGCGACAGCCAATCGCCGTCCACCGCGTCCTGTGGCGTTCCATGGCCCACCAAGCCGTCACGACCCATGACCAGCAGTCGATCGGCCATCAGCGCCAGCGACAGGTCGTGAATGGCGCTGACGATGGTCACTCCGCAGCCCCGCGCTTGGGCGAGCAGCAGCCGGCCGACGTCCTCCTGATGGGGCGGATCCAGGTGCGTGGTGGGCTCGTCGAGCAGCAACACCGACGCTTCCACCGCCAGCACCCGTGCGAGCTGCACCCGCTGCCGCTCGCCGCCAGACAAGGTGGTGATTCGCCGATGGGCCCACTCCTCCGCCCCCGTGGCCGCCATGGCGCGGGCGATGGCGGCTTCGTCCCGCGCTTGCAATGCGCCGAGCCAGCCAGTGTGCGCGAACCGTCCCAACGCCACGCATTCCGCGACCGTGAGGTCGGCGGTGACGCTGCTTTGCGCAAGCCACGCGATCCGCCGGGCGCGGTCAGCGCGCGGCCAGTCCCGGACCGGTCGTCCCTGCAGCCACACGCTGCCATGATCGAATTTGATGAAGCCGCCCAACGCTCGCAACAGCGTCGACTTGCCGCAGCCATTCGGACCCACCACGCAGGTCCACGCACCGGGATGAATATCGACCGACAACCGCTCGAGGACCGGCCGGGTACCGTACCGCACAGAAAGGTCACGACTGCTGATCGGATACGCGTCAGGCACGGCGCGCCCTCCGCCACAGCAGGAAGACGAGGTAGCTGCCGCCGATGCAGGAGGTGACCACCCCCACCGGCAATTCGGCGGGTCGCACCACCCAGCGGCTGATGATGTCGGCCGCCTGCAACAGGACCCCGCCGCATATTGGTGCCGCAATCAATAATTGCCGCTGATTCACGGGACGGGTCTCTCGCACCAGGTGGGGCGCGACCAAGCCGACGAAACCGATGGTGCCCAGCTGCGCCACCGTACTGGCCGTTGCCAACGACAAGATCGCCAACAAAGCCAGTCTCAGGACGGTGAGCGACACGCCGAGCGATTGCGCGGTCTCCTCGCCCAGGTTCAAGGCTGTGAGGCCGCGCGCCAATAGGACGCTGGGCAGCATGCAGACCAGAAAGGCGCCGCCGAGCAAGGCGTTCGAATGCCAGCTGAGGTAGCCGGTGCTGCCAAGCAGGAAGGCCTGCATCGTCCGCCACGCATCCGGCGAACTCAGCAACAACAACGACGTCATGGCGCTCAGCAAGAATCCCACGACGATGCCGGCCAACAGCAGACTGGCGGTTTGCGCGGCGCCGCGCGACAGCACCACGGTCAACGCGGTCGCCGCGCACGCGCCAAGGAAGGCGGCGCCGGTGATGCCGATCTCGCCGCTCCAGGCGATCCCGCGGAGCGAGGTGCTGGCGGCGAGCAAGCTCAAGCTGACGCCGAGGCCCGCACCCGACGAACTTCCCAATAAATAAGGCTCGGCGAGTGGATTGCGAAACAGCCCTTGTGCAATCGCGCCGCTCAAGCCGAGCAGCGCGCCGGCCAGCCACGCGCCGATCGCCCGCGGCAGCCGAATCTGCCACAACACCGTGTTCGAGTCTGCGTCGGGCGAGAGCAGCCAGGCCAGCGAGGTACGGATGCTCGACGTGCCGATCAGCATGCTCAAGGCGGTGAGCGCCAGGGTCACCAGCACGCCCGCCGCGAGCCACCACGCGAACCGCGTCGCGCCCGGCGCATCCAAGCGGCGCTCGACCCGAGGCACTGCGCCGGCCTGCGGCATCATGGCGCCACGCGACCGAGGCAGGCGGCGATGGCGCGCAGGCCCTCGGCCACGCGCGGACCCGGGCGCACGATGGTGTCGGTGGTGTCACGGTCGAAGGTGCACAGGCGTCGCTCGCGCACCGCTCGAAGCCGGCTCCAGCCCGGCCGCTCTTGCAACTCAGCCGCATCCGTCGCAGCGGCGAAAATGACATCAGGATCATGCCGGACCACATACTCGGGATTGAGCTTGGGAAACGGCCCCAGGTCGGGGGTGACGACATTGCGGGTGCCGAGACGCGCCAACAGGCCGCCGATGAATGAGCCTGGACCCGCGGCGTAGGGACCGCGATCGACCTCGAAATATACCGACGGCATGCGGCCATGCAGGTCGTTGCGTGCCGCGTGGGTGACCTCGTCCACGGCACGCTCGATGTCCCGGTTGAGACTCTCCGCCCGCGCCGGCACGCCCAGCACCGCGCCCAACGTCGTCACACTGCGCGCTATGTCAGCGTAGCTCTGCGTCTCGACATCGAACGTCGCCACCCCGAGTTGACGCAGACGTTCGCTGATCCGTGCCGCATGGCCTAAGATGACCACGTCGGGCTTCAAGCTGACGATGAGTTCGATATCGGCATCATCGAGGCCGCCGGCCTTGGGAAGTTGGCGAACGCTCGCGGGCCAATTCGAGTAGCGATCGGTGCCCACCAGTCGCGCGCACTCGCCGAGGGCACACACGGTCTCGGTGATCGACGGCAGCAACGTCACGATGCGCTGGGCGGTATCTCCGGCGAGCGCGCCGGGACAGCGCAACATCAGCCAGCCGATGAGCAAGAGGACTCGCATCACGAGGCTGGCGATGTGTTTCATCGACCTAGAGTTTGGCGCGCAAACCGATGAATGCCGTCCGGCGCCACGTTCCGTACTGATAGACGGTCTCGTAATACTTGTTGGTGGCGTTATCGACCCGTCCATAGATCTCCAGCTTGTCCGTCACGGGATACGCGGCCCGAAGGTATAGCAACGTATAGCCCCCCAGTTTGACCACATCGGGAAAATTTTGCGCCAGACTGTAACTCGAGAACCGCGCCGCGACCGTGGTCTCCAGCTTGTCGGACCAGACATAGGTGAGCCCCGCATTGGCGATGTTTTGCGGGCGCAGAAACAGCTGTTGATCGTAGGTCGGGGATCCAATCGTTTGATCGGTCGCCACAATGTGCGAGTAATTGAACGTCCCCGTCAGCGCGGTGGTCAGCTTCGCGGTTCCTTGCAGTTCGACACCGCTCGACTTGGACCGATTCAGATTGACGTAATAGCCGCCGTCCGCGCCCAGCGTTTCGCAGAGCGGGCTGCCGGGACAGTTGTCAAATTCGATCAAATTCTTGAATTTCGTGGAAAAGTACGTCGCCGAGAGCTTGATGCGGTCATCCCACAGTCGTTGCTCGACGCCGCCATCGCCGCCCGAGGATTGCTCCGGCTGCAAACCGGGATTTCCGTAGGGGCTGTAGAGCTGGTAGAGAGAGGGAGCCTTGTAGCCCTGGCTCCAACTGGCGCGCAGGATGGTCGCTGACGGCAGCACCCACGCCGCGGCGATTTGGCCGGTATCGTGCTGGCCGAAAGAGTCGTAGTGATCGTGTCGTTCACCGGCGGTGAGCGTGAGACCGGTCAACACCTCGCCCTGGACTTGCACGTATTCACCGTTCTGAGCGGTATTGGCCTCGGCGGGTGCGTACGGCGTCGTGTCGATCCAGCTCTTTTCTTGTTGTGCTCCGAACACGGCACGGTAGCCATCGGCGATCGCCCAGGTCCCCTGATATTCGACGCGGCTGTTGTTGCCGCGATAGCTGTCATTCTGGGTGACGAGCGTCTGCCCATCGTTGTAGTCGGCGCGTTGCACGGTCGTGAACTGATAATCGACGCGATTGTTCAACTCTCCGCCGAACAGCGCGAAATTCACGCCGCTGTAATTGACGATCTGGCGGGTCGTTTGGTACTGCGTATCGTTGGCCAGCACGTAGTTCGGCGGCGGTGTTCCATCATAGAAATTTTGACCTTCGGTCCAGTAAGCGCGCAGATCGAGCTGCACTGCGGGGCTGAAGTCATAGGTCGCCCGGCCGGATACCAGGGTCTCGTGGAAAGGATCCGTGATCGCGCCACCGTACACGGTGTCGAGCGCCGGGACGCTCTGCGTCGAATAATGCGAAACGGCCACGCGGAAACTCCAGTCGTCATACTTGGCGCCGATACCCGCCTTCTCCAAGCCGGTGTCGAGACTGCCGAATTCGGTTTGCAAATCAGCGCCCAGGCCGGGGCCGGGCGGCGCCGTGATGATATTGATGACTCCGCCGATCGCCTGACTCCCGTACAAGGTCGATTGCGCGCCGCGCAGTATTTCGATGCGCGAGATGTCGCCGACCAACAAACTGCCGAAGTCGAGACTGCCGTTGACCGTCGAGGGGTCATTGAGCACCACCCCATCGATCAACACGACGGTGTGATCGGCATCGGCGCCGCGGATGTACACGGACGTCGCGTTACCCGGACCGCCGGTGCTGCTGGTGGTGATTCCCGGCGTCGTCGCCAGCAAGTCACTCACGTTCGTCATCTGACTGCTCTTTATCGCCTGGTCATCCAATACGGTCACGGAGTTGCCGATCTTGTCGAGATTTTGCGGCGAGCGCGTGGCGACGACGACAATTTCGTCCGTATCGGGCGGTACGGTTTGCGCAATGGCGTGGAACGATAGAAACGTGAATCCGGCCGCAAATACGGCCCGAACAGCCTGAGATGTCATCGCAGAATTCCCTTAACCTGATGGCAACAATCCAATGGATCGTGCCGGTTCAGGGGCGCGCAAAGCGCACGGCAACGGGCAGCTTTGCGGTCCCGTGGCAGACACGGTTCCACACTCCGTCGCCACAAGGGATTTTCCTATCGTTCAGCGCACCCCGGCTGCTCGATGGGCGACCGCGAAAAGCAGGTCTCCTGACTCGCGGCTTCAAGTCCTCGTATCGCCTTCCCAGACCATGCGGTCCAGTGGCATGTGATACGAGGCACACCGCTTACAGTTGCGGGGGCAGTCCGGGACTTTCACCCGAGTTCACTTTGAATCCCCGTGAGGGGAACTCTTCACATCGCGACACATTGCCGCAAATGACCGGAGCCGTCAATCAACGCCGCAGTCTGGCGGCCGGCCCGCTACATCGCGAAGAAGTCTACGGTCGGCTGGCGAGCGAACGGGAAACGACACCAACCAGTCAGGACTGAACGCCAGGGGAATGCTGCCCCACCGGTGTTGTATCATCGGTTCAGATGGTCATCACGCCCAAGAACCCCACCGCGGGGATGCGTATCAACAAGTACCTGAGTGAACGGGGTTTGTGTTCGCGGCGCGAGGCCGATTCGTGGGTTGAAGCGGGGCGCGTGACCATCAACGGCGCGGTGGCCGCTCTCGGCACCAAGGTCCAGCCAGGCGACACGCTGCGCGTTGATGGCCGGCCGATCGGTGCCGAGAAGAAGCACGTGTACCTCGCGCTGCATAAGCCGGTGGGCATCGAATGCACCACCGATTTGCGGGTTCCCGATAACGTCATCGCCTTCGTTTCCCATCGGGAACGCATTTTCCCGATCGGCCGCCTCGACAAGATGTCCGAAGGGCTGCTGCTGCTGACCAATGACGGCGATATCGTCAACGAACTGCTGCGTGCCCGCAACGGCCACGAGAAGGAGTATCTCGTCACCGTCGATCGCCCCGTCACCGATGACTTCATCCGCGGCATGGCGAGTGGCGTCGAAATTCTCGACCGGATCACCGCGCCTTGCCGTGTCTACCGCGTCGGCAAGCACATGTTTCGCATCATTCTCACCCAGGGCCTTAACCGACAAATCCGTCGGATGTGCGAGGTTTTCGGCTACACGGTACGGCGACTGATCCGGGTGCGCTTCGCGTCCATCCGGCTCGAGGGCCTCGCGTCCGGGCAATGGCGAAACCTCACCCGCACGGAACTCACCGAGCTGCTGCCCGAGTACTTTACGGTACAGCGCGGTGGGTAAGCTTACGCGAATGGCGACGAGAGCCATTCGCGCAGCCGCGGCATGCGCATTCTGCGCCGCAGTCATCGGCGCACAATCGGCAGCCCTCGCACAGCCTTCGATGCCCAGCCTCGATCAGCCCGCCGCGTCGCGGTTTCCGCAACCGGTGCGGGTCGGCGACTTGATCGATCGACGGGTGCTCCTGCCGGTTGAGGCAAGGTCGGTGCTGGGGCGGGTTCTTCAGGTGGTTCGGCTGACCGATGGCGGGGTGGCCATCCTCATGCGTTATGGCGGATTTCTCGGCTGGGGCGGACGCGTGATCGCACTCCCTCTCGACCAGGTCGCGTTGCTCGGCAGTGAGCTCGAGGTGATCGACCTCACGCCCACACAACTGGATGGGTTTTCCCCGTTCCGTTCCGAGGGCGCATTTGCGCTACCGCTCAACGAGAAGATCCACATGGGTTTGGCGCGCGCCGCCCACTAGAAGGCGGCAATGCTGACAACAGGCGGTAATGAATAGGGAGATCTCATGAGCCAACGACTGCATCCTCCCGCGGTGCGCATCATGCATTGGACGAACGCCATCGCCATGATCATCATGATTACCTCGGGATGGGGAATCTACGATGATTTCGTCATCATCAACGGATTGCATTTCCCGCAGGCGGTGCGTCTCGGCAGCTGGGCCGTCCCCAGCCTCCTGTGGCACTTTGCCGGCATGTGGCTGCTGGCGATCAACGGACTGGCCTACCTGGTGTACGGGATCGCCACCGGCCGGTTCAAGCGGCGCCTGTTACCCATCCATCTTTCCGATCTCATCGCGACGCTTCGCGATACCCTGCGGCTGCACATCGATCACGACGACTTGACCGTCTACAACGCCGTCCAGAAACTGCTCTATCTCGTCGTGATCTTGGCAGGCATCTCCCAGGTGCTGACCGGCCTATTCATCTGGAAGCCGGTGCAATTTTCCGCAGAAGTGGCACTGCTCGGCGGCTTTCAGGCGCTCCGACTCGAGCACTTCATCGGCATGTGCGTCATCGTCGGATTTCTCATCGTCCACATCGCCCTATCGATTCTGGTACCGAGCACCCTGTTGGCCATGCTTACCGGGGGCCCACAGGTGCCCGCCGAGGGTTCGAGCGTACGCGGCGCGGCGAGGAGCGGCTCGTGAGATCGCCATTCCGACCGACCCGGCTGCCCGATCCGGCTGTTTTGGACGACCATCGCCGGCTGATTCGCTCGCTCGAGCGCCGGCACATTCTCCGCGGCGGCCTATCGCTGGGGGCATTGAGCCTGCTGACCGGCTGTGATGTGAGTTCCTCGACGGCGGTCGGGCGAGCGCTCAATCTGATGTCGGCATGGAATGACCGGGTGCAGGCCGCGTTGTTCGATCCAACCAAGCTGGCTCCCACCTACCCGGAATCGATGATACTCAAGCCGCCCAAGTTCAATGCCTACTTCGACATCACCGAGCTCAAACCCGTCGACGGTCAAACCTGGAAGTTGGAGCTCGCCGGTCTCATCAAGGACAAGCGGCCCTGGACTGCGGCGCAGTTTGCGACCCTGCCCGAGAGCAGCATGGTGATCCGACATGTCTGCGTCGAAGGCTGGGATTATATCGGCGGTTGGTCGGGTCCCACCCTGCGCTCCTTCCTGAAGCGCGTCGGGGCTGACCTCACGGCCAAGTACGTCGCCTTCAAGACCGCGGATGATTACCCGAGCAGCATCGACATGCCCACCGCATTGCACCCGCAAACGTTGTTGGCGACGAAGTACGCCGGCGAAAGCCTGGCCGATCCCTTCGGTTTCCCCCTACGCCTGCGCATGGCCACCAAACTAGGCTATAAGAATCCGAAATGGATCACCGCCATCGAAGTCACCAACCAATACCCCGGCGGTTATTGGGAGAACTTGGGGGAGAATTGGTTCGCAGGCCTGTGACAGCCTGGCAGGTTTGAACTTAACCACCCGTTCAAGGATTATTGACCCATGGACAAACTTGACGCCTCCATGCGCCGCAGCCTCATCGACTCCAGCGTCTTGCGGGGGTTGTGCGTGGCTTCCAATCGGTCCGGCGCCCGGCAAGCGCTTTCCCACGTCGGCGCCATCGGCATAACCGGCACCCTGCTCTGGTCGCTGTGGGGCACCTGGTGGTTCGCACCGGTCTTCTTGGTCCACGGCACCTTGATTAATTTCCTCTACGCGGGACAGCATGAGCTCAGTCACGGAACGGTGTTTCGCACGCGCTGGCTGAATGAATGGCTGGGCCGAGTCTTCGGCTTCGTGCTCTTCTATCCGCGCACTTTCGACCAGGTTCAGCACATGGCGCATCATCGCTACACCCAGGATTGGGCGCGCGACGGCGAACTCGCCCGGCCGCGCTATACCTTGAGGTCCTATCTGCTGTGGATGTCGGGCGTGACCTATTGGTATACCCGATGGCGACGGATCGCGCGCTTCTCACTCGGTGCGGTCACCGAGCCCTACCTGCCTGTTTATCGGCATGCCGAGCTCAGGCGCGAGGCGCGACTGCATGTCGCGGGTTACCTGCTCCTGGCGGGCGCCTCGGCGGCAGCGCAGAGCTGGGCCCTGGTGCTGCTGTGGCTCGCACCGATGCTCGCCATGAAGTTCACCCATCAATTGCAAAACACCATCGAACATCTGGGTCTGGCGCACGACAACAACCTGCTCACCAACACCCGCAGCACCCGCACCAATGGCCTGATGCGCTGGCTGGCGTGGCAGATGCAGTACCACACCGCCCACCATGCCTTCCCGGGAGTGCCGTTCCACAACCTGCATAGACTCCATGCCATCATGTTCACCGACCGCGGTGCCGCGCCACCGACCATGACTTATTGGGGATTCCAGCGGGCCGTGGTGCGCGCCCTGGCCGGCGGCAAGACCGAGGCAGACTACGCCGACGACCGCATGTGGATCGCGTGAACAAACCACTATTCGCCTATCAAGCGCTTTGGGCGATGGAACGTCTCGCCGTCCCGGAGCGGTCGACGGCGGAAAAATTCGACCAGGTCCGTGCGGCCGGCTTCGACGGCATGGCGATCGATTTGGGCGCACTCACACTCGAGGAGGCCGAGGCAACGGTGCCGCATTTTGCCAGAACCGGGCTGCGCGGCGGCCTTACGGCCTTTCCAAGATCGATCGAAGCACTGCGCCCCGCATTGGCCCTGGCGCATCGTATCAATGCGCCGTATGTCGTCGTGATCGGCCAGGAGATGCCGCTGCGATTGGGCGACATGATTCCCGTCATCGAGGGATGGCTGCGCGTCGCCGAACAGGAGCGGATGCCCATTCAATTCGAGACGCATCGCAACTGCATCACCAATGACTTGTTCACCACCGTCCAATTGCTGGAAGCGATTCCCTCGATGCGACTGGCGGCGGACCTCTCGCATTACGTGGTCGACCGGGAATTGCCCTGCCCCCCTGCGCCTTATCTTGAGTCGTTGATAGCCCGTATCCTGGCGCGGTCGGAATCCTTCCAAGGCCGGGTCGCGGCGCGTGGCCAGATTCAGCTGGCGCTCGATTTTCCACAGAATGCCAAGTGGGTGTCTCTGTTTCGCCGCTGGTGGCGCGAGGGTTTTGCGAGTTGGCTTCACCGGCATGCGGACGATGACGAACCCTTGGTATTTCTCTGCGAACTAGGCCCCCCCGATTACGCGATCACGGGTGCCGACGGGCACGAGTTATCCGATCGCTGGGAGGAGGCCCTGACCCTGAAGCGCTGGGCGCAGGAGACCTGGCGCGAGGTGCTCGACGCGCACAGAGATTTGAATGTTCGCTAACGCACAGACATTGTTCGCCGGCGCTCATAGCATCAATTTTCATGCTCTGCCATTCGCCGCCCACGAAGACGCTGATGACGAAAGCGTTGATCACGTTTCTGACGACAGCATTGCTCTGCGCGCTCGCCGCGCCGAGCCGGGCCGTGCCGAGTTTCGCCCGCCAGACCGGCATGACCTGCGCCGCCTGCCATACGATATTCCCTGAGCTCACTCCCTTCGGCCGTCGATTCAAGTTGAACGGCTACGTGCTCGACAACATCAGGCAGGTGACGGGTATCGATACCTCGGATCGATCCACCCTCGCACTCAATGCCCTTCCGCCTCTCAGCCTCCTGCTGCAGATTTCATACAACCGCACGGCGACGGCGCTGCCGGACAGCGCCATCCAGGGCGGGCTCGCCAAGGATGGCGACGTGCTGTTCCCAGATCAGGTGAGTTTTTTCTACGCCGGGAAGATCGCCGACGAACTCGGCGCCTTCGTGCAGCTGACCTATGACGGAGTCGGCGACCATTTCGGTCTCGACAATGCCGACGTGCGCTTCGCGCATCACCTGAGTTTCGGCGGCACGGACGGCAACGCGCACAGCCTGGTACTCGGCATAACCCTCAACAACAACCCCACGGTGCAGGATGTGTGGAATACCACGCCGGCCTGGGGTTATCCCTATGCCGGCAGTCCGGTGGTGCCGTCACCCATCACCTCGGCAAAGATCGACAGCGGTGCCGGCGGGTTCGGACAAACGGTGGGCGGCCTCGGTGTCTATGCCTGGTTCGACGACCATTTCTATGCCGAAGTCACCGACTACGACTCAGCCATTCCCGGCGGAGCGCACCCGCTCGACAGCACGCAGGCCGAGGTAGTCAACGGCTTGGCCCCTTACTGGCGTGTGGCCTATGAGGAGGATTGGGACCGCAATGCGCTCGAAATCGGCGCATTCGGTCTCAATGCCAGCACGCACCCCGGAGCAGGCACCCTGCTTGCCGGCGCGACCAATAAGTACAAGGACGCGGCATTCGACGTGCAATACCAATTCATCGGCGAAGATCATATTTTTACGGCGCTAGCCACGTACATACACGAGAAACAAGTGTTCGACGCCAGCGTCTTGGACGGCTTCGCGACCAATGTGGACAATCACCTCAATACGCTCAAGCTGACGGGGGAGTACTTCTACCGGCGGCACATCGGCGGTCAGGTGTCTTACTTCAGCACGACCGGCGGCGCGGATGCCCTGCTCTATGCACCGGCTGCGGTAACGGGTAGCGCCACGGGCAGCCCCAATTCGCGGGGTCAGATCCTCGAGGTGGACTACCTGCCGTGGCTCAACGTCAAGCTGCAGGCGCAGTACATCGTTTACGACAAATTCAACGGCGGCACCAGCAACTATGACGGCTCCGGTCGCAGTGCCTCGAATAACAATTCCTTGTACCTCCTCGTTTGGCTGAACTATTGAAGGTGCCGCCATGAAACCGAGCCTCATTGCCCTGCTTCTGGTCGGCACCGTGACCTGCCTGGGATCGACCAACGCCGCGGCGGACAATCCGGCAACACCCTCGGACGCGGTCCAGACTGAAGCCGCCGAGAAGGCTGCTCTGCAGGGCACCATTCAGACCTGCGGTACCTGTCACGGTGTCAATGGGCGGAGCGTCTCGCCGACATTTCCCAACCTGGCCGCGCAGACGGCGCCCTATATCGAACTGCAATTGCATGCGTTCAAGGATCAATCGCGTGCCGATCCCGACGCCCAAGCGTACATGTGGGGTATGGCGGCACAATTGAGCGACTCCACGATCAGCGCTCTCGCCGCCTATTTTTCCGCGCAGCCTGCCGCGGCAGGCAGGCCGGGCAACCCCGAGCTCATCGCGCAAGGCAAACGCCTGTTCGAGGAGGGCGTTCCGGCCGCCGCGATCCCCGCCTGTGTCACCTGTCACGGTGCCACTGCTGCCGGAATGGCCACTTTCCCGCGCCTGGCCGGTCAACATGCACCCTACCTGCTGAAGCAACTGCTCGTCATCCAAAGCGTCTTGCGCACTGCGCCCGTGATGCACGGAGTGGTCAAGAATCTGACCCGGGAACAGATGCAAGCCGTCGTCGCCTACCTCGAGTCCGTTTGAAACTCTCGAGCCTCGCTGCGCTCAATGAAATTGCTTGGCATAGGCGATCATCCAGCCCTTCTTGATTGGCTGGATCTGTAATGCGCTGTGATCATCACGATCCTGACGATTGAGCACGAAGCTCGCGGTCGCAAGACCGAGAGCGGCCCCGGCAACGGCATCGGATACCCAATGGTCGTCTTCCTTGACTCGTATGAAAGCGGTCGCGCCGGCGATACCGTAGCCGAGGAAACGACGAATCCAACGATAGTCATCACTGCCGGATTCCGCAAAAACGGTACCCACCGCGAACGCCACACTCGTATGCAATGAAGGAAAAGAATCGCCGCCCGCCCGCCAGCGGTTCGGCGACGTCGTCGCATCGGGCCGCTCGCGCCCGCCCGCGAGCCCCAGCGCTTCCGCGGTGATGCCGCTGAACACACCCGCCTCGAGCAGCGCTACCGTCTCTCTGTAGCCGTCGGAGTTCCCTGAAACCACCGCGAAGAATCCCGTCCCGCCGATGAGCGCCAGGGTCGGCAGCGCGTCGCGTATGCTATTTTTGTCCTTTCCGCCGTTCAGCCCGTCATTCGGCCCAGACTCGAAGTGATGGCGTACCTTGTCGTCGAACTGGTGCGAAGCGACGATGGCGACCAGCGCACCGCCGAAGAAGGCCCAATCCTCCGCATCCCAACGGATCGGCGCGGTGAAGTACTGCTTGGTGTCTTCGAGGACCGTCTGGAAACTCAAGTTGTCTTCGGCCATGGCACTGCCCGGCCGGGCAGCGCAGATGAACAGCACCAGCACGGCAACTCCCTGCACGATGAGCCCGCTGCCGCAGGTGCTTCGAATCATTCTGACGGTCCTGAGTTACTTTGCTCGGCAAAGCTACAGGCTCTGCCCGTGGGATGCAACCCAGCCGCAGATCACACCCTCAAAAGATCACACCGTCAAGTGAGCGTGCACCAGCTCATCGGTGAGTGCGCCGATCCGATCGGCGACGACCAGGCGACCTTTGTCCAGCACCCGCAAGTCCGTGGCCACCCGTCGCGCGAACGGCAGTTTCTGTTCGACCAAGAGAACGGTCAGGCCGGTCTCACGATTCAAACGCTGAATGACATCGCCGATCGCCGCGATGATATTCGGCTGAATGCCCTCCGTCGGTTCGTCCAGGATCAGCAGTTTCGGATCCAAGACCAGTGCCCGTGCGATGGCCAGCTGTTGCTGCTGACCACCCGAAAGATCGCCGCCGCGCCGCCGGAGCATCGTCTTCAATACCGGAAACAGGTCGTACAGATGCGCTGGAACGGCGTTCAATTTCGGCCTTCTGACCGAAAGACCGATGCGCAGATTTTCCTCCACCGACAGCTGCGGGAAGATCTCCCTGCCCTGAGGCACATAGCCAATTCGCAAATGCGCACGCTCCTCCGCCGCAAGCGGAGCGAGGTCCCGCCCCTCGAACAGGATCGTGCCCGACACTCCGCCGAGCAAACCCATGATCGCGCGCAGCAGGGTGGTCTTGCCCATCCCGTTACGACCCATGAGACAGGTGCAGGACCCGGCGGGTACGCTCATGTCCACGTCCCACAGCGTGTGGCTGCCGCCATAAAATTGATTCAGTCCACGGATGTCGAGCATGTTATTCGCCGAGATAGACCTGTTTCACCTGGGAATCCGCTTGAATCGCATTCATATCCCCCTCCGCCAACACCGCGCCTTCGTGCAAGACCGTCACATGACCCGCGATCGAGCGGACAAACTCCATGTCATGCTCGACGACCATCAAGGTATGCTTCCCCGCGAGCGACACCAAGAGTTCCGCAGTGCGCTCGATCTCTTGGGGGGTCATGCCGGCCACCGGCTCATCGATGAGCAGCAACTGCGGATCCTGCATCAGCAGCATACCGATCTCGAGCCACTGCTTCTGACCGTGGGAGAGGGTCGCGGCCGGAGCTCCCTTGAGTTCCCGCAGCCCGATTTTTCCGAGGATCTCGTCGATCCGCTGCAGCTGCTCCGACGTGCTGTGCACGTGCAGCCATTTCCAGACGGTTTTCGCTCCCGCCATGGCGAGTTCGAGGTTCGCCTCGACGCTTTGATTCTCGAACACCGTGGGTTTCTGAAACTTTCGGCCAATTCCCGCCTGGGCGATCTCGGCCTCGGTGAGGCGCAGCAAATCGATGCTCTGCCCGAACCTTGCGGCTCCCCGATCCGGTCGGGTCTTGCCGGTGATGACATCCATCATCGTCGTCTTGCCGGCACCATTTGGTCCGATGATACAACGCAGTTCGCCGACCTCGATGGTCAGATTGAGTGCGTTCAACGCGCGAAACCCGTCGAAGCTCACGGTGATGTCCTTGAGGGACAGCAGCAGCGACTTGGGGGTTTTCGGATCCGCGGCGGCGGCGCTCATAGGGTTGACCCCTCGAGCCGGGCGCGGCGCCATTGGCCGATCACGCCGACCACGCCATACGGCAGGAACAGGGTGACCACTATGAACAAACCACCCAACCCATACAGCCAGAAACTCGGGAAGGCGCCGGTGAGATAGGTTTTCGCGAGGTTGACGAGAAAGGCGCCGACCACCGCCCCATAAAGCGTTCCACGCCCGCCGATGGCGACCCAGATGACGATCTCGATCGAATTGACGGGCGAGAACTCGCTGGGGTTGATGATGCCGATCTGCGGCACGTAAAGTGCCCCGGCGATACCGGCGATGATCGCCGACAGCACGAACACCCACAGTTTATAATATTCGACTTGGTAGCCCAAAAATCGTGCGCGGCTCTCCGCATCACGAATCGCGACGATGACCCGCCCGGCCCGCGACGTGATCACATACCGGCACAGCCGATAACTCGATCCCAGAGCGAGTGTCGTGCACACGAACAGGGCCACGCGCGTTCCCGTCGCCTGAAGGTTGAAGCCGAGGATGTCCTTGAAATCGGTGAACCCGTTGTTGCCGCCGAAGCCCATGTCATTGCGAAAGAACGCCAGCATCAGCGCATAGGTCAACGCCTGCGTGATGATCGACAGATACACGCCGGAAACCCGCGAACGAAAGGCTAGAAAACCGAACACCAGCGCGAGCATCGCGGGCACGAGGATGACCATCGCGAGCGTGTACGGGAACGACTCGAAACCATGCCAGAACCACGGCAGTTCCTTCCAGTTGAGGAACACCATGAAGTCGGGCAGCAGTGGATTTCCGTAGACCCCGCGCGCGCCGATCTGGCGCATGAGATACATGCCCATCGCATAACCACCGAGCGCAAAAAAGGCTCCATGCCCCAGGCTCAAGATCCCGCAGTAGCCCCAGATGAGGTCCACGGCCAGCGCAAGCATGCCATAGCTCATGTACTTCGCGATCAAGGTCATGCTGTAGCTCGAGACGTGCAGGAACGAGCCCTCCGCGGGCAGCACGTTCAAAACCGGCACGAGCACGGCGACGACGGCCAGCACGAGCAGCAGACGACGCCCGCCTCGATCGGCCACGCGCACGGGAGCGATATCAGTCACCGCGCCTTCACCCACCGGCATTCCTGCCCTTTTGTGGGAACAGGCCGCGCGGCTTCCATTGAATGAACAGGATCAGGAACACCAGCACAAAAATCTTCGCAAGCACCGCACCCGCATACGGTTCCAGCAGTTTGTTGACCACCCCGAGCGCATTGCCGCTCACCTCGGTGCCCCATAGATTGCCGACCCCGCCGAACACCACGACCATGAAGGAGTCGACGATGTAGCTCTGTCCCAAATTCGGCCCGACGTTCGTGAGCTGGCTCAAGGCGACACCGGCGATGCCGGCGATACCGGACCCCAATCCAAAGGTGAGGGCATCCACCCAGGCCGTGCGCACGCCCATGGCCTTGGCCATTTCGCGATTCTGGGAGACCGCTCGAACGTCCAACCCCAGGCGTGTGCGCTTGAGGAGGGTCAGAAGCGCCAGGAATAACGCGATGGTGAAGATGATGATGTACAGCCGGTTGTAGGTGATGGCGAGCACATCATTGATCTGGAGCGAGCCGGCGAGCCAATCGGGGGTGATCACCGGCCGGTTGTTCGGCGAGAAGATATCACGAACCGCTTGCTGCAGGATCAGACTCACGCCGAAGGTGGCGAGCAGCGTCTCGAGCGGCCGCCCATACAAGTGGCGCACGATGCCGCGTTCGATGGCGACGCCGATCGCCCCGGAGACCAGGAACGCGGCCGGGATGGCCACGAGGATCGACGATCCGATGTGGTTCGGCATCAGCAACTGAACCACGTAGGTGGTGTAAGCGCCCAGCATCATGAGTTCGCCATGCGCCATGTTGATGACCCCCATGACACCGAACGTAATGGCGAGCCCGATGGCGATGAGCACGAACACCGACCCCTCGCTCACGCCGTAGATCATCGTTTGCACCACCGCATAGAAGCGGCGATATCGTTCGATGACGCGCAGACCCGCTTGCGCGGCAGCGCGAATGGCCGGATCCGCTTCACCGTAAACGCCGTCGCTGTCCCGCCCGGCCATGGCCGACAAGCGATTGTAAACATCGGGATTCAAGCTCCGTGACAACGCGACGACCGCGGCAAGACGAATGGCCGCGTCGCTGCTGTCCAAATCGCTGAGCGCGAGGCCCTCTTTTATCTGGCGCCTGACGGCGGAATCGTGTTCCATGCCCAGCCGGGAGCGCAGTACCGCCTGGCTCTCCGCATTGAGCGCCCGCAGCATCTCCTTCACCGCGGCGAGCCTGACGCCGGCATCCGGATTGTTCAAATCGAATTGCGCGAGCGCCACGCGCAGCGTCTTGCGCAGCTGATTATTGACGCCGATCAGGGAGACCGCATCGCCCGACACGGCGCCGGCGGCCTGGCCCGACAAGGCGTCGGTCAGGTGGATCGTCTCTTGATCGGCCTCGCCGATGAAAATACGCTGGTCGCTGGCGCGAACGTAAAGCGAGTCATCGAGCATGGCGCGCAGCACGACACGGACCTTGGGATCCTGTGTTTGCACCATCCTGCCAATGAGTACGCGCTTATCCGCATAGCTTGCATCCGGAAGCTGTGCGAGCAGGGACGCCAATCCGGGCTTGTCGGCGGCCTCCGTGCCACCGGCACGCGCGGCCCGGGCTGACCCCACACCGACCAGAAAAACGAGTATGGTAAGGACCGTCGGAATCGGCGTTCGAGTCATGGTTGAATCACTCCTGGTCCATCGAGAAGCAATTTTCGCGCCAGGCTCCGCAGCGATCAGTCGACGGGGGTTCCGATCGCCCGGCTGGACGATCGGAACCCCGTGAGGCTACTTGAAGTTCTGCCCTGAACACACCTTGGTCTTGGTGTTGTAGTTGCCGCAGTTCAACGTCACCCAGTCCGCCTCGATGTCCTTGCTGCCCGGCAGGAAGTCGGACCACGCATCGCCCGGAACTTCCTTGTCGGTTTTCCAGACCACGTTGAATTGTCCGTCCGGCCGGATCTCACCGATGTAGACGGGCTTCGTGATGTGGTGATTGGGCAATACTTTGGCGGTTCCACCCGTGAGATTCGGTACTTCCAAACCGGGCAAGGCCGGGATGACCTTCTGCGGATCCGCCGAGCCGGCCTTCTCGACCGCCTTGACCCACAGTTGAAAGCCGATGACGGTGGCTTCCATGGGATCATTGAAAGTGCGCTTCGGGTTCTTCGTGTACGCATGCCATTTTTCGATCCACTCCTTGTTGAGCGGACTGCTGACGCTCTCGAAGTAGTTCCAGGCGGCCAGGTGTCCGACCAAGGGCTTGGTATCGAGACCGGAGAGTTCTTCCTCGCCCACCGAGAAGGCGACGACCGGAATGTCCTCTGCCGAGATCTTCTGGTTGCCCAACTCCTTGTAAAAAGGCACGTTCGCATCGCCGTTGACCGTCGAGACCACGGCGGTCTTCTTACCGGCGGAGCCGAAGGCCTTGATCTTGGCCACTTCACCGGTCCAGTCGGAGAACCCGAACGGCGTGTAGTTGACGATGATGTCCTCCGGTTTCACCCCCTTTTGCTGAAGATAAGCCTCGAGAATCTTGTTGGTCGTCCGCGGGTAGACATAGTCCGTGCCTTCGAGCACCCAGCGCTTCACGCCGACGTCCTTCATCAGGTAGTCGATGGCGGGAATGGCCTGCTGGTTCGGGGCCGCGCCGGTGTAGATCACGTCGCGGGAGGACTCCTCACCCTCGTACTGCACCGGATAGAAGAGCAATCCCTTGTCCTTCTCGAATACCGGCAGCACGGACTTGCGCGACACCGAGGTCCAGCAGCCGAACACCACCGATACCTTGTCCTTTTCCAAGAGTTCCGCCGCCTTCTCGGCGAACAAGGGCCAGTTTGACGCCGGATCGACCACCACCGCCTCGAGCTTCTTGCCGAGCAGCCCACCCTTCTTGTTTTGCTCGTCGATCATCATCAGAACGGTATCTTTCAGCGTCGTTTCACTGATGGCCATCGTACCCGACAGCGAATGCAGCACGCCGATCTTGATCGTGTCCTCGGCGGAGGCGGCGCCGCCGGCCACGGTCAGCAGCGCAGGCAGCGCCCATTTCAGTATTTTCCCGGTATTCATCGTATTAATCTCCAGTTGCTAATCAGATCTGTAGTTGAATCTTGAGACCGTACTCTTTCTTCGTCGTGTTCTGCAGGTCATCGGACTGGTTCAGGAAATACGCCCCGACCCGCGCATTGAACGACTTGATGATGTAGTTGATATTGACCTCGGTGGTCTTGAGCTTGTCATCGCTCGTCACGAGCGCCGTCGCGTCATTGGTCTTCTGACTGTACTTGCCGAGCACTTGAATCTTGCCGACGCCGATGACCTCGGGGAAGAGGTAGCTCGCCAGGGCATTCCAGCCATCGCTGCGATTCGCAGCGGTGAGTCCATTGTCCTTCAAATACTCTGCCGAGACGCTGATGACGCCGAGATTGGGCAGCTTCTTCTCCATCAGCCCATCGATGTCCCAGGCCGTCTTGCTGTCCTGGTTTTGCGCGACGAACCCCAGGGACAAGATGTCCTTGTCACCGTAATAGGTGCCGTTCAAATAATAACCGGGCTCCGGATCCCAGAAATCCAGCATCACACGGGCCGCCGTCAATACCCGGCTCTTGTCGGTGACCGCGCTATTGAGCGATTCACCGTCGAACGCGCCGACTTGAACCTTGAGGATGCCGAACTGCCCCCAGTAGGCAATACCGTTGTCACGGCCCGTGGCCACATCGGGATAGAAATCGGAGATGCCGTCCGCGAACGGCGCCCAGTCCTGTGCGTAGTAGGGACCGGCCAGATTCGCGCGGTCGCTGGGTTCGAGGAACCGGCCCGCCCAGATATTGAATTGATCGGAGAACTCAAATCGGCCGATCGCGTCCAGAACACCCACGGTGTTGGTGCCGCTGCCCGTGTATTCCGTGTTGAAGGTGAACTTGATCTGATCGGTGACCGCGCCGTTCACGTAGAGGCGGATGCTGTTCAAGGCGAACCCGTCGACGTTGCTGTCGCCCGGCGGAATCGTCCCTGGGCTGTTGATACAGCCCTTGTCGCAATCATAAAAGCTCGATTGCAACCCCGCACCTACCGTGACCGGGGGCAACGATAGGTCCGCATGCGCCGTCTCGATCCCGGTCGACAGTGTTCCCAACACCAGCGCCACCCTGAGCGCGGTGCCGAGCCATTTTTCCGTGGAATGCATAAAAATAAATCCCCTGTGTAGTAGATGCCTGATGGCGAACCGCTGCAGCCCGCGTATGGTGCGAAAACAACAGCGGCGCTCCCTCTTTCGGTGCAATTGAAATCCCTTTCCCACCCGTTTCCTGATCTAATCCCCATTCGTTCGTCGGACCGAACCCTAAGTGACGCGTAGTCGGAATCGCCATGCGTCGTTTGACGTAGGAGGAGCCGATGCAGGGGTCGCGTGATTCCAGCAAAATGCGTTGGCGGGCTCGATTGTCATTGGGTCGAATTACGTAAAAAGGGATAGTTACTTAAGTCGCATGAGCGCAACACAACGGATCGTTCGTGAACGCCGGCAGTACAACCAGTGGGTTGCGAGCCAAACCTTGGAGGACTACGCGCTGCGCTACACGGCGGCGGCGGCGCGTAAGTCGTCGTTTCGCGTCGGGAACACCGCCTTGGGACCGATCGCCTTCCTGGCCTGCGAGGCGATCGGCGGAGCCATGACGGTCTCCTACGGCTTTCCGAACGTATGCGGCGCCGTCATTTTATTCGTCATTCTGATGTTCGCGATCGGCCTGCCCATCGCCTACTACGCGGCCAAGTACGGGGTCGACATCGACCTGCTGACCCGGGGGGCGGGTTTCGGCTACTTGGGCTCGACACTCACCTCGCTGATCTACGCTTCGTTCACGTTTTTGCTCTTCTCCGTCGAGGCGAGCATCCTTTCGGTGGCATTGCAACTGCTGTTCGGCATCCCCCTGGCGTTCGCGCATCTGTTGAGCGCGCTGGTGGTCATTCCCATTGCGATATTCGGCGTGAGCCTCATCAGCCGGATTCAGCTCGCGACCCAGCCCATCTGGATCAGCCTGCAGTTCCTGCCGATCATTTATATCGCCTGGAAGCATCCGGCGACGATCTCGGACTGGACGCACTACGCCGGCGTCGGCGGCGGCGCATCGGTCAATCTACCGATGTTGGGCGGTGCGACGTCGATCTTGCTGTCGCTGCTGCCGCAGATCGGCGAGCAGGTGGATTACCTGCGATTCCTGCCCGCCGCAAAGCGCCGCCGGGCGAATTGGTGGACGGCACTGATCGCGACAGGGCCGGGCTGGGTTTTGATTGGCGGCTTCAAACTGCTCGCCGGATCGTTTCTCGTGGTGCTCGCCATGAACCACGGCGTTGCCGTCGCCGATGCCAGTCAGCCGATGCGCATGTACGTGGTGGCATTTCAGGAGGCGTTGGGCTCACCCACTCTGGCGGTGGTTTTGACGGGAATTTTCATCATCACCTGTCAGCTCAAGATCAACGTCACGAACGCCTACGCCGGTTCCATCGCCTGGTCGAATTTTTTCTCCCGTCTGACGCATAGTCACCCGGGACGCGTCGTCTGGCTGGTGTTCAACGTGCTGCTCGCGCTGCTGCTGATGGAAATCGGCATCTTTCATGCCATCGATCGCATCCTCGGTCTTTATGCCAACTTCGCCGCCGGCTGGATCGGCGCACTGACCGCCGACCTCGTCATCAACAAACCGCTGGGCTTGAGTCCGCGCTACATCGAGTTTCGCCGCGCTTATCTCTATGACATCAATCCCGTGGGCGCGGGTGCGCTGTTGTTGTCGATCATCACGTCGAGCCTTTCCTATCTGGGCTATTTCGGCGGCACCCTGGAGATCCTCGCCCCCTTCGTCGCGCTGGCGACGGCATTTGTCGCCGCCCCCGTGATTGCCTGGGTGACGGGCGGGAAATACTATCTCGCACGACCGGCGGATGATATCGCGGGCGCCGAACAAGAACTGCGCTGCACGATTTGCGAAAACATCTTCGAGCGGCCCGACATGGCCTTCTGCCCCGCCTATGTGGGGGTCATCTGCTCGCTATGCTGTACCCTGGAATCGCGCTGTCATGACACCTGCAAGCCCCACGGGCGGGTCGCACATCAGCTCTACACGCTGGTGGCGCGGCTTCTGCCGCAACGACTCGCCACCGCGCTCAACTCTCGTGCCGGCCATTTCGCCGGGATCGTCCTGATCTGCAATCTCGTCGTCGGTTTGCTGTTGTCGTTCATCTACAATGAATTTCGGCATATCGCACCGGCGGCTCGTGGCAGCGTCGAAACGACGCTGTGGATCGTCTATCTGAGCTTTCTGCTGCTGTCCGGGATCGGCGCCTGGCTCATCGTGCTGGCCCACGAAAGCCGGCGTACGGCCGAGGCGGAGTCGGCGCGCCAGACCGTCATGCTCATGGAGGAAATCGATGCCCACGGCAGGACGGAGGCCGCCCTGCAACGCGCCAAGGAAACCGCCGAAGCCGCGAATCTGGCGAAGACCCGCTACATCGTCGGCGTAAGCCACGAGATCCGCACGCCCTTGAATTCCATCTTTGGTTATGCGCAGCTGCTCGAGCGCGGCACTGCGGACTCGGCCGATAATGCGGTGCGGGTCATCAGGCGCAGTTCCGAGCACCTGTCGAATCTCATCGACGGCTTGCTCGACATCTCGCGCATCGAAAACGGCATGCTGCGCCTCAACCGGGACGTGGTGCAGCTCGGTCTTTTTCTCGATGAACTCGTCGACATGTTCCGTCTGCAGGCGCTCGCCAAGGGTTTGGACTTTCGCTATGACCGGTCGGCGGCGCTGCCGGCCTACGTACATGCCGACCAGAAACGTCTCGGCCAGATTCTCATCAATCTGCTGTCGAATGCCATCAAGTACACTGAGACGGGGCACGTGAGTCTGACGATCCGCTATCGCGGTCAGATTGCGGAGTTCGAGGTGACCGATACCGGTCCCGGAATCGACCCCGCGGATCGGGAGCGGATCTTCGAGCCCTTCGAGCGCGGCACTAACCAGACCGTCCGCGCAACGGCAGGCACGGGACTGGGGTTGACCATCACCAAGTTGCTGGCGCACATCATGGGTGGCGAGGTTCAGTTGCAATCAACCTCCCCGTCCGGCAGCACCTTCCTGCTGCGGGTGTTGCTGTCCGGCATTCGCGATGAGATCACGCCGCCCGCCCAGATAGGCCGTATTTGCGACTACCTCGGCCGCCGTCAACGCATATTGCTCGCGGACGATGATCCCTTACATCTCGATCTGGTGCAAAATCTGCTCCGTCCCCTGGGCTTCACCGTGTTCGTCGCCCGCGACGGCAAGACTTGCCTGGACCTCGCCCGCCAATGTCAACCCGACTTGGCGATGATCGACATCTCCATGCCGGATCTGTCGGGCTGGGCCGTCGCGCAGGAGCTGCGTAACGCTGGTCAACTACCGCTTCTAAAGATCATGATGGTGTCCGCCAATGCCCATGAGTATTCGGCGCCGGTCGGCGCCCTTCACGACGCTTTCGTCATGAAGCCCGTGCAACTGCAACAGCTGCTCGAACAGACCGGCACGCTGCTGAACCTGAAATGGATTTATCAACCTGAGATCGAGCTGGCCGACGGGGGCGGAGGGGTTCCGCCAACCGGCAACCTCGGCAGCCGTTCACGTCATCATCTCGACGATCTGTATCGCCTCGGCCGTATCGGCCACGTACGGGGCATCGAGGCGAAACTGCGCGAGCTCGAGCTGGAGGATTCGGCCAACGACGCGTTTGCGGCGGAGCTGCGCTCCTTGCTCACCAATTTCGACATGAAGCGCTACATGAGCGTACTGGAGGCGATGCGTGCTGATGTCTGAGTACACGTCCTCCCGGCGCGATACCGTGCTCGTTGTCGACGACACGCCGGAAACTCTGTGCCTGCTCACCGATACGCTCGATCAGGCCGGCTTTACCGTGCTGATCGCCACCGATGGGGAGGCGGCGCTCGATCTTCTGAACCAGATCACGCCCGATCTCGTGCTGATGGATGCATTGATGCCCGGTATGAGCGGTTTCGAAACCTGCAAGCGACTGAAGCAAGACCGGTTGATGGCGCATCTACCGGTCATTTTCATGACCGGACTATCGGAGACCGAGCATGTGGTTGCCGGGCTCGCATCGGGCGGAGTGGATTACGTCACCAAGCCGATCATCTTGGAGGAGCTGTTGGCGCGCATTCGCGTGCACCTCGGCAACGCCCGCGTGGCCTACGAGACCCATGCGGCGTTGGATGCCAGCGGGAGGTTCCTGTTCGCGACGAATCGCGCCGGACAGGTTCTCTGGTGCACGCCGAAGGCGCGCCAACTGCTGCGCGATACCAGCGTGCACGAAGCGCGCGAACCGACCCTTCCCGCCGGGGTGATCGAACAGTTGCAGCGCTTTCGTCACACCGATAATCGGGGCAATGCGCGCTGCACCTTCAGCGTCGCAGGAAGACGCCTCGATTGTTCGTTCGTGAGCCCGTTGGGTTCCAATGAGCTCCTCTTCCGGATCGCGGAGGTCCGGGACAACGACACCGACAGGGCCACCCTGCAGCGCGTTCATTCACTGACCTCGCGTGAGGCAGAGGTGCTGCTGTGGATCAGCCGCGGCAAGTCCAACCGGGATATCGGCGAAATTCTCGAGATCAGTCCTCGTACCGTGAACAAGCATCTCGAACAGGTATTCGTCAAGCTCGGCGTCGAGAATCGCGCAGCCGCCGCCGCGGTCGCGGTGCGCTCATTGACACGTTAAACCTGACCGATGGCTTGCCATAGCCCTTCGCCTGATCGGCCTACGTTCCGGCCAATCGTCAGGGTTTTTTCGCAGCGACCGGCGGTCGATGCGCATACTCCGCGCGCGTCAGTCGAGCGATGTCCGCGGCCGCCGATGGATAGCGGCGCGTCAGTTCGTCACGGTAGCCGATTTCGAAGTCGGCGTAATCGAACCCCGGCGACAACTGAGTACCGGCGAAGACATAGGCCTCGGGCGACGAGTCCTTCGGCGCCGCGCCCTGCCAGACCCCATGCGGTACCGTAAATTGCGGGATCTGACCTGCATCGACGTCATTGCCCAGGGTCACCCTTCGAACCTGTCCGTCCGGATACAACAGCACGATCTCGAGCGGTGAGCCCCCGTAAAAATGCCAGACTTCATCGGTCCGCAGCCGATGCAATGCCGAAAAGTCATACGTCGTGGCGACCACCAGGATCGCACTCCCGGCGGCGTGCGGATGCCCCTCATAGCGCTGCGGCAAGGCGTCCCCGGCGAGCGTGTCATCGCTCGCATAACTCACGCTGAACCAAACCCCTTCCTGCGGCACGCGTGTCATATGAAATCGACTGATGAGTCTTGCGGCCTTATCCGCAGGCTCGGGCGTTGCCGCTGGCTCGGCCGTTGCCGCGGTTGCAATGGCGCCCATCAGCGTCCAAACGAGGATCCCAGCGCGCAATAGAAGTCCTGCCGATGTCCGAGGTTGTTCCATTGTACAGCGCGGCCTGGGCCGACAGCGTCAGCGGGGCTGTTTACAGATCGATAACCAGCCTGTCCGAGCGACACCCTGCCTGACAGATGATCACCGTGCCGTCGCGAACATGGTCCTCGGGCGACTTGAAGAAATCCCGATGTTCGGCAATGCCGGCCAGCAACTTGACTTCGCAGGCGCCGCAGACCCCTTCCTCACAGGAGTAGGCGGCATCGATACCGGCATCCCGCAGGGCCGCGAGAATGCTGTCTCCGGGCCGCACCCTGATTTCACGGCCGGAGCGGGCGAGTTCCACGACGAAACCCTCGGCAGACTCGCTCATCGGAAAGCGCCGCTGACCGCGAGGTTCCGTTCGCTCATTGCGAGGTTCCGTAGCTGACACCCATGCGCTTGAGCCAGGTCCGATATTTTTGGCTGAGCAGGTCGGTGCGATGGTGCAGCTCGTCGCGCAAATCCACCGGGATCCGCTCCGGTCGCTGGGTGTCGACGATGGCGCTGTCCTGACTGTAGACGAGGTCCTGGCGCAGGCGTACGTCCGCGTCCGACGGCGCCGGCCTGAAATTCATGGCGCAGACGATGCGCACGAGGCTCTCCGTGGGCGACACCAGCTGGGCCGTCAAGAACGTGCAAAAGCGATCGTCCGCGCTGCCCATCGAAGCCTTCGCCGGATCGCTGATCACCACGCGCTTCTTGAAGTAGGCCACCAAGGGACGCAGACACTGGTAGGCATAGTAGGCAATGACGGGAATATTCCGCGGGTCACCGTAGGGCTGAGTGACGCGAATCTCCGAAGTCGACAATCCCTCGGCGCTCTCCCGCACCTCGTACGGCAGGATCGAGTCCGGCTCATCGAAAACGCCGTTCACGCCGGCGTGCACGAAGGGGAAATGGGTGGGATCGACGAAGTTCTCGACCGCGCGAAATCCCGAACGGAATCGATACGGACCACAGAGGACTTTCTTGTAACCCGCGTCATCCCATTCCGGAAACGCCGGCGGCGGCCGCTCGGGCGTCCCCAAACACACCCAGATGAAGCCGTACTGCTCGAGCACCGGGTGCGCGATGGCGCGGGCTTTCTTCAGCGGTGTTTCCGACGCCGCGGCCGGCATGAGCACGCATTGCGCGGAACGGTCGTAATTCCAGCCATGATAGGGACATACCACCCGGTCGTTGCGGATGAAGCCCTTTGACAGGCGTGAGCCGCGGTGGATGCAAAGATCTTCCCAGACATGGGCGGTCCCATCGCTGTCGCGCCAGATCACCAGATCCCGTTCGAGCAAAGTCGCCGGCACCAATGCGCCGGGGACGATCTCCGCGGCCGCGGCGATGACATGCCACTCGTTGAGCAACACCGCGTCGGTGCATCCGCTCTGCGTCAATGCGTTGGGTCGGTCCATCGTCGAGCTCAAGCTTCCGCGGCCATCGCCGGCTTCGCGACGCGCTGTGCTTGACCGCGCTTGCCCAACCAGTAATACACCGGTGACGTCACCGCGAGCCCCACGATCCAGGATAAATCGATGCCGCCCAAATCCCGCGCCAGCGGCCCCGTGTACAGGGGACTGGCGACGAAGGGGAGCTGCAGCGCGATGCCGAATACGTAGCAGCCCACCGCCGCCGCGTTGATCCGACCATAGATGCCGCCGTCACGACGCATGAACGCCTCGACGTCATAGTCGCCATGGCACAGCAGGTAGTAGTCGACCAGATTGATCGCCGTCCAGGGGACCAGCACATACAGCAACAACAGGATGAAATCCTCATAGTTGGCCAGGAACGAATCCTTGCTCCAGACCGCGGCGGCCAGCGCCACCGTGATGAGCACCAGGCAGGTGACCGTACGGGCATAGGCATGCGGAGTCCACCGCGGCAGCAGCGTCTGCCCGAAGGTCAGGACGCAGAGCGCGCCGCAGTACAGGTTCATCGCGTTGCTCGCCGCCATGGAGAGCGAAAAGACCACCAACACCACCGGGGCGATGCTGCCGGTCAACAGCGCGAGCTGCGCGACCAGATTGCCCTTGCCCGTGAGGGTCAGGCCGACCACGACACCCAAGATCATCGGCAACACCGAACCCAGCGTGCAGCCCCAGTAGCTCGCCCAGAAGGCTGGCTTCGCGCCGGTACCCTTCGGCATGTAGCGGGAATAATCCGATACGTACGGTGCATACGAAAGCTGCCACAACGCGGCTGACGACACCGCGCCGAGAAAGCCCGCCCAGCTGAACTCGTTACGGCTGAGGAAATCTCCCGGCAGCCCGTGGATGCCCAGGATCCAGACGAAGGTGACCAGCAACACCAGCCCCGAGACATAGGTCATGACGCGGGCGTAGGCATGGATCAGGTCATGGCCGTAGATCGCCGCGACGACGCCGAGCAGAGCGCCCAAGGCGATGCCCGGTGTGGCGGTGGCGCCGTGCACCAGACTTGCCAATGCCTCCCCTCCCAGCACCAGATTCGAGGCAAGAAAGCCCACGTACATGATGATGACGATGCCGACCACCAGCAACGAGCCCATGGAACCGAACTGGCCGCGGGTTTGCACCATTTGCGGCACGCCGAGCGTTGGCCCCTGGGCCGCATGCAGCGCCATGAATATGGCGCCGATCAAGTTGCCCAAGATGGTGCCGACGACGGCCGGACCGAACGGCAGACCGAACACCGTCACCGCAAGTCCACCGGTGACGATGGTGAGCAATTGCAGATTGGTGCCGCTCCAGATGGTGAAAAGGTCCTTCGCGCGGCCATGTCGCTCATCGATGGGGATGGGATGGATGGTGTTGATCTCGAGTCGCGTGGCTTGTTCGCGTTGCATGATCTCTCGCTCCTTTAACCTGTGTCGGTGGTCAGTTTCTTCCCGGAGCAGCCGATCGCGGCGCCGTCGCTGCGCGGATCGCTGGCACCTTGAAATCCCGCGGCGTCGTGCACCACCGCTCCGGCGTGACCCATCGCCTGTTCGAAGGGTCCGACCCGTTCGAGCCGGTGACCCGCCGCCGCCAACTCCGTGAACAGGTCATCGGGAAAACGGCTCTCGAGTCGCAATGCCGTCCGCTCATCCCGCCACGTACGGCCGAGGACCCAGCGGGGGGCCGAGATGGCGTCTTGCAAATCCTGCTGAAAAAATGCGTAGCGCGTGAACAGCGCGGCATGGGTCTGGGGCTGTCCGTCACCGCCCATCGCACCATAAACCATGGTTCGACCATCGTGAAAGCGCGCGAAAGCCGGATTCAGCGTGTGGAAGGGTTTGCGTCCAGGACCCAGCACGTTCGGACCCGAGCCCTCCAGGTGAAAAGCACAGCCGCGGTTCTGCCAGACGAAGCCTGAGTCCGCAAGTCCCACACCCGAGCCGAACTCGAAGTACAGGCTTTGAATCGCGCTCACCGCCCTGCCGTCGCGATCGATGACGCCGAACCAGGCGGTGTCACCGCCGCCGGCGCGCGCGGGCCACTCTGCCGCGACGTGCCTGTCGATGCCGGCCGCGGTGCGTTGCAGCCAGTCGTCCGTGAGATATGCATCGAGGTGGGCATCGGACTCGGGCGGGTGGCCGACTTCCCGATCGCGAACCGCGAAACTCAGTTTCGTGCTCTCGACCAGTCCATGCACATGCGCGAAGGAGTCGGCCTGGGTCACGCCGAGCCGCGCGAATAGCCCGAGGATCATCAAGGACGCCAGCCCTTGCGATGGCGGCCGACAGTTGTACACCTCGGCCATCGGCAGGCTGACCTGCAGCGGACTGCCGACGATCGCGCGTTGACCCGCGAGGTCCTCGGCGGTGATGGGAACACCGGCCCGGGCGAGCTCCGCGCTCATTTGCCGGGCCAATTCCCCCCGATAAAAATCATCCAGGCCGGCGGCGCCGAGGCGCGCCAGGGTATGCGCGAGCGCCGGCTGCTTGAGCGTCTCGCCGACCACCGGCGGCCGTCCAGCGAGGGCGTGCAGCGCGGTGAATCCAGGCACGTCCCAGAGCTCGTCGCGGAATTGATCCGCCGCGTCGGCATGGCTTTGGCTCACCGGCATTCCCTGCTCGGCCAAGGCCATGGCATCGGCGAAAATGCGTGCCAGCGACATGCGCCCCTGCCATTCACGATTGAGAGCCCATGCCGCCGCCCAGGCGGACACGGCTCCGGCCACCGTATTCGCGGCGAGCGGTCCGCGCCAGGGCACGGCGCGCAGCCGGCGGGCGCGATAGAGTTCGCGGCTCACGCCGGCTCCCGCCCGCCCCGCACCATCGATGGTGACGGGCTGCCGGCCGGGTGTGGCCAGCAACCAGAAGCTATCGCCGCCCAAGCCCATCATGTGGGGATAGACCACCGACAGCGTGGCCGCCATTGCCAGCGCCGCTTCGATCGCATTGCCCCCGTCGGCGAGGATTCGCGCACCCGATGCCGCCGCGAGCGCATGCGGCGCCGTCACCATGCCGTGTGCCGAACGCTGGGTCTCGAGCTTTCCGGCCGCCAAGCTCACGGCAGCACCAGGGCGGCGAGGTCGAGAAGCACCTCATCGCCGCCGCGCCAACCGAGCAGGCCAATGCCGACGGGCGCCCCCGCCGTGAGCCGCAGCGGCAGGCACAGTTGCGGCCGCCCCGAGAGACTGGCGAGGACGGTCAACTGCAGCAACGCCGTACGCTGCGCGGCGAGTTCCGCCGCCGACGCGTCGCGCAATGCCGCCGGCCCAGGTACACAGGGCAGCAACAGCACCGTGCCGGGCGGCAGCATGGCATCCAATCGGGCGAGGATCTCGACACGCATCCGCCTGGCATCGAGCACCTCGGCATCCGTCACCGCGCGGGCGGCATTGAAGCGCTCGGCAACGCCCGGTCCGAACGTGGGCGCATGCCGCAGGACCCACGCGCCGTGGGCGCTCCACGCCTCCCGCGCCTGCAACCGTCGCAGGCATTCCACGGCAACCTTGAGATCCAACCCCAAATGAATGTCGCGCATCACCGGCAGACGCTCGGCAAGGCGCACCGCCGCGGCCTGCTTAGGCGGCGGCAACCCCAGGTGGGTGACCACGCCGCCCGCGTCATTGAACTCGACTGCTCGCACGCACGTAAGGCGCGCCGCTCCGCCCGGCGCGGCAACAGCCGAACCGTCGAGCAGCTCGCGGCCGACGGCACGCAGCAGCACGCCCGATCGTGCGAACCACCCCACCGTGTCGAAGCTGGCGGCGAGCGGTGTGAGACCGGCGACGGTGATCCGCGAATGGGTGGGCCGCAAACCCAGGAGACCGCACCAGGCAGCCGGGACCCGCACCGATCCGGCCGTATCCGTTCCCAAGGCAAAGTCCACCTCCCCGCCGGCCACGGCCGCAGCCGAACCGCTCGATGAGCCGCCGGTGAGCCGCGACGGTGCGGCGGGATTCAGCGGCGCGCCCTCGTGATGATTGCGTCCATCGAGCGAATACGCCAGTTCGTCGGTACGCGTTTTGCCGGTGAGGCGCGCTCCCGCAGCGAGCAGGCGCTCGATCACAACCGCATGGCGGGTGGCAGGGGGATGGGTCGCGAGCCAGCTGGGATTGCCGCAACCGGTGGGCAGCCCGGCAACATCGAACAGATCCTTGACGGCGAACGTGGTGCCCGACAAAGGGCCCACTTGGGTGGGCTCGATGACGAAACGCGAGACGAAGGCATCCGTTTCGCCCGGCGGGGCGCTCTGCATGCGGGCTAAAACGGGAATTCTCGCTTGCCGAGCTGGAAGGTGATCCACTTCGTTTCCATCATTTCAGCCATGGAGGCCATGCCCCCTTCGCGACCGAAACCGCTGTCCTTGACGCCGCCGAAATCGATGTGCGGCTCATCCGCGATCGTCGTGTCATTGATGTGCACCATACCGGACTCCGAACGCAGGGCGAAATCAAATGCCCGCTGCAAATCATTGGTGACCACGGCGGAGGACAAGCCCGCGCGCGTGTCGTTGGCCAGGGTGAGCGCGTGTTCATAATCGTCGGCACGAATCACCGAGGTAACCGGTCCGAACGATTCCTCGCCGTAGATGGACATGGCGGGGGTCACACCGGCGAGCACGGTGGCGGCGAAGAACGGTCCGTCATGAGTGCCGCCGCAGCAGACGCGCGCGCCCTTGGCCACGGCATCGTCGATCTGGCCGCGGATGAACGCGCTCTGCGACTCGCGGATCAGCGGCCCAATGACGGTGGCGGGATCGCGCGGATCACCCACCTTGATCGTGCGTGCCTTGGCGACGAACTTCTCGAGGAAGGCGTCGTACAGCGGCGCCTCGACGATGAGTTTGGAGCTCGCCATGCACACCTGGCCTTGATGAAAGAAGATACCGAATGCCGCCGCATCCACCGCGTAGTTCAAATCCGCGTCAGCCAGCACCACCAAGGGATTCTTGCCGCCCATTTCCAGCGTGATCCGCTTCATATGCCGGCCGGCCGCGGCGGCGAGCTGCCGGCCCACGGCGCCCGATCCCGTGAAGGTCACCATCTTCACCCGGGGATCGGCGACCAGGGTCGCACCGACCACGGCGGCGGGTCCTGGGATTACATTCAAGACGCCGGCCGGCAGACCGGCCGCGTGGAATATTTCGGCGAGCTTCAAGCCGCAGAGGGGCGCAAGGTCCGAGGGTTTGAGGATGAACGTATTGCCGGCGGCCAGGGCGAAGGCAATTTTCTTGATGGCCAGCAGGAATGGCGAGTTGAACGGTGAGATTCCGGCAATCACGCCGAGCGGCTGACGGATGGTCATGCCGATCTGACCCTTGGCGCTGGCTGGAAACGTATCGCCGTGGGCTTGACGCGTGCAGGCGGCGGCGCTGCGCAGGCACTCGACTGCGTAACTCACCTCCCAAGGGGCCTTCATCAACACCGAACCGGTCTCTTCGATGATGAGATCGCGGATCTCGGCGGCACGCGCGGCGATCAGCGCCGCGGTGTCGAGCAACAACGCCTCGCGCTCATTCACCAACAGGCCCGCCCACGGACCGCGCGCCGCATGGGCCGCCGCCAGCGCGTCCTCGACGTCGCGCGCGCCGGCTTGGGCGACGCGGGCGAACACCGCACCGGTTGCCGGATTGACGTCATCGGCCACCGCCCCGTCGCAGCCCTCGCGCCAACCCCCATTGATGTACAGAGGATGAACCTTCATGCGCACACGCCGTGATCGCTGCGCAACAGGTCGGCGGCTCGTTCGCCGATCATGACGCAGGGAGCCATGGTATTGCCGGTGGTGATCTGCGGCATCACCGAGCCATCGGCAATGCGTAGACCGGACAGGCCGTGGACGCGCAACGCACCGTCGACGACCGACAGGTCGTCGCGACCCATCTTGGCGGTGCAGGTTGGATGGAAATAGGTGCCCGCGGCCTGTCGCAACCACGCTTCCATGGCGCTTGCATCGAGCGGTCCGGGCATCAACTCGCGCCGCACGAAGGGCGCGAGCGCCGCGGCGTTGCCGATCGCACGGCACCGATCCACCGCCTCGAGCAGAGCTCGAACATCGCGCGGATCCGCCAGGAACCCTGACTGCACCGAGATCGGGTCGTCAGGTGAAGGCCCTGTGAGCCGCAGACGCCCACGGCTATGCGGACGCACCAGGCCGGGCGCCAGCGTCCAAGCCCTCGACGGATCGGTTGGCAGGTCATAGCTCGACCGCGTGATCTCGCTGCCAAAAGCGCACTCCTCGAGCATGGGCTGCAAGTCCGGGGTCGGAAGATCTGGATCGCTCTTGCAAAAAAATGTGAACTCGGCTGAATTGTTTCGCGGCGGCTCAGGCGTGCGGTATTCCCAGACGCAGCCGGCAACGAGGATGTGATCCTGAAAGTTCCGTCCCACGCCCGGCAGATGCGCCAGCGCGACGATGCCATGACGCTCGAGTTCGGCGGCATCGCCGACACCGGAGAGCATCAACAGTTTCGGTGTGTTGATCGCGCCCATCGAGAGAATGACCTCACAGTGCGCCCGCGCCCGGCAAAGACGCCCCTCATGACTGAACTCCACACCCACGGCGCGAGTGCCCGAGAAGAGCAAACGCCGCACCTCCGCGCCGAGGCGCACGGTGAGAGTGGATCGGGTCATGGCCGGACGCAGGTAAGCACCCGCCATCGAGACGCGCTCGCCGGCCGCCGTGACCGTGACATTCGGCAGACCGCAACCGCCACCGCCCTCCATGGCCGCAGCGTTCAGATCATCGACGAAGGGAATTCCCGCGGCGGCCGTCGCTTCGATGAGCGCGCCCACCAGTGGCACCGGGTCGATCGGGCGGGTCACATGCACCGGGCCACCACGACCACGCCGGGACGCATCGACCGGCCCATCCCAGTCCTCGATCCGTTTGTAAAGATCCAAGACCGCGGCGTACGACCAGCCGCTGTCACCGGTTTGTTCGGCCCACGAATCGAAATCGTTGCGATGCCCGCGAGCCCAGATCAAGCCGTTGATGCTCGATCCGCCACCGAGCACCTTGCCCATCGGCAGCGGCGCTCGGCGTCCCGCGAGCGCGGGCTCGGGTTCTGCCGAGAAGCGCCAGTCGCGGACGCTGCCGATGTTGCTCATCCAGACCTTGGGTTCACGAACCGAGTCGATGCGTTCATCGCCGCCCGCCTCGAGCAGCAGCACGCGGAGTCCCTCGTTGCCGTCCGTGAGGCGCCGCGCGACGACACACCCCGAGGTACCGCCGCCACAAACGATGAAATCGTAGTCCTGCACCGATTATGCCGCGCGCAGCACGGGCAGGATCGCCGCGGTGGCCGCGAAACGTCGACCACGCCGCAGGCAGAAATCCGGTCGCAACAGCCTGCTCGCTTCGATCTGCGTGCCTTCGTTGTCGCGGATCACCCACGCCCCAGAGAGATCTTCGAGCACCGAGATATCGGCGACCGCCCCGGCGTGAATCCTGCCGAGGTCGTTCGGCATGCCGAGCATGCGGGCGGCGTTGCTGGTCACCATGGCAACGACCTGTGCGAGCGGCAGGCCGAGCGCCAGCATGCTGGTCATCGCCGAGACCAGACTGAAGGGTGTCTTGCCGGCGAACAGGTGCTCGTCGTCAGGCCGCGCATCGTCCGGCCCCCGCTCGTCGATCGTCGCCGCAGCAACGCGCGGCGGCGGGACCCGCGTGTTATAGCCATGCATGTCAGCGCCCAACGTGTCCGGCATGATGCCGGCTTCCAAGACGGTCCGGGCCGTGTTGAAGCTGAAGTGCGAGCCGTGACCCACATCGATTTTCAAGCCGCGCGCCACGGCTTCGCGCACCAGCGGATGCAGCGCGCCATTCCTGCCGACGAAGCCGCCCGGATGACGGGTGAAAGGATGCGCGAGCACATCACCTGGTTTCATCAACTCGACCACCTGAGTAAGGATGGTGTCTGGATCGACCGGCTGACCTCCCTGCGTGGGCAGCGGCCATAGCTGGCCGAAATGCAGATAAACGGGCAACTCGGCCTGTCTTCCGATCTCGGCGGCGGCCTTCATGACCTCGATGCCCCAGCGCGCGAAGCCACCCATCTCCGCATGCGCCTTGATGCCCTTGACGATGTCCCGGTTGGCTTTGGCAACCCGAACGGTGGCGTCGATGTCGACGCAGTCCGGACGATACAGCGTGGGGTACAGATGTCCCTCCAGGCCACCGACCAGATAAGCGGACAAAAACGCGAGCACCCGGCTCTCGGCCGGCTCGACCACGTAGTGTCTGAAGCCGGGCAAGGTCATGCAACTCGGTCCGCCCTGATCGACCAATGTCGTCACACCGGAGTGAACGCCGCATAGATCCGCATTCAGACCGAAACTTCCGGTGACATGTTCGTAGACATGGGCATGCGTGTCGATCAAGCCGGGCAGCACCAGCTTCCCCGAGCAATCGATGATGTCGGCGCTCTCGGCGGTGAGCCGTTCACCCAAGGCGACGATACGCTCGCCCATCACCACGATATCGCGGATCGCGTCGAGTCCCGACGCCGGATCGATGACACGTCCGCCCTGCAACAAAATTGACTGCATGCTTCGAGTTTAGCGCGAAATTTTGCGGCGAATATTCTGGATCGAAGCTGCACCGAATGGCGACATGCCGGCGCTCGATACGCCCCAATTGCGTGCGCTTGACGACGATCCCGACGACCATGCAGTCGACGCGGATGACAGGGGCTGCGCGCCCATCCTATGCTGCCCGGATGAATCGCGACCCTGCGCAAGCCTTCAGCGGCGCCGTCTGGTACGACGTGCTCATTCGCGATCGCGCCTGCCCACACCTGCCACGGAGCGTGCTGCTGCATGCCGGCCCGCCCTACCAAGGCGCACCGCCCGCGCCCGTTGTGCAAGCGGCCATCCAATCCATTCTCTTCGAAGGATGGGCCGGTGATGAGCGGGCCGCACGAGCGATGTTGCTGGGCGGCGACGTGGTCTTGCTACCGGCGCAGGATCACGGCGTGGTCACTCCCCTGGCGCAAGTCGTCTCACCGTCGATGCCGCTCGCCGCGATTCGCGTCGATGGCGAAGTCCGTTATGGCGCCGTATTGGAGGGCGCGGCTCCGGCCCTGCGCTTCGGCTCAACCGACGCTGAATGCCGTGACCGATTGCGCGCCCTGGCTTCGCTGCTGCTGTCGATCGCCCCGCGGCTGCGCGACGCGCCGGTCGATCTGGCCGAACCGATTCGGCGCGGCATCCGCGACGGCGACGACGGCCATTCGCGCACCACGACCATCAATGCCGAACTGCTCGCCTCATTGCGCGGTCTCGACACCAGGCACAGACGCGCATTGAGCGACGTGAGCGCCTTCGTACTGCCCCTGTTGATGGCGGCTGCATCGGCGGCCATGGCGGCGCTGCCGTCGGATGTGGTGGCAATCGGCGCGAATGGCGTCGACTGCGGATTGCGTCGCCGCAACGATGCGGCCTGGCGCTCGCGTCCCGCCACACCGCCCGTCGGCATGCGTTTGGCCGGCAGCGAGTCGTGTATCGCGCTACCGGCCATCGGTGACAGCATCGTGGTGGATTTCTGCGGGCTGGGAGGTCTCATCGATGCGCCGGCGACCGCAGACGCCCTACTCGACCCAGTGACCGGCATCGTCGATCCACGACGCATCGAGGCCGGCGCCGACGCGCCGATGTTCAATTTGGCCGTACTCGATGCCGCGGGTGCTCTGGGTTGGATCGGTCGAGGAACTTATCGTCCCGACCGCTCGCTGTTCAGCTGACCGGACTTGCCCCGTGGCTGACCGGACTTGCGCCGCGGGTGAACGCCCAGTCCATGCATCGGCTGACGAGACCGCCGCCCAGACTGCTGACGTTCACCGCATCGAGCGCATACGGCGACCGCGCCAGGATCGACTCCGCGGCCGCGCGGCCGCTCTGAATGGCGGGGCCGATGCCCTCGCAAAGATCGCGCGTGGCGAGTCCGGCCGAATCACCGATGAGCAAGGCGTTGCCGCGGTGCAGAGCGCTGCCGGGGCCGTGCCGAACATCTGCGCCGCGGAGGAAGTAGCTGTAGCCGGGCGGGTCGTCGGGCAGACGAACGGCGAATTGCCGCTCCATCTTGAGCTGCAGGTAGCGCCAGTGCAGCCGGATGGTCTCGCCGCGCTGCTTCAACCGGGTCGCCATCGCACCGATACCGACGTTGAGCCAGCCCGCCGCCTTGGGTACGTACCAACTGTAGCCGGGCAATCCATGCTCGAAAAACCACAGATGGCAATCCGGATCGCGCCATTCGAATGGGAACTCGATCTCGAGGGTCACAGTCTGTAAGCCGCGCGGGCGAGGCGAATCGCCATCGAACAGGGAACGGCGCACCGGACAGGCCGTGCCTCCGGCGCCGATCAAATAGCGACAACGGAAAGACTCGTCGATGACATAGTGGTCGCCATCGCGTCGAATAGTCTTGACCGTATGCTCGAGGACCGGGGCGCCCGAACGTTGCAGCAGCCAATGATCGAACTCGAAGCGGCGGATCGAGTGCTGCACACAGGGCAGCGGCAGCCGCAGCCCACGCAGATGCCAATGCAGCCGCCGAAAACTCAAGAATCCGTGCGGGTAGCTCGACACGTCGAGGCCCACCTCGCGTACCACCTCGGGGGTGATCCAGCCGGCGCACAGCTTGTGCCTGGGAAACGGCTGCCTGTCGAGGAGCAGGGTATCGACTCCACCGGCAACCAGGCGTTGCGCTGCAGCGGAACCGGCGGGCCCGCCACCGACGATGATGGCCTCGACACTCTGCATGGATGCAGCGACTACCGCACGTAGAGGTGCTCGCGCGTGAGCGGGAGGTCGTTGTTATCTTGCTTGGTGAACACCACCTGGAACAACTGCAACATGCCGGTCTCAAAGGCCGCGATGGAGCCGGCCAGATAGAGACGCCACATGCGCACGAAGGCTTCGTCCGCGAACAGCTTGCGCACCTTGTCCGCCGCAAGCTCATACCGATCGAGCCAGTGTCGCAGCGTCCGCGCGTAGTGCAATCGCAGATTCTCCACATCGACCACCGAGAGACTGCCGGGCTCGAAGATCTGCATCATCTCAGCCAGCGACGGCGGATAAGCGCCGGGGAAAATGCGCTTCTCGATCCAAGGATGCAGAGGCTCCGGTCGATTGCGACCAATGGAGTGGATCAACCCGCGGCCACTGGCGGTGAGCGACCGCGCGACCACGTCACCCAGCTCGGCGTAATGCTCGGCGCCCACATGCTCGAGCATGCCCACCGAGACGAAGACGTCGTAGTCACCCGAGATATTCCGGTAATCATCTTCGACGAATTCGACGCGACCCGACAGCCCGAGGGCCTGGGCGCGGGCTCGCGCGAACTCCAGCTGTTCCTTGGAGATGTTGTAGGCGCGCACCTTCGCGCCATAGCGGGTGGCCATGTGCAGTGCGAGGCTCCCCCATCCACAACCCGCCTCGACGACGCGATCGCCGGCGCCAACCCGCAGCTTGCGACAGACATGATCCATCTTGGCCACCTGCGCCTGCTCGAGCGACGCGGTCGGCGTCGGGTAGTAGGCGCAGGTATACGCCATGGTTTCACCCAACCAGAGTGAATAAAAATCATTGCCCAGGTCGTAATGCCGGTGAATGTTGTCGCGTGAGCCGGTGAGCGTGTTTCGCCGCGGCCGTCGCAGCCAACCGGCGACGCGCGAGCCGATTGAGTCGTTCGCGGTGCGCGTTCGCCAATTGCGAAACACGGTGGATATCAAGCGCACCAGATCGCCGTCGACTTCAATCTGACCGCCGCTGTAATAATCGCCGAAGCGCAACTTAGGATCGCGCAGGAACCCGCGCAGCGTACTGCGGTCGGCGAAGCGCACCGTTTCCGTGCTTCGAACGGAGGGAACGGCGACCCGCTCGCCTGACCAAGGAAGCTGGAATTCCAGCGGCGGGTCACCGAGGCTCGTCAGCACACGGCGTAGCAGCTGTGCTTCGATCGACCCCCTGGAATTGATCGACCCTCTGAAATTGCTCGTCGCCGGCGCAGGGGCAACTTCACCACCGGCAATGCGTTGTGAATCCGAGCCGCCCGCCATACCCTCTCCGTCCGTGCTCACGCCACCGCGAACGCAATCTGATCGCCCAACTTGCGGACTCTCTGGTATTGCGCCTTCAACCCGCGTTCGATCTCTTGGAGTCGCGATTGCAGGATGGAGCGTTCCCAGCGCTCGAGCATTGCGCGTTTCGCGTCGATCAGCCACTGCTCCCGGAGCTGCGTCCACGCGGTGACGGCATGGCTGAACACCTCATATTCTTCGGCGACGCGACGCTTGAGCACGTCGATTTGCGCGTGGCCCGAGAGGCTCGACTGGGCCGATAAATGTCGTTCAGCGCGGCGGAATTGCGCATCGAGCAGCGCCCGCTGGATCTTGAACCAAGGCACCCGCTTCAGATTCTTCGCCAGACCGAGCCAGCTCATCGCGGCGATGAACCATTTGGAAGGATCGAACTGCCATGCGCGCACGCCATTTCGATAGTCGTGGGCGAACATATGATGAAAGTTATGATAACCCTCGCCATACGTGAGCAAGGCGACGACGGGATTGTCACGCGCCGTATTGTCTTCCGTATAGGGCTGGGTACCCCAGATGTGCGCCAGCGAATTGATGAAGAAAGTCAAATGGTGGCTAACGACGAGGCGTAGCACGCCGGCGAGTAGCAAGGTACCGAGAATGTCGCCCGTGAACCAACCGAGAAGTATGGGCAGACCGAAATTCATTGCGAGCGCCAATGGCACATAGAAACGATGCTGGAAGCTCACCAGGGGATCACGCTCCAAATCCCTCACGGTCGTGAAATCGGCTTCGCCGCTCGGATAGTGATGCAGCATCCAGCCGATGTGCGAGAACCAGAACCCCCGCCGCGCACAGTACGGATCACGCTCGGTGTCGTCGATGAAGCGGTGATGCACCCGATGGCCGGCCGCCCACACCAACACACTGTTCTGCAGCGCCATGGCGCCAAACAGCAGATAGGCAATCTTCAATAAAGGATGGGCCTCGTACGTTGCGTGGGCAAACAAGCGATGATACCCGCAGGTGATGGACATGCCGTTGGCCCCGAGCAGCAGCACGAACCAGATCCAGGCCGCGGTGTGATAACCGAATTCAAATCCGTACCACGGCACGGCGATCAACGCCGTCGCAAATGTCAGCGCGAACATCGCGGTGGTGACCCAATTGCGGGGGACGTCGTTCGGCTGCTGTTGAATCATAAGAAGTTGTACTCTCCGGGTCGCGCCCGCGCTGATGGTGGTTGTTATGACTTTCCAACGTAGTCGTCTGGAAACGCTCAACAATTTACAATGAATCGTGGGGAGATGTGAAGGCTCTCGAGACATCGGATATGGGGACGGAAGCCGTTAATTCCACCCATGTCCGCGATCAGCGCTTTGTGGCCGCCGCTGCCGAATGGCGCCTCCGACCCGCGGCCGCCGGCGTTGCGGTGACGCGGCAATGGGACTAGCTTGAGCCTTGAAATCGCCTAACGAGGGTCGACATTTGCGCTTCTTTTTGGCTTTATTGATCTTAGGCGTCGCTTTTAGCGCTTCTGCCACCCCCGAGCCGCCCATGACCACCGTTTCGCACGTCGATTTGCCGCGTTTCATGGGCCGCTGGTACGTCATCGCCAACATCCCGACCTTTCTAGAGAAAAACGCCTACAACGCCACCGAAACCTACGCTCTCAAGCCTGACGGCAGCATCGCTGTCACCTTTCAATTCCACAAAGGAGCGTTTGACGGTCCACTGAAAACGATGCACCCCCACGGCTACGTGAAAGGTCCCGACAACGCGGTCTGGGGAATGCAATTTCTCTGGCCTTTCAAGGCTGAATATCGTATTTCTTATCTAAATGATGAATATTCTCAGGTGGTGATTGCGCGGTCCGCTCGGGATTATGTCTGGATCATGGCGCGCAGTCCGACGCTCACGCCGGAGGATTATCAGCGCCTCGTCGATGTCGTGCGGAACTTGGGTTATGACACCACGAAGCTGCTGACGGTACCGCAACGTTGGCCTTGAGAGCGCCGTGAGCGCGCTTTAAGAACATCGGCTAAAACCACGCCTCTAACAACTGTAACAAGCCCCAAAATGACGCGGCCCAGACCAGCGTTCGCAGATAGGGAATCCCAATGATATAGATGGGCAGATAAAGGACCCGGGCCCAAAAATAGATCTCGGCTCCGAGCGCGGTATGCGGCGACGTGAGTTTCGCGAAGCAGACGCCCAAGACCGAGGCTGCAAAGAACGGGAAGGTTTCGAGAAAATTGCTGTTCGCTCGCTGCGCGCGCGCCGCCGGTCCGCTGATCGGCGCAGGCTCGCCATCACGGTTACTGGCGTTCCATTTGAGGCCCCGTTGATGGGTTGCAAGGAATGCCGCCGTAAACACGTAGATCAATCCCAAGCACATCGACCATCCCAGCATGCGCAATTCAATCGGCATCCAATGCTCCAACGGGCAATCGAGAGGAGGTTGTCATTTGCGGTTCAAAAACAATGTGCCTAGCATGCCTGATTCGTGGAATGAGGAGCCATCGATGGCCAATGCGTCCGATCATTTGCAAGCAATGCGCGCACAGTGGCGCTGGCGTGGAACCGAGCGGCCTGCATTCGCCACGGCGCCCGCCGAGGGGCAGGAATCGGTGTGGGACTACCCGCGACCGCCGGCGATCGTTCGCGATTCGCGCGAGGTGACCATCCACTGGGGAAATCGCCCAATCGCCCGCACCCACCATGCCCTCCGGGTGCTCGAGACAGCCCATCCACCCTGCTTCTATCTACCGTGGGAGGACGTCGCCAGGGATCTGTTCAAACTCGCGCCGGGAGCGTCGTTCTGCGAATGGAAGGGAGCGGCGCAGTATTGGTCGTTGGTGGATGCCGAGCGGTCGCTGCCCAAGGTGGCCTGGAGTTACCCCACCCCGTTGGCAGGCGCCGAGAGCCTCGCCGATTGCGTCGCCCTATATCCTGCCGGGTTGGAATGTCGGGTGGGAGGCGCCGTGGTGCGACCTCAGCCGGGGGGGTTCTATGGAGGCTGGATTACGCCGGAGTTGGTCGGACCCTTCAAGGGCGAACCGGGCAGCGGCGCCTGGTGACCATGCTCCCCCCCGCGGTACCGGGGCGCCTGCATCGCATTGCCTTCGAGGCGGGTGAGCTGACGGTTTATGATTCGGGCTCCGGGCCTCCCCTGTTGTTGGTTCATAGCATCAACGCCGCCGCATCGTCGGCTGAGATGCTGCCCTTGCAGCAGCACTTCGCGGCGACCCGTCGGGTTTTTTGTGTGGACCTACCTGGCTTTGGCCTATCGGCACGGCACGATATTCCCTATTCGCCGCGAGTGATGTCAGCGGCGGTCGACGCGACGGTACAGTTCATTCGCGGACTCTGCGGCGATGCGCCGTTGGACGCTGCCGCGCTCTCCCTGTCCAGCGAATATTTGGCGCAATCGGCCCGGCGCCGGCCCTCGCTCTACCGCAGCATCGCGCTGATCAGCCCGACCGGTTTTCGCGGCCGGTCGGCACGGCGCGGTGCTCCCGACAGCGATCGCGGCATCGGCTGGGTTTATCGTTTATTGCGCGCCTTCGACGACGGCTCATGGGCATTCCGGCAACTCACGAAGCCCAAGGTGATCCGTTATTTCCTGCAACGAACCTGGGGCTCGAAGCAGATCGATGAAGCGTTGTGGCAATACGACATCGAGACTGCGAAGCAACCGGGTGCACGCTTTGCGCCGCTGCGATTCCTGGCCGGCTACCTATTCTCCGGCGACATCCATGAGACCTACCAAGCAGCGACGGTTCCGGTATGGTTGAGTCACGGCATTCGCGGTGACTTCGTCGACTACCGGCTAAAGACGCTGGTGGAGAATCGCCGTAATTGGCAATTCACCGTTTATCCGACTGGGGCAATGCCGCATTTCGAACTCCCGCAACGGTTCTGCGCGGATTACCAGCGCTTTCTCGATGCCCCACCCGCTGCCGGCGAGGTCTCGCTATTGACGTAGGTACGTGAAGAGGATGACACTCGCCCGCATAAGGCTAAGGGGACGCGGCTCATGTTGCATGAGGATCCGAACGTAGGATGCGGCGCACGAGCGCTATCGCGCGGGGGAACTTTAAAATCAATCAGCGTCATCGCCTATCGCAGCCGCCCGTCCGCATCGTCCTCGGCGGACATCGACGACATTCTCAGATCCGCTCAACATCGCAATCGAATCGAGGCCTCATCGTATTTTCGCTGGGATGCGGGAGCCTGATGAATTGATTTCGAAGTTTCGGCGGCAACCCTGCATCTTGGCCGATGACGCCTGGGATTCGATTTTCGCAAGGTCGGTGGTACCGCGCTTGAAGGATGCGCTCATGGATTCGCTCAGCTCACACTCAAGTAGGGACGACGGTCAGGTGACCGCAACGACCGACAGCCAAAAAATTTGGCACGCGCCGAAGAGCGCAGCCCAAGATCTCGCCGGACTGCTGCAACATTTGGATGCGGCTGATTCATCAAATTTTCTTGATGCGCTGGTCAACCAGGGCGCCGGCGTGGAACCGCTGTTTCGCGAGGTGTTCGAACCTGCGGCACGCTGTCTGGGAGGACTTTGGGAGGACGATTGTTGTGACGATTTCGGTGTCGCCGCCGCCTTGGCGAGATTGCAGCTCGAGGCGCGCCGTCTCAGTTTGACGCTGGGGGATGATTGCCCGGCAGAATTCCCGGGATCTGCCAGGCATCCGGGTCACGTGGTGCTGGTCGTCTCCCAACCCGGCGAAATGCACGGCCTCAGCTGCACCCTGGGGTCGGAGCTGTTCCTTCGCGATGGGTGGGATGTCATCTGTGAAATCCCCCGCAGCGACAATGCGTTACGAGAGATACTTCATGAGAATTGGATTGATGTGCTCGATCTCTCGGTGAGCACGGCCCTGCGGCGCGACCAACAACTGGCCGCCATCCGGTTCACCATTCGCGCGGCGCGCGCGGCCTCGCGAAACCCAAAGCTCGCCGTCATCGTCGATGGCCGGTCGTTCTTCGAGCGTCCGCAAGCCTATCGTGACGTTGGCGCGGATATCGGCTGCTGTACGTCGTGCGATTTGGTCCCGGCCGCGCTCAACTGGCTGCGGGCGCATCAACTCGAGCCGGGGGTCGACACCATCGACCGACTGTCGGCGCAAGCCTGACAGCCGATAACGCTCCAGGGGCAATGCCGACGGCTGTCGGGATGGACATACTACCTTGAGGATCCATTGGTTCTTGGGGAGCGGTGTCGATGATTCGTTTTGTACTCGCGATTCTTGTGGTCGGCGCCACCGGCATCGCCACGGCCGCCGCCGCCGGCTGGAACCCCCACCCCCTCACTCATCGGCAGCAACTCAATGCGTGTATGACCAAGGCCATGCTGGCGAGCCGCACGCTCTCCTATAATCAGGCGAACAAACTGTGCAAGGCGCAGTTGCAAGCAGCCGTTGCGACGATGGCGGCGAATCGGCCCACGAAGCCCTGAGCGCCAAGCGCGCCCGCGTCGCGACACCGCGCGCGACCACTTGAGCAGTTGGTCCGGGGGCCGAAAACCCTGTATTATCCTAAGCCTACAGCGACCTTAGGCTTCATGCCCGCGAGGCAATCGACAATGACCCTGGAATCTCCGACCCGTCCCTATCTGAAAACGTTGTTCCTGCAGGCTCCCTCTTTCGATGGCTTCGACGGCGGCGCGGGTTCGCGGTACCAGGCGAAGCGTGAAATAAAATCCTTCTGGTTTCCGACCTGGTTGGCGCAGCCGGCGGCGCTGGTGCCCCGGTCACGCGTATTGGATGCCCCCGCGGACGAACTCTCGGTCGAGGAGAGCCTGCGGATCGCGCGCGACTTCGATCTCGTCATCATGCATACGAGCACGCCGTCCTTTCCCACCGATGCGCGCTTCGCGGAACTGCTGCGCGAGGACAACCCGAACATCAGGATCGGGCTGGTTGGGGCGAAGACCATGGTGGACCCCGAGGGCTCCTTGAAGGCCGCCACCGCGGTGGATTTCGTCTGTCGCGAGGAATTCGATTACACCTGTCAGGAGGTCGCGAGCGGCGCACCGCTCGCCGACATCAAGGGTCTGTCGTATCGCGGTCCGGAAGGTCGCGTCGTGCACAATCTGCCGCGCGCCATCATCGAGGACATGGACGCTCTGCCATTCGTGGCGCCCGTCTACAAGCGGGATTTGAAGATCGAGAACTACTTCATCGGCTACCTGAAACACCCCTACGTGAGTTTCTATACAGGTCGCGGTTGTCGTTCCAAGTGCACGTTTTGTCTCTGGCCGCAGACCGTCGGCGGCCATCGTTACCGGGTTCGATCAGCTGCCAACGTGATCGCCGAGGTGCAATGGATCAAGGAGAACATGCCCGAGGTCAAGGAGATCATGTTCGACGACGATACGTTCACCGACTCGTCGAATCTGCCGAGAGTCGAGGAGATCGCCATCGGCATGGGCAAGCTCGGGATGACCTGGAGCTGTAATGCCAAGGCGAACGTGCCCTACAACACCTTGAAGGTGATGAAGGACAATGGTCTGCGGCTGCTGTTGGTGGGCTTCGAATCGGGCGACGATCAGATCTTGCACAACATCAAAAAGGGGTTGCGCACGGATATCGCCCGACGTTTCAGCAGCGACTGCCGCAAACTGGGCATCCTGGTGCACGGCACTTTCATTCTCGGCCTGCCGGGCGAAACCCGCGAGACCATCGAGAAGACCATTAATTTCGCCAAGGAAATCAATCCGCATACGATTCAGGTTTCGCTCGCTGCGCCCTACCCCGGCACCAGCCTCTACAAACAGGCGGTGGACAACGGCTGGTTGGAAGAGAATTCGTCGGTCAATCTGGTCAACGACAAGGGCGTGCAGTTGGCCGCCATCAGCTATCCGCATCTATCGAAGGCAGAAATTTTCCACAGCATGGAAGTGTTCTACAAGCGCTTCTACTTCCGCCCCAACAAGATCTGGGAAATCGTCCGTGAAATGCTCGGCAGCTGGGACATGATGAAGCGACGGCTGCGCGAAGGGGTGGAGTTCTTTCGCTTCCTGCGCGCGCACGAGGCTTGATGGGCCTCGCACCTCTGCGCAAGTCCCATGCCTGTTCTTCATTTGCTGATGGCGGCGGTCGGCTTCGCCTGCTTGAGCATTGCGGCAGGCTATTCCATGGTCGCGCTCACGGCGTGGTTGGTATGGCAGCGGCATAAGCCCGCCGCGGCGCGTCTGCCGCTGCCGCCCGTCACGCTGCTCAAACCGTTATGCGGCGCCGAGCCGGGACTGTACGAACATCTGCGCGGATTTTGCGTGCAGGATTATCCTCAGTATCAAATCATCTTCGGACTGCGCGACGCGGCGGATCCAGCCTGCGAGGTCGTCCGGCGGCTGGTCGCCGAATTTCCCGACCTTGCCATCGACGTGGTCATCGATCCATGCCAGCACGGCACCAATTTGAAGATCAGCAATCTCATCAACATGCTCCGCGTTGCGCGCCACGACTACCTGGTAATGGCGGACAGCGATGCGTTCGTCGGCACCGACTATCTCGCCATCGTCACCACGCCGCTCTTGGACCCGACCGTCGGCATGGTGACCTGCGCCTATCGCGGCGTGCCGACGGCAAGCGTCTGGTCACGCCTCGGCGCCATGTACATCAACGAATGGTATGTGCCGTCGGTGCTGCTCGCCTGGCTGTTCGGCTACGAGGGCTACGTTTCCGGTCAAACTCTGTGTCTGCGACAGGACACGCTGCGGGCAATCGGCGGCTTCCGCACCATCGTCAATCACCTCGCCGACGATCATCGACTCGGCGAACTGGTCCACGGGCTGGGCCTGCGTATCGTGCTCTCCCCTTACCCGGTAAAAGGCGAGCATCACGAACAAAGCTATGAATCGCTGACCCGCCATGAGATGCGGTGGATGCGCACCATTCGAATTTTGCGGCCGTGGAGCTTCGCCTTCATTTTCCTGACCTTCAGCCTGCCGCTCGCAACCATGGGGCTGCTGTTGGCCGCGGCGGGCGGCAGACAGTCCGAACTCACGGCAATCCTGTTCGCGATCACCGCGCTGGTGCGCATCGCCTTCTATGTCGCTCCGCGTCGCGGAACGCTGTCCCGGCTACTCGGTGATCTGTGGCTGCTGCCGATCCGGGATCTGCTCATTTGCTGGATTTGGTTCCGTAGCTTCTTCACGTCGCGAGTGGTGTGGCGCGGCACGGAATTCGATGTAGGCGCCGACGGTTTGATGCGTCAGCTCACCTCATCGCGCAGCCGCTGAACTGGTGCGCACGCTCGGCTACATTGGAGCCGTGTTCGGGCTGACGCTCCTCGTGGTGCTCGCGCTGCGTACCGATCTGACTGCCATGCTGCACTCGCTGGAAGTCGGCGGCTGGCCGCTGCTGTGGTTGGTGCCGTATCGTGCCCTGTACTTCCTGCTCTACGCCATCGGTTGGTGGGTGATGCTGCAGCCCTATGATGTGCTGCGCCGGGCGGGTTTGGCCTACGTGTTCTGGGTGACCACGGTCCGCGAGGGCATCGACCGGCTGCTGCCCGTGGCGAGCGTCGGCGGCGGCGTGGCGGGTGTGCGCCTGATGCGCTGGCGCGGCCTGGCCGGCGCGTCCGTCGGTGCCACCGTGATCGCCGAGATCCTGCTGACCTTGATCGTTTCCTACGCGTTCACGGCGCTCGGATTGCTGCTCTTGCTGCAGGTTCACTCCGCCGGTGAGCAATTCCACCGGCTGTTCCTTGCCTTCGCCTTGAGTCTACCCGCGCCGGTGATTACCCTGTTGCTCCTGCGCCATGGTTCGGTGTTTCAGCGCCTGGAGCACTTCCTACGCCCGTTGGTCGACGCCAAAGCGCTCACCGAGGGCGCCTCCTCGTTGGACCGCGAATTGCGGGCGACCTTGCGCCGCTGGCGCAAGTTGGGCACGGCCGGATGTTTGCAATTGCTCGCATTGCTGATGGGCTCCTTCGAAGTGTGGTTCGCGCTGCGCTTGTTCGGACATCCGGTAGGCAGCGGCACCGCCTTGATTCTCGAGAGCATGACCCAGACCATGCGCCACCTCGCGTTCGTGGTGCCGGCGGGACTCGGCGTGCAGGAAGCCACGCTGGTGCTGTTTGGTCATGCGCTCGGGATCAACGGCGAACTGGCGCTCGCGGTCTCGATGGCGAAACGGCTTCGCGAAGTGTTGTGCGGCTTGCCAGCCCTGATCTCGTGGCAGTGGATGGAAGGACGACGCCTGCATGCCTCCTCAGCCGGTGGCTGAGGCCATCGCTTGCCGCTTGAAGCCGATGTACTCACAGGCCATCGCCGCCGTGCTGCTGTTCGGCGACAGTACCACTGCGCCACTGCGGCTGAGACGTTGCGCGGTCTCGGACCGATCGGTCACGAAACGCCACGGTGTCTCGGCTGACAACTTGTCGTTGACCGCATACCAGCCCCGCAGCGCGGCGTCGAGGGTTCGCAGCAGCGCATCGCGTGGCGGCGTGAAGATCAAGAATCCCTCCTGCGCCACGGCCGCATCGGAGATTTGCAAGGCGCTGCATATCTGCCGCTTGACGACGAGTTCGAGCGCCTCGGCCGCCCGCCATTGGTCGATTTTCAATCGGGTATCGGCATTCACGAGCTTGCCGTCGCGCATCAGCAGCGGATGATGCGACGCCCAGGCGTCCTCGGGGCACGCCTTCATGGTCTTGTTGAGCTGCACGAAGGGATTGACCTCGGCCGGATAGATCTGGCAAACCAGCGGCCGGCGTTCATAGACACCACAGCGCAAGTCGGGCAGCAGGTTCGGACAATCGCCCGGAATATTCGCCACCAATGTCACCAGCACTCGGATGGGCAGCAGATCGCTCAACGCCGCAAACGAGCGCCCTTTGAAGCGGGCGGCTTCGGGATCATCGGCGGACCGATCCACGACCCAAGGCAAGGCCTCGCAGATGACCTGGACTTCGTTGCCGTCATTCAGCCAATCCACCGCCTCATGGGCCGTGAGCGGGATTTTCGTACTGCGGCAGCAATTGCCACATCGGGTGCAATCGAAATGTACGTCCACCACAACCCCAGATCCTCGACGGCTCCATGGACCCTACCACATTCGTTGATCACAGGGGCAGGTTGACGGTCGCATTTTCCGGCGCCAGCACCGCGGTCGCAATGTCCTCACCCGTATGCATGACGAGAATGCCACGATGCGACGGATCGATCGCGAAGAACAAGTCGTAGCTCATGCGCAAGGACTTCGGTCGCCGGTCGCACAGCACGTCGAAGAACAGCACCGCGTAGGTCCCGTCGGCATGGCCGTCGACCTGTTGCCGGGTCACGCGCAGTGCACAGGCATCGCCCGATCCACCGGTGAAGGTCAACCGAGAGGTGGCGTAGCGCTCGATTTGCGCCTGATGGCGCCGCAATTCTCCCCAGGTGATACGTCCGTCGCCATCGTCATCCACGCGCAGCACGAAATCCAAGTCCCGTAGGGCAATATCCCATTGGCCATGGGCAACGACGACGGTACCCTTGCCGTGCGTTGCGCCGTCGCCGCCCGCCCCGCTGCGAGCGCCCACCCCGCCGTCACCGCCAGCCCCGCCGTCACCGCCAGCCGCGCCCTTGGCGACCGCATCGAGCGTGAGGTAAGCGTCGCTGGCCGAGTGCGCGCCGGCGATGGCGCTCACGAGCACGAGCACGAGCAAAGCCCAAGGTTTCATCGCGCACTCGCACGGAGCTGGTCACGCAAACGCTTCGCCAGCGGCACGACGATGGGATCCTGCAGATGGGTCTCGTCGACAAAATCGAGCACCCCGGCCGCAGCATTCGGATCATGAGCGGCCGCAGCCGCCTCGAGCACCACGCGCGCATCCCACGGAGCCTTTTGCACCTGCCAGTTCGCGAGTGCCAGCTCGAGCGAGCCCTGTGGGTCATGCTGCAAGAGGAGCGCGAAACGCGCCTCCTCGCGACCGAAATATTCACTGCCGCGTTCACGCAGAGCCGCGAAGCGAGCCCCCATGATCCAGGTATAGCGGGCCGTTTGCGGACTGTCGAGTGCCGCCTCGGCCAGCGCGATGCGCAAGAACGCCGTGTCCGACTGTTCATGCCCGGCGAGCAGCGGCAGCACCTCGCGCGGTCGCTGCCGATCGAGCAGAAAATCCGCGTAGGCCACGAGCAGGAAATTGTCCTGGGGCAGCAATGTCAACGCCGCCCGGTACTGCGACTCGGCGAGCGGCCAACGGCCCAGCCGCTCGGCGCTCTCCGCGAGCAGACCATGTACCCATGCCTGATACCCAGGTGCAGCGCTCGGCGCCTGTGCTTGATTGAGCAACACGAGGCCTTGCTCCGCATGCCCGGTATAGGAGCGCAGAATCCCCAGGCAGGCGAGACCCGTGACGAGGAACGCGTCATTCGTCACCGCGGCACACTCCTTGCTCACTCGCGGGTAGTCGCCCTGCACCATGTCGAGCGTCGCGAGCGTCAGCCAGGCCTGACCATTGTGGGGCTCGAGCTGCAGAGTCTGTTGCAAGAGGTCGCGCGCAACGGCGAATTGATGACGATATTGCAGGATGGTCGCCTCGGTCAGCAGCACGCTCGCCGGCGGGACGGGGCGTTTACGCCACGGTGCGATGACGGCCTCGGCGTAGCCCGCATAATGCGCATCGCCGATCTGCCGGCTGTAGTCGATGTAGGCATTCGCGAGTTCAATGGCGCGATCGAGGGAGTGGGGTTCGGCATCGAACTTCGCTCTCAAGGTGCGCATGGCCGACACCGCAGGATCGGCCGCTGACGGAACTTCCTGCAGCACCTCCGCGTCCGCGGCCGGCGTGAACGGCGCACGAACCGGGTCCGGTGCGGCCGCCGTCGCCGGGTTCGCAGCGGGCGCCGGGCCGGCCCAGAGCGGACCCGCGAATACACAGGCGAATGCCGCCAATCTGAGGGTAATCTTCAACAAATTCATAGTACGCTTTTCGTTGGGGTCGCCGTCGCAGATGCGCGTCGGCGCGTATTTTCCATGCATCCAAGGGCGGGTTTGGCTCGAACATGAGAGTAACTCATCAACATGGCGGGGCCGCGTGACAGAATTCGTCTTGGTTCAAGAAACCGCCGGCCGACGCACTGGCCGGCTGTCGTTTTCACGGACCGAATGGTCGCGTATCTCGGGTCTGTACGGTTGCATCGCGCTGCTGCATGTTGCCGGTTGGGGGCTATATTTACATTATGCCGCCGCGCATGTGCAGCTGGTCGGTTTGGGGTTCGCGGCCTACCTGTTCGGCTTGAGGCATGCCTTCGATGCGGATCACATCGCGGCGGTCGACGACACCGTGCGCTACCTCCTGCAGAAGGGCAAGCGGCCGCTTGCGGTCGGCTTCTTCTTTTCGTTGGGCCATTCGTCGGTGGTGCTGTGCCTGGCGGTGGCGATCGCCTTCGCGGCCACGGCGGTAAGTACTCATCTGCCGGCGCTGCAGAGTTTCGGCGGCATCGTCGGCATCGGTGTGTCGGCCACCTTCCTCTGGATCATCGGCATTCTGAACTTGCTGGTGCTGCTCGACATCTTGAAGGTATGGCGCAAGGCCAAGTCCGGTGCGCACAGTCATGCGCATCTGGAGTTGCTGCTGCAGAAACGGGGTCTGCTCAATCGCCTGTTCGGCGGCCGCCTGCAACACCTGATGAACCATAGCTGGCAGATGTATCCCCTCGGCCTGCTGTTCGGTCTTGGCTTCGACACTGCCTCCGAAGTGGGCTTGCTCGCCATGACCGCCGGGGCATCCGCCGGCGACCTGCCGATCCCCGGCGTGCTCTGCCTGCCGCTGCTGTTTGCCGCGGGCATGACCCTCATGGACACCACGGATGGCATTCTCATGTGCAAGGCCTACGACTGGGCGTTCCTGAATCCCTTGCGTAAAATCTTCTACAACATCACCACCACCGGTCTGTCGGTGGCGGTGGCACTGGTCATCGGCACGATCGAGATGCTGCAAGTTCTCATCAGGATGGGCCATTGGCATGGCGACTTCGTCGACGCCGTGGCTGCCGTCGATTTCGGCGTCCTCGGCTACATCATCGTCGGCCTGTTCCTGCTGGCCTGGGGATTGTCGGTGGCGATTTGGAAATACGGCGCCATCGAACAGCGCTACTCGCTGCGCGCGGGTGCTGCCCATCTGCATGTCCACGACCATGGTGGGGTCCGCCATGCACACGACCATCAGCATCCGCCGGAGCGTTGACGTGCGGCAGGGAAGGACCGACGGGTGCCAGCTTGGGCAAGGATGGATGCCGCGGGTTTGCGCGGTCGCGGTGCTGGCGGCGGCGGCGTTGTTCGGCTGCGCCACCGCGAGCCGCGCCGATACGGTGGCCAGTCTGCTCGGCAATTTCACCATCAACCAATTTTGCGGGCTCACCGTCCACTCGCAGACGATCGAGGTTCACTATGCCGTGGTATTCGGCCAGTTACCGGCGCTGCGCGAACTGCATCGCGCCGACACCGATGGTAACGGTGTCACTTCGCAGGCCGAGCGTGATGCCTATGTGGGTCGGCTCGCCCCCCGTCTCGCCGATGATCTGGAGCTGATCGTCGACGGCGTGCGGCGGCCGTTACGGGCGGTCCATTGGACCAGCAGCCTGCCCACCGAGCAGGGTGGATTCTCGCTGCGTGCCGACCTCGACCTGACGGCCGATCTCGACCCCACGGCGGATCTCGACGCGACGGGCCACCGCTCGTCCGCGCCCGCCGGTGGCGCGCACCGGGTGCAGTTCGTGAATCACGGCTATGCAGGTCAATTGGGTTGGCATGAAATCGTCGTGCAAGCCGCGTCCGCCCTGACCGTGTTCGCCGGCAACGCGTACGACGATTCGGCAACGGCCGGCCTGACCGACGCCTTGCAAGCGTTGCCCGCCGCCGGGCCGCTCGATGAACGTCGCGTTGATTTCAGCTTCACTGACTCGGGGCTGCCGGCCGGCGCGACGGCGATCGGTCACCGGCCAGGCGCCGGGCGACCGGCACTGAAGGCTGCCGCCACGCCGAACTCGCAGGGTGTGCGTGCGGTAAGCGAAGCGGACTGGATCACGGCGCGAACCCGCGCACTCGTTGACTCCATATCGGGCCGGCCGCTCAACGTCAGAGTCATGGCGCTCGCGCTGCTGGCGGCGCTGCTGCTGGGAGCGGTCCATGCGCTGTCGCCCGGCCACGGCAAGACCATCGTCGGCGCCTACCTCATCGGCTCACGCGGCACACCGCGCCACGCGGTGTTCCTCGCCTTCACCGTCACCGTCACGCACACCATCGGCGTGTTTGCCCTCGGCTTCGCCACCCTGTACGCATCGCGTTTCGTGAACCCTGAGCGCCTCCTGCCGGCATTGAGCCTGGTGTCGGCCTTGCTGGTGCTCGGCATGGGTCTCGTCTTGCTGGTGCAACGCGCCCGCGCCGCCGTACATGCGCTCCGGCCGTCCACACCCGGACCACGCCTGGACGCGGGGACGAGCCGAGCCCTCGCCTTTCAAGTGGCTTCGCCGGTTGCTCATCGTCTGATCCTCGCACGCGATCACCTGACGATCCAGGACGGCACGATGCATTCTCATGGCGGCGGACGGATGCACTCACATCTGCCCCCGGGTGCCGGCGGCGAACGGGTCACCTGGAAGAGTCTGCTGACCCTGGGTGTATCCGGTGGTTTGGTGCCCTGTCCGTCCGCGCTGGTGCTGCTGCTTGCCGCAATTGCGCTCGGCAAAACCGCCTTCGGCATGCTCATGGTCCTTGTCTTCAGTGTGGGCTTGGCCCTCACGCTCACCGTCGTCGGTCTGCTGTTCCTTTATGCCCGGAGTCGGCTGCGCCGACCCACCGGCGCGGTGCGCTGGCCCCATCTGTTGCCGGTGCTGAGTGCGGCGACCATCACGGTGGTAGGCGCCGCCTTGTGTGTCGGCGCTTGGCAAAGCTTCGGCTGACCGCCGCGGAGGGCGC